>Ga0224506_10000003_pt1 | contig 376496 bp, 420 predicted proteins | sample SF_Jan12_sed_USG_2_FD_169108 | JGI IMG/M metagenome (GOLD analysis project Ga0224506, IMG submission 169108) | Sediment microbial communities from San Francisco Bay, California, United States - SF_Jan12_sed_USGS_8_1 | ecosystem: Environmental > Aquatic > Marine > Sediment | place: USA...
AAGCACTATGGAAAACACTCCATGCATTTCTAAATCTAAAGCGTCTCTAAAAATTTCTTCGGCTTCTTCAGGTTTTTTGCCCTTCACACGGTAAATTTCGGCCATTTGAGGAAGCATCCCTACATGCCCCATCACTGGGATTTCCGCGTTTATCAATGTTTTTACAACATCTGGTCTATTTCCTTCGATTTTGACTCCGTGAGCCCCTGCCTCCAGAAACTTTTTCGCGTTTAGTAAGCCGTTTTCTGTTGTATTGTAGCTGTTTATCGGCATATCTCCTACGATCGGCGTTTTTCTAGCTCCTCTTGCCACAGCTTTTACGTGATAGAGCATGTCCGCCATTGTGACGCTTTTAGTGTTGCCATAACCCTGCACAACCATTCCTAAACTGTCGCCGACGAGAATCAAATCAATAGTCATTTCATCGAGTATTCTTGCCATTTGAAAATCGTACGCCGTTAGTATTATGATTTTTGCTTTACCTTTCTTTTGTCTGATATTCTTTTGAAAGTCCATTTTTTTCCTCCAAGAATTTTATGAAGTAGACGAGCGTCTCGTTCATAGGTGTTGAAATGTTATGTTTTTGACCTAACTCAACTATTTTACCATTAAGAAAATCAATTTCAGTTCTCTTATTTTTCATGATGTCTTGACACATGGAAGAAAAATTCTCGTAGTTGAAGAGTTCTTTGTCAATTTTCTCCTCCAGATTTTGCGGTAAGGCTATTCCCTCAGCTTTTCCAACTAAGATGCATTCCTTAGCTATTTGATGTCTAACCGGTTTAAGTGAATCAGCGGCAATTTCTCGATTTCTTGTACGGAAAATTGCTGTTAATGGATTTACAACGCAGTTAACAACAAGCTTGCTCCAAACTTCCTTGTGAATGTCTTTGGAAAGAGTTGTCTTCAATTTGCACTGGTTGAACACATCGGCGATTTTTTCCGCGATGGAGTCTTGCTCAATTATTGTTTCACCATTCCAAAATCTTATTTCGCCAGGCTTGAAGAACTCTGCAGCCATGTTTGTTATTCCTCTTAGAATTTTGACTCGGTCACCTGCTGCACGCTTGATGATTTCTTCGTTTCCAAGACCATTCTGTAAAATCAGAATAACCGTATCTTTCTGAAAAAGTTTCCCTATTTTTCCAATAGCTTCTGCTGAGTCATACGCTTTTGTTGTAAGAACAATTAGTGTTTTTTCAGGTACTGTACGAATTTCTGTGTCAGTCTTTAGGTGGAAAGATTCGTTTACGCTTCCATGAACTGTTAAGCCATTTGATTTCACAGCGTCAATGTGGGCTTTGTCTCCGATTAGTGTCACCTCATTTCCTTTTGACAACAGGGCTCCGTAGGCGCTTCCTATGGCTCCTGCGCCTAGAACAAAAATCTTGTCGAAGCTCATATTGCAGATTCACCAAAAGACAGGGTTTCACCTTTTTCTGCAAGCTCCGAAAGACTCTCCTTAATCAGAGCTATGATTTCAGTTAGATTCTTCCTATTGTCAAAGTTTAGTAGAACCTCCTTGAGCTCTGATTTTCCTTGGCATTTCAGTTTTTCTACGGTTTCTACGAGTCTCGGCATTGCTCTTACAACATTGTCGACTATGGTTATGGTTGCGTTTTGCGCTGTGCGTGACAGCGGGTTCAGGTCTATTGCTACAACTTTCTTTCCCATCTTGACTAAGGCTTCTGTGCGATCTCCATCCTCAAGGGGCACCAAAACCACGTCAGCTACGAGTATTCCGTTTGGGTCTACGCGTCTTCTTTCGCTGCTTAACTCTGGGATCTTCGCAAGGGCATTTTCGCCCACACCGAGAACTTCATGAGCGCCAGCTTTTTTCAATCGCTTTTTGATAACTAGCTCCCTTTCAAGCGACCTATAGAATAAGTTGACTTCGATCTTTGCGTTTGTAACATGGGCCAGTTTTACGATTTCTTCAGCTACTAGCGCTGCAGTATTTCCGTTGACGGAGATCACGGGTTTCTTAGCGGTTAGAAGCATCACTGCTGCTGCGTTTATAGCTTTTAAGGCTGATTTGGTTGTTTTTTCACCTAATAAATAGTCGAAGGTTTCTCCTCGACCGTGGGCCATTAGGCCTGCCACTGCAACCATTCCTTCGCTGTAATAGGCAATCAATTTTTCTCGTATTCGTAATGATTCTGCTCTTGGATGATCTGGGGGAATCTTTATGTCCGTCATTGAAGCAATCGCGCTCCTACATGATCGATTTCGCTGACTAGGATTTTTTCTGCATCGAATTTACGGAAAATTTCCAATAGTTTTTCGGTATGTTTCCGTTCAATTAACGTGAATACTGATTCGCCGAACATAGGCATACTGCAAATGAAGTTGGTTTCATCTGCTGCTTTCAGGACGCTTCTAACTTTGCTAGTTATTAAACCCACATGCTCAGCAAATTGGCGAGAAAACTTCATGAAGTTGATGAAGTCTGGCTCTTCAACAAGTCTATCAACGAGTTTCCCCCCAAGCTCGTTAATGCGTCTGCAAGCCTCTTCATCTGTTAAGAATTTTCTTGTTGGCAACGGTGCAAAAAAGAGACAAGCAACTACTACATCTCTCGGCATTGCTACACGTTGTATTTCTCCGATTCCTGGCGCTCCGGCCTTAACTCTGATTTCTAGGCCCCCGAATGTTTCAGCGATTACTGTTCCAAGTCCAGTTCTACATTCGACTTCAACTTTGTGTGCTAGTTGAGCAGCTTCGATTTTGGACATGCCTAAATCAAATGCCTCGTTTAATGCTAGTGTTAGACTTAGTGCTGCGGCTCCGCTGGTGCCGAAACCCGCCCCAATTGGAACCTTAGTGTAGTGTTCGACAGTTATTACCAGTTTTTCTGTTTCTTTAAGTAGGCGGCGAAAGGTGTTAACGACGTGGTGAGAAACCCTTGCAGAATTTGAAACAGAACCATTAATTTTTACTTGTAAGGAGTTTTTTGACGATTTCGTAACCATTGTTGTGGTTTCAACTCCTTCGGTCAATGAAACGCCAGCTCCTCTCGAACCCACATGCGAGGCGTCTGCTGATTGGTCGAATATTTCGAAAAAGCCAGTAATATGACATGGTGCGAATGCTTTGACTTTTTTCATATCTGACGCCTAGCAATGCGGAAAGTCGAGGAAAGCCTTCAGATAAGAATTCTGTATAGCTTCTTTAAACAAGTCTAAACTTTCCAAAAGCTCCTTGAGTTCATATAATTCTTCATTGCGGATCAGAAGACAGCCTAAATTGTTGCACGAGTGTACAGTTATGTGTAGCTCTGTTCTACGCACAAACCATCATATTTAAAGAAAGAGTGATTCTGGTGCACGGAGAGAAAAAAATGAAACTCCTGAAGAATAAAAAAGCATTGAGCACAGTGGTAACTACTCTGATCATTCTAGTGGTTTCGGTACTTCTGGCAACTGTTGTAACCTTCTACGCCATAAACGTTACAACCACAAGAGTTCAAGAGGAATCACTATTCTTGACAAAGCCACACGTATGGTATAGCACTTCTAACACAACGGCAACTGGAGAAGCCGGTCTCATCATAATTAACACTGGTGGGCGGGACGTTGTCATAGACAAGATTACAGTGAGAGGACAGGACAGTGAGTGGACGGACGTTTATTACAACATAACAAGCGGCAGCATCTCAGCAGATCTTGCATTCAACTCAAGTCTAGCTGATGGTGGCTCCATCGACATAGGCGGCACTGTCTACACATTTACACAGGGCACGGCCAACACAGACATAACATTGAGGTCAGGCTATACCATGATACTCTACGTCGACGATCCGGACAGCATAGCGCTAAATGATATTGGAACCAGTTGCGGTATAACAGTGTTTACTGCAAATGCACAGTACTATAGAGAAGCAAACGTACAAGCCACTGACTAAAATTCTCAATCTTTTCCTTTTTTCTTTTCCCTGTTTTTTTGGCGCAGTAGCTATTATTAGACTTATTAAACTTTGAAGAGATGTGAAGGGGGCATCAGATTTTTGGCTACTGATTCTGTATACTTATGTGTAGTTTTGTTCTACGCACACCATCTTATCTTATTCTGAGTTTGAGAAAGTTTGATTAGATATGCAAGAGAGGAGACTGTTAAAAATATTGTATACTTGGGAATCGAAAAAACAGCTAGGAAAATTATTGAAATCAAGAAAAGCTTTGAGTATACCTATAACCTACCTGATACTCTTTGTTTCGCTTATTGCCGTAATCTCCGTGACATACAGCTTTGCGGTGATTAGGATAAGCGTTAGGGGCGCTTTGCTCAAGACTTCGGTTGCAAAGCAAAACATGCAGGTTTTGGATGACGCAGTGCGTTCTGTTGCATGGAGTTTTGGCGCTTCTAAAGTTGTCTACATGGATGACTGCGGCGGCACTTTCCAAACGCGACCTGCAGCAAAAACTCTTGTCATCAACTTTACTGATGAACAATCTTTCTACGACGTAGTGTTCAACAGTTCTGTTGGCAAAGCTTTCTATGAGCTTGAACCTTCAGAATCTAACGACGACGGTTTGTTTATCAGAGGCGATGACAGGGCAATAATCAACCAAAGCGCTTTCACCATGACACAGCTGCATTTTTCAGGAGGCAGTGATGCTAAGGAACTGGTATTATGTTACCGACCCTCTGCGACAGCGACATCGATCGGCACAAGTGATAGAAAACCATTAAACCTTATCCGCGTATACATCATTAACCTCAATTCTTCTCAGAGTCTGATGCTGAAGGAAAAGTTTCACCTGAAAGTAGCATCTATGAACGTCACGACAACCACAAGTCAATATGAGTTCAACCAACCTATCTTCTCTCTTGCATTAAAATCGACGCTTGATGGATCTCAAAACATCGTCTGGCTTCCAATTTCAAGTATCGCAGAAGGCGCCATCGTGAATGTGGAGATAGTCGTCTGCAGTGCTAAGATCCAAAGAGTTGAGGTGTAACGTATGCCATCTATAACGCTAAGCTATCTGTACACTTTCATCGCTTTACTAGCTGTCAGCACTATTCTCGTATTCTCTTTCATGGCTTATGCAAACACTCTACGATTTTTTTCAGAAACAGAGCAACTCAAAAATCTGATGGATCGCGTGGCAATGAAGAGCACACAACTGCTGACACTTACACTATCCACCAACGCCACGGCCGAGGTCTCTCTTCAAATGCCTGCAACTATAGGAAACAAACAGTATTGGCTTAAGCTTAGCAACGATTCCGCAAAGGCATGGCTGGAAGGGGGTCTTGGAAATATGCCAATTGAGGAAACAGAATTGCGCGTTTATCTCCCTAAAGAGGCGTCTGCAACAGGACATTATGTTGGAGGTTATGGTACAGCTTGTTTGAGATGCTACATCAGTTCGGGAGTTCCCAGAATCCAGCTTGCAAGCTTAACCGATGGTGACTAAGATGAAATTCAGTCTGAAGCCAAGCAAAAATAAATCTCAAAACGGAGCCTTCCAAGAAGCGATGAAGGAGGAAGGTGAACTAGTCGAGTTTCTAGATGTCAAAAGATGGAGTGTTCCAGAAGGTTACGGGGAAGTTGAATATTATCCACTTAAACCACCTTTCTCTTATGCTGCGGTCATTCAAGACGAAGAAACTTTAGAATATTTGTATGTCCTTGACGAACTTCCTTTAGCTAGAGAAGAACGCGACGGCTATTTCAGATTAAGGAACATTTTGGAATATGAACTTCAGGCTCCAGAGGGCGAAGAGACTCTCTCTGAATCCTTCAGAAGACAAATGCCCCTGATACTTTCTAATCATCAGAAAATGTTTGTCGGAATTTCTCCGGTTGGAATGCGCAAAATCCTGTACTACCTAGAAAGAGACATTGTTGGATATGGGAAAGTAGACCCTTTAATGTACGACGCCTACGTTGAAGATATCGGATGCGGTGGAGTAAATAAGCCAATCTTTCTGTGGCATAGGAAATATGAGAACATAAAAACCAACATACTTTTCCGAGATGAGCAGGAACTCGATGACTTCATAATGCGCATCGTCCACAAAGCTGGAAAACATGTGAGCATAGCCTTTCCAATAGTTGACGTCACATTGCCTGAAAAGCATCGTCTAGCTGTCTCTTTTGGAACAGAAATAACTCCTTCAGGGACATCCTTCACTATAAGAAAGTTCCGTAAAGACCCATTTACCATAGTTGATCTAATTGAAAACGAAACCATAAATGAGGGCATAGCTGCGTACTTATGGCTTTTGATGGAAAACAAGATGTCAGTTATGATCATGGGAGCCACAGGCGCAGGAAAGACAACAGCTCTCAACGCGATCGCATGCTTGGTACGGCCAAACTACAAGATAATTTCAGTCGAGGAAGTTGCCGAAATAAACCTGCCACATGAAAACTGGACATCCACAATTGCCCGTTCAGGCTTTGGAGTAGAAAGCGAAGGAGAGATCACCCTATATGATTTGATCAAATCGGCTGTAAGACACCGCCCCGACCTCATAATTGTGGGCGAAGTCCGAGGTGAAGAAGCCTATGTGCTGTTTCAGGCGCTCGCAACGGGACACGGTGGTTTATGCACCTTGCACGCCGAGGATGTTGACACGTCGATTAAAAGGCTTACTCAGCCGCCCATGAACATTCCGAGTTCCATAATTCCGCTGATGAACTGTGTAATAAACGTGAAACATGTGAGAACACCAGTTTTCTTAGAATCAGGGAAACGTTTTTCGAGCAGAAAATTTACGAGCATTTCGGAGATAAGAGATGCAAACACGTTCCAAGAAGTTTTCAGTTGGAATCCTTCAACTGACACGTTTCAAGAAAACCTTTCCGAAAGTTACTTGCTGCGAAAGATGGCCACTAGCCTAGACATTTCCATTGAGAAACTAGTAGATGAATTGGAATATCGCAAGCGAGTGCTCATTCACATGGTTGAGCACAACATTCGTGACTACAGAAATGTGAACAAAGTTCTAAGCAAATATTACAACAATCCTCAGCTTTTCCAAAAAGAATTTCTGGAAAAACCCAAATGGTGAAAATATTGCAGACCATTCTTAAAAAACCGAAAATATTTGGCTGGCTGCTAGACCTTCTTCGCGCAGAGGGCGCCAGCGAAGTTAATCGCGAATTGCCATTTGCTGCGCTTCTTTTTACGTTGCTAGCTGCCAGCGGAGTGACAATCTATGAAAGCTGGAAAAAATTATGCAACATAGACTTACTGCCAACATTCAAGAAAGAGGCAAAAGAAATTGTCAGACAAGTGGAGGTCTTAGGTTATGACCCTCTAACAGTTATGTACAAGCGGGCTGAGAAAACAAAGTCGAGGAACTACCGCGAGTTTCTGTTGGGATATGTTTCCTCAGTCAGAAGTGGCGGAAACGTCGTAAATTATCTTAAAAGCAAATTGCGCTCGATATTTGAGGTTCAAAGCGCCGCTTCAATTCGTTCTATTGAAAGACTTAGCACGCTTGTGGAAGCCTACGCAGTAATGTTAATCGTGACTCTCTGTTCATACATACTCTTCATAATATTCGCAACAACATCCGTCTTCGAACCGATGAATGCAGGTGGAACCCCAAGCTTATCTCCGACCACTGTGTGCATTCTCATATTTTTCGTGACTCCTCTAATTTCGATATTTTTCATGGCTATTGCGCATGTGGAGAGAAAAAGCAACCTTATACGGGTTAAGCAACCTTATTACGCTGCCGTATTGCCCTCAGCAGCTGTCTCATGCTTCATAGCAGTACTATATTTTGTGCCGCAACTTCAATACTTGACAAGTCCAGAAGTATTCCCACTCGTTGTTACTGCCTGCCTCCTTGCGGTTTCAATTCCTCCAGCAACAGTCTACATGAAAATAGCGAAGGTCAACAGCGACGCTGAAAACTCCATGCCAAGTTTTCTTAGAGACGTAACGGAAGCCAGGAAAATTGGGCTTTCGCCAGAAAAAAGCATAATCCACGCTACGAAGCGAACGGGTTATGGAAGGTTTTCCGAAACACTGTATCTCATCCGCAGTCAAATGGAATGGGGAGTCTCCCTCAAGAAAGTATTCACAAACATCAAACAAAAAGTCCAAACGTGGCCCGTGCTTGTCAACTTTCTGATACTCGTTGAAACAATCAAAATTGGTGGTGGCTCAGCCGCCGCTCTAGAGACATTGACAGATTACAGCGAAAAGCAAAAAGATGTCGATGCAAATAAGAAATCGCTCCTGAGACCTTACGTGATTTTGGCTTTCATATGGAGTATTCTCATAGCCTTGACAACGACAATGGTCGCAATGACAATTTACGCTTTGACGCAAATATCGCTTCCTGGATCAGCCGCCATGCCCTTTTCAGTAATGCAAATTCAGATAAACCTCTTTTCCACAGGCATAATCTTGCAGTGTTGGCTTTCCGGTTTCTTTGTAGGTAAAGTAAATGAAGGCACATTTGCTGCTGGCTTCAAGTATTCAGCAATGCTCGTCATAACAGCGTACGTATCGCTCATGCTTTCGCAGAACTTTCTAGGTGGCATGTATGGCGCTGTTTCTCACTAAAATGTAGAAAAAAGGAGGTCCGCCAGAATGCCTGCAATCTCCATTGACACGTTCTTTGCATGTTCGCTAATGGTTTTGCTGGTGCTTTCAGCAATGGCTGGCGCCTCAAAACTACTGTATCCACACATAACCAACACAATCGGCGAGAACATGGGCGAAAGATATAGAGAAACTTCCAAATACATCCTTCTAAATGATGGAACACCTTCAAATTGGGGACAAAACAATCAGACAATCCCAGAAATATTCGGGCTGGCCAAGAAGAACTCGAATAACCCATATGAGTTGGATATAGACAAGGTTTCAAGGCTGAACAGTGAAAACGTTTATGCTTTTAGCTATGCCCAAATGTTTACAGCACTGAAGTTTTCTGACGTGTCCCTTAGGATAAAGATGGAAACTTTTTTTGACGTTGCCATAAATCTGACCGCGGTTTTTGAAGCATCAAATGAAACAACCTATCAATTTGAAATCTTGTCTCGAAAATACGGAGTATCTGTTCAAACAGAGCTAAGATGTTATGTGATTGCGGAAAGCTACTTTGAATCTTATTATGTCTTTGCTTCGAATGGCAGGAGTAACCTAAACATAACAATTCCGAATGACGTTGACGGACCTGCCTTGTTAGCCGTTCTTGCAAGATCCACAGATGACACTCAAATCGTGTCTTTCGAATCATACAGTTTAGCACATAACTCTACAGAACCCCAACCTGGTGGCGCTTTTCTGAGGCTCAGCCCCCTAAACTATTCTTTAACTGCGTCTTTCGTTTACCCAGAGACGATGTTGTCAAATGCTTACGCTTTGACTTTTGATTACAGTTTAACATTGACGCAAACTTCAATCAGCAACGACTCCGCCACATACGATGTTGCAAATTTCCTAGACTTCAGCCCAACATTACTCATCGTGACTGGCTGGAATTCCACAAACTTCTTCACTGAATGGACAGCATACCCTCAGATACCTCTTGAGACAGGCGCAGACTTTGCAGATTCGATGACACTCTCAGATGTCTATGCCTATTCATACATTGTCACGATAAACTCTGTCCTTTACAAGTGCACAATATGGCTTGGAGGTCCAAGAAATTGAAGCGTCAAAATGAGGGACAAATCAGGATAATCGAAGCCTTTCTAGCTGTTCTAATCATTTTTTCAGCTTTCGCTGTGTCTGCGAATCTCGCGGCGACTCAAACCATGGCGAAAAATGATGATTTGACCTCCGTGGGGTTGCAGGCGCTTTTGAAATTGGATTCTGATGGAAGCTTAGGAAAGCACATAGATGGCGGAAACTGGAGTGCTCTCAGAGATTCTCTCAGCCTTGTTTTGCCGGTCGGTGTGGCCTTTAATCTGACAGTCTATGATGAGCAAATGCAACGAGTCAACAACGCAGTCGTCTCGAATGGTGCTTTTGGCAGTCAAGACGTCGCTTTCGTGGAGTATGTTTGCGCAAGTAGCGGATCTGTTTTCCGTTGCTACGAGGTTCATTTGTGTTTGGCGGTGGCCAAATGATGTGGCACAAGAGAAAACTCAGAGCAAACAGTTCAGGGCAGCTTCTTATAGTGGCTGCCTTAGCCATAGCCATACTGATTTCTTCAACCACGATTTACGTTTATGAAGTTAGTAAGGAAATAAACAGTGCAAATTCTTGGCCGATGACTGATTATGTCTTAGCCTTAAAGCAAAGCACAAGAAACACTGTGGTGAGTTCTCTTGTCAATGCTTCAAATGGAGGAGAAGAAACAGTGTTAACAGCAAATCTGAACGAGCTTTCTGAAGTTCTAAGGAGCTTGGATCAATTTGGGATTTGTCAGCTGGATTTTTATGTTTCAAATGATTCGGCGTATGATATGGGTGTGCGGCTTTCGTGGAACACGAGTGACTCTGGAGTTTCGAGCGCTTATGCAAATTTCACTTTGAACGTTTACGGTATAGCAGCAAATTTGGCGGTAGAATATACCATCAATGTAACGACATTGATTGCAGTCAATGGCTACTATACTAGGCTTGCAGGCGATGAAAAACTGGTTAATCTAACATGCAATGTTTTTAATGAGGGAAAGCCGGCGCTAGCCAAGAACATAAGTCTGTTTTACGAAACGCTTGGAAGCTGGATACCTGTCAATTCGTCTAACAATCTTTCCGTGATTGATTGTGGTAATGGCACGTACACCGCGTCTTTTACCGTTGACATCGCGTTGGATACTGTGACAGTTTCGGCACACATTTTTGACCTACGCGATGTTTTTGTTCAAGCAAAGACCACTTGCTACGAAGCCTAGTTTATGCAAATAGGTTTCGAGTCACTTAAATACAAAATGCGTCATTTCTAAGTAAACGGAAAATGGGGCTTCTGAATGACTGAAAAGCCTGACTATCGTCATCTCTTCGTTCTGCTGAAACTTGCAGAGATGGGCGCCCATAGAAGGACGGCAAGAATCTCGACAGAATATTTGGCTGGAAAACTAGGCACGTCGCAGCAGACAGCTTCGCGCTATTTAATAGAGCTCGATAACAAAGGATGGATTAAGCGAACTGTAACGCCTGAAGGCTGCCTCATTAAGATTACGGAGGCAGGCGTTAAAGAACTTCAAAAGCTCCATTCAAACCTGCGTTTTTTAATGGAATCCGCCTATCCGCCTTCAATAACTTTAGAAGGCACAGTTTTTACCGGATTGGGCGAAGGAGCCTACTACATATCAAAAGAGAAATACCAGAAGCAATTCATTGAGAAGCTGGGCTTTGATCCTTATCCTGGCACGCTTAATCTTAGGCTTACGACTGATTATGATGTTAAGGCTCGTTCAGAACTTGAGGCTTACCCGGCCATTGAGGTGGAAGGATTTAGAGATGAGGACCGCACTTTTGGACACGTGAAATGTTATCCTGCAACAATCGAGAACAAGGTGAAAGGAGCCTTGATCTTGGCCTTGAGAACGCATTATGATGTTTCGGTTTTGGAGATCATTGCGCCTGTTTTTCTTAGAAAGCATCTTAAATTGAGGGATGGACATAAGGTTAAGGTAGAAGTTTTAACGTTGCCGTAAATTCCGAAGTGCTCCTTTTAGGTTCTAGTTGAATAAGTGTAGACAAATTCATGTGTTGCTTTTGGTTTGCGTTTCGTTGCCAACATGTACCCAAACAATAATCCAATAACCAAACCGCCCAAATGCGCTAGATAATTAACATTTAGCCCCGAACTAATCATCAATAAAAAGAAGGAATACAATAATGCCCCTATTATCGACTGGCCGATTGTACGTCTGACATAAATCGTGACGGCACCAAACAGTCCGAAAAGAGCGCCCGAAGCACCCGCTGAAGGTCGTGCTAACGGTCCGAAAAGCAGAGACAGCAGGTTGCCAGCTAACCCGCTAAAGAGATATATGGAAAGATATTCTTGAAGGTTAAATATTTCTTCCGCCCTAAGCCCAAAAATGAGCAGAAAAAACATGTTACCCAGCAAATGAACAATGTTCACGTGCACAAACATGGCTGTAAAAAGTTGCCAAAACCAGCCTTTTAGAACAAGATCATTCACTTGACCAAGCTGCTCGATAACGTGATAATTTATTTCTATGAAATCACCGCTGAGCATCGATGTGTAAGCGTAAACAGCTATGTTTAGTATGATTATAATGTATGTTGGAAAAAATTTCTTGGAGTCTTTAAGAAACATCAAGCTCATCGTTCGAAGTCCTCAATGATTTTCTTTTTGATTTTTGACGAACTGTCCAGTTCGTCCTCTTCAAACTTGCTGATTCTAACAATTTTTATCTTTAATCCTTGCTTTTCTACGTAGTCTCTTACGTTTTTTTCCATGCCGTCTTGATCGTATCCGAAAGCAATTACATCTGGTTTTATTTTTTCGATGACCTTTCCAAGATCAAATTTTTCGTAGCCAAGAACTGCTTCGTCAACGACTTTCAAGGATTCAACAAGGGTTCGCCGCTGATTTTCGAACATAACTGGTTTCTCTCCTTTCCTTTTCTCCATGGTGCTGTCTCTGGCTACAATAACTACGAGCTCTGCATCTTTCCCGCCAGACTTTTTTGCTTCTTCTAGAAACTTGACATGTCCAAGATGCAATAGGTCAAATACACCGGAAGCCAAAACTATTGTTCGTTTGCTCATTTCTTTTTTGCTGGCCATTCAAATTTCACTACTCCTAGCAGTTTTAATGCATCTAGCAACCCTTCACAATAGGCGACGGAAGCTAGACTTACTTCATTCTTCTTTTTATCCCTATAGTACTTAGCGTCCTCTAGATAGGCTTTGGCAACTTCCACAATCCTTCCAGCGGCGTCAGCACCAACCTGCGTGTGAGCATCAGCGATTTGCACTTCGCTAAGAACGTGTTCTGCAGAAGCTATGTACTTTGAAACAAGCTTTTCCAAACTCATTTTGCCATCTCCATTACTTTCTTAGGAGCGCCAGCCAGTACTATGAGGGCTTCTGCTTCCATGAAATGAAGTTTTCCGGGAAAAATAACGCTGTAGGGTGGGGCCCCAAAATCGTAGTTTAGCAAGTTTTCCAGAAAATCAGCCTTGACAATTGGGTTCTTGCTTCCGGCCCTGGCTATTCCTACTCCAAGCGTTTTCATTGTGATTATGCGCTTTTTATTTTTCTCTTCGATTTTCAAGAGAGATTCCAGGCTTTCTTTGATGCTCAGACAACGTTTTTTCTCAACTTGGATATCTAGCAGACAAAGTGTGTGTAGTTCCAGTTTCCTGTTTTGGGTTATGACTTCATATGGGGTTTCGGAGAAGTTTTCCGGGAATGGAACGGTTACACTTTTTCCGAATTTGTAATTGTGTAGGCCCGATAAGCCCTCGACAGCAGAAATTATGGAAGCACCGTGAATTATGTGTGTTTTTATCCTCTTCTTTTCAGCCTCCAATCGCAAGGCAATGTGGGTTGTTGCTATGAGCGGGTCGCCTGGGACAAGCAGCACAGCCTTGCCTGTTTCTGCTGCTCTCAAAATCTTTTGTCCGCCTTCTTCCTCGAGCTCCTTCCTAGAGACGGAAGTTAGTGTTTTTCCAGAAATTTTTTGAAAGTTCTCTGTTGAAAAATTTGGTAGCAGATTGGTGTAAAGCTCTATGAAGACAGTGTCTGCGGTCTTGATTTCTTCTAGACCTCGTAGACTTATTCCCATTTCGTCGTGTAACCCGAGACCAATGAATACAATCTCAGTCATGGTTTCTTCCTTCTAGTCAAATTGGAATTAAAGCTTAAAGCTGTTAACTCTAACTAATGCTGACAAAGCTAAATTTATTAAAGCGTGACTGAATGCATATTTACAAAAGCCTATCGGGGGCCCGTAGCTCAGTAAGGTTAGAGCGGCGGACTGACCGCTGCACGGGGTCGGGTTGAGGCTCTTAACCCGTAGGTCCCGGGTTCAATTCCCGGCGGGCCCGCCACCTTTGAGATCTCCAACAAGAATAGAGAAAAGAGTGACATCGCAATGGTTGATTGGATCAAGCTTCTGGAGAAAAGTCCGCTTGATTGGCTCCTAGATGAGGCCAACCCTTCTGTGCGCTGTTTTACACTGCGCGATGTTCTTGGTATGGAGGAATATGATTCTCAAGTGAAGGATGCGAAGCGAGAAATTCCCAAATCTACAGTTGTCCAGAAAATACTGCAGAAGCAAAATCGTGAAGGTTATTGGCAGGAGCCATCGGAGCCATACCATCCCAAATACAAGTCTTCTTATTGGCAGATAATGACGCTCAGCCAGCTGGGCATCGACAAAACCGACAAGAGAGTTGGTAAAGCCTGCGAATACATTTTTCAGTTTCAGCTAAAAGAAGGCGGCTTCTCCTCACACACCCAACTAACAGCATCAAAAGAATACGATTGGCTTCTGAAAAAAGGAAAAAAACTTTCACCTCGCGATGAGTTTGTGCAATCCATTATGTTTGAGCATCAATACTCGTGTCTTACAGGCAACATGGTAGCTGCGCTGATCAGAATGGGCTACGCAAACGACCAGAGAGTAGCTAAGGCTCTAGAATGGCTCTTAGAGATTCAGAACAGCGACGGCGGATGGCTCTGCCCCTACTGGAGAGCTCATGTTAGGGATAAGCATGGCTGCTTTCACGGAACAATCTGCCCGCTGGAAGCTTTCTCCGAAGTCCCAAACAAGAATCTAACAAAAAAAATGAAACAAACAATAGAACGAGGAGCAGAATTTCTACTCATGCACCGCTTGTTCAAGGCCGACCACCATAACTACAAAGTGATCAACAAGTCTTGGTTGCAGCTAAGTTTTCCATGGTTCTACGGATACAACATCCTAAGAGGATTAGATGTTCTGACCAAACTTGGATACATAAAAGATGAACGCTTGAACGACGCAGTCGAAATTCTTTTCCAGAAGCGGCAGAAGGATGGAACATGGATCTTGGAAAACGCCCCTATTGGAAGAATGCAAACTAACATAGAAGCGAAAGGAAAACCCAGCAAGTGGATCACCCTCATCGCCATGCGAGTGCTTAAGCGCCTATACTCGACAGATTCGAACGCACACAACTAGAGTGCCAGATTATTTCTCAAACATATATCATTGATATAGTATGTGGAACTCTGGTCTTTTCGGAGCGAACCATTAACTAGCAAAAACGAACAAAAAGGCGATAATGCTGAGGCTTCCTTACCTTCAGAGCGCTACACGATTTTCCACGCACTGTTCCAAGACTTAAAAGAGAAAGATGAAAAACGCAAGCTAAGATGAATCGTTACTTCCCTTCCGATGATTTCGCCGCATTTACCGTTCTTTCCAGAAGTATTAGGGCAGCCTTTTGAGACGGCCAACCGCCCAAGCCGCAGTCAGGCCCAGTAAAGGCCATTCTGTCTCCGTATTTTTCTCTAGCAATCTCAAGCCGTTTTTGAATGGTTTCTTCGCTTTCCACCAACTGCTCCTCTTGTGGTTTTGTTATGCCTCTTTCATAAAATTCAGCCATAATTGAGTTTATGTCGGTTCTTGATATGCCAACTCTTATTTGCTTGTCCGCTTTTTCTAGCATACTTTTTGACACGCCTTCTATGTTTTTTGGAGATGCTGCGTATTCAAATGAGAATACATCGAGATTTCTGACGTTTAGTAAGTCTGACGCTCTTGATGGAGAATGAAGGTGAATCTGCTTTACAACACGATCGAAGTCAAAGGTTTTCTCCAAGATTTCTATAAGCGTGTCTCTGCCAGTGGTTATGTCTTGAAATCCAAAGCTGGGCTCGTCTATGGATACAACTTCAGTTTTAATGTATTTGGAATTTAGAATCGAATTTTTTGCAAATCGTCTAACGGTTTCCGCAAACATTAGAAGGATGTCCATGTAAGCTGTAGTTCCGACCTCTTTAAGATACAATTCCATCGGTCCCGTGACACACACACGAAGTGACACTTTTTTTTCAGTTTCTTCATAAAGCTGTTTAGCTTCTTTTTCGACTACATGCAACTCCGGTATTACTGCTTGCTTTTCCTCAACCAGGTATGTGCCCTTATTCATGGCATTGTGAATAACATCTGTGAACTGCCGATGCATATCGTAATGCTGTGGATAGTTAACTACGTCTAAGCCAGTTTCACGTTTTTTTCTAAAGGAGCTGATTACAACTCGATAAAAGTTTTCCAGTAAGAACTTGTCTTTTTCTATACTTTTTCCACTGGTTATTGCTTCTCGTGCAATAGAATATGCACTATCGAACGTTTCTCTACTCACGTGGGACGGCAGGGGAAAACTTCCTGCATCATCGACAAGCGTATCCATACGGACATGTTAGCTGTTTGGGATAATTTAAAGCTAACTTGCTTTCATACAGTAAAGAATATATGTTACCGTTGTTCGTGAACAATAATTGGTGTTGAACGATGAGCATTTGGAAACTTCGCGCATCTATGGTTGGGACTCTAGCCATAATAATTAGCCTATCTACGCTAGTTTTTACTGTGCTCCTGACACTGTTCAGTAGTCTGAATCTGATAACTCTGGCAATTTTTGTCGTCACTTTCAACATTTTCCAGTGGCTCATATCGCCATACATAATCAACGCCATCTACCGCGTACGGGAATTACCTCAAAATGAGAACCCTAAGCTTCATGAAACAGTTGAAAACCTAAGCAGAAAAAGCAACATAAAAAAGCCCAAGCTCATGCTTGCCCAAATTCCCATTCCAAACGCGTTCGCATACGGCTCACCGATAGCAGGAAGTCATATAGCAGTCACAAGCGGATTATTGGACACGCTGGAGTATGAGGAAGTAGAAGCCGTTCTCGGCCACGAGCTTGGACATTTGAGACACAGAGACGTGCAGATAATGATGTTTGTTTCCATTTTGCCCGCATTACTTTATTACATCGGCTTTTCGCTCATGCTTTCATCTATGTACGGAGGAAAAAGACAAGAAGGCGGTGGAGCTGCACTGTTGGGCATAGGCTTCATGGTTTTCTCATGGATTCTAAACATGTTTATACTCTACCTGAGCCGCTTACGCGAATATTACGCCGATAGGCACAGCGTATCAATAGTTGACGATGGTTCACGTAAGCTTTCGGAAGGTTTAGCAAAAATAGTTCACAAAACCCGCAACATGGGCAAAATCAGAAAAGAAGCAAAACAGCTAAACGCCTTCAAAGCTTTGTTCATATCTGACCCTGACCGTGCAGAAGCAGATGCAGCAGAAGTGACCAGATTTACAGCCTCGAGCGACCAGAAACTCGTCCAAGAGATTCTGTCAAAAGAAATAACGTCAATTGATAAGATCGTTGAAGCTTTCTCCACACACCCCAACATAATTAAACGACTTACAGCCCTCCAAGAAACACGCTAGAACCAACATTTACTATTTTTCCTTCTGCAAGGAAAACTTAAAGCCAACAATCGCCAATCAATTCTAATTCACTAAAAAGTGAACTACAATGCAAATTCAGAATGTTTTCTCACAAATCGAGAAGCAGAAAGCCGAAGTTACGGAGACCTTGATGGAACTGATTCGCATTCCGGCAGTCGCTCCAGAAAACGGAGGAGAAGGCGAAACAAAAAAAGCCGAAAAACTAATGCAAATATTGGCTACGATAGGCTTCGACAAAATAGAACGCTATGATGCAGAGGATATCAGAGTCCCAACACAAAAGAGACCAAACATAGTAGCCTATTGGTATGGAGGAAACGCCCCTGAAAGACTCTGGATAATAACGCACATGGATATAGTACCTCCAGGCGAGGAGACTCTTTGGACAGTTACAAAACCCTTCGAGCCAATAGTCAAAGAAGGACGAATTTACGGACGTGGCAGCGAAGACAACACGCATTCTATGGTAGCGTCAATCTTTGCTCTCAAAGCACTAAAAGATTTGGGCATGAAACCAAAACGAACTGTAGCCTTAGCCTTCGTCGCTGACGAGGAGCAAGGAAGCAAATACGGAATCCAACACCTCATAGAGCAAGAGCTTTTCAGAAAAGATGACCTGATAATTGTGCCAGACGGCGGAAACGAGAACGGAAGTTTCATAGAGATAGCTGAAAAAAGCGGCTTGTGGTTCAGGATTCGCACGGTTGGAAAGCAAACACACGCCAGCAGGCCTCACGCGGGCTTGAACGCGCATCGCATAGGAATGGAATATACCCTAGCCTTGGACAAGCTGCTACATGAAAAATATTCGCTTAAAGATGCCTATTTTGATCCCCCGGAAAGCACAATTGAACCGACCAAGAAAGACAAGAACGTGGATGCAGTAAATATAATCCCAGGCGAAGACGTAGTATACTTCGACTGTAGAATACTCCCAGACTACAATTTGGATGAGATAGTCAGCGACATCGAAAAACTTGCAAAGGAATTTAAGGAGAAAACAGGTGCCGAAGTGAAAATTGAGCTCTTGCAGAGAAGTGTCGCTCCAAAACCAACAGATGCCAACGCCAAAATAGTCCACATGCTAGAAGATGCCATAAGAAAAGTGAGAGGAATAGAGCCGAAGGTTGGAGGAATAGGCGGAGGAACATGCGCGGCCTTCTTCAGAAGAATAGATGTCCCAGCAGTTGTCTGGAGCACAATCGACGAAACAGGTCATCAACCAAACGAATACACAAAAACAGAAAACATAATCAGCGACACCAAAATTTTCGCTTCCCTAGCGATTTCCTGATCACCAAGCTGCGCTCTCAAACAATCGATTTCTCTCACAGCCTGATATCGATACTTTCGAAAGTTTTATATGGATGGATAATCCATCCAACATTATGCAAAACAACACTAAAAATCCCTTAATAATCGCGTTGATGGGTGTTTTGACAGCTTTATGTTTGGCGGTTCAGTTGTCTCCGAGACCGCCGAATGTGGAGTTTACTTCGCTTTTTACATTTACTTTTGGTTTTTTGTTTGGTCCGTTTCTAGGGGTATTGTTTGGCAGTTTTGTGATGTTTGTTAATGGGTTCTTTTCACCGTGGGGATTTGCCGGACCTAATTTGCCTTTTCAAATCGCGGGAATGGCTATCGTTGGGTTGGCTGGAGGCTTGTATAAAAGATACGTTAAAGGTTACAACGCAGCTGGGTTTTGCATTGAGGTGGCTGTTCTTGGGGCGTTTCTTACAGAGCTCTATGACCTTGTAACCAATTTCGGAGTAGCTTTCTCTTACATGATTGTTGGAATGAATCCCAGTTTGGCTGTGTTCACCGCTTTGGCTTATGGCACACCGTTTTCTTTAGTACATGTGTTTTCCAACATTGCAGTTTTCGGGATAATGTTCTTTCCGTTAATTGGCTCTCTAAATCATGTGTTGAGGGTGGAGAATCTTGGTTGAAAAACGGACACTCTTGTTTGCGTCTTTACTGATGTTTGTTTTGGCAATGTTGACTTCAAGCCTAGCAGGATATTTCTATCTTCAAAACGCAGTAAGCAGTGAACAGAATGCTGAAAACCTGCAGTCTATAGATGCAATGGCAACGCGTTATAATGATGCGATGACTAAGTACAATAAGCTATTGAGTGACTATTCCATGTTGTACGGAAGTTATTCTCTTTCGCAAGATACTGATTTTACCTTGCCTACGGATTCGCTTAACGATCTGCTAGATCATGCTGAAGGTAACTTTAGTTCGCTGTTAGCAAGCCAGAAGGACCTGAATGAAACTTGTTATGAATTGCGGGGTAAATGCCAAGCGCTTCTTGCCAGGGGCAACGTAACACGAGAAGAGTTTGGAGAGCTGCTGAATGAACTTTACGAACTGCTAAATCTACTTGTAATTAGAGAACTTAACAGCGCAATGAGCGAAGTCACAACCTTGGCTATAAACATGTGCATAGACTATGGAAATGAAACAGTAAAGTGGTATAATAACACGGATGTATCCCCCGGTTCTTCACTGTTTCAGGCGATACAAAAAGTTGCCACGGTCAACTACACTTATTATGCTTGGATGAAACCAGGGCACATCCGCTTGACGGCGATAAATGATAAAGAGGAATATGCTATTGGCTATTCTGAGGGATGGTCTTGGATTTGGTATTATTGGAATGATGATTTGCAACAATTGGTTTCAGGACCTGTGGGCTGTGATGCTTGGATGCTGAAGGATGGTGGCACTTACAAGTGGAGATTTGAACATTGGTCTTGGCCTTAACGGTTTAAAGGCAAAAATACCTCCTTGTATTAACTTGTTGCCAAAGGTGTTTCAACTATGAGTGCAGCATCAAAAGTGTTTGAGAAAGTCAGGAAGGAAGGAAGAAAGTTCCTTTTGGAGCCAGAAGCCAAGGCTGTATGCGTCGAATACGGGATTCCCGTTACAGATTTTAGTTTAGTCAAGAGCGAAGCAGAAGCCCTAAAGTCTGCAGAGAAAATTGGTTATCCTGTAGTTTTGAAAATTGTCTCACCAGACATTATTCACAAATCGGACGTTGGCGGTGTCATAATTAATCTAAGAAGCACGAGCGGCGTCAAAAACGCCTACAAGCAAATATTGAGGAATGTGAAAAAGCACAAGCCAAAAGCGAAAATAGTAGGCTTGCTTGTGCAAGAAATGGCACCATCCTCAACCGAAGTCATCGTCGGTGCCATTAAAGATCCTCAGTTTGGTCCAGCAGTAATGTTTGGGCTCGGCGGAATTTTTGTGGAAGTTCTGAAGGATGTGACTTTCAGGGTTGCACCAGTAACAAAGGATGAAGCTCGCGAAATGATCAGTGAAGTTAAGGCTTATCCGCTCCTAAAGGGGTATAGAAATTTGCCACTAGCAGATATAGACACTATAGTGAAAATATTGTTAAGCACTTCAAAGCTAGTAATGGATTATCCAGAGATTAAGGAGCTTGACCTGAACCCCATTATGGTTTACAAGAAGGGAGCAAAAACGGTCGATGCAAGAATCATCCTTGAATAAACCAGTTTTTAAAAGCCACTTTATCATAAGTGCACACCACGTGTTTTTTTCGAAAAACTGCTCTAAAGGAAAATTTTGTTCACTTCTCCATCATTTCGACATGGACATGATGGAAGAGTAAAGAGACTAGGTTCAAATGTCGTCGGCGCAAAATCTGAGTTGACGACGACAATTGAGCAGCTGTAGAGTGGATTGCCCTTCCTCAAACAAGTTCTGAAAGTTATGGCTGCGGCATCATGTTCTTCAAGAGATTCAAAGCATATACGCGCTAAATCTTAATAGACTGTCCTTTTGACTGTTTCTTTCTGCATTGATCGAGCATATCCACCGCACGACGTAAGTGTGGAATTACAATCGAGCCGCCGACCACCAACGCAACGTTTAGGGCTTCGAAAAACTCTTGGTCAGAGACACCTACTTGGACGCAGCGGATGACGTGGTAAGTTATGCAATCGTTACAACGCAAAACAGTAGAAGCAACTAAACCCAGTAGCTCTTTTGTTTTGACTTCTAAAGCGCCTTTTTCGTATGCACGGCTATCCAACGCGAAAAACCGTTTGATTCCAAGATTATTAGCCGAAAGAATGCGTGCGTTCATACGTTCTCGATAACACCTAAATTCTTCCAGATCGTCCAACGTAATTCCCCAACTTCTTAATTGTCAACACTAGGTAAAATCCTATTTGCTCTCTGAAGGATTTCTCTTACATGCTTTTGCTATTCCTTTCATCTCAGAGTAAACTAGTGTTAGAACAGGGTTGCATCGCTCATTTTGACTCTGCAATTCTTGATTGGCACGCCTTCTTTTTCTACTTGCTTCCTTCTAGACTCAGCTGCTTTCTTCTCTCCTCCGAACCCGCCATCAGACCTGACGACACGATGGCAAGGAACAACGGGGTGAAGTGGGTTCTTGCGTAATGCGCTAGCAACTGCACGATAAGCTCTCGGTCTGCCTATTTTTTCTGCTATCCTCTTGTACGTGCTGACTTTTCCTTTCGGAATCTTGAAAGCGCCGACCAGGACATTTCTCTCAAATTCTGTCTTGTCACTCAAAAAGCGAATCACATCCTCTTCTGTCTTGATTTCATCCTTCTCCCTTGGAGCTGTGCCCTGGGATTTTAAGAATTCTTTTGGAATGTGTATGGCAAATTTGCAGATGAGATCTCCTTTCAGAACAGTTTTGATGACATCAGCTTTCACAGACTGATCAAAAATAACGTCCCAAGGTCGCTTTTCAAAGCCAGCGCTACAGTAGCAGAAGTTGGAAGAGATTTTCAAATCTGATTTTATGGCTTCGCGCACCCACGGACAATGGCAGTAGTAGTATCTCTTCTTCTTTTCATCTTTCTCGTGTAGGTACTTCTTTACCATGTAGGGAATCTTCGTGACATAGATCGTGTCGCCTTCTCTCACGCCGTTTTGACATGTCGGAGTTTTTCGAACGTATTCAACAACTTCTTCATCGATTTCCTGAGTAAAGAAAAGCGTCTTTTCTCTTCTGTGTTTTTCGAGTTCGTCAACAAACTCTTTGTGTCGTTTTTCGAGAAAATCGTCTATACTCTTGGATTTTCGAAATTTTTTTCTCTCGGGCAGAAACACTTTTTTTGGAATCGGTCCGTGAAGTCCGCTTGACAAAATTTCTCTGCATGCTTTTTCATCAAACTCGGCTTCAAGTCTTTCCATGACTTTCTTTGTTATTTTCGGTTTATCCTTTGAATGTGTGCCTAAGGGCGGCAACTCAATTCCTTTAAATATCGCGTCACGCTTGGTCTCACCGACAGTTCGTCTCACGGCGTCCGAAAGGTTCTGTAGAACCTCACTGCCATCCATAAGCTCTAACAATGCAACTTCTACTTTTCTGTTGTTTGAGAAACGACTGTATCTGAGGAGAGCCAAGAAATTTTCCCACGTGTTCTTCTTGTTCTTCATCAAATGAGCCACAAAGCTTTGTAGGTCGGGGGCTGTAGCGTTGCTCAAATACTTATTTTTACCTTTCTTTTTCAGAAAAGCCTCAAACTCTTTTACCATTTTGATGTGCGCTTGTGTCACTTCTTTATGTAGGCTTCTTTTGGTGCAGAAGTCTCTGAATCCTTCTTGATCCAAACTTCTATTCCCTCTTTCGCTGCATTGTTCTCAATTCCATATTTAACCTTTGACGAATTAGAAACCAAAAAGAACATCGCTGCTGACTGTGCCAAAACATTGTTGCATTGAACATCTGTGGTTTCAGCAGATTAAGTTATCATTTCTTCTATTTCGTCTTGTTATGTGCAAAGGGCAAAACTTAACTTTAGAAAAAACATGAAAAGACGGTGGGTAGGTGTCTTGTCTAAAGAAATCGAGCTGCTTGGAAAACTGTCGAACGCTTTCGGGCCTTCTGGAAGCGAGGAGGACGTGGCTGAGATCCTCAAGAAGGAGCTTGAAGGACACGCTGATGAGACACGTGTTGACAAGCTTGGAAACATATTTTTCTACAATAATGGAAAAGATGGATATTCCAAAATCATGCTTTCGGCTCACATGGATGAGATAGGCTTCATAGTCACCTTCATAGAGCAAGATGGCTTCCTCCGTTTCGACACCCTCGGAGGCATAACCAGCAACATAATGCTTGGGCAAAGAATACTTCTTCGAGGAGACAAAGGTTACCTTAAAGGAATAATCGGGACTAAGCCTCCTCACATCATGACAGTTGAAGAACAGAACAAGGTCATACCTAAGGAAGATCTCTTCATCGACATAGGCGCCGACAGCATTAAGCAAGCGGAAGAAAAAGGCGCGGATGTAGGGGTGATGGGCGTCTTTGACGTCGACTTCACAGACTTAGGCGGCGGATATTTCAGAGGTAAGTCGTTTGATGATAGAGCCGGATGCGCAGTTCTCGCTGAAGTGTTCAGGTCTATGAAGGATTCTCCATACAATCTTGTAGCCGTTGGATCCGTTCAGGAAGAGCTTGGAATCAGAGGGGCAAGAACTGCAGCTTGGCAAGTAGACCCGGATTATGGGCTTGCCTTAGAAGGAACATTTGTCGCTGATGTTCCAAATACCCGACCAGACAGAGTGTCATCAAAAATTAAAGGTGGCCCTGTCATAACAATATTGGACAGGACAGCTTTCACTCATCCCACGGTTCTTAAAACATTGATTAGAATAGGAAGAGAGGGATCAATACCTTTTCAGTTCAAGAAAGTACCAATGGGTGGAACAGACGCAGGCGCAATCCACCTGACAAAAGCTGGAGTGCCAAGCGGAACAGTAGCCGTACCCTGCAGATACATTCATGGACCAGCCTCAATCATACATATCGACGATTTAAAGAACACCATAAAACTTGTAACCGAATTCGTAAAAACTATCTCATCAAGATAAGCATTCGCTGTTGATTGGAAAAAACTCATTAGCCCTAGAAATTGTTCAAAAAACTTTAAGAAACGTAGTGATGCTTAGTTTTAATTCTCAGCGGTGAACATCTTGGAGAAGCGCAGCCACCCTTACATTCCAAACTCTCTGCCAGAAATTAAACAGGAAATGATGCAGGAAATAGGCATAAAAAGCATAGACGAACTGTACGCAGATATATCGCAGAAATACCGCTTGAAAAAACCATTGAATCTGCCGCATGCTTTGTCAGAGTTTGAGGTTAAGAGACACGTAGAAGCCTTGCTCTCCAAAAATAAGACTTGCAACGACATTCCTGTGTTTTTGGGTGCTGGATGCTGGCCACATTATGTGCCCGCAGTCGTAAGGGAAATTGTCCAACGCAGCGAACTTGTCACTTCATACACACCCTATCAGCCTGAAATCTCGCAGGGCATGCTTCAAGCACTTTTTGAATACCAAAGCATGATTTGCGAGTTAACAGACATGGACATTGTTAACTGCTCGATGTATGATTGGGCTTCAGCCTTAGGCGAAGCTGCTCGCATGGCGACCCGCATAACAGGACGAAAAGAGATTTTGATTCCTAAACTCATCCATCCAGAAAGAGCTGTCACACTGCAAGTTTATGCTGAACCTGCGGGAATAGTAACCGAAAAATTGGTCTATGATAAAGAAAACGGACAAATCAATACGGATGATTTGAAGGGAAAAATCTCAAACAAGACCGCGGCTGTTTACATTGAAAACCCTTCGTACTTGGGATTTATCGAGGAACAAGTTAAAGAAATTAGCAGAGAAGCACATGCACACGGTGCTCTCTTCATAGTAGGCGTAGATCCTACTTCTCTTGGGATCTTAAAGCCGCCCGGCGAGTACGACGCTGACATTGTGATTGGCGAGGCGCAACCATTAGGTAACTTCATGAATTTTGGCGGTCCACTCTTGGGAATCTTCGCTTGTCGCGATGATATGAACATTATTAGACAGATGCCCGGGCGCATCATCGGAATGACAACCACCCAAGACAGTAGCAAACATGGCTTTTGCATGACCTTGCAAACCCGTGAACAGCACATCAGGCGAGAGAAAGCAACATCAAACATATGTTCTAATGAAGCCTTATGCGCCGTAGCTTCAGCTGTTCACATGGCTCTGCTTGGGCCAGAAGGTTTCCGCGAGCTTGGAGAAACAATCATGTATAAGGCTAATTATGCTATGCAGCGGATTTCAAAGATCAGCCGTGTCAAAGCTCCAATCTTCAATTCTACTCACTTCAAAGAATTCACAGTGAACTTTGATGAGGCTGGTCAAAGCGTTGAGGAAGTCAACAAAAAACTCCTGCAAAATCAAATTCACGGTGGAAAAAACATTTCAGAAGAGTTTCCAGAATTTGGCGAAACAGCTCTTTTCTGTGTAACTGAGATTCACTCGAAAAATGAAATCGAACGTCTAGCAGAAGCATTAACAGGAATATTGGAGGGCAAAAGTGATGTTCAAGCAAGCAAGCTGGGATGAGCCAGTAATCTTCTCCCGCGGAAGGAAAGGAAGAAGAGGACATATTCCACCAAAGGCTGAACAAGAAATTAGGCAAGCTCTAGGCGACTTAAACTCACTTCTGCCTAAAAACATGCAACGCACTAGTAGGCCTAGACTTCCTGAGCTTTCTGAAGTTGAGGTAATGCGCCACTTTCTGCGATTATCGGAAATGAACTATGGAGTAGATTCAGGCTTGTATCCGCTTGGAAGCTGCACAATGAAGTATAACCCGAAAATAAACGAATTACTCGCTAGTCTACCAAGCTTAAACATGCTCAACCCATACCAAGACGAAAGTACCGTACAGGGTATACTTGAAATTCTCTACAGGCTTGAGCGGTGGCTCGCTGAAATTACAGGCACTCATGAGGTTTGTCTGCAACCTGCTGCTGGTGCACATGGTGAGTTGCTGGGCACACTACTGATGCGTGCACATCATAAGCTGAATGGAGACTACGAGAAGCGAAGTGAAATTATTGTCCCGGACTCGGCACATGGCACAAATCCCGCAAGTGCAGCAATGGCTGGTTTCAACGTGGTTGTTGTTCCGTCCGATGATGACGGGTGTGTTAGTTTGGGAGCGTTGAAGGCCGCTGTCTCGGAACGAACAGCGGGTTTAATGCTCACAAATCCTAACACGTTAGGCATATTCGAGAAGAACATCGACGAGATAGCTAGAATCGTTCACGAAGCGGGCGGCTTACTCTACTATGACGGGGCAAACCTGAATCCGCTATTGTGTAAGGCTAGACCAGGCGACATGGGCTTTGACATAGTCCACATTAACATTCACAAAACTTTCAGCACACCCCACGGCGGAGGCGGTCCAGGGGCAGGTCCTGTGGGAGTCACGGAGGAATTGGCTAAATTTCTGCCTATTCCACGAATAGGCTTCAATGGCACGCGCTACTGTTTGGACTATGATAAGCCGCACAGTATTGGAAAAATTCGTGGATTTTACGGGAACATTGCAGTTCTCTTGAGAGCCTACGCGTACATCCTAAGCTTAGGCAATGAGGGGTTAAAGGAAGTAGCTGAAGTCTCCGTTTTGAACGCGAACTACCTAATGAAAAAGCTCCAAGGAGCTAAAGGCTTAACCCTCCCATACAACAGCGTAAGACCTAGAAAACATGAGTGCGTCTTCAGCGCTAAACTATTGAAGAGTGAAACTGGCGTTTCAGCCTTGAACATCGCTAAACGTCTGCTTGATTTTGGACTGCACGCGCCAACTATTTATTTTCCGCTAATTGTTGAGGAGGCGTTAATGATTGAACCCACTGAAACGTTTGAAAAGGAAGAACTTGACCGCTTTACTGAGAACATGCATAAAATCTGTGAGGAAGCCTACACGACCCCTGAGACCGTCTTGCAAGCGCCCCATAACACTGCAGTTTCAAAACTGGATGAGGTCAAGGCTTCGCATCCTCGGACTATGGCTTTAAGTTGGCGCATGCATTTGAAGAAAAATGCGCAAAAAACATAGTTTTGTGGCAATAGTTTATATGCTGCATGTACTTTTATCGCCTGTATTAAGCGGGTGCGTCAGAGTTTGACGGAGCTAGAAAACAAAGTACGTGAAGCTGTTGGTAAAGTGATCGACCCTGAGACAGGCTTAACCTTCGCTGAAATGCAGCTGATCGCAAATGTGAAAGAGGAAGAATCAGGCGTCGTTGGAGTGGACTTCATTCCTTCAAGTCCTTTCTGTCCGATCGCTTTTAAGCTTGCTATGGATGTTAAAAACGCTGCTTTGAAGGTTGCTGGTGTCAAGAAAGTCTTGGTCCATTGTCGTGGGCATACGATGGAACAGCAAATTAACGAAATGGTGAATAAATAGGGCAGAAACAGCAGAAACCCTCCCTTATTTCTTTTGGGAAGAAAGCCAACGTCAGGATCTAATTTTGAAAATCAACAGAAAGCGGCAGTGAAAACTTAATTAAGACAGCGAGAGAGTAAAGTCAGAACGGAGAAGGGTGAAAGGATTGTGAGGAAGATTAAAACTATTTTAGTTTTGCTAGCGATCTTGTGTGTGGCACTCCCATTTGCCGCTGCAACACTACTTACACAGACAGGCGCATCAGATGCAACACTCTACGTTGATCCGCCAAGTATTGAAGACCCGGCAATCTTGCTAGGCGACAATATTGTTATACACATAATGATTGACAGCGTATCCGACATGAAAACTTGCGAATTCAACTTGACGTTTAGTCCAAGTGTGCTTTCAGTTTTGCGCATAACCAAACTGGCCGTTCAGGGTCAATATCCCGATTCAAAATTGGATTTGGACAGCGACAACGGATACATCTGGATCAGCCTAGTATATAAAACAGCTTTGACAATTACCACAGATACGGCGATTCTAGAAATAGAGTTCTATGTAAAGGATTATGGAGCCACTGATTTGCACTTTCAATCTTCAGAACTCTTAGACACTGGTGGAGCCCCTATTCCGCATGAAACGCGTGATGGTTTCGTGAGGATCATCTTAAGAAACATTGTGGTAAAACAGATTTCACCTACGTACAGCGAAACCTACGTAGGACGCATAATTCCAATAAACGTTACGACTCTAAATGACGGAAACATACCTGAAACTTTCACTGTCAGCCTCTTCTATGATTCGACCCTCATAGACACAATGGATGCGGTTGATCTGCCACCTACAGAAAATATCACAGTGACCTTCAACTGGGACACAGCTTCCGCGCCTCCTCTGATGACGCCTTACACTATCAAAGCAGAAGCAAGCACAGTGCCGTACGAAGTAAACACGACTGATAATACGTTAGTGGATGGAACAATAAAGCTCAAGATTGTGGGTGACGTGGACGGCGATGGGGCAGTAGACATAAACGATTTAATCGCATGGGACGATGCCTATGAAAGTCATGCTGGAGACCCTAGCTGGAATGCGCAAGCGGACATCAACAATGACAGCGTAGTTGACAAAGCTGATGCAACTCTTATATTAGACCACTATAAGGAGACGCTGTAATCTTCTCTCTCTTTTTCTTTGTATGATACGGGCTGGTTTCTATTACACTAAAAAATAAATAGTAGAACTCGGTTAAACTAGTAATGGGAGAAGATGTTATTAAAGATAATTGTTCGAGTGATCGCACTAGTCTTTTTGCTGAGCATACTGACTGGGTCATCTATCGGCAACCCATCAACTATTGACTGGAGCTTAGCAAGCAACGAGATCGCGGTGCCTTCTGCGGCTTGTTCTCTTCTTTCCAAAGCAAAAGAGTACCAGCCCAGTATTGGTGTAAGCTCTGTTATCGATTATGGTGGACTTCCAAGAGTCGATGAAATTTTATATAAAGCATATCCAGGCGCTACTGTAGACACGATGGTTGATGAATTCTTGCTGGGAGTCACCGACTGGATGGCAGGCCCCGGAAGAATAGACCTATATGACCAATTGGTCGCGGCTGGTGAGAAGATTTCACCTTTCGATCCTCTACCAGAATTCTCTTTAGCAGCGATAAACTGCAGAGATTACAAAGAAACATCGGGGACTGAAAATTTTCCCCTGAATGATAGCGCGTTCAGGTTGGCTTTGACGTGGATTTATGGTGTTAACGACAAGCAAACCGACATTTTCGGCTATGTTGGGGCTCCATGGACTTTCGCCATCGGCAACCCTGTGCCTCCAGCGCAGAAGCCTTGGTACAACGAGAGCATACAAATGCCAGACACTGAATGGACCACTGCGTGGGATATTCTACAGGAAGCTGGCTATTATGTTAATGCAACGGACAATTGGCTATACAAAGGTCAAACAAAACTAAGAAACATGAATATTTCGTACTCTGGCGATCTGTTCTGGGAACAAGGACCTGGAAAAGGATTTAGTGACTCTTTCAACGAGTTTATTACCACACACGTCGGCGCCACAGGTCCAATAATGACTTTTACGCCGACATCGTTCTCTCACCTTGTTGAGGAACTTATTTTCGTCCGCAATTACGATTTTATCTGCATTGGTTTTCCGGAAATTGGAAGATACGTCTACTGGCTATACAACTACCTACACTCAGACAGCATAAAAAGTGGAGCATGGAATTTTGCTGGCATCTCAGATTCACTATTTGATCAATGGACAATGTCGATTTTGACAAGTGTAAATGAAGATGAAGTGATTGGAAATGCATCGCTTGTGCAAGCGCGATTCGTGTACGAACTTATGCCTTGGCTACCTATTAGCTGCGAAATGACATTTTGCACGACAGCAAATGATAGTCGAGGAGAGTTAGTTGGCATTGTTTCAATGCCCAATCTTGGACCTGCAAACGATTGGAGCTGGATGACAGCTCACTGGAAGGATTCAACTGGCGGCACAGTAAAAGTAGCTTTAACCAACACAGTTCACTCAATGAACCCGTACAATGAAGACAGCGTATATGGATGGCGGATTTTGGACAGGTCAATAGCAGGACTCTTAGGCGTCAGTCCAATAACGTTAACAGAGACGCCTCTAGTCGCCACTGAATGGTCATGCACTCCATGGGTCAGCATACCTGAGCTCGGCATCGTAGACGGAACTATATTAACATTTTATCTTAGACAGGATGTTTACTGGCATGACGGCAAACAAGTGACAGCCTACGACTGCGTAAATAACCTGAAACTTCTAAGAAAGTATAGACCAGGAAGATACGCAAGAGTTTGGGCGTCGCAGGCCTACGAAGAGGTGCAAGGTCCATACAAATTTAGCACATACTCCTACACCCAAGGTATATATTATGCGTACGACGTTGCAGATGTAGCTTTGCTTTCACCCAAACACATCACAGACGCTGCTGAAGCAATGTACGGAAGCATTCTTACAGGCTGGGACCCAGCCTTCAATTCCTACAAGGCTCTCCTAGGGGTAGATCCTCCGACTGAATATCCATTTATGAAACAGATTGTAGGATGTGGACCTTACGTCTTTGACTATTATGACAAGGACATCGACCTAGGTCGTGTAGTCAAATACGACGACTTCTTCGTTAAAGCTCCAGTCATAAGTGCGGTCGTCGGCGATTGGTGGATCGGGTCAATAGCGGCAGGGTGGGAACCATCGTTAAGTTACCCATACACGTATAAGGTGTTGGTTCAGAACATTGGAGCCCAAGCAAACTCGTCCGACAGTGAACTAGTCTCTGTGACTGTTGACGTCAAAGTATACGAGGACAATGTGCTTATGCACACTGAATCTGACATCGTCTTAGACCCATGGAGCTATACCTATCTAGGACCATACACTACAGACCCAGTAATCGGTCTACATGAAATTAAGGTTGAAATTCTCGAGTCTGGAAACGTGATACACACTTACATCCACAAGTACGTAGCAGTTGTTAGACAGGACATCACGTCATATTCAGGCGATTTCGTAGACTGCTTCGTAGACGTCAAAGACTTGTTACGGGCTGCCATCGCATATGGAAGTTACCCAGGAAGCTCTAAATGGGATGCAGCATGTGACATAAACGACGACTACTTCGTCGGCATCAAAGACATACTTTCAACCGTTTTTGTATACGGTTGGCATGCATAGATGCCTTGCTTAATCTTAAGCGAAGATGCTCAGTCAGTATTCTCCAGCATTTTTCTATAGTTTTATATTGTACACCACGTAAAGTCGTCCAAATATTCAAATCTCTAGGTGGTTGTATGGAAGATTCTAAGAATAACCGTAGCAGCATACAGGGTGATCACGAAATCTATTGTTGCGGTGCGCGCGTGCAAATTTCCCCAAAGGGCGTGAGAGTCCTAAGCGAGCCTACTGTTGAACGTTGCCCTCTACACGCAGCTATGTATGGAACCAAGAAAATCGATTCTGAAGCCGTACGGAAAAGTGTGGAAATGAAAATAGCTGGCCATGTTTTTTGCTGTGCAAGTCGTGCTTTTGACGCTGAACCCATTGTGGCATATGGAGCTTCTGAAATGATGCACGTTTGGCTTAGCGAACGACTCATCGACTGCGCCGTTGTCGTCTGTGAAGGGACAGGGACGGTCATAACTTCAAACGGAGCACTTGTCCAAGCAATCGGCGCACGACTAACCGGCATGATCAAAACTTCGCCTATACAACAAATTATTGAACGCATAGAAGTGGATGGTGGAGTCATTCTGGACAAAGCTAACGCACGAATTGATCAACTTGAAGGCGTGAAACGAGCTTTTGATTTAGGCTACAAATACATTGCTGTCAGTGTTGCAGGCTTTCAATCGAAGACCATCAGCGAAATTAGAGATTTTGAGGCTAGCGTTAAGGCAGATGTCTTTGTCTTTTCAGTGTGCAACACGTGTGTACGCGATGCAGATGTGAAGCACATAGCCAAGGCGGATGTTGTATGTGCAAGTGCTTCGAAAATACTTCGAAAGGAAATCGGGAGCAAGGCACTACTACAATTGGGTGTTACAATTCCAGTCTATGCCTTGACAGAGAAGGGCAAACGGCTCGTTTTGGCCTATTTAACCGAACTCAAAGACAAACTTGTTATTTTCAGAACAAGCAAACTGCCTTATTTGACAAAGGATAAAGGACCAAAACTCAAAGACTCTGTCAATAACCAAAACACTTAAGAAGAGAAAACAATGTTATGTGTTTTGTCTAAATATAGGTGGTGAAGTATTTGGCTATCGAAAGTTTTTCAGGAAGCAGACAACCTGTAGACGTGAAAGTCGGCGAATTGACGACCGATTCTAGGGCAGTAAACGTTACAGCTAAATTAGTTTCAAAAAGCGAGATTAGGAACATCGCTGCTGGCAGAGATGGAGCACCACACCGCGTCTGTGACGCTCTGGTTGGTGATGAAACAGGATGTGTTTACCTAACCCTATGGGATGACAACATCGAGAAAGTAAATGAAGACGATACACTAAGCATAGGAAATGGTTACGTGAGCCTGTTCAGAGGAAACATGCGCTTGAACATTGGGAGATACGGCACGCTAGAAATCGCCAAAGAAGCACTCGAAGGCGAAGTGAATACAGAAAACAACTTATCTACCAAAGTGTATGAGCAGCCCAGACGTCCATTCCGAGGAAGAGGCGGAAGAGACTTCGGCGGAAGAGGCGGAAGAGAAAGAAGAGGCGGATACAGGCAAAGAAGATATTAGGTGCCATTTGCAGCGAAAAAGCTTCAATCATTTTCTTTTAGTTAGCAAGTGTCTTTCAGCCGGCATGCCAATTAAGGCTGCTAACCGACTTGCTACTGAGTTAGATTCTTATTGATGTTCGATTACGTATTATCTGAGGAAAACCAGTGTCTTTCGCTGACTACTTCATATTTTCTTGGGCGACTTCTCTCATAGTGGTTGGCCTAATTTTCACAGCGTCTGGCTTTGGCATTTTCGTTGTAAGTCGCTTAGAAGGTTTCGTAATGATCTTGATTGGATTGGCCATGTTTTGGGGAGGATGGGTTATGAGCGGCGCACGAGGCTTTCCTTGTGCAGCTGCTGCCCTTCTCAACGTCTTTGACGCCGCATCGACAGTTGCTTTCTGGAATTTCGAATTGAACCCTTTTGTTCTAAAACTGGGACCCACACTTTTTTTGATAGCCAAGATCGCTGCTTCATTAAGCATTATGCTGTACGCAAAGCTTTACTCCAACCCAAAAAAGGGAGGAATTCTACTGTCTGTGTTTTTCGCCATAATCGTAGGATGGAACCTAAGTCAGCATCTGAGGGCTTATCTGGATTTAATGGTTATAGACTACGCGCTTTTCCTCGGTGCCGCTTTTAGCTTCACTGCGTCAGCAATAGTCTTGTTTGCCATTTTTATCAGTGAACGTCTAGAAAAAAGGACTACTAAATTAGTGTCGCCAGCGCGTTAAGTCTCAATCGGCAACATCATTTTTTTCTGAGCAAGGTTGTCGGTCTGTTGAAGCTCGCTGCCTTTTCTAATGGTTGAGTGAGGTCAAAGTTGTTGTACCATCCCACGAATTCAAATTTTCCTTGTTTCTCAACCAGTTCGAGAAATTCTTGTGGAAAAATAATTTTGCCAACGTTCTCCATTTTCAGAGTTTTCCCCTTTTCGCCTTCAATGACTTCAAGAAGTAGTCTCTCAATTATCTTTTGTCCAACGTGGCTTATTGGAACAGCTTCCCACGTGACATTTATTGTCAACCCATTCTTTATTATAGTCCAGTTCTGAGGACTCAACTTTGTCCAATCAAATTGGATCGAAGCATCAATTAAGTATAAGCCACCGCCTTTCAAACAACCTGCAACAGAATCTAGGTGAGAAAGAAAGTCTTTATTCGATTCAACTTCAATGGAACCAAGCATACAAAAGGCAAAATCGAACTTTTCTTTTGACCTGAAATTGCGCATGTCCGCGAGAATAGTCTTTATTCTAATTCCAGCCTTTCTAGCCTTCTCCAAAGAATAGTTAAGCATCGCCTTGCTAATGTCCAAACCCGTGAAAGCATAACCACGTTTAACTAGTTCAAACATGTAGGGGCTAGGTCCACATCCGATGTCAATAATCTTCTTAACTCTAGTTCTGGAGATATTTCTGATGCATTGCTCAAAAAAGTCAACTTCTATTTTTATGTCTCTGAAACTAAAAGCAACCTCATAATAGAAAGGACTAGCATACACTTCAAGCGTTTCTTCTTTCTTTCCCATAACGCGTCAACATCGCTATGTAGCCAAATACTCATATGCTTTACATCATTTAAATATGCCAGATTGTATTCAACTTCCAGCAGAAGTTGGATTAAAAACGTTTGAGAAAGACAAAATAAATCTTTGGATGGCAACTCAAATTTCAAAAGCGCCGTTTCTTTTGGGTTTCTTCTTAATTATCGACCGTAACATTTAAAATCTAATATTGAAGACATCAACTTCTCATTGGGAGGAGAGAAATGTAATGAATCAAGAGAAAAGAGAAGATAGGAAACCTACTGTGGAAGAATTATTGGCTAAAGCCAAAAAACCTTCACTTCTTGCTCCGCCAATGCACAGGTTTTATGAAGGCAAGGTTCAGGTGATGCCCAAATGTGCAATAAGAAGCGCTAAAGACTTTGCAATATGGTACACCCCAGGTGTCGCCACTCCATGTAGGGAAATTCAGGCAAACCCAGACAAATCTTTTGAGCTTACCAACCGGTGGAACTACGTAGCGGTAGTGACTGACGGCACCCGGGTATTAGGTCTGGGAAACATAGGTCCAGAGGCGGCCATGCCGGTTATGGAAGGAAAAGCTTTGTTGTTTAAGTACTTGGGCGGCGTAGATGGCTTTCCAATCTGTCTAAGAACCAGGGACCCGGAAGAAATAATCCATGCATGTGAACTCATTGAGCCATCCTTTGGAGGAATAAACCTAGAAGACATAGAGAAACCTAAATGCTTCTATGTTTTGGAGGAAACAAGGAAGCGGCTGCAAATTCCTGTTTGGCATGATGATCAGCAAGGGACAGCCACAGTGATTCTGGCAGGCTTAATGAATGCATTTAAATTAGTTGGCAAAAAACCGAAAGAAAGTCTCATAACCCTAGTCGGTGCAGGGTCGGCCAATCTACGGACAGCCTACGTTCTAATAAAGTGGGGAATGAAAACTGGCAACATAATACTTGTGGATACTAAAGGCGTGATCCACGCTGGCAGAAAAGACATAACAAAAGAAGAAAATCCATGGAAATATGAATTGGCCCAGAAAACAAATGAGGAAGGAAGAACGGGTGACATAACCCAAGCTTTCAAAGGCGTAGATGCAGTTGTGGCAGCATCAAAACCTGGACCAGACACCATAAAGAAAGAATGGATAACCACAATGGCTGATGACGGAATAGTATTTGCATGTGCCAATCCCATACCTGAAATATGGCCGTGGGAAGCTGAAGAAGCCGGAGCCCGCATAATTGCCACAGGTAGAAGCGACTTTCCCAATCAAGTGAACAATAGTTTAGGTTTTCCGGCGATATTCCGCGGCGTCTTGGATGTAAAAGCTAAAACAGTAACTGATGACATGTGCATAGCGGCTGCAGAGGAACTTGCAAAATTTGCCCAAGAAAGAGGAATACACGAAAAGGACATTTTGCCCCGAATGGAAGAATGGGAAGTCTTCCCAAGAGAAGCAGTGGCATGCGCACTAAAGTCCATAAGCCAAGGTGTGGCAAGGGTAAAGCCCAGCAGACAGGAGTTGTACGAAAAGGCTTCTGCCATAATCAAAAATGCAAGAGAATCAACATTACTGCTAATGAAAAACGGTTGGATAAAGCCGCCTCCACCAGAAGAGAAACTACTGAAATAAACGGTGAATACTAATAAACTCTCCAAAATTTTCGCTTTTTTTGCTCTAGGGAGCAGAAAATTATTTAAACTATTCCATAGAACATAGATGGGTTAGGGAGAAAAAATATGCGCTCAGATTATGCCCTCTACGTGGTGGCGATAATCCTTTTCATTTTAACAGCTATAGTGCTCGCGTACCAAGTGGAACTCAGAGAACTGTGGAGTATCACAACCGCCGTACTAGGACTTCTCTTCATCGGAATGGGCTACTCTCAAAGACCAAAACCACAAGCCACCGTAAGCAAGGCACTGCCACCTCCGATCCCACCGCCACGACCGGCAGCGGCAACCGTAGAAGCTGTGACAGAAGAAAGAAAAGAAACTGGTGTCACGGTTACAGAAGCCAAGCCGAAAGCTGCAAAACTCACAAGGATCAGAGGCATTGGAGAAAAACGGGCAGAACAACTAAAGACTTTGGGAATCGACAACACCGAAGACTTGGCTAATGCTTCAGCAAAAGACCTAGCCAAAAAACTAGAGATTTCATCGAAAACCACAGGAAGATGGATTGAAAACGCCAAAAAACTCGCCAAAAAACCATAAAAAATGGAGCTAAAGAGAAAGCTCTGCGTTACAAGTTCAAGATTCTTACTATGTTCCTTCTTTCTAACCTTTTTATGGCATCTAAGAACTCGTTCTTCTTTTTCCCGTTTAACTTGAAACTGTGAAGCATATCCATGACGGAGGTTTCTGATTTTCCGAAACCTTCAGTTCTTCTATGAAGATGCTTCACTATTACGCGTTCTAGCTTTCCACATCTCCATGTCGTGTTTCTGAGAAGAACGACGATTGCCCTGCCAAGCCTCTGGGTTTCACCACTCCTTCTTCTAGTCAAGAGAATTCCCAATAAAGAATTTGCTGTTTGACACATTTAGAGTTTGCGTTTCGGTCTTTCGGGGCCTCAAAATTTAAATAAAGTCTTGCCAAACAGTGACGTTCGAGAGAGGCAGCATAATGAAAGGACAAATTGGAAAAATGTGTTTTTTCCGCATATCGGAAGGGGAAGATTTGGCAGAAGCCATAGAAAGAAGAGCCAAAGAATCTGACATAAAGGCAGGAGTTTTCATCTTAATTGGAACCTTAGAAAGGGCTACTTTGGGATACTATAAGGAAGGTGAGTACAAACACATCCAGCTTGATTGCCCTTTGGAAATCGCTTCATGCATGGGAAACGTGACGGTTGACGAGAAAGGTGATGTCATAATTCATGCGCATGTTGTTGTTTCAAATGAAAAAGGCGAAGCCTTTGGCGGTCATGTGATGAAGAATTCTCCCGTAGGTGTGACGGCAGAACTGGTCATCATCGAATGTGCAGGTATAAACCTGCAGAGGGCTTTTGACGAGAAAACAAAGTTAAACCTTTTGAAGTTAAATTAGAGCCTTTTCAAGATATAGCCCATGAGCATTTCCGTAATAGTTCCTCAGTTTTCCAATTTTTTTGTACCCAGATTTTTGGTAAAGTCTCAGTGCAGGAATGTTATCTTCTCGCACTTCGAGACGGCATGCCTCAACGCTCTTTTCCCTGAATATTTTTTCGATCTCCTGCAAAAGCATTTGGGCGGTCCCTTTTCGGCGATATGCAGGCAAAACGTCTATTGTTGATATATGCCCCATCATCGACCTTCGTTCAATGTGCGCTTTGCCTATTACGAAACCTACTATCTTGTCATTTTCTTTTGCGATCAAACCTATAGAATTGTAGTCAGTCAGCAAGTAGGCGATTTGCTGCTTTGTAAACGCCTCTGTTTTGAAACATTCCAGTTCAATTTCACAAAGTCTTGCTAAATGTCGCATTGACACATTTTCTATTGTAACCGTCATCTGAGACATCCATTCAACATAAAGTCGAAGCAAAATTTAGGTTTTCTGTGCTTGCTGTTGTCTTATTGTTTGAATCTCAAGCCATTGCTGAACAACGAACCCTACAAAAAACCTAAGCCACAGCGTTAAAATTCTTGTCAAGATTGTTGCTGTTGCACTCACGTCAAACGGAACACCCAACAATGTATATAATGTTGTCATCGTTATTTCCGGAAGCCCTATCTCGAAAGGCACACCCAAGGGCACGGCTTTCACAGCAACCACTATCGAGCTCGTTACAATGATTACGCTCCAAGGTACAGGATATCTCATGGCTAAGAAAACAAAATATGCAACTCCCAAACTGAAAACCCACGCAATGGCGTGAAGAAAAATCGATGCGAAGAGGGTTTTTGGAGCGCGGACGAACTCATTCATTGAATCGTGAAAAATCCTTGCTACTTCAAACGCATTTTTTCTAATTTTCGCAAGTTTCCAACGTCTTCTACTCACATATTCAACAAACCGTATTACGGCGTCAATAATCCTTAAAGTCCATTGTTCTTTAACACATAAAAGAATCAGCAACACCAGAGATATCGTTGTTACAATAGCCAAGAATAATGTTAAGTTAAGTACATCTCCGCTAACTCGACCTCTGAGCAATAGAGCGCTTATGCCTATGAGCAAGGTTGTGATGTTTGTTCCCATGCCGATTAGCCTATGAGTAACCAGAGATGCGATGACTTTTCCGCTAGTTCCATCTTGCTCTCTTGTAACTAAATATACTCTTGAAATCTCTCCGCTTATTGATTCCGCTGGAATAATTATGTCCATGAACACTCCGTACCAAACGTATAAGAAAGACTTCACAACAGACAGTTTCACGGAGAGAAAGTCAAGCAGAAGACGCCATGATAGTGCAAAGAAAAAGGCTTCAAGCATTATAAGAACTATGCCGAAGAAGTAAATTGTCAGGTCTATCTGCTGAACCATTGCAATTATTGTCGGAATGTCCACATTAAACAGGTAAAGATATACGAAAAAAGACAATAAACCCAACACTGGAAGGATAATAGCTTTCCACGTGACTTTAAACTTCATCGAAACCATGCGAGCTTACACCTAACATGGAGCAGAAGGACTTAGACCATGATTATATATTTTGCCTATTTCCGCTTCAAAATAACGAATCCGTCTCTATCTCAAGATTTAACTATGTTGTCATATTAATGTTTAAATGGTGCCATTGTTGGAATTGAAAGGTGTACACTTTCTCCTCACATACAAATGTGATCTGGAATGTGATCACTGTTTTGTCTGGGGAAGCCCTGAAGCAAGAGGCGTTTTTACCAGTCGGCAAATAAAGAATATTTTGAATGAAGCAAAGAAGCTCGGAACCGTGAACTATGTTGCAATAGAAGGTGGCGAGCCTTTTCTATACCATCCAATCGTGGTTAAGACTGCCAAGGAAGCCGTGAGTCTCGGTTTTCGTGTGGAGATACTCTCAAATTGCTATTGGGCCACCTGTCAAGAAGATGCAATAGATTGGTTACGTCCATTAGCCAATGCCCACGACGTAGAATTAAGCCTAAGCAGCGACCTTTATCATGGAGAAAAATGGGAAAGCGAAGCGGTTAGAAACGCTGCAAAAGCTGCAAACGCCTTAAACATAAAAGCAGGAGTAATTTCTGTCAAACATCCAAGTATTGAAACACCTTCTGCAAGCCAAATTGAGGGAGTAAAAGTTGATTTTTGGACGTTGATGTATCGAGGCAGAGCGGCTTCAAAATTGACCGAAAAGATTGAGAAAAAAACTTGGCGCGAATTCACAAAATGTCCCTATGAAAACTTTGCCAAGCAAGAAAGAGTGCACATAGACCCCTTTGGACATGTACATGTCTGCCAAGGCATCTCGATTGGCAACGCTTGGCACCGACCATTTTCAACAATAATCGAAGGGTATAATCCTTATGTTAATCCGATCCTTGAGCCTTTGGTTCGAGGCGGTCCAGTTGCGTTGGTGGAGAAATTCAGCTTACCCCATGATGAAGTTTACGCGGATGCATGCCACTTATGCTATGTTGCACGTTACATACTGCGGGAGAAATTTCCAAACATACTGGCTCCGGGTCAGATGTACGGAGAACCTGAATAGCAGTTTCGAGAAGTTATAAGTTAGTATGTTATACATTAATGAGTCTAGGCGATGCTTATGCTGTCGCGGGATGACGCATTTAACCTAGTTAAAAAGCATGTTTCGAAAAGAAACGTTGTTTTTCACATGCTTGCTGTGGAAGCCATAATGAAAAGTTGCGCCAAACATTTCGGCGAAGATGAAAAACTTTGGGGTTTAGTGGGCTTGCTTCACGATATTGATTATGAGAGGACTGAGATTGCGCCTGAAAAGCATAGTCTTGTGGCTGAAAAAATTTTGAAGGGACTGCTTTCAGATGAGCTCACTAAAGCTATAAAAACCCACAATTTTCTGCACACTGGTGTTAAGCCAGAAACTAGAATGGAAAAGGCGCTTATTGCATGTGACGCTATTTCGGGATTGCTGGTAGCCTGTGCTTTGGTTATGCCTTCCAAGAAGCTGGCAGATGTGAAAGTTGAAACGGTTGCGAAAAAGTTTAAGGATAAAGACTTTGCCAGAGGAGCAGAAAGAGACAGAATTCTCGTTTGCGAGGAAATAGGATTTCCACGAGACAGATTCTTTGAAATCGCTCTAGACGGACTGAAAAATGTCGCCAAAGAAATAGGTCTATAACACACAAGTCGTCTACAATCATGTTGATAGAGACTATTTTGGCCGTTTCTCTTCTTGTTTGTCTAGGATTTTTCTTTTCAGCTAATTTGCATAACATCCTTGTAGTGCATAAACGCAAGGGCGGCGTTAAGTCTTATGCGGAGGTTGAGCGTCCTTCAGAGTTCTGCGTGAGCCTAGCTGCGGCGGGACATTAGTGTATTTTCTAGAAGCGTTATTGTATCCTTTTTTCGTTTTCACTGGTTTCGTTTATACGCTTCGCGGTTTCCCTTTTGATTTCGAATTTCCATTCATTTTTTATACACAGGTTTCAGGTTTGACTTTCACAATTGTCGGATACTTCTTGTTCATCTGGAGCGTTATTGCTCGTGGTAAACATGCAGTTTCTTGGAAAATGCCAGATAACCAAAAGCTTGTCACTTGGGGTCCATACCATTATGTCCGGCATTCTTCTTATCTTGGTTATTTTCTCATGTTCTTCGGATTGTTCTTTCTATGGCCTAATTTGTTTACGCTTTTTCCTCTGGTAGCTATCCCTGGATACTTTCGAGTTACTTTTGAGGAGGAAAGGCTCTTAATTCAGCGTTTTGGCAAGGAATATGAGAAATATCAGCGGAAAACTGGGCGTTTTATTCCTAGGTTTTGATGATGCTTTTAGCTATTAGGGCATTTATCTGCATTTAAGTTATTCATAGATAGAAGAATATATTCAGGTGGTTAGAAAATAAGTGGAAAGGTGTGGGATCTATGCAAGAGATGATTAAAGAGATTGAACTAAAAGACATTCATCCGAGCAAACTTAATCCGAGGTTAGAGGTCAACTTGGAACGCCTCAATGAATTAGCTGAGAGCATAAAAGAAGTTGGATTGCTTGAACCGATTATCGTCAGACCCATAAAAAGTGGATATGAGGTTGTAGTTGGTGAAAGGCGTTATAGAGCATCTCAGCAATCTGGCTTGAAAACGGTCCCCGCCATCGTAAGAGAGTACAGCGATAACGAAGTAGTCCAATTAAATCTTATCGAAAACATCCACAGGGAAGACCTCAGTGCAATTGAAAAGGGAAAAGTCTGCAAATATCTACTTGAAAATTGTCCAGAAAAATATTCTTCTCAAGCTGAATTGGCAAAGAAAATTGGCGTCAGTAGCGATGCAATATCTCTTTGGCTAAGAACTGTTGAGGTCATTCCAGAAGAAGCCCAAACATACGTTGCACCATCCACTGTTTCTGGTCAAGTGCCAGAAGGCAAAATTGATTATTTAACAGCGGTTAAAGTTGGCCGGTCGGTTGAGGAACCAAAAAAGCAAGTAGAGGTCATTAAGACATTGGCTGAAAAGCGGCTTCCAGTCAAAGAAAGAAATCAAATCATTAAGAGAATTGCGAGGGAACCGGAAAAGTCAGTTGAAGAAGTTATTAAAGAAGTTGTTGAAACTCCATGTGAACTGCAGTTTGCCGCCATCGACAAGCAGGCAATACTGAATGGAGCCAAAACTCAGACTTCGAGAACAAGCCCTCCAGACCCTAAAGTTAAGGCAGGAGCAATAGTTCATGCAACTATTTGGGAACCCCATATTGCAGATTTGAGCATAATATCTATTGAAAGAAAACGATTAAAATACTTTGACGAAGAAGACGCAAAAAGAGAAGGCGGTCACACCCTAGAAGAGTTTATGGAAAAATGGAAGGAAACTCATGGAGAATGGGATGAAAATCAGCTTGTTTACGTAATACACTTTGAAAAGATAAAATGAACAAGAAACAGGTCGTTAATCTATTAGCATATATTCTTCCTCAGTCTTCACCCCTATTCCAAGCTTTACGGCTCTGCGAATCTGAGTATAATTCCATGGATCAGCCTCCAAGCTAGAGCCCTCAAAGTTTTGAATTGTCTTTATTGCTTCCACATCTATTGCTGTTCTGTCTCCAGAAGCAAGCACAACATTTGGGTTCCGCAGTTCACCACACGTTGGTCCACCGCTTATGAAGCATTTTCTCCCGTCCATGATCATCAGGTTGGGATGCACAACTAGGTTTAAATCTGCAATTTTTTCCTCCAAATGTCTCATGTGTAGTTGCATTCGTTCGGTAGGTTTCATAAAGCCCACAGCTAACTTCAGGCTTAGCGTAAATTTCGCCCACCTATGCGTCTTCATAGTGCAAGCGTAAACAAGCTTCTTTGCGTTTAAGGCTGTTTCGGGCAGGCTTACCTTTTTTAAATACTCTTCACCTGTGGAAACTTTCACCCACTTGCCCTCATCGAAAAAAACAACTTCAGCTCCTGCTTCCATCGCTTTACGCATCATTTTTGTCTCTTCAAAAACCTTGCGAGTTGAAAGCGAAAGCATTGATGATTCGCCCAGAATACCCTTTGACGCCTCATGCTCATACAGCAATTCAATAACTGCCTTAACAAATTCTGGGTCACTCGACCCAGGCGGAGCATCACCAGTGTTAAAATTAGGTTTCAGCCATATTTCATCGTCTTTCTCAACGACCTTTCCAAACCCGCCAATTAAGTCTACGGCTTTCAAAATGCTTTTCTTCAAATCATGTACATTCGCAACTTTGCTAACCAAGGCTTTGTCGTGCCACTTGTAAGGATTCTCTCCTGCCCTGCCAATACCCACGTCAGTTGTCATGCTAACCACTAACGTATACAATACGATTATCCAAAATAGCCTTAACCTCATATAAAAACGAACAGGTGCTTCCCCTTCATCTTGGAATTTTGCTTTATGTGATGGACTCGCAATAAATTCCCTTGGTCAAATAATCCTAAATTTGCTCAGGTCTTGGAAACTTCGAATTACTCTAGAGTTCAACATATATGCGCAGGAGGTCTGGGCTAATGTCACAGAAACTCGCCGTCACTTAAACAACGCTAGGACGATGGCTCTAATAACTAATGACACGCCAACAAGCATTATTATTGTAGCCCAAAAGGCAAACCACATCGCAATATCGGTGTCTTCATTAAGGAAATTAGTGACGAGGAAACTGCTTGCCAGCCAAAAAACAATGTCTGACGTGTTCTCTGCTTTCTTCTGCAGTGGCGAACGGGCAAAAATCCTTATCATAAGCAATCCTACTAGGAAGATGCCCCATGCAAGACTGAAATACATTACAGCAGAGTAAACTGTCGTGTGATTTGCCAGGTGCGACGGTGCAGGAAGCATAAATCCTGGAACATGAGGCACCTGAATTATGGTAAAATCCTTAAAAAACTGTAAAACGGCATCAAAAATGCCTGGTATTGCCACAAAAATTATGCCAATCAAAATCAGGAAGACTCCTGCAGAAAACGCGCTAATAAAGCCTTCTCTTGACTTCCGAGACGGATTCCAGACAACGACTTCCCTGTTCATTCCAATATCTCCATCAAACTATTTTGCAATGGTAGCATATAACATTTCTTAAATACTAGATGCGCAGATAAAATGTAAATCAGAAAGATGGTGAAAAGCAATGCCGGAATGCAAGAAATGCGGACATAAGATCCAGGAAGAAATGAGCTTTTGCCCAAATTGCGGTGCACCACTAAAAACTGAGCAACCGACTGTTGAACAACGTCCGTCAGCTCCAGTGCGCCCAAGAGGTGAAAAAGAAGAGAAGCACGAGAAACAAGAGAAGCACGAAAAGCAAGAGAAACAGGAGAAGCACGAGAAAGGCGAATACGCATTCATGGGTCCACTGATCGGCGGAATAATCCTCACAATCATAGGCTTAATGTCTTATCTCCAAGTAGCTGGTATAATTGTAATTGATTCAAAAATCTTGGGGGCGTTCTTCCTAATCATAGTTGGAATAGTGATAATATTTGGGGCACTTTACGCCATGACGAGGACGAAGAGGAGAAACCCACCAACCTAAGTTAGCCATCCCAGAAGCAACCTGTAAAGCTGATGCTCCAAACGCGTCAAAAACTGATCCCGTCCAAAAACACGGAAATAACTTTTCCCAGCCGCCTCTATCAAATCTCCAATGTCATATCTGGGAAACATACAAGAAGAAACTAATAACTTGCCCCATTCTCCACGTTTAAGTTCATGCAACATCTTTATTCCTTTACTAGTTTCAACCTCAAGGAAGTACTTGTCATAGTTCGGCGAAATATACGGTAAGTCGTCGAGTTGCTGTCCAAAGACACCTTCAGTAGCGCTGTAAATTTCGACAACGGGGACCTCACCGTACAACATGCGCAGTTTTGGAGCATACTTGAATTGTATCTTTCGGACGCTCGTACAGAACAAAGCCCGAAGCTTCCACAAGTCTCCAGGTTTTTTCCCATGCTTCTTTTTAACATATCTTGCGAACCCCAATATAATCGGCGTCACGCCCATGGCAGCAGTCATATCCGCATCCAGCGCCCGCTGATAAGCCAATTCAAACCTGTTTTCCCAGTCACGTTTAGTGATACCTGGACCTAACGCATCTATCTCCTCCTGTCGGGGCAGGAGGCTGACCTCACTAAGCATGGGGTTGAGTCTTGCATACGTACCGGAGCTGTAGCCATAAGTTACCTCTCGCCCATCAGCTATCATAGTGTGAACGTTGGAAGGAAAGTTTAGGTTGAGAATCTTCCCTTTAAACACGTCAAAATCGTTCTTTCGGAGCGCATAATTTACAAGTGCCCTTGCCCCGCACGTAAAAATCTGTTCAATATGAGTGCTAGTTGCTGGCAAAACCTTTGCGGCGCTAGTTGAACCTCGAGTCATTACCCAGCACAGAACGGGTTCAGGAAGAATAACGTCATAACAGCCTTTCATGACTTCAGCAAAGAATGAACTGAGACCTTTATAATTTATAATGGGAAAATTTGCCCGAAAGTCTGCGATGTCCTTGACCTCAGATACGCTGTGGCTTTGTCCATAACGAGTCGTACTATATTGCCTGACAAGATCTGAGAGAACTGACGCTTGATAATTCTCCGGATTCCTCAGGGATTCGTACCATGAACCAATTATAGGCTTGAAGATTCCGAGGTTACTGTTTTCTTGGAACATGTGAAATACAGAACGTAATCTGATCAGGCCAGTTATATATGTCTCGCCATCCATATCTGCGCTTCTAGACTATGTATCTGTCTGTTTTCTCAAAATCCTTCACAATCTCCATAACACGCTTCGGAACACTAACTGCCTCAAGCGGAATGCCTTTAAGCAAGGTCCATGGGCTTTTCTCCGCAATCACCGTTACAATATAATCTTTATCAAAACATCTTTGCGCAATCTCATAAACCATGTGCCTGACTTCAACTTCAGAATACTCGCCCAAAGCATGCAAATACTCGTGCAAAAGCAAATTGTAGACTAAAGCATTAACCACACGTTTCGACTCAATCGCAGCTTCCACAATTTGAACCAAACGTCTATTCAAGACAATGTTATTCGTTCCGATCGGGTGATAGGCGCCCAGTTGAATGGGCAGGTCATCGAGGAAAAGCATCATACCGCTCCTACGCTTGTGCAGAGAAAAAGCCACCGTGTCCTTAACAATCTCCCAGACTTCACCATAACCCGCGGCTCTCTCCAAGCGAATACGAAACTTTTCTGCCGGAGTGGGACTACCTTCGTCCAAAGCTCTTTGCCCTCAGACTAAGATATGTAAAACCAAGCCTTTAAACGAATAGCCCGAATCTGACTCTGCCGCTATTGTTAGAGCACGCGTGCACAAACACAAATAAATGACTGATCCACATGAATGGTTTGGAGGAAAAATTCGATGGCAAGCATAGTTCTTGTAAGAGACATAATGTCAAAAGACATTAGGGTGGTTCGACCGGACACAAGCATGAAAGAAGTTGTAGCCACAATGAACAAGTTCAACATAGGCTCCATAGTAGTTGTGCAAAGCAAAAGACCCGTAGGCATCATAACAGAACGCGACATTCTGAGAAGGCTTGTAGAGCCATGTCTAGCGCCAGAAGCCTTAGCCGCAAGGCAAGTCATGACCAGCCCGCTGATAACAATAAGCGAAACAGCAAGCATAGAAGAAGCAGCCAGACTTATGGCAAAGAAGAGAATCAAACGACTTCCAGTAGTGAATGATAGCCAGCTTCAAGGAATAGTGAGCTTCACGGACATAGTGTTCAAAGTGCCGACACTGCTCTCTTTACTAGAAGAAATCGTAAGACCATATCACCGGACATACTGAACTCCGCAATGACTCCTTCCTATTTTTGGAACTCAGGCTTATGCCTACCCAATTTTCTATCTAGACATGCCTTGATAAAACCGTAGTATTCTGGGTCTGGTTTTCCGGGACGGCTTTTGAATTCGCCATGAAATTGTGAGGCAAAAAAGAAGTATCGATCAGGCAGCTCCAATGTTTCCATTCTTCTGCCGTCTGTGCTTTTTCCGGAGAAGACCAGACCATTTTCCTTCAAGGTTCCAAAATAGTCTAAGTTAACTTCGAATCTGTGACGGTGGCGCTCATAAATTTCCGCATTCTTGTAGAGTGTGTGTGCCATGGTGTTTGGTTCTATTATTATCTTGTGGGCGCCCAATCGCATTGTAGCTCCCTTAATTGCTATTCCCCGCTGCTCTGGCATGAGGTCAATTACCGAGTAGGGCGAGTTAGGATTGATCTCGGTGCTACTCGCATCTTTTAAGCCACAAATATTGCGTGCAAACTCTATTACAGCCAACTGAAAGCCATAGCATATCCCAAGGAACGGAACATCATTTTCTCTTGCAAAGCGTATTGCCTTTAACTTTCCCTCAGTGCCCCTTGGGCCAAAACCATAGGGAACAAATATCCCATCAAAATTCTTCAAAGCTTCAATGTTCTTTTGGTTTTCCTCAAACTTTTCAGCCTCTATGTGGGTAATGCAGACCTTTGCCTTGCACGTGGCACCTCCATGTCGCAGAGCTTCATTCATGCTCACATAGCTATCAGACAAACCTGCATATTTACCAACTAAAGCAATGTTCACTTCATGCTCCGGATTTAATACAGCGTCGACAAACTCTTTCCATTCTTTAAAATCCTTTTTCTGTTCAAGGAAGCTTAATCTTTTGCAGACAAATTTACCCATCCCTTGGTCGTCCAAAATAACCGGGACCTGATAGATGGATTCGACATTATAGGAGCAGAAAACTGCGTTCTCTGGAATTGTTCCAAACAAGGCTATTTTTCTCAACGCCTCTGCGTCAATCATTTCAGGGCTTCTCGCAACAATAATGTCAGGTTGAATACCGATGCGCCGCAATTCATTGACGCTGTGTTGAAGTGGCTTCGTCTTCATCTCTTTCGTAACATCTAAAATGGGAACCAAGGCAACATGCACATATAACGTATTTTCATAGCCCTCTTCCAATCGCATCTGCCGAATAGCCTCAAGAAATGGTAAACCTTCGATGTCGCCCACGGTGCCTCCGACCTCAGTCAAGACTACGTCAACATCCGAAGCCTTCGCGACCCTGCGAATGCGATGCTTAATCTCGTCTGTCACGTGCGGAACAATCTGAACGCATCTTCCCAAAAAGTCGCCGCGCCGTTCCTTTTCAATGACTGCCCGGTAAACCAAGCCCGTGGTAATATTGTTCTCCTTTCGCAAGTTCAAGTCGAGAAAACGCTCATACCAGCCTAGGTCTAGGTCTGTTTCGCCTCCGTCATCAGTCACATAGACTTCGCCGTGCATGTAAGGATTCATTGTTCCAGCGTCAACGTTCACATAAGGGTCAATCTTTATTACTGTGACCTTCAAACTTCTGGTTTGAAGCATTTTGCCAATTGAAGAAGTTAAAATACCCTTACCAACCGAGCTCAACACGCCGCCAGTGACAAAAATATACTTAACCATTCCTGATTTTCCTCGCAATAACCTAAAGCTTTTGGACTGTAGTAATATAACTTTTTGCGTTCATGACAACAAGCTGTTTTTGACCTATTTTTTCATCTGATAGATTATGGATTTATTGCTATCTTTATCTCGCTCTTTGACGTAGCAAGTATTTCAAACGCCTTTTTGATTTCTTCCAGCCTCATCTTTCCAGTTATGAGTGACCGAACATCAATTGCCCTTGATGCTATAAGGTTTAGGGCTTTTCTAAAATGCAAAGGGGTGGTGTGGAAAGTGCCGAGGACTGTGAGCTCTCCGTAGTGAAGCATTTCTGCATTAACTTTGATTTCCGTTCCGGGTGGGCAGCCGCCAAACTCCAGAACGGTTCCGCCTTTTCTGGCTAGTTTAACAGCTTGTTCCCACGTGGATGGCAATCCTATGGCTTCGATTGCAACATCGGCACCATACCCACTTGTCATTTGCTTGACAGTTTCTACCACATCCACTTTTCCTGCGTTGACTGTTGCATCTGCGCCCAGTTTTTCCGCAAATTCTAGCCTTTCATCAACAAGGTCTATGATTATCGTCTTCGTAGCCCCAATCTTCTTGACGGTTAATAGGTGCAGCAATCCTATTGGTCCAGCGCCGACTATCGCGACTGTATCGCCGAGCTTGACCCTTGCCTCCTCAACACCATGTAAAACACACGCCAAAGGCTCCGTGATCGCCGCTTCCTCATAAGAAATGTGTTGCGGAATCTCCTGCATATTCACTAAGATCATGCGCGCTGGAATCTTGATGTATTCAGCGTACGCGCCCCAAAGCCAAATCATATTTTCGCATAGATTGTACTTGCCCTTTTGGCACATCGAACAACGTAAGCAAGGTGCACTATTGCCAGCACGAACGCGCATGCCCTTTCTCGGCCATTCCAAGCCTCCCCCGATTTCAACAACATCTCCAGCCCACTCGTGTCCAAAGATTGCAGGAAGTTTTATGATTTTTTCAAGGTATCCTCTTTGGAATATTTTTAGGTCCGTGCCGCACGTCGTGGCCGCTTTGACTTTTACGAGAACCTCTCCAGTCGTAACTTTCGGTGTCTCAACATCCTCAACTTGTAGGTCCTTTACCCCGTAAAGCATTGCTCCTTTCATTCTTATCACTCATTAAGAACTATCACTTTCAAGCTTTCTGTGCTTTCTAAGGCCGTCGTAAACGCTTTCGCCGCATCAGCAAGCCTGAAACGGTGAGTTATCAATTCTTTCGCATCAAGCTTACCAGATTTTATGAGCCTCAGAGCTTCTCTCGTCTCTAAGTGTGATGTCGAGTACGATGGGATCAGTCTAATCTCAGATAAAAAAAGCTCTTTGGGGCTTACCCGCAAGTACTTTCCCGGTTCTGTGGGGGCAAAAACGCAGAGTTTTCCGCCTCTACGACAGACGCTTAACCCAACCTTGTACGCCTCGAGATTCGGCGCGGTGACAACCGCTATGTCAACGCCCCTTCCATCAGTCTCAGCCTTGACAGTCTCAAGGATATCTTCATTTTTTGGGTTGACCACAACTTCTGCACCAAACTTTTTAGCCACATTCAAGCGGTAATCAATTAAATCGCTCACGATAATTCTTGTAGCGCCAAACACTTTCGATAGAGCTGTATGGATTATTCCAGTTGCCCCCGCTCCAATTATGACTACTGAGTCGCCTTTTTTGATGTCACACTTTTTAAGGGCTCTCAAACAGCATCCAACAGGTTCTATCAAAGTGGCTTCTTCAAAAGAGATGGCATCAGGAATTTTCAGAGTATCAATCTGTAGGTTTGGCGCTGGAACTCTGAAGTATTCTGCAAGCCCACCGGGCTCAATGTTAGTCTCGTGAAACTGCTTGCATAATGTGTAGTCGCCATGCGCGCAATAGTGACATCTTAGGCAAGCCACATGATGATGCACGAAAACTCTATCACTCACGTTGAAGCCCGTGACGCTTCCTCCTTTCTTGACGATTATTCCTGCTGGCTCATGACCAAGAACAAGCGGAACCCGCGTTTCGAGATACCAATCCATCAAATCGGAGCCACATATCCCGCAGGCCTTCATATTTACTAGGATCTCGTCTTTTCCCATTTCCGGTGTGGGCATTTCTTCTATCCTTATATCTTTTGGGCTGTAATACATGGCGACCTTCATTTCGATTCAATCGTTTCTCTATCGTCAGACACTTAAGATTTTCCGAAGCGACATGGTGTGTCCGCACATGAAGTGTGTGTGAAAAGACCTTTTCATTCGGGAATAAAGCAATTATAAGAGAACAAAGTAAGCCGTTCCTATGAACACCAAAAAAGCACAAAAAATAGAGAAAACTACTGGGTATACACTGTTAGTCATCGGGCTAATCTTGATGATAATTCCAGCAGCGCTATTGCTATGGATGTTCTTGAGTGGAGCACAGATTCCGCAACTCGTTCCAATTTCGACCGAAGAAACAAGCGAAATCGTCAAATCCATAATTGTATTCAGTAATGCCTGCATCATGTTCTTCGTCTTTATCATCATAGTGTGGGCTGGCTCCATAATTTCGAGCCGCGGCGTAACGATGATAAAAGACGTGAGGCTGAGACTGATCAGAAAAAGCCTCAGAGAATCTGCAGAGGCGGCAGATAAGGCAGGAAGCGAAGATTAGCTAGACTTCAGAATCTAGGGTTTTCTCGATTTTTCCTTTAACGTTTCGCAGAAATTCAGCAGCCGGAGCGCCATCAACGACTCTGTGATCGTAAGAAAGACTCAAAATCATCACGAGCTCAGCTTCAATTTTTCCATCGACTATAATTGGCTTTTGTGTTATTCTCCCCACGCCGAGTATGGCGCCTTCTGGAGGATTAATAATTGGCGTGAAAAAATCAACGCCGTACATACCTAGGTTAGTTATCGTGAATGTCCCCCCAGCTACTTCATCCTTTGTCAATTTTCCTCCTCTGGCCTTTTCGCTCAACTCTTTGATGGATGTTTCTATTTCTTTCAGTGACTTCTTGTCAGCATTTTTTATGACTGGGACTACTAGACCGTAGTTTGTGGCAACGGCTATGCCTATATTTACGTCTTCAAATAATTTTATCTCGCTTCCATCCAAAGTCGAGTTCAGTATTGGATGTTCAAGCAGGGCTTTCGCAACGGCTTTCACAATAATTGCTGTATAAGATACTTCAAGTTTCTTATGCAGTTCTGTTGCTTCTGAAACGTTGACTTCCATCATTATTGTGCTATGTGGGGCAGTTCTGAAACTAGTAGAGACGCGGTCTGCGGAGGTTTTTCTGAAGCCGCTTAAGGGAATGGTTTCCTTAACTTTTGGCGAAATCATCTGAGATTGCTCGACAAAACGTCTCACGTCTTCCTCTACTATTCTTCCTTCTGGTCCGCTGCCTTTTACAATGGATATATCTATCTCGTATTCTCTTGCCAATCGCTTTGCTGCTGGAGAGGCCAAAACCTTTTCGGTCTCTTTGACCGCTTGAGGAGCTTCGAAAGCTATTTCCGTTTCTAGTTTTTCGTCAGGTGCAGTTATTACGGCTAAGACAGCGTTTACGAGTGCATCAACGCCTTCTTCTACCATTATTTTCCGCAGTATGCCTGCCGCAGGTGCTTCTAAGTCGTATGTGGCTTTTTCTGAGATTACTTCCGCTATCGGTTCTCCCTTCTCAACGTTGTCGCCTTCTTTCTTGTACCATTTTCCTACGGTGCCTTCTTTCATTGTTAGGCTAAGCCTTGGCATGACTACCGTTGTCACCATTTTTATGCGATCTCCTTGACTGCTTTAATTATGGCTTTCTCGTCTGGAATTACATACCGCTCAAGGGGTGGGCTGAATGGTATTGGCGTGTCAGGTTCGGCCACACGCTTTATTGGAGCATCTAAATAATCTATTGCCTCTTCAGCTATGATTGCAGCGATTTCAGCGCTTACGCCTGCGGTTTTGCAGTCTTCGCTTACTACGACAATCCGCCCAGTTTTTTTGACAGATTTCATCATTGCCTGTTTATCTAAAGGCGTCAGCGTTCTCGGGTCAACAACTTCCACGCTTATGTCTTCTTTCTCAAGATGTGCAGCCGCGTTTAGAGCTTTGTGAACCATGAATAAAGTGGCCACTATAGTCACGTCTGCCCCTTCCCGTTTTACATCTGCCACTCCGAACGGAATTGTGTATTCTTCTTCCGGAACCTCTCCCTCGATTGGATACAACAGTTTATGCTCGCAAAAGAAAACAGGATTTTCCCCTCTTATGGCCGTTTTCAGAAGACCTTTAGCATCATTCGGTGTTGACGGAACAGCCACGTTAATGCCAGGCACATGCATGAACCACGCCTCTAAGCTTTGTGAGTGATGTGAAGCTATGTTCACTCCTGCGCCAAAGGGCGTTCGGATTACAAGCGGGCATTTTGCCTGACCTCCGAACATGTAGCATATTTTTGCTGCTTGATTTGCAATCTGATCCATGGCTAAGGCAGTTAAGTCTCCAAACATTATTTCGGCTACTGGGCGCATACCAGTTATCGCGGCGCCTACGGCTGTTCCGATGATGGCGGATTCAGATATGGGTGTGTCTCTTACTCTTTCGTCTCCAAATTCTTCTGCCAAGCCATCGGTCACCTTAAACGCGCCCCCCCAGTATCTGCCTATATCCTCGCCCAAAAGGAAGACTGATGGGTCTCGGCGCATTTCTTCTCTTAGAGCTTCACGCAACGCTTCTCTATATGTTATTTTACGCATGGCTTTTTCCTCCATTTAGGCGTAAACGTCCTCTAAGGCTTCTTCGGAAGATGGGTATGGGCTCTCTATTGCGAATTTCACTGCTTCCTCGATTTTGGTCACAACTTCTTTCTCAATCCGTTGAATTTCAGTTTTTGTCAAGGTATTTGTTTGTAAAAGTTTTTCTTTCAGGCGTTTGATTGGGTCTCTGGCTAGCCATTCTTCAACTTCTCCTTTTGGCCTGTATTTAGCTGGGTCAACTCTTGAATGCCCTTTCTGCCTGTAGGTCTTACATTCAATTAGGGTCGGTCCTTCGCCTTTTTTGGCTCTTTCAACACCTTTCTGTACAGCTTCATAAACAGCTAGAACATCGTTTCCGTCCACGACCACGCCTGGAATTCCGTACGCCACAGCTCTATCGGCTATGTTTTCAACATTCATGGCTATAGATTGACGTGTACCCATAGCGTAAAGATTGTTTTCGCATACAAAAATTACAGGCAATTTCCATGTTGACGCCAAGTTTATGCTTTCGTGAAACGTCCCTTGGTTTGAGGCGCCTTCACCGAAGAAGCACGCCACGATCTGGTCGGTTTTTCTGAGTTTTATTGACAGACCGGCCCCAACTGCTATTGGTAGTCCTGCTCCAACCACGGCCGTTGCGCCTAGCATTCCTATGTTGAAGTCTGCTATGTGCATGGAACCGCCTTTGCCTTTGCAGTAGCCTGTCTCTTTGCCCAAAATCTCTGCCATTGTTCGTTTCAGATCTGCGCCTTTTGCTATGCAGTGTCCATGTCCTCTGTGCGTGCTTGTTATGTAATCATCTTTCCCTAAATTGCTGCAGACGCCTACGGCGATGGCTTCTTGTCCAGCGTATAGGTGGATTGTGCCTGGAACAAGGTTTTGACCGTAAAGCTCGAAAACTTTTTCTTCGAAAAGGCGGATTTCAAGCATTTTTCTGTACATTCCGATAAGCTTCTCTCTTTCTAGATTTTGAGCCAACTGTTTCTCCATCCCTTGGCGTGTCGGCTTACTTCTTATGAATTGGACACTTTTATATTATGCTATTCTGCAATTATTCCAGCTGTCTCACGCGTAAGACGGTCTTTTGCTCTTTTGATATCTGACAAGACCAGAACTCTCTTGAATAGATCGAGTATTTGATATGGTTTATCGGAAGTCCAAGACTATAGCACGAACAGATTGTTGAGGCATGAAGCCAAGACTAATATATCAAATGAAGTTTAAATTACGATTCTCATACCAGTGAGTTGCTCAAAAATGAAGGGGGAAATTTCAATTTCAGATGGATTAAGACAATTGCCCATAAGACCTGTCTATTTAGTTTCGGTTGAGCATGATGGAAAAAAGAACATCATAAGCATCGGTATGTTTGCTTACTTTTCAGGGAAACCGACGCTAGTTGGCGTTGGCATAGCACCTTCTAGATACTCTTTCGAACTTGTTCGCCAAAGCCGAGAATATGTAGTCAATGTTGTTGATGAAGAACTTATGGAAGCCGTGCGCATTTGCGGAGAGAAATCAGGTCGCGAGGTAGAGAAATTTGAACAGACAAAACTCACTCCAGCGAAAGGAGTCAATGTGAAGGCTCCGCTCATTAAAGAAAGCCCGCTGAGCATAGAATGCAAGGTCGTAAAAGAAGTGGAAACTGGCGATCACGTCTGGTTTATAGGGGAAGTAATGGCAGTCCACATCCGCGAAGGCTACGACTGGAAGGATGGACTTCTATTCAAATGGATAGGTCAAGAAGGATTCTACTACAAGATAGGAGAAAACACAGGCAAGTATTAACGTATTAGCTATAGATTAGATTCTAGTGAGTTCAAATTGGAACAAGCTTTCAAGTTAATGTACGAACGTTTAGCCGACTTCATGATGAAAAATCGAGATTTTGACAAAGCCTCCGTCATTCTTGAAGCCGGATGTGGAATGGGACAACTCACGATACCTCTCGTCAATAGACTCAGGAACATTAAAGAAAGTTTCAAGATTATCGCTTTCGATATTTCTGCTGTGCCTTACGAAGGTGATTTGGAAATTTTAAGGAAAAGAATAATGAAAGAGAAACTTAAGGAATTTATCACACCCATGAAGGGCAATGTTAGAAACATGAAAGCAATAGACGACGCGAATGTTGACTTAATAGTTTCAAACGAGCTCTTTTGCGAATTGAACAGAAATGGTCTTGAACAGGCACTCAAAGAGTTTTACAGAATCTTAAAACCTAACGGTCAAATGGCTCATGGAGAACTTAGTCCGATTCCAGAAAATGAAGCCCAAAAACTTGTCGTTCAAGCAAACGCCCACTCTCTAGAGACCATGGAGCCAAAGCTAGAATGGTTCTCGCCATACTCAGACGAAATAGCCGTTCTCATGCACAAGATAGGCTTCAAGAACTTAGTGGTAAAGTATTTTGAAACAAACCTTAAGATGGATTTTGACACGGCGATAAGGAAACTTGGAGAGTGGAAAACGGACCCAGTTTTCATTGAAGAACATCTGAACGACCTTCAAAGATATGGCTTAGAGTACCCAATCGAACACGTCATCTTTTGCGAAAAATAAACAGAGGCAAATATGGCTTATTTTGTCTGCACAGATTCAATAATGACGAAAGCATGTCCAACTCTGAGAACTCGTGAATCAACGCGTGAAGCCTCTATTTCTTATTTTGAGTAATTATTTACAGTTCATAAAACTAAAAAGGATTTCAACTGACTCTAATTGTGCGCGCGTTGAAAGTGGTGATGAAATTTTGGCTGTATCGACTTTAGTTGAAAAAGAAGAAATGAAGGCAAAAATAGAGAAAAGGAAGCTTATAGTGCATAATATCGCTTTCGACCTTGAAACCGTAAAAAACATTATAGAGAAAGACAAAACTAGATTCTTTGCAAGATTAGGCTTATTTAAGCCCAAGGACGAGGAGATCGAGTGTGAGTCAGTTCAACTATTCTACGAACCTTTTATAGTGGCAAGGGCAAACTACTTCCTTGATTACTATAAGAAGAAGACTTACATAATTGAAGTAGGCGAAGAGGTTTGTGAAGTCATCGCTTTTGGGCAGACTTTTAAGCCCAAAGCAGGGACAGGAGGGGGAATCCTGAAACGAGCTTACAAAGCAATTGCCTTCGACGCTCAAGAAAGGGTAATTCATAAAGCTGCGACACATATGGGCTTGAATAGAACTGGACGCGAAATTGACCCAACAAGGTTGCCATCTGGTCCCACAGAGCTTGAACCCGAGAAAGCTTTGAAAAGAGATGGCAGCAGCGTGCGGGAACTTAAGGTTTCACCCGATATCATACTAGATATGATTCGCAGCAGAACGGCCAAAAGACCCCCAGACGCCAAAAAAATTGCAGAAGAGGTATTTGAAGTAACGGAATACGCTTTAGTTTGTACACCAATATACGAAGCTCGCTGTCGAAGACTAAAAACAGGAGAAACCAAGATCATTCCAGTAAGTGGCGTCACAGCTAGTGTGTTGTCATTATAAGGACAGAATCAATCAGATGAAGGACATTCGTTGAGTGACATAGAAACCTACAATTCTAGAGTTTGCTTCTATTTTGTCTAACCCTTTTCGCCCCGTCATTCTTCTGCTGCCCACTATTTGCCGCTTTTCCTTCCAATATTACAAAACTCATGCGTACTACATATCTTGCCTTTTGTCCCACAAGTCCTTTTCTCTTTTCTATGCTAACGCTGTTTGGTTGGTATTATGAAGAAAACTATACCTCCGAATTGGCTGATTCGCTTGCCTGTTGGCGTTTCCGCGTTGACTGTTCTTGTTTTCACTTTTCTATTCTGTGAAATCTGCAATAACCTATGAATACTGTTCTTGTCCTCACTGTCAGCAATATACTTGTCAGTAAGCATCAGATATTCCGTTCGAGAGTCATTGTTCCTTTCTCGGTTATAGACCATGTCTTCGATTTCTCTGAGCGAAAACAGAACAACGCAGTTACTGTCGATGCTGTAAAGATATTTCTCCAAAATATTGAGGGTGTGATCAGCTTCTTCGGAGATCGTCTCTGCGATTAGCTCGCGGAACTCTTTGGTTTTCACCAGTTCGGCCACCCTCTGAGGCTGGTCTGCGGAACCGATTAGCATGGCGAAAGTTGCCCTATTCGGACTCTTTGATTGCATTAGATAGCCGTGATGTTTTCGCATGTGGTCCAGAAAGTCTGCGGCATAAGTGGTTTTCATTGGAGCTGTTACTACGATGCTTCTTACCCCCTCCTTGAGCATTGGTCTCAACGCGTCAACTACAGATTCATGAAAGTTGTATAGTGCTTTCTCATCTGTCCTCTTTCCTCCAAGCTTCAACGTAAGGTGCAGTTTTACGACATGACTAAATACCTGCCACAGAACCGCATAACCATCCTCAAAACCAACAAGAAGTGCTACCGAGTACCCGCGTCTATAGCCTTTTTTCCGCTTCACTTCTGTCACCGAATTCTCCTAGCCGCTCTATATTTTCATTGCAAGGCAGTCTTTTATTATGTTCTTATCGTGCGCGAGAAACTGGCTACATTGAACTTTTCAGAGAGATGAGGTCCGAGTGATTTGAATTCAGAGTTCATTCAACTCCATTTGGATGCTTATTCATCCAATCCATAGCAAATGCTTCTGCTTTTGATTCGGTCGCATACTCTGGTGATATCTTCTTGCCTTCTTCATCATCATTTTTTACCATAGGAAATAGCATTACTAGGTAGCGCTCTCCAAACTCTGTCTTTGTAACAATGAGATTCTGTCCTGTTGTGGCATTTATATATCCTCTCTGATTATCTATTCTTCTCCAACCTTTTACTATTTTCATAAATCATTCCTCACGCGGACTATGTACTTCTTTTAGTTGGTAGCCCGAGTCTTCAATGTTACTGAGCGTTCCTGTTTTTCCAAGGCTCAATTGTCTTTCCCCCCTGAATGTGGACGTTCGTGCGTCCTCAATCTGAATGGTGTCTCCATGGGAGACGGAGTTTATTTGCTCATTCCACAAGCACAGTTTGATTGTTCCGGTTTCGTCCGCTATCAAAGCGTGAGCTACACTGGCGCAGTTTCCAAACCGCGTAACGACAAGTCTGGGTCTCGGAATTTCCAGAACTTTAGCCCTCAAGTTAACATGGCTCATTCCAGTGCGCAAGTCTCTGATCAAAAGAGAATGTGACCCCCTATTCTTCTTAATTAGATATCTGCGAGGCAAGTCGGTTTCCATAAAATTCTTAATTGGATTGCTTTGTTCTAGAAGGAATCCCCTTAATACTGGAAATTGCGCAACAACTTTAGAGCCCTTCAAAATCAAAAAGATGACTTTATCTCGTGTCTTACCGCGACATTCGATTGAAAGGTTCTCACATTTGGACTTTTGATTTTCTTCTGCTGAGATTAACGCATAAAAAAATTCGTCAGGATTAACTTCATATTTTACTGAAAGAAAAGCGAGATATTCGCCCGATGACACCCTGTTTCTCAAAGCTTTTCTACCCTTTTTTTCATGTGTTATTTTTATGCGGAAACCATCCTTGGACAATTCAAAGATCTTTCAGAAGGCTTAAGAGATGATCTTGCTTGTTGAAGTCTTTGTTCTTTTTGGCTTCTAATATGGCACGTTGCACCCAACTTCTCAATTCAGAATAATAGTCTATTTCAGGCGGATGCATTCTTTCCGCTCTGCTGGTCCACGATAGCGCTGGCGTGCTTACCTCCTTATCTACCAATTCCATAGTTTTCACCTCATGTTCTTTAGTAGAATGGTTAAGAAAAATGACAAAATTTGTCATAGTCCATTTTGTCAATATTTTTCTCTGCGAGAATTCTACCCACTAATATAATACACTTGGTTGCATATTAACATATGTGAGGGTGTGTTCAATCGGGCCTGATTTTGGGGCGCTTCTCCAGTCGAAATGGCTTTTGTGTGCAAGGTTAAATTTAAACGGAGTATAAATTATCGGAGGTAACAAATGCCAGCGTGTTAAATTAGGGAGAATGCAGAAATTCTAGGATCAAGTAGCATAACCATTTTGTTATATATTTTTAGAAACTCTCGGCCAGCTTCTGTTCTTTGATAGGTAACTTTTCCCGCAATTGTGGCTATCCGAATAAGGTAATTTGACTTCATAAAACTCAAGTATTCCCCTGATTGCAAGGAACTCATGTTACAATGAGACATGATATTCGTTCTACCAGTTGGCTTGCGCAACTGACTCAGAATCTCCGCTATGATCTCAAATTTGCTACGGTTTCTGTCGGAGACTTCTCTCATTCTTAACATGTTATATTACTTCTCAGGCAAAAGCAAACGACTTCTAGGAAAACAGTTTTGCAATAACCTATCGGCACGCCTTCACACAATGTATCTCAGCGTACCTTATAAAGATGAGCGTGCCAAGATTGGTTTTCTACCTTCTAACGCACGCTAAAAACATGTATATAGAAAATCTAATGATTTTAAAGAGTGGTCATCAAAATGTCAAAAGATATTAAGCTTGAACGTGGAGTCAAAGGATACAACATTATTAGGAAAAAATGTCCAAACTGTGGTGCTGAATTCGTCTTCAAAATTCATAAGAACGCAGTTCACGACGTAGGCGGAGACGCGTTATATTATCCTGAAGAAAACGTTGTTCGCTGTAAAGTCTGCATGAGCACGTTCAAATATGAATCTAAGCCTAAGGGCTGAAAACCAAATAAGTATACTAAGTTGCTAAGCTCACAGACTTCTTTAAGTGCCGATAGTGAGTACGCACTAGTGCGCCAACATTGTGTTTTTACCTTCTTTTCTGTTTCTTTCCTCCTCAAGCTCTTCTCGTTTGATGCCCCCTCGCTTTGTCACGACGAGCGGTCTCCTTGGCTTTTCTACGGGAATCCTGTTCTCTACTCATGTTCTGTCACCTTACCTCTTAATCATCAGTAGTATCCCTTCAAAAATAAACCTGTTGTTCAAATAGCGCACGTTTACCTACACTTCAAGAAGTGAGGTTACATTAAACTTGAGCACGCGCTATAGCGAGAGTCTCTCCATAATCAAGCATCTTCGAGTTTGCTTCAACGCATGCTTGTGCTCTAAATAAGCCTATCTGGACTGTTGCCTTTCAAGTCTTGCAAGCTTTTTCTTCTTCCGCTTCGCTTCTCTTTCTTTCTTTTTCTGAGGCTTAGGTTTTCTCAGGTCTTCTTCTCGTGTTTCTCCTCTTGTGCTGCCCATGTAACTGCCTCCTTCTTACATAAGGGCAAAGATTCTTATCTTCTTTTCTTGTGTGATTAAAATATTAATGCGTGTTGACACAAATAATGAACTAAAGCAAAATGGTTGAGAAAGGTGTGAATAATGGAACAAACCAAAAAGGAAACCTTGCTAGAGCGTTACTGGAGACTTAGAGGAGAGGCGGACGAATTGTATCAGAGACGAATGAGAGAGATCAAGCAGAGAATTAACGAGGAAATGAGAAAGTCTGTACAAAGAGAACTTGATGCATTGGAAGATGCCATAGAGAGAGCAGACCTTGCTGAGGTTTTACGTCACAAACTGATATTGGAAGTCCTGCTAGGATAGCAATCCGCATCACGCGCGCAAGGTGTGTTGGACATAGAAGGTGTTAATAGCTTATCAGTAAGCTATTCTCCTGTTGATAAGCGTAGGAGGGCAGGTGAGGAAAAGCTTGAATGGCCTAATGGCAGGTCAACTCTTTGGCGGAGTGCTTTTGCTCATTGGGTTTGTGCTGGTAGCATGGTCTTACAGCAGCGACCAACTGATGGGCCAGCTCTTTGGCGGAGCGTTGATTCTTATCGGCATTGTATCAGCAGCGTTGGCTTATAATAAGAGAAAACGTTTTGTTGGAACGCGTGAAAGAACGTCTCCTGACGCATTGAAACCTGCATGAGTAAAGCCGACCGAGCCTTCTTGTGTTTTCATTGATTAATAAGCGTTAGCAAAGAGCGTAGATCGGTAGGCCCGCGCAGGTCACATAAACATAAATTTGTGTTTCAGCTTGAATTGTAATTATGAACTTAGAAAAACTGAAGTGTTTTATTCCGATTGGTGGTCAGGCTAAGAGGTTAATGCCCCTGACACACGACATATCAAAGCCTTGTGTCAGATTCTTGAATAGACCGTTAATCGAATTCTCAATGGCGACCTTGGCTGAACAAGGCGTGAGGAGTTTCATCTTCGGGGAGTATGGTTATACTAATTATTCGAACCTTTTCGATCAATATGGAGAAGGAGTTGGGTTCTCAGCAAAGTATAAGATCGAGCCGAGAGTGCACATCAGACATCAACCCAACCTAGACGACTTGGGAAGCGCCGATTCTTACAGGCTAAACATGGAATACTATGATGTCCTGGATCCGGTTCTTGTTGTACAGGGAGATAACCTCTTCGAGATCGATCTGAACGACTTCACTAAAAGGCACGAAGAAAAAGGAGCAATGATGACCATCGCGTTGACGAAGGTGAAAAAGGTAGAAGAATATGGAATAGCCGAGTTAGACAACAATCTGAAGATTAAGAGGTTTGTCGAGAAACCTTCAGAGGAAAAAGCACCAAGCAATTTCGCCAACGCAGGAATCTACCTGCTTTCACCAGAAGCCAGAAAGATAGTTGAAAGCGAAGAAGTAAAGATGATAGCGGAGGAAAGGGGGAGGCTCGATTTCGGTTTTGATTTCATTCCGTATCTGGTGGATAAAGGATTTCCAGTCTATGGATATGAATTAAAAGTTTGGTACGACGTTGGGAGTCCAGAAAGCTATCTAAGGGCAATGCATGACTTTCTCCATGGAAAGTTAAACATAAGAGTCTTGGAAGAAAGAATTTTGCCAAACAGAAACGTTTGGGTTCAAGGATACAGCGAAGAGTCTGTCAAAAGGCGGGAAGACATCGCCAGAAAATATAAAGAAAACAAGTTGTGCTTGGATGCTGCTGCTCTAATTGGCAGACACACAAGAATAGGTGATTATTCAAAGATTTCAGATTCAAGCATCGACAATTTCTATATATTGGGTGAACATGTGAGCGTGAAAGGCTCAGCAATTATGGATGCTGCAAAGATTGGAGATTACGCCAATTTGTCAGACAGCATTCTAGGCAGGAAAGTTGTCGTAGAATCGAGTCGTGAAAACCCTACTTGCATTGAATCGACTTCTGTGATAGGCAACTCTGTCTACATCAGGAAAGGATGTAGACTCATAAAAACTAGGGTCAATCCGAGTTTAACGATTCCGCCAAGCATGATATATAAAGATAAGTTCCTGCAGAACTACGAAGATGTTGTTAGATTAGCATCTTAGTGCGCGCACTCAACCAGAGAAGAGAAAATCAATCTGATCGCCATTATCTTAAATTGAAACAGTCTGAAAAAAAAGGTTCTCCCTTAAGTGCTCGCCATCGGTAATCATTAAGCTTTTTTGTCATTTCCGTTTTGAATGATACGTAGCCCTGCTTTCTCTCGCCACTTCTCTTTCCAGCTTTTCCATCCTGTCTTTACGAGTCTTTCTCTTAGCGCAGGTCTTTCCGCAACCCATTCTAGAAATGTCCAGAAACGTCTTGTGTCTTCTAGCCTTTCTGCTGGAACTCCCATCTTCTTGCACCATCTTATGTAGCCTCTTTCAACCTTTTCTTGGAGTTCACCTGTGACTTTCACTTCTTCCACCTTGAATCCCCGTTCTCTCAAGTGTCTACGTATGCTGGAGAGAACGTATCCTGAGCACACTTTGAAGTTGGTTTCCCTGTCAGGCTGCAAAACCTCAACGATCTCCTCGGCAATCTTCAGGGCATCATCTAGATACTTTTTATTCTCGAAGTTTGGCGGCTGGAAGGATGAGACCGGGATCCGGCGTTCCATATATCTGCAGTCTGGAGGTTTGAGGGCGCCGATTACCACGCCTAAGATAAGGTCTCCCCATCCAGCATCATCTATCAAAATCACCTTTTCAGACATAAACCAACCGTCACTTCCATATTTGAAATCAAACTTTTAAGGTTGTTTTTAAGAAAGTGGAATAAGCGTTGCCGCTGATTGTCCTTATCTCAGGAATTTTCCCGCACTTGGCTTTAGCTTTACATAGATCTTCTACTATTCTTTGGCAACCCATGTTTTTACGGCTTCTTCGACAGCTTTGGATAGGTCACCCTTTTTCCCGCCAAATCTCTCGATGGTCTTGAACCTGAGCTTCTTTTCCAGTTCATCTGGAAGCTCAGCACTGATTCGGCCCATTTCAATTACCAACCATTATCAATTTTTTATGCACGATTCGCACGTGTCAGATGTTTTCCCAATAAGCAAATTGCCATACGCCAAGTGTTACTTTTGTTTTTGTTATCATTTTCCATCCACCTTAATTTTGCTTATCCACGTAAGATACTATATGCGTACCAGCTTATAAAGGTATTGGTTTAAGCATTTAAGCGCTAAAGATATGACCTGATGCATAATACGGTAAACGATCGATCATAAGAGGTTTATTTTGGAAGGACGTTATTGACAATTGAAAGGTGAGGTGATAGAACATGAGTAGAGAACAGGATTCCCGTAGAAAAGCCAAGGAGGCCGCTCGTCGTGACAAAGCGAGGGGGCATCAAACGAGAAGAGCTCGAGGAGGAAAGAAACAGAAAAGAAGGTAAAAACGCAATCAATATTACATACATACAGAGGACTCATAAATAGGGTGAATTTTATGCCCAGAAAGTACTATGAGCGTCGAGAAGATTGGTTAGTCACCTGTCCTGCATGCCATGGTACGGGCACAACAGGTGAAGGAGTTTCCAGAAAACGATGCCCAAAATGTGATGGAGCAGGAAAACTGAAACGCTAGCAAAGGCAATAATTGAAAGTTCTGGTTTCAGCTTGTTAGTCACTTCATTGTGAGGTTCAATCATCTCAGGTTAAATGCTCTGTTATCATCTGATTCAGTCAATGAGAAGGAGAACGTCAGATAGAAGGAAGACTTTCTTCATAGCTCACAATTAAGCAAACTTGAGTCATAAAACTTTCCCATGATTTGCAGTTCTAGTTACACACAATCCATGCGCGTTAAAAAACCACATACCATCTACAATGCCATAGTCTTGCCTACTTGTGAAAAAGTAAAACGTTTCATAAAACGTCATTTCCACTGCTCAACTAATCCCGATGTTCGTGGGATTCCTCTTCAGATTCTTCTTCGCGCTCTTCTTCCTCGGCGGCCGCTTCTCCTGCAGCTCTTGCTTCGTCTTCAGCTTCTCCTTTTGGGGGATAAGTCTCATCTAACCAATCTTTAAACTGTTCTTTGCTTTCAAGATCGGAAAAGGCCCACTCACATAGTTCACTGACGACGGTGTTGAGATCAACTTTGTGATCGTCGGCCAAATGCTTCAGAAATTGTTCCCACTTTACAGGCAAAGATACCGTAAGCCCAACCATCTTGCGTTTTCACCATCGTCTCGTATCATTCAAGTCGTATTTAAACTTCAGCGCGCGGCTCTAGTTCTTACGGTCTATCTTCATTCTTTTCGGAGTCGTTTCTCTTTCTCTTCCATCCTCTTAATAGTATCGTTGCGCGCTTCTAGAAAATCTGTCACTTCTTTCTGAATAGCACCAGCAGTAACAGGCGGGCGAATGTATCCGCTCGTTTCGAAAGGCTTGTCGTACATTCCATCATACATATCTCTAGAAACTCTCAACCCATATCCTTTATCAGTCAAATGTAAAAAGAAACATATTTTCAGCCCCACATGCGTGCCTGAATGAATAATAGGAACGCTTAAACACGCTCCCCAATTGCCGCTTTCCACCTTCGGTTGGTCCAATTCCTGCTGTGCTGATTCTTTGAAGACTTCTTCGACCTTCGTCAACTTAGCGCGAAGTAGCTCTATTATTTTTGTTGGTTCATCTTTGTATTTCTCCCGTAAGTGCTGTTCTGCATAGCGGCTTTCTCGAATTTCTTTCGCTGTCTCTTCTTTCATTTTCCTGAGTTTCGCGACCCATTCATCTTCAGCCAGTTCAGTTCCCCCTTTTGCCTTTTTAACTAATTCGTCTGATTCGGTTTTTAAGTTTTCTGCATTCTCTAGATTTTCCAAGATAAAAATGTATGTTTGAGGCGAAATTTGCGCGCTCCTGGAATTTCCTGAAAAAAGGAATAGGCCAGGTTCTATCTTTGTTCTTTCAACATTAACAGTCTCTTTGCAATTTCGAGATTTTTTCAAGACCCTTAGCTAAATCTTCACGGGTACCATCATCTATTGAATACACTTTCCCATCCTTATCAACGAATGCAAGTTCCAACTTCCTATCTGCCATTGTTTCACGCCCCATTCAGATTATATCATCTGTTATTTTAGTTTCCCGCGTATGCTATTTTCGGCCCGTCCACATAAGCCTAGGCGACATGCGATATAGGTTCAGCGCGCGCTAACCTTCACCTATGGTTAAACATATAAATAGTCAAGATAACTTTCTGATTGGGGGAAGAAGTGAATGCAGGAAAGGGCTAAGCGAAAGTGTAAAGGTTGTGGAAAACTGTTCATGCCAGACAATGATTTTCAAGGCTTCTGCTCAGAAAGATGCTACCGAGTTTTCAAAGGGGAAATAAAACCAAGTGCTTAGTATAATCTAGCCTTTCGCGCCCATTTTGCGGCAGCTCTTCTAGGCAAGTTTAGCGCATGCGTCGTTGCTCTGTGTGATAAGCCTTGCTTCTTTGGTTTAGAGCTTTTGCTAGCTCATCAATCTGTGTTGCTCTATAATCCTATGCTCAGACTTGGAATTCTGATTTCGAAATCTTTGGCCTTTTGAGAGCTTGGGCCAGTGAGAAAGGCGCTATTTGTTGTTAAATGATAGACGAAAAGTATAAGTTAACTGAATCAATCAGTGGTAATGATACATGGAGGAATAAAGGTTTGTCTGCGCAAGCAGGTGGTGTGCCTGTTCTAGTTCTGAGGGAAGGATCTGGAAGATCTAGGGGAAGGGATGCTCAACGCAATAACATTATGGCGGCAAGAACAATAGCAGAAGTGGTCAAGAGTTCATTAGGCCCCAAAGGTATGGATAAGATGTTGGTGGATAGTTCTGGCGATGTAACCATCACCAGTGATGGAAGGACTATCCTTGACCAGATGGATATTGATCATCCAGCTGCTAAGATGATGGTGGAAGTAGCTAAGGCTCAAGACGCGGAAGTGGGAGATGGAACCACTACGGTGGTCATAGTGGCAGGCGAGCTCTTGGGAAAGGCTGAAGACTTGATAAACAAGGGCGTTCATCCAACGGTAATCGTTGAAGGATACAGTAAAGCAGCTGATAAAGCTCTTGAAACCCTTGAAAACATTGCGATTCTAGTTAAGCCTACAGGAAAGGAGTTCTTGAAGAAGGTTGCTGCTACATCTATGGCCAGTAAGCTGGTGTCTGAGAACAAGGAGCAACTTGCCGAAATAGCTGTTGAAGCCGTTTTACATGTGGCCCAAAAAGTTGGAGACGAGTACAAGGTAGACTTAGACGACATAATGGTGGAGAAGAAGCCCGGCGAATCTGCGGCTGAAACCAAGCTCATTGAAGGATTGGTTCTCGATAAAGAAGTTGTGCATTCAGGCATGCCTAAACGTGTCGAAAAGGCCAAGATAGCATTGTTAGAAAGCGCACTTGAAGTTAAAAAGACTGAGTTCGATGCTAAAATCAACATCGAAAGCCCAGAACAGATAGAATCCTTCATGCGTGAAGAGGAGAACATGCTAAAAGAAATGGTTGAAAAGATAGTTGCCTCAGGCGCTAACGTCGTTGTCTGCCAGAAAGGCATAGACGACATGGTCCAGCATTTCTTGGCCAGGAAAGGAGTCCTGGCCGTGCGACGGGCTAAGAAGTCAGATATGGAGAAACTCGGAAAGGCAACAGGTGGAAAAATCGTCACTGACCTGGAAGGACTCACCAAAAGCGACTTGGGTTATGCCGAACTCGTGGAGGAGCGGAAAATAGGAGACGACAAGATGACCTTCATCGAAGGATGCAAGAATCCACACTCAGTTGCTATTCTAATAAGAGGTGGAACTGAACGCTTCGTTGATGAAGCTGAACGCTCAGTTCACGATGCATTATGCGTAGTCCGAGATGTAGTTCAGGAGCCCAAAATCCTCGCGGGAGGAGGATCCCCGGAGATGGAGATCGCAAGAGCACTAAGAGGCTATGCTGAAACTCTGCCAGGTAGAGAGCAACTTGCCGTCCAGAGCTTCGGCGAGGCCATAGAGATCGTGCCCTTAACCTTAGGTGAAAATGCCGGCCTTGACCCAATTGATATTCTGTCAGAGCTCGGGGCTCGCCATGAGAAGGGCGAAAAATGGGCAGGCGTCGATGTCTTCGCAGGAAAAATAAAAGACATGTGGAAACTAGGCGTCTACGAACCCCTCGCCGTTAAGAAACAGATAATCAAGTCTGCCACTGAAGCTGCCACAATGTTACTGAGGATCGATGATGTCATCGCTGCTGGAAAGATGAAGGCTCCGCCAATGCCTCCTGGTGGACCAGGCGGCGGTTATGGCAGTATGCCTCCGGAATACTAAGCGCGCCAGCGTTGTGTCCCTTCACTGGGCAACAACAGCCAAGACCAGCGCTAAATATGTAGCGTGCGAGTTGCTTTTTTTCCAATTTTCACTTTACTCATGGCTCAGTACCTTCTCGTGCGATGCTTGCAGGCTAAAACTACAAGTATGACTACAACTCCAATAACCCAGATAGACGCAATTGGAAAACTCGGGAAAGCAAGTGCAGCGCGCTGCCGGTTTGGCTTTGGCTATGCTTAAATTTCGCGGGTGCTCTATTGATTCCACGTTAGATATGAGTATTTCCATTTTCTTTTTGATCTCAACGCAGCAGATCCAGCAAACAACAACAGGGCAATACCGCTAGGATTCACCCATAGCGGACGGGGGTGGGATTGAATCCGTTCCATATTATTAAATTCAAATAGCACGTTAACAAAGGGGCTGTTAAAGGCTAAAATCAATGTCCTTTGTTCAAAATAGCCCAGAAACGAGCGCTAAATGGTAAAGTGGCGCCGGGGAAGGGATTCGAACCCCTGCGAGCCAAAGGCCCACTGGCTTACTTGTCTTCTTTATTCTTAGCCCTTCGTCTATGTTCGATATTGGGATCTCGAGGCCAGCGCGTTAACCACTCCGCCACCCCGGCTTGATAAACACAGTCGTTCTTCTGTCTAAAAGAGTTTTCACCGTTTAGCTAAGAGTGATGGAAAAAGCCAACGTTTTTTCTTTTTGCGCTTTTTAGCGTCCCATTCATGTAATATCTTTGTGGCTTCGATTGCGATTCTTATGGCGCTTTCCTCTCCTGCTCCCTCCTCGAAGTGGTTTGTACATCTATTGGCATAAACAGCGCATATTGAACCCGCTCTTAATCCATAAAGGCTTGCCATAGTGTACAACGTTGCAGTCTCCATCTCAAAGTTTAGCACGCCAATTTTCTGTAATGTTGGAAGCAGGTCATCCATTCTAGATGTGAACAGTTTCGCTAGGCGGCTTTGTCCAGCATAGAAATCTGCCGTCGTAGCTGTCACGCCTACATGATAGTTGCTTATACCTAGGTTTTCAGCCGCTTCAATCAAAGCTAACACAACTTCATAGCTTGCTACTGCAGGATACTCAGGCATTACGTAACAGTTGCTAGTGCAGTCGAGGCGTACGGCAGCAGAAGAAATGACCAAGTCTCCGCAGTTAATGTGCTTCTGTATTGCTCCAGTGCTGCCTACGCGGATGAAAGTGTGCACACCCACACGAGAAGCCTCGTTAACAACTATTGCCATACAAGCTGGACCGATCCCGCTTGACAAGGCGGAAAGTGAAGCCCCCTTATATTTGCCCGTAAAACTACGGAACTCACGGCGGCAAGAAACTTCGTCAGCGGAATCCCAAAAACCGACAATTTTCGGAACACGATCTGGATCGCCAGGTACAAGCAGATACTTTGCCAAGTCACCTTTACCACATACAATATGATATTGTTTTTCACCTGAATCCGCTTGATGCACTTTACTCACCAAAATTAAGATTAAGTATGCCGCATTTAATAATAACGTAGATTTGAGGAAAATCCTTGCCTACCGAACAGAGAAGAACGAGATATGATATTTACGCTGACGTGATAGAGGTAATAGCGAAGAAGGGATTGTGTTCTTTGACTAGAATCTCTTATGGAGCAAACATGCCAGTTGATCGAGCAAAAACTGTTCTAAAATTCCTGGTTTCACGCGGATTTGTGCGGGAGATAACTGTAAATGACTCAAGAAAATACAGAGCAACGAAATGGGGATTAGAATACGTAGAGACTTTCAAGCGTATGCGGAAGTTCCTCGCCGCTTTAGGCAATGAATAAGAGTAACAAATTGTGACTACAATAGGTGTTCTCTTCATGCGCGTCGCCTTTTAAGGGGTGAATCAGGATATTTCTTTTTCAGATGAAAACGAGGTGAATAAAATGACAAGTCAAATAAAAAATGAGTTAAATTGGGATACGAGGGGAAAACTGAATGCAACTATTAGAGCAAAATTGTTTGGGATTCTTAGAAACGTCTGTGTTAGACTAAGTTCGTCAAAATTCTCGACGTCTTCAACAGGCAAAGTGACTGAGGACTACGAAACAAAAGCAGAACTACAGAAGGCTGAAGTAACAGAATTTCTAGCGAGAAAGGCATTTCTAATCCAGTGATATAGGGTAGTCACTAAACGTGAGTTTTCCTTATAAAATGTCACAAGCTAATTCAATAGGCAGGATGGAAAATGAATAGCCAAAAATCTGTTCCATCAAGAAGCACCGTGACTTTAGACACCGTAGAGGGAGATCTACTGACAGGCCAGAGCTCAGTAATAAAAGGAACTGGAACACCGCCTAGGTTGAAGGTTTTGGGAACAGTCTACTGCGAAGGAAACAACATCTTCGAATGTCATCTTTCAGCAGAAAACTTGGAGGCAGAAGAGGATGTAACAATCCGTGGAGACTTAGAAATAAGAAACAGAGTGAAAGTTGAAGACGGCAAGCTCGAAGTTTATGGGAAAATGACAGCAGAATATATCGATGTAGACGAGGCCCTGTTTGTCAGCAAAGATTTAACTTCTAAGAAGGTAGATGTCGGCGGAAGCTTAAAAGTGGATGGAAAAATAGAGGTCGAAGATGTCGACGTGGGCGGAAGCCTCAAAGTTGAAGAGGAGGCAAAAGTGGATAGAATTGATGTTGGCGGAAGCATTCTGATTGAATCAAAAGTCGACATAAAAACACTTGAGGTGGGAGGAACCGCCAAGGTAAAAGGCGGCAAAATTTGTGATATAGATGTTGGTGGAAGCTTTGAAGCAAGTGACCAATTAGAATTTGATACCATAGATGTTGGTGGGACAGTTCGGCTGTCAGGCAAAAATAAGGGATGTAAGATTAATGTAGGAGGCTCATTTAGGGTCGACGGCGACTTAAATTTTAAGGAAATCGACGTAGGCGGTAAGGTCGAAATAACAGGCTCAGGAGATGGCGGCGAAATAGATGTTGGTGGCAAATTGGAAGTTGGCGGGTCTTTAAAGCTGTCTGGAAGGCTAGATGTTGGAGGAAAAGTGGAAGTCGAAGAAGAAATTTCAGCAGAAGACATCGAAGTCGGTGGAGTGCTTCGCGCGAAAAAGGCTACCGCAGAGGACCATGTGGAAGTAGGTGGTTCAATAAACACGCTAGAAGGTACAAACGCTCGTTTTGTTGAAATAGGCAACAGAGGTGAAGTTCACGGAGCTATAAAAGCGGATCAAGTAAAAATAGGTAAAGAAGCTCACGTGGAAAACATTTTTGGAAAGCAAATTCTGCTAAGAAAAGGGGCATACGCAGAAAACATTTACGGCGAAAACGTTACAATCGAGCCTCGGTGCCAAATAAACGGCGAAATTCAGTATACCAATGAATTACGACTAGGAGATAAAGTCTCACTTGCGAAAAAACCGCAAAGAGTAAACACGATTCCCTACTAAAAAATCTGGTAAACTATAATCTTTTTGGTGCCACCAAGTCTGCTATGTCCACGCTGTGCTCGTAAATTTGCCTCAAGAATGAGGCTACCGCTAGGATTTGCGGCACAACATCAAGCGACTGTGTCCTTGCAACCTTCTCAATGTTGGTGAATGTTTGCTCCATTTTTTCCCGCATACCACGTACACCTTCAGCTAGCACTATATCACCCATAAAAAAGGCTTTCAAAGCGCTCTCATGTGCCTCGAAGCAGAACATGTGGAACTCCACGAATAGCTTTTGTAGGTCTTCAGTCAATTTTGCCCCTTTCAATTCAATCGTTTTCAGTGCTATACGTACACATTCGTCACCTATAGCCTCCACCAAGCTTGCTGCCAGACGATAATCAAGGCATTCAATCGGACTGACTCCTAGCTTAGCACTTAAACTTGGATTCTGAACTATCGTTCGTAAAATTCGCACCAAAAGGAAGTAAAGCCTGTTACTCTCGTCATCGCGTACTATAACGCTCTCAGCCAACTGCGCATCTCCATCTACAAAAGAATTTACAACATCACGATGCATGCCAGCAGCAATACCATAGCCCCGGCGAAGAATTTTCTCAGGTGGAAAACCAGAAGGCTCCAGTAAGCACTGCAAAATAATGCTTGCATAATCCTCTTCCACAATTTCCAAACCTATTAAACGACCAACAGTCTTCTTAACAGTGTCACGGATCTCAAAACTAATTCTTTCCTTTGCATCAACACGAATAATGTCAAAACCAAGTAGATACTTCCCTAGAATTTCGCGACTCAAAAGGGGCCCGGGCCTTAAAGTTATGATCTGGGGGGATGGCTCAGCCCCATATTTTGGGTCAACAAGAAGCCTACCATCACTAGTTTCGCTGAGTGACACCACAGATCCTCGCTTCAATCCGTAGCGTTCGCCCCAAGACTTGGGCACAGTAATAAAAAATGTACCGCTTGCTGTACGTTGAACATTTCGCACTGAACTCATCTTACGTCACGAGCAATAAAGAGAAGCAAACTCTAATATTAACTCATCTAAACAAAAAGCCAATGTATAAACTTGAACGTTAGTGTTAAAATTGAAAGGCAAAGTTATAGTTGGTATAGACATCGCTGGGAAAGCAGAAAATCCAACAGGATGGGCTTTATGGAAAGGTAAACGGGTAAGAACAGATTTATCCTATACTGATGATGAACTCTTGAACTGTATACTCCACAACAAGCCCGTAATGATAGCAATTGACGCCCCCTTAGTCTCCCAAAAACAGGAATGCTAAGGAAAACGGATAAGGAAATGATAAGAAAAGGATATCGCGTTTTCCCACCAAGCCTTCAAGCCATGAAAAAATTAGCAGCACGAGTCATAAAGCTAAACAAGTTAATAGTAGAAAATGGATATAGAACAATAGAAGTGCATCCAACGTCAACACGTAAAGTCCTAAACATGCCATTAAAAGAATGGGAAAAAATCCAAACAATACTAACACAGGTAGGCTTAAAAGGGGATTTAACTGCGCGCACCTTAACACCCCATGAAATAGACGCTATAACAGCGACCTTAACAGCATTCCTTCACATTCAAAACCGAACAGAAGCAATAGGAGATAAGGAAGAAGGGCACATCATCATTCCCTAAAAAGCAAGATTGGAGAACCCTTGAAATATGAGTACCGTTGACAAGTTGCAAAAAGCAGTCGAGGCAACGATCGCGGCAGGATATCAACTTAACAAGGACGCTTTCGAATTCTTAAGCCTAGTAGCCGCAGCGGAAGACCCAACAGATATCATTAATAGAGCAATACAAAAAATAGAAGGCCTCAAAGAGAAGCCATTTTTCATTGACAGAGACTTATTAGAACAGTTGGTTAAGGAGTCGGAACCCTCAAAAGAGATTTCAGTTAGACCGCCGGAGGAAACACTTCCCGCGTTGCCAGAAACACGAATAACGGAAGGAAAAAGAGAATTTCACCCCTACGCAAAGGAAGTCGAGGCAAACATCAACATAATCGAGGATCCTTCCACTAAACTGAGTTCAAATGGAAAAATTGAGGATTATTTAGAATATTTTCGGGATAGGTACAGACGACTGGAAAGATTGCTGAGGCAGAGAATTGACGTTAGAGCGGCTGCATCAATAATCGATGCTTTGAAGGCTCCAGCAAACACGAAACTCAAAATAATTGCCATGGTAACAGAGAAAAGAGAATCAAAAAAGAGACTGATACTGAAAGTCGAAGATCTGTACGCAAGTGCCACTGTGCTATTTCCACAAAATGTTCCAAAGGAACTGATGAAAAGCGCGCGCTTGCTTTTGTTAGATCAGGTTGTCTGTTTAAGTGTTGTGAAAACAAGGAGCACCCTTTTGATAGCTGAGGACATAACCTTGCCTGACATAGCCCAAAGACCTCAGCATAAAGCTTCATCCCCTGTCCACGCAGTGCTTACTTCAGATATGCACATAGGCAGTCTGAAATTTCAGAAGGAATCCTTTAATCGCTTCATCTTATGGCTGAATGGCAAGTATGGAGACGAAAAAATGAGGGAACTGGCCGGACATGTCAAATATGTTCTAATAGCCGGTGACATTGTCGATGGGATTGGAGTTTATCCCAATCAGCTAAAGGAGTTAGCAGTTAAAGATGTTCATAAACAATATAGACTTGCCGCAAAATACCTAGAGCAAATCCCTGATTATATAGAAGTGATGTTCATACCAGGAAATCACGACACGCCCAGAAAAGCCCTGCCTCAACCAGCAATATCGAATACTTTCATAGAACCTCTTCAAGAAGCAAGAAAGGTCTACTCTCTTGGAAACCCATGTCTTCTGAGTCTGCACAATGTAGAGGTGCTACTATATCATGGTCGTAGTTTGGATGACATTACCTCAACAATTCCAGACGCAGATCATAACCATCCAGAAAAAGCAATGAAGTTATTGTTACAAAGTCGCCATTTGGCGCCAGTGTATGGTGAAAAAACAATGTTGTCACCCGAAAACAGAGACTTTCTTGTGATTGAACATGTTCCCGACATTTTCCATGCTGGGCACGTACACGTACTGGGATACACTAACTATCGCAGCGTTCTAATTGTGAATTCAGGTGGATGGCAAGAACAAACAGAATATATGAAAATGCTTGGACTAGTTCCAACACCTGGAAACGTACCTGTGGTGAATCTTCAAACATTAGAAGTCACTGTTGTTCCATTCATCTGAGAAAGCTTTTAGGCTGACAAATCGTGCAACACGGAATAATTTCGTCCTCAACTTCAACAATTTCAACAACTAGAATGGTTTGAGAGGCATTTCATCTCATAATCTACTAAACGTCCAAGTCGGGTGTCGCCGGCAAAAACATCACTAACAAGAGTGCGTACAATCTCCAACCTAATCCTTTTTGTGCGTCCGTACCTTCCCATACTAATGACCTTTGTACTCAATATGCCCATAGAATCAAGTTCATTTACTAGAGTGCTCAAACGCCGCTGTGTTAATGGGGCAACACCCAATTCCCCAGAAAGCTCACTGTAAACCTCGTAGATTTCGCCTGTAATTGCACGGTGAACGTTAATCCTATTCAATTTAAGGACGCTTAATACCACAAGTTTCGAATGAAGAGTCAGATTCTTAAGGGTCTCAACAACGCGATTGTGTTCAATATTTTTCTCAGCCTCCCTAACGTGCTCTTCAGTCACGACATTCGTGTCTTTTCGTTCAGCAACTTCACCGGCAACGCGCAAAAGGTCCAATGCTCGCCTAGCATCACCGTGTTCGGCAGCAGCTAGAGCTGCACAGAGACATAGAGCCCCGTCAGAAAGAGCCCCGTCAAAAAATGCAGACTTAACGCGTTCAAAAAGAATACTCCTCAATTCACTGGCGTCGTAGGGTCTAAAAACAATCTCTTCTTCACTTAGAGAACTCAAAACGCGCGGATCAAGAAATTCTTTCAGCCTGAGGTCGTTTGATATGCCAATAATGGAAACCTTGCTTTTGCCCAAAGTTTCATTTATCCTTGTTAATTCATAGAGCAAACTGTCGCCACGCGGTTTTATTAATGCGTCAACCTCGTCTAAAACTATAATAAAAATAACCCTCGAAGAATCCAACCCCGCCTTAAATCTATCATAAACTTCCCCTACAGATAATCCTGTAAACGGAACGGGTACGCCTATGTTTTGGCATAAGCCTGCAAAGACCCGATACTCAGACCCAGTTATTTGGCAGTTTGTGTAGCAAAACTTGACTGGTGCACTAGATTCCTTTGCTTTAGCCTCAAGGTGACTGAGTACATATTTTGTTACTGCCGTCTTACCTGTTCCGGTTTTTCCATAGATAAAGATGTTAGAGCTCCTCGCGCCCTTCAAAACAGGAGCCACTGTTTCTCCGAGCTGTCTAATCTGTTCTTCTCGGTGAGGTAACTTATCGGGTAGGTAGTCATGCCGCAGAACCTCTCGATCTCTAAAAATCTTAGTTTTATTAAGGAATTTTTCGAACACATCTTCAAGTATGTCAGTGTTATCCATTTCATTCCTCTCTTTCCGAGCAAAAGGTAACGCCTCATTATGTTAGAGAAAAAATAAGCTATGCCATACAAAAAAGTAAATCTCTCACATAATAATTCTAAAAGAACAACATTCCCAGCATAATTAAAAATTACATAATATGGGGGCCGCACCCCTTAATTTCCTGTAGAAATATATCTATACTTAAGAGATTGTAATGATTTCTTTTATTAAGAAATATACCTTAGAAGGTAAGTAAGTAACACCTTTTATAACCATTATACTAAAAAAATTTATACAATTTCAAAGCTGAATAAAAGACAGAAAAAAGAGATTCTACAACACCAACTGCTTTCCAAAGGAAATAGGCGGGTGCCCGAGTTTCTAATAAAATAATGAAATGTTTTGGATTTTGAAATGCAAGTCGGTTATTGCAGTTATGGTTTATTATTATACAATGATTTTAGGAAATGATATCCCTTTCTTTCTTCGCTTTTGAGTGAAGACCTTGTGAAGTTAACTTGATAATGGTTCTTATATTCACATGTTTTTTCTCTAATTGACTGTTTCATGTCTCTTCTCTGTGAAAAAGTCACCCCTTCGCTTCTACTGGAAACTGGAGGTCACTGTTTCTTTTGTTCTCTTTTTTCGTTTTGGGAAAGCTGTGAATGCTGTAAATGGGAAAACGCTAGAAATATGTCTTCTTTTCTTTATTTACCCTTTCTCATGCCTTTTCTTCATCTCCCTTGTTCACCATAACACCTATAACTTGTGAACTGGAAAATTGTGAACACCTATTCCAGGTGTATGCTGCTAATGCCGACAAGAAGGATGCGAGTTGAAGTGTTCGACGGAAACGGTAACAAATATACTGTTGCCTTTGAAGGACAAATAACTAGAGAAAGAGCCACGCGCCTTTTGGATTTAGTGGAGCTATTGGGTGGAATGCCGAGTGGCAGTAGCAACCCTGGGATAAGCTCCACAATCACGGATAATGATTATTCCAAATATGAAAAAGTTCGAATGACCATCCAAAAGCATTTTCCAATTGTTTGGTTCTATTCCAAAGAGGTTAGGTCCGTCTATGAACAGGAATTTAAGGAACCAATAAACCTCAGCACCATAGCGACTTACCTCTCCAGAATGACAAGTAAAGGAGTGCTCACGAAAGCAGGGGCGTCTAATCGACTAAAATATAAGATGACGCCAAGTGCTTCGCAGACCACACTGAAACAACAAGTTCCATAACAGGGAGAATCATTAAGCTTCCCAAAAGATAATAAGTAAACATAAAACAATTATTATAAATACACTTTTGAGTGTCAACTCGTTATCAGAAGAAGGCGCCGTAGATGAACTTGGATATTAAAGCAGACTTCGCTGAAATGGAAAAACGCCTCAAACAGTTAGGTCAACAACACTCTCCGATGCTGCAGTAAAGTTATGCGGCTTCACTTTCCGCCTTTTTCAAAATGTTTTCCATCTCTTTCTTAACACTGTACTTAAATGGAATCTTGCCATTATTTCTTTCCAAATAGCCTTTTTCGTAGAGTTTCTTCATTAATCTTGCCGTGTGTTCCCTACTAAGCTTAATTCTTTCCTTAATGTATGGTGCCGTTTTAGGGCCCTCTAGCGCCAACATCTCCAACACCGATAATTCGGTATCTGTAAGTGGAGCTAGAGCCTTCTCTCTTTTAATAGGGATTGCAGCTTGAACCCTTGTCTCGGGAACTGGCAGAAACTGTCGGGTTTGTTCCTCTATACTAGAAATTTTCGCAGTTAACGTTTCTTGTGACGCAACAGTGTCACGTAGCTTCTTGTAAATTTCGTCCATCCTTGCAGGTAATACATCTCTATTTTCCAAAACAGTCCCAAATCTGGTCTCTAAAAGCTGCAACTTCTTCTCCACCTCTTCTATCCTATTTACAGTTCTATCAGTCTTCGAAGTAGTTGCCTCTGTTCGATAGGCAAAAAGTTCAAGCTTTTCGGCTTCCCGTCTAAACTGTCTATTAAAGCTTAGAACAATGTCCTCAACAGCGTCTCTCGCTTTCTCATACTCTCTTTTGGTTCTACTCAATTGTCTGTAATATTCAACCGCGGCACCAATGGTCATAGCAAGTAGGACTCCTACGAGGATTAGTAAAGCTTCAGTCATATGCCACACCTTTGTGATGCACATGTGAGCCTGCGTGATTCGGACATGTGGCATCACACATCACAGTATTCCATTTAACATTTAAAGATTATGCTATTCCTATGCCTTTCTGAGCTCTATGACGTCACACATCACACTGTGAAAATTGGTATCATGTCTTCAGATAGCTTTCATGCCGCCAAAACTCCTTCCTTAGCCTTTTTTTTTACTTTTAATTGCCTTTTCTGCCTTTATTACTGATTTGTACTCGTTTATTTGAGCAATCGTTATTCTTAACCTGTGATTTGTGACGTCACACGATGCCTTCGGAGGGGTCTGAAAGGTTTTTTAGGCTTGTTTCAAGCTCTTCTCTTAACATTTCTATTACTTTTAGGCGGTCATTCAGTTCTTTATCTTTGTTTGGTATGTTTTTGTACGCGTCCATGTATTCTTGCAGTTTGTTTGCTATCTCGAGATAAGGGTCCAGAGTTGTGCTTTCAAAGATGCCTAGGTACCCTAGAAGTAGTACGGTATAAATGGACTTTATGACGTTTTCTTTAGCCTGTTTTAGTGTTCTATTAAATGCTCCGCGGCTTATTCTTGCCTTTGTTAGCCGTAATCTGGCTTTATCATCGTATTTTAGCGATTTCCCCGCTATATTTTCGGATAAAACGTCAATCAGCAACGTCTCGAGCTGTGTTGTCGTTAAGTGGCTATTCTTGGCGAGTATTTTTATGATGGGGTCTTCTAGAGAACGCATTAGCCATGATTGAACACCTTCTCTCAGTTTCAAACTCCTCTCTCCACAATTATACTCGATGGATACAGTTTTGTATACCAGCTAGCTTTTTAAGATTATCGAAATCTCACCTTGCGTTGATACGTTTACGAACGTAAACATTTTTATGCTGAAGAAAACAATGCATGATGAGGTATAGCTCTTGGTTTCAAGCTTTAAGGCAGCAGAACGCCTGAAATGTATTAAAAGCTCTGGAATACGCCGCTTTTTCACTTTAGCCAGAGAAATACCCGATATCATTAGCCTAAATGTAGGCGAACCAGACTTTACGCCCCCAAAACACGTGTTGGATGCTGGTTGGCAGGCCGCAAGAGAAGGTAAGACGCATTATACTCCCACCAATGGTGTTCCGGAACTTCGGGAAGCCTTAACGCATAAGATATACAGAGATTATGGTTTAAGCTACGACCCAGACTCTGAAATACTAATTACTGTTGGCGGAACTGAAGCAATTTTCTTGGCACTACTTGGTCTAGTGAACCCGGGTGATGAAGTGCTAATCCCTGATCCGGGATTTGTGTGCTATGAGCCTGGAGTCTTATTGGCCGGCGGGGTCCCCGTGCACATCCCTTTACTAGAGGAGAGAGAGTTTAAGCCGTCTGTTGATGATGTGACATCACTTATCACAGACAAGTCACGCGTGATTATTCTGAATTACCCAAATAACCCCACTGGCGCAGTTCTTTCTCATGATGAAATTTCCAGTTTGGTGAAAATTGCAGTTGAGCGTGACATGATTGTGATTTCTGACGAAGTTTATGAGAAGATAATTTATGATGCCGCCAAACACTATTGCCTTGCAACTTTTAAAGGAATGCAGGAACGCACATTAGTTATCAATTCCTTCTCTAAAACTTATGCTATGACAGGATTGCGCATTGGGTATGTTTATGGACCAAAGGATCTTGTTTCCCCCCTCTGGCTTGTACACCAATATGCTGTTGCTTGTGCAAATAGTCTAACGCAATATGTTGCCCTAGCCGCACTAAGTGGACCACAAGATTTCGTTAAGAACATGGTGCAAGAATTTGATAGGCGGCGGCGATTGGTTCATAAGAAACTTGATGAGATTAAAGGCTTTAAATGCGCGCTTCCAAAAGGTGCTTTCTACGTCTTCCCAAACGTCAGGAGCTTTGGTTCATCGTCTGAAGAGCTTACTGAATTTCTTGTAAGGGAAGCACATGTTACAACAGTTTCCGGCTCTGCTTTTGGCAATTATGGTGAAGGCTATATTAGAATCTCCTATGCAACAGCCTATGAACAATTGGAAGAAGCGTTGACCCGCATAGAAAAGGCTGTGAAAAAACTTCACTAGCCTCTTACAGTTTCTCTGCACTTTCCTTTAACTTGTCAAACAATTCGGGGCGTAGGTCCTTCAAAGTAGGAACAAACGTTTCGACGGGTCCTATGTCAGCATAGTCAACTTCGCCAAACACCAAGTCTTCCTCGTCATACTTTGCCTTCGTGAGGATTTTTCCTTGAGGCCCTATGAGTCTGCTTCCTCCCCAAAACTGCAATCCATCCTCTATTCCAACAAGATTCACGTAAGCTAGAAAAGCCGAATTTTCAATTGCCCTTGCAACAGTTAATACTTCAAAGAACATTCGTCGAACTGCAGGTGATGCAGAGATACAGACTATCAATTGTGCGCCTTCTAAGCGTGCCAGACGACTTACCTCTGGGAAAAAAATGTCGTAACATGTGATTAATCCTATTTTTCCAAGCTTTGTGTCGAATGTCGCCGTTTGATATCCGGGGCGGAAATACCTTTTTTCTTCAAAAACGCTGTGGGTTGGGAGATACATCTTCCGATATTTTCCAATCAATCCTTCTGGTCCTATCAGGACAGAGGAATTGTAAACTGTTGCATGGGTTTTTTCGCTGAGTTCCGGCATGCCAAAAACAACATGCATTTCGGTCTTTCTCGCTATTTTCTCTATGATGTTTGTTGACGGTCCAGGTATTGTTTCTGCAAATTCATATATTTGATCTCGAACAGTATAGCCAGTTAATGAAAGTTCCGGAAAGATTATTAGTTCAGCTTCGTGGTTTTTTGCGCTAGTTGTACGTCTTTCGATTTTCCTTATATTTTCTGTTTTGTTTCCTTGTTTGCAACTTATTTGTGCAAGGGCTATTTTGATTCTTTCCTTCAGATTTATTCCTCTCCAAATAGGCTATTGGGGATTGCGCACAAGTCTGAAGTCCATCCCTATTGTTCGATATTCAAGCTTTGGGGTTAATAACATTCGCCTTTTATGTTCTGTGTAGAGCCATCGTTGCTTCAGCTTGTCCACCAGTTCCTTCTTCATGTGCACTTGTTTTGCTATATTCTCTGTCTTCATGAAGTGTTCCAGTCCATAAAGGACTAGATCGAGCTTGTCATATTTTATGCCAAGTTCTTTTTCAGCAAGTTGCCCTGGCCACAAGGCTGGTGAAGGTGGCTTTCCCACGATTTCTTTTGGGACACCAATATGTCTTGCAAGTTTTTGCACTTGTGTTTTGTACAAGTCCATTATTGGTGATATATCTGCTGCTACATCTCCCCATTTTGTGAAATAACCCATCATGGTTTCTGATTTATCCGAGCTTCCACAAACAAGCATGTTGAGTCTATTAGCATAATAGTAAACGTAAATCATACGTGTCCGTGCCTTTATGTTGCCTTTGCAGACATTATCTGTTGAGTCAAAAATGGGTATTGATTTATAGAAAGCCTTCAAGGTTGAAGTTATGTCAATTAGTTTTGTTTTGAATCCAAACTTCTTAGCGACAAGCTTTGAATGATCAATATCGTGGACATTGTGCGTTTCTTTTTCTGGTAGCATCAAACCTAAAACTTTGTCTCCGCCTATGGCTAAAGCGCCAAGTGCGGCTGAAACAGAGCTGTCAATTCCTCCAGACAACGATACAATAATGCCTTTTGTTTCGGATTTCTCAAAGTAGTCCTTAATGAATCGTGTTACTTTACCTTCTACTTCTCTCCAATTCAAGTCTAAGACGGAAGGAACCAATCTCAAAGATATACCTCTCCTTAATGTTCTATTGACGTAGGGCAAATATTTAAGGGCAAACATAAATATTGAAACAATATATGTTTTAAGGGTATAGAAGGCCTCAGAAATGGGACGAAGAAGGAGAAAAGTTGTTCGCATTCCTAAGAAACGTTTGCCCAAATTCTTCTCTTGTCCAAAATGTGGAAAAGAAACAGTCAGTGTCTCGATATTTCGAGACGAAAGACGGGCCGTCGTAGGCTGTAGCGGCTGTGGTTTGAAAGATGAATTCCAAATAAAACCCGCTCAGGGCGAGATCGACATCTATTGCATGTTTACAGACAAGACTTATGGGAGTCCTAAAGCCTCTCCTTCGCCAGAGATTGAAGGCTCTTAGTCAGGTCGGTTTTTATGGTGGGGCACGTTGAAAAATATTTGCTTGAAAAAATTGCTACAGAGGGTGCTATTCATATAACCCTCATAGATCCTGAGAAAGTGACACCTCCACAAGCCTCTCGTGTAGCCAGTAAAGCGAAGTCAAGCGGGACCGCTGCTATAATGATTGGCGGTTCCACATTTATTTCTGCAGCGCATCTTGATTATACTGTTAAGGCTGTTAAGCGTACTGTGAAAATTCCTGTAATACTTTTTCCGAATAACGTGACTGGTATAAGCCGTTATGCTGATGCTATATGGTTCATGTCACTCCTGAACTCTGTTGATCCTTACTTTTTGATGGGCGCTCAAGTTTTGGGCGCCCCTCTCATCAAGGATTACCGGTTAGAGCCACTTCCTCTTGGGTACATAATTGTTGGTGAAGGAGGTACTGCTGGTGTGGTGGGCAAGGCGGTTCCTATACCGTATGACAAGCCTGAACTTGCTGTTGCTCACGCCCTAGCGGGACAGTATCTAGGTATACGCTTCATATATTTGGAAGCTGGATCTGGTGCAAAGAAACCAGTCCCTGCGGAAATGGTTCGCGCTGTCCGACGTTATATTGATGTTCCCTTGATCGTTGGAGGCGGAATAAGATCTAGAGCGCAAGCGTTGGCTGCGGCGTCTGCTGGGGCAAACGTAATTGTTACAGGAAATATTATCGAGAATGCAGAGGTTAAGCACAAAGTTTCTGAGATCATCGATGGCATAAAACGTTGCCGAGCGTGAAAAGCTATTTGACAAGTTTTGAAAACTACTTTAACGCCCTAAAGAAGATTACAGGAAATGAAGTTGCATACGAGATCTGGCCGGATTTTGAACCACAATATGATGAACATGAATATGCATGGGCAGCACTTAGAGGTTTAGGCGAGGTTCTCATCCTCAATTGTGGCATATGCGATGGGCCATCTGATCTGAGACACGTACGTTGCAAAGAATGTGTTGAAAAACGGAGTAAGGCTGCAAAAGAGGCCTATCAAAAGGCCACAGGCCACTCCAGGGAGAAATGGCCTACGTTGTTTTTGTGTAGAATTCACACGGAATAGAGACTCCAGACAGCAATCGTTTTGATTTATTCATGTGAGAAAACCAAAATAAACGATTGTTAAACAAAAGGTCAGGGAGACAGCTTGAATAGCAGAATGAGCGAAACATATCGACGATACGTCGAAACCCTAGAAAACAAGCTTGAAGAATTATACGTCATAAGCGAAGAGGCGAGGGAAAAAGGATATGATCCAACGCTGGAGCCTGAATGCAAGGTTGCAAAAGACTTAGCTGATCTGGTTGAAGGACTCGTGGGACCGAAGGGCGTTGCTGAAAGCATTAGAGAACTAAGCAAGAAGATTCCTAGAGAAGAATTGGCATTCAAAATAGCCGAAGAAATTGTTTACGGCAAATTTGGGCATCTGGAACCTGAGGCTGTTGCTGAACAGGCCATACGCACTGCACTTGCGATTCTTACGGAAGGGCTCACTGCCGCGCCCTTACAAGGAGTTGCAGAAGCAAAAATTAAGACAAACCACGATCGAACGCATTACTTAGCTATCTATTTTGCTGGTCCGATAAGGTCTGCGGGTGGAACAGACCAAGCTTTGACGCTAGTAATTGGAGATTTCGTGCGGCGACTGATTGGACTTGACCGATACAAACCTACGGAAGAAGAGATCTCAAGGTTCGTTGAAGAAATGAGGCTTTACGAACGTTCTGTGAGTCGCTTTCAATATCACGTATCAGATGAAGAACTGCGAAAGGCACTCGAGTGGCTTCCTGTGGAAGTAACAGGCACGGAATCTGACCCAGTAGAAGTTTCCTCTTTCCGAAATCTTCCACGAGTGGAGACCAACCGCGTGAGAGGTGGAGCGCTCAGAGTCGTAAACGATGGTGTTGTTGGGCGTGCCCCAAAAGTCCTAACTATTATTGAAAAGTTGGGATTTCAAGGGTGGGACTGGCTTAAGGAATTTCGCAGAAAGTCTGAGAAAAAATCCGCTGGGTTTATGGATGACGTTATTGCCGGGCGCCCAATATTCTCCTTTCCATCTAAACGCGGTGGCTTCCGCCTAAGATACGGCCGAGCACGAAACACGGGTTTGGCTGCTGTGGGGGTTCACCCAGCGACAATGCTCGTGCTTCAAGGTTTTCTGGCTGCGGGCACACAGCTGCGTTTGGAACTTCCAGGAAAAGGTGGAATTGCGGTCCCGGTTGATAGCCTGGAGCCCCCTATTGTCCGGTTAAAGGACAGTTCTGTTGTTCGGGTCTCGGTGGAAAACTTCCATGGAATGAAGAATAACATTGAGAAAATTCTGTTCTTAGGTGACATTCTGATCAGTTTCGGCGATTTTCTGTATAATAGCAAACTTCTTGAGCCTTCAGGATACGTTGAAGAATGGTGGGCTGAAGATCTACGGAAAGCTATTGTGGAGAAGTTTAAAGGACACCTTGAGAGTGCCTCTGAAACGATAGAGGTTCCTTTAGAAAGGTTAAAAGTCTTTTTGGAAGATCCATTTATGAGCAAGCCTTGCGTTAAAGAAGCCATAATCTTATCATTAACGCTAGATATACCTCTTCATCCGTCGTTTACATTTTTCTGGCCAAACCTTAGTTCGCTTGAACAGCTTAAACAATTAAGGGAATGGCTTCTTAACTCCGAAATATACCATGAAAAGGACGCTGTCTGCAAAATTATTGGAAAAATGGAGGTAGAAATCAAGCATTCTTTGGAAACAATATGCCTGCCACATAAAATCTCAAATGAGAAAGTTATCATTGAAGGAGAGGAGGCGCACACATTTGCGTTTTGCCTTGGCTATAGAAAACCCCCTAATTTAGACTTTTCCTCCACCTCTTCCATTCTAGAAGCGATTAGTTTGCTTTCCAACATGCAGATCCGGAAAAAGGCCCCAACGCTTGTTGGTTCGAGAATGGGGAGACCAGAGAAGGCAAAAAGGCGCGAGATGAAGCCCCTTGTTCATGTTCTTTTTCCTGTTAGTTTAGCTGGAGGCGCCAAGAGAGACATTGTGGAAGCGGCAAAAAGAGAGCCCGTCTTTGTGGACATTGTTAAACGTAAATGTTCAGCCTGCAAGACATTTACGTTCAGGGCTAAATGCCCTATTTGTGGATCTGAAACAGTCTTTGAGAAAAGCTGTCCCCGCTGCGGAAAGAGTCTGAAGGGAGATGAGTGTCCAATATGTAAAGTTTCCGCTGTGACTTATAAAAGACAAGTCGTTAACTTCAAGGAGTTGCTTGAGAGTACATGTAGCAATTTAGGTGTTTCTGTTCCTAGACTTTTGAAAGGTGTTAAGGGTTTAACAAATGAGACAAGGAACCCAGAGGTTCTGGAAAAAGGGGTTCTGCGTGCTAAATATGATCTATCAGTATACAAGGATGGGACAATTCGCTTTGATGCCACAAATGCTCCATTGACCCATTTTAAGCCCTCGGAAATTGGGGTTGCAGTTGAAACGCTCAGAAAACTCGGTTACACTCATGATGTCCAAAGTATGCCCCTAGAGAACGTATACCAGATGTGTGAACTAAGGCTTCAAGATGTTGTAATTCCCATAAAATGCGCGGAATACTTTGCGCAAGTTGCAAATTTTATAGATGACCTTTTAATGAAAGTTTATGGACTTTCTCCCTTTTACAATATAGAACGAGCTGAAGACCTTGTAGGTCATTTAGTCGTAGGTCTAGCTCCCCACACTTCTGTGGGCATCCTTGGGCGAATCGTTGGCTTCACAAATCTGAATATTTGCTACGCGCATCCAGTGTGGCAATCAGCAAAACGTAGAGATTGCGACGGCGACGAAGACTCACTGATGCTTGCGCTAGATACGTTGCTCAACTTTTCCCGCGAATACTTGCCGACACAAATAGGTGGAATAATGGACGCTCCATTGCTTCTTATTCCAATTGTTAACACTGAGGAGGTGCAAAGACAAGCTCACGATGTCGATGTCGCTGACGCTTATCCAGTTGAATTTTATGAGAAAACATTGGAGACTGTAGAATCTAAGCAGGTTAGCCCACTCATAGACATTATAGAATATCGCCTCGGCACAGAAGCACAGTTTGAAGGCTTCAAATTCACAACACCTGTCTCAAACATCAACATGGGAAACGATGAAAGTTCCTACAAACGGCTCAGAACAATGATTGAGAAACTCGACAGCCAACTTGAGTTGGCTGAGAAAATTGAGGCTGTTGAAGCCAAAACGGTAGCCTTAAAAGTTCTAACCACACACTTCATCCGCGACATTGTCGGGAACCTTCGAGCTTTCTCAACACAAGGCTTTAGATGTAAATCATGCAACAAACGTTTTCGCCGATTGCCCCTTCGTGGCAAATGCCTGTCATGTGGCGGACAATTATCGTTGACCGTTTATCGCGGTGGTATCGAAAAATATCTTGAAGCAGCGCAGCGCTTGGTTGAGCAGTATGAATTGCCGCAGTATTATGCCCAAAGAATTTCGCTCATGAAAGACGAGATCAACGCATTGTTTGCGAACAAAAAACCAAAGCAAATTAGCTTAACAGCTTTTGCGTAAAAAGAAACCTTTTCTGTGTAAACTAGCACATTTAGTTTAGGTGGGCATGTTTAAAGAAGTTTATCATCCCAACGCGTACTTGACAGATATAAAAAACGTCAAGCTTGGTCTGCGGGCTAGAACTCAAATACTAAACATTCTGGAAAAACATTCGGTGGACGCTCAAACCATAGGAAAGGAGGCGGAAACGTCCTACCGTGTTGTTCTGCACCATTTGAGGCTTTTAGAGACAGATGGAACCGTTAAGAGAAAAGGAAGCAGACCATATGTTTGGGTGCTCACTGGATTGGGACAGAAGCGCTTAATGTACTAAAGCTAAAAAGTACATTGACAAGGTGAGCGTTTACACTTTGGGCACTCATTATCATACTTCTTAAGGGCTGCTTTTTCAAGATCTATGTTAATAATGTTTCCCAGTGAAGCCAACCATGCGATGACGTCGGCAAACTCGTTTTCTAACGTCTCTTTGTCATTAGATTTCAGAACTTGACCCAGTTCTTTAACTTCATCCACAAGCCAATCATATGTTCCTTCTATTCCGCGGTTAATATCTCTGTGAAAATATAAGCGTCGCATTAGTTCTTGGAACTCGCGTATGCGCAAACTTTGCACCTCATTTTTGAAGATAGATGCACCTACTTAAAGAAGAAGGTCTGTTTTCCAATCACATACACCACTTTCACTGCTTGTTTTTCCACTTATTAAGTATTTAATCTGCCAATGTGTCTATTGTCTTTAACCACTTCATCCTCCATTAATGTTCCGTATATGGAGTCTTGACCACACTCAGCGGGTTGCGACAATTTCGCTGATAGTGGATGCTTGCAGTTATTGTGGTCTAGAATGATCTTGTGATGTGCAAGGTCACCACCTGCTGAAATATTCCCTACTACGATTAATGCCACAATCTTGTCTAGTAGCTTCTTTTTGGATTCTTCGTGCCTTTTGATTATTCCTTGTCTTCTTCCTGCAAAAGCATAATATAAACTTGCGACTCTGCAGCCGTACGTTGGGACTGCAATCACAGTAATATCAGATGATTTCATTTCCTATAAATTCTTGAGACGTCGTCCTAAATCGAGGACTCTTCACAGGTGCCTCTCAATTCATGAGCGGAACATTGATAATCACAATGGCCACATGGCCTTATCTCATTTTCGTACGCGTTGATACGCTTGTTTCGAACCCTTGTTCCTTCAGTTTTCTCAAAACATATTCTACGCAATTTATGTAATTGCCCTTTCCTTTCGGCGCTAAATATTATCCCTAAGACCGTCGTGCCTGTCCGCTTTAGCGGATTTTTATGTATTTGTAGGCTTCCGTTGAATTTTCAAAGCAGTAGTGCACTTTTTGGTAATCTTTTCGAAACTTTTCCACATCCGCCTTTACCTTTTCCAATGGCTCCTTGTTCATTATAGCTCGTCTGATGAATTCTGCTATTTCAGTCATCTCGGACTCTTTCATTCCAAGCCTTGTGATTTCTGAAACACCAAGTCTTATGCCGCCTGGGTGCATGAAATGTCTTCCTTCTTTGATGTCCCAAGGTAGCAAGTTTCTGTTTATTATTATGTTTGCTTTCTCCAATGTCTCCTCGATTGTGCCTCCGTCACCGTGTTTTATTATGTCTATCAAGAGTACATGGGATTTCGTGAAGCCCTTATGTTCTGCTAGAACATTGAACCCTCTCTCGTAAAGTGCTTGACCCAACGCTTTGGCATTTTTAACTATCTGACTTGTGTATTCTTTTCCAAATTCAAGCATTTCTGCACATGCTATTGTAACGCCCGCAACAGCATGCAAATGGTGATTGCTCACCATACCTGGAAACGTTGCTCGCTTTATCTTGTCACTATATTTATCCCATGATAGAACTCCACCGTGTTGGGGTCCAAAAAATGTTTTATGGGTGCTTAAGCTGACGACGTCTGCTCCTTCTTTCAGAGGGTCTTGGAATTGCTTTCCGGCAATTAAACCAGCGACATGTGCTGCATCATATCCCACTGTTCCATTTACCGCATGTATTGTTTCTGTCAATTCTTTGACTGGATGTGGAAATGGGAAAACACTGGCGCCAAACATAACAAGTTTTGGCGGTCTCCCATCAGCCGCTAGTTTGCTGATTCTCTCTTTTGCCCTGTCAACATCTATGTTTAGCTCTTTGTAATCCAGTGGCAGATATTCAACGACTAAACCGCGAACTGCTCCAGCAGTTCCACCCAGCTCCTTCTTGCCTGTTGTGATGTGTCCTCCGCATGGAATAGACAAAGCCATCATAGTGTCGCCTGGCTCTGTAAAGGCTGCATACAAAACTAGGTTTGCAACAACACCTGAGATTGGTCTGACATCTACGAATTCCGCGTTAAAGAGTCTCTTCATAAGCTCGATACATTTAAACTCCACTTGGTCTATGAAGCGACAGCCTGCGTAAACACGTTCTCCAGGCCACCCCTCTGCGTAGCGGTTTCCAAAATCTGTTATGATAGCTTCGCGTACAGCTGGACTTGGAGTGTTTTCGCTTGCGATAAGTGGGATGCATTTCTGAAACCATCTATGATGTTGTTGGAGAAGGTTAAACACGTTGTTATACTCGTCTTTGCCAGTTGGCACAGCAAACAACCTCTTGCATCAATTATCATCAATTCAAAATAAAAACTCTTTCGAAGTGGCATAACATTAATAACAGGGGAAAACAAACAGAATAAACTGCAAAGGAGATGGGGGCTCTGATATGAGCAGAAGAAAAAAAGAGAAGTCGGGGCCAATGCCTGCTGCAAGCGCAGGATTGCTCAGATTCTTCGAAGAAGAAACCGAGGGGGTCAAGGTTAGACCAGAAATACTTGTAAGTCTGGCAATAGCCCTAATCATTGTATGCGCTCTTGCACAAGTGTTCTTTTAGAATTGTAATTATTGACGACGAGAAGATGCATGCATAACTTCTAATCGCTGAACAGAGTTAAGGTGAACGAATATTTCACTTCTTTCTTCTCTGCTTGCAACTTGCGGTATGGGCTGAGCGATAGTCGCACGCAGTATAACGGCTTCGGCATTTGAAAGCCATATTCCTGCAGGTTCGCGGGTCACAGCAACCAATATTCCCTCGAAACCATAAGAGGGATCCAAAATCACACGTATTTGCTTACCTAAATTCTTCTCTAACATGTGGAATATTGTTGGGGGTAAGTTCTGCTCTGGCATGAGACTCGCAAAACTCTATAATTGTAACTTTAAAGATAAAACAGTTGCCCTTTCCAAAGTATCATGTTACCTACGTCGAAATAGCGCTCACGGCACTTTTTCGCCTTTCATTTCTCAGTTTTCGTGTCAAAACCGGATGGTAGCCTTATGTAGCAATTGTTCGAAGCATGTTTCTCTTCTCCCAATAGTTATTCCAAAATTCACGACAATTTTAATATGCCTAAGCTTCATTTAGAGAATCTGCTCGAGTGGATGATACGTGGCTACTGAAGGTTCATTAAGTCAGTCTATGGATAAGGCAGTTAAGCGCTATTCGTCACTATTTAAACTTCCTTCGTACAGAAGAACAACTTCCCTTTTGGCGTTAATTTGCTTGGGCGGCGGCTTATTTCCTGCGATAATCCTTTTTCCTTCCTTTGAAAGATTAATCGATGGATTATTTTTCGGTTTTTCCTTGTTTTTTGCGAATCTGATTATTGATTACATTGTGAGTATGGTGGTTTTAAGAGAAGACCCACTCTACGATTTGCGGAGAACAGCGGCGCTTTCACTATTTTGCTGGGCTTTGTGGCTTTTCTTCATTCTTGTAGGTGTAGCTATTGCTACAGAATTCGGTTTATCATGGTGGGTTAAATCATGTCTATTAGGCTTTTCAACAGTGCTGATCTTTCGCTTAGTAGTAATCTACTCAACATCATCGCTAAACTACAAACGACTTTTCGTAGCCTCCATTCTTCAACCGTTCTTCTGCATAATACCTTTTCCAATGTTTTGGGCTGGAATAAACTATCCTGTCACCTGGTCTATGTTTCTCTTCTTAATCGTTTCACTAGTTATAGGTCTTCTCTCGGGATCCTTCTTTGTTCTTCTCATAAACCGTGTCGGTGAACAAACGCTTGGAGTTTTGTCCTTTTCTCTTTTTAAAGCGTTTCTGCTCAACTGGGTTGTCGATTTGAATGCTCCCTTTGAGGAATTGCTTGAAAAGTTAGGTGAAAAGAAAGATGTTGAAGTTTCCTTGATAAAATTTGGCTTTTCTAAGCCTAAAGCAGTCATGGTTGTTCCTTCAGTCCATCCTGGACCATTCAAAAACGTGGGAAGCAGTCTTTTGCCTTCAATGCTTAAATCCGCTTTAGAAAAGGAACTAAAATGTGATGTGGGGGTTCCCCACGGTTTGCTTGGTCACGAATTTGATCTGGCTTCACAACTTCAAAACCAAAAAATAGTAAACTGTACAATCGAACGTGCGAATTTCGAGACTCATGAAGCAAAGGCAACACCCTTTACGAAACTTGACAATGGTTTTGCCACAGCATGTTGTCAAATTTTCGGCAAATCCGCTTTCATTTCATTCACACTTGCGCCCAAGACCACCGAGGATCTACCATCAGAATTAGGTTTTTATGTTCGTCAAGAAGCAGAAAAGCATGGGCTTTCCTGCTGCGTAATTGTAAATGCGCATAACAGCATTGATGGAAAAACAAACATACACGAAGCACTAGACTCATTGAGGGCTGTAGCGATTGCTTGCTTAGAAAAGACATTTTCTCAAAAACAGTTGCCTTTTAAGGTCGGCGCTGCAACCGTTATCCCTGACGAATTTGGCCCGAAAGATGGTATTGGACCGGGAGGCATTACCGTAATCGTGGTTGAGGTTGGTGAACAGAAAACTGCTTATGTGGTTATCGACGGCAACAATATGATTTCTGGACTACGGGAAAAAATTCTTTTAGCTCTTCATTCATTAGGAATTGATGAAGGCGAGATTTTTACGACAGATACGCACTCGGTAAATGCTATAATATTAAACGAACGTGGTTACCACCCAATCGGTGAAGCTATACCGCATGAGAATTTAGTTAAATATATCAAAGAGGCAACACTTACTGCTATATCTAGTCTGGAACGTACAAACGTTGCATGTTACAGTATAACAATTCCTGACGTGAAGGTTATTGGAGAAAAAAAGCTTGAAACTCTATGTCTACTCATAGATAGAGCTCTTCAAAAAGCAAAGAACGCGTTTGTCCCAATTTTCGCGGCAAGTGGGCTCCTTCTAATGTTGTTTCTGATGTTTTTATAAGCGAACACTAATAAAGACGAAACATTCACCTTTTAATTTCTCATAGAAGGGAGAGCCTGTGCTTAAAGAGATTAGGATTCATGGGCGCGGTGGACAAGGCAGTGTCACTGCTGCGGAACTGTTGGCGCATGCCGCCTTCATTGAGAAAAAATGGGTCCAAGCTTTTCCATACTTCGGTGCTGAGCGGCGCGGCGCCCCTGTGAAGGCGTTTGCAAGGATAAGCGACGAGCCTATACTTGTACACAGTCAAGTATACAATCCTGATTATGTAATAGTGCTTGATCATCTCATTTACAAAGTTGTGGATGTCACCGAAGGTTTGAAAAAAAACGGAGTAATAATCTTAAATACAACGAAAAGACCAATAGAAGTAGACTTGGAAGGTTGGCGACTCGCCACAGTCGATGCCACAGGAATAGCTCTTGAACTTAACTTGCTTGTTGCTGGATCACCCATTGTTAACACTTCAATTGTTGGAGCGTTTGCCAAAGCAACAAATGAAGTTAAGCTGACAAGTGTTTTAAAAGCCATAAAGGAAACATGGACCGGCGGTGCTGGTGAGAAAAATGCTAGGGCAGCGGAACTGGCGTATGAACGTCTAGTAAAAGAATGGGATGGTGAGGATTGATGAGTAGCTCCTTGAAATCTCGTAAAGAAATGCCTCTTACGCCGCTATCTTCTCCATCGGTCGGTAGCATGGGAAAAACAGGGTCTTGGAGAACTTTCCGCCCAGAGGTTGATAATTCAAAGTGCACACGATGCACCATTTGCTGGATTTATTGCCCAGACGCAGCTATAACCAGGCAGGATGATGACTCTCCAAAAATAGACTACGACTACTGTAAAGGCTGTGGTATATGCGCCAATGAATGTCCGGTTAAAGCAATAACTATGGAAAGGGAGGAAGGGTAAATGGCACAAATGATAATTGACACAGCAAATCATATAACAGGATACGCCGCGAGAGCGGCAAGAGTCAAAGTTGTCGCTGCGTACCCCATAACCCCCCAAACAACCATCGTTGAAAAAATAGCCGAATTCGCCGAAAGCGGGAAGATGGACGTTGAATATATTCGTGTGGAATCCGAGCACAGTGCCATGGTAGCATGCATAGGAGCTGCAGCGGCAGGAGCGAGAGCCTTCACAGCCACATCTGCCCATGGCTTGGCACTCATGCACGAAGCTTTGCATTGGGCTTCTGGCTCGCGCCTGCCTATAGTGATGGCTGTTGTTAACCGTGCAATGGGGGCTCCTTGGAGCATTTGGTCGGATTTCAGCGACTCGCTTTCTCAGCGGGACACTGGGTGGATGCAGTTTTATTGCGCTGATAATCAAGAGGTTTTTGATACAGTAATTCAAGCGTACAGACTTTGTGAGGACGGACAAGTCTTTCTACCGGCCATGGTCTGCCTTGAGGGCTTTATTCTATCACACACGTATATGCCTGTAAAAATCCCAGATCAGGACAAGATTGATGGTTTTCTACCATCATACAAATCAGGATGGATTTTGGACGTCAATCGCCCTGTGTCTCACGCAAATCTCGTCTCGCCGGAATGGTACATGGAGTTTCGTTACATGATTCAGAGCGCCATGGAAAATGCTAAACGGATTATCCCGGAAATCGATAGGGAGTATGGCAAAATCTTTGGGTTTGAATATGGTGGTCTAATCGAGAAATACAAGTGTGAAGACGCAGATTTAATACTGCTCACAATGGGAACAATGGGTAGCGACGCTAAAATAGCCGTGGATCAGCTGCGCAAAGAAGGACTGAAAGTGGGTTCCGCACGAGTTCGAGTTTTTCGCCCATTTCCAGTGGAACAAATAAGAAAGCTTTCAGAGCAAGCACAGATGCTTGCGACGATAGATCGCCACATATCCTTTGGAATGGAAGGTTTTCTCGCTACAGAGACTAAGGCTTCTATTTTCAGTCTGAAAGACCCGCCTTTAGTTGCTGGCTTTATTGCCGGTTTAGGAGGAAGAGATGTGACCTCTAAAACGATCGAAGAAATTGCCAAGAAGTCAATAAAATGGATGCGCCTTGGACGGGTGGAGAAAGAAACTGAATGGATTGATTTGAGGGAGTGAAAGAGATAGTGACGATAAAAGAGCTTTCTAAAGAAGAATATCTGCTTAAAGGGCATGCTGCGTGTGCGGGCTGTGGACCATCTATTGCGCTTCGCTTGCTCTTTAAAGCGCTAGGAAACAATGTCATTCTAGTAGTTCCAGCGTGTTGCACAACGGTGATTCAGGGAACTTACCCGTATACTTCTTTTGCGGTTCCCCTTCAAAACATATTATTTGAATCTACTGCAGCCGCTGCTTCAGGAATTGTTGCTGCGTTGCGTCAAAGAAAACTGGAAGGTACGACAGTTGTCGGCTGGGCTGGGGACGGTGGGACCGTCGACATTGGTATTCAAGCCTTGTCTGGAGCCGCAGAGAGAAAAACCGACTTTATCTATATCTGCTACGATAACGAGGCTTATGGCAATACAGGAATGCAACGAAGCGGAGCAACACCATACGGCGCTTGGACCACCACAACACCCTCTGGCAAGAGAGAGCGAAAGAAAGACATGCCATTAATCATGGCGGCTCATCGAATACTTTATGTAGCAACGGCTTGTCCATCCTTTCCGATAGATTTTGTAAATAAGCTTAGAAAAGCTAAGGATATTGAGGGAACAAAGTATATTCACATTCTGACACCCTGTCCGACTGGTTGGCGATATGATACTAGCAAAACCGTTGAGCTAGGACGCCTTGCCGTACAGACTGGTTTATGGGCACTTTATGAAATTGAATATGGAAAGTTTAAACTCAATCCTCCAAGCGATCGACTAGTCGATGAAGCTAAACGTAAGCCGATTAAGGAGTATTTGACTCTGCAGGGTAGATTTCGCAACTTAACCGAAGAAGACATTGGACAAATTCAGAAATGGGTTGATGAAGACTGGGAGCGATACCGTAAATTAACATCAAACAGTACGTCTGATTCCACACTGTACGGAAAAACATAAGAAGCGCAAGAGATTATGATATAGTCTGCTTTGCGATACCATCAATCTTTCAACTAAGAAAGGGAGGTAGAACATGACCGAAGAAAAACATAAGAAGGCAGCTCCGGAAAAGTCAAAGAAAGTTGCACGAACTACACTGACCAATAACAACGTTGTGTTTATTGGCAAAAAGCACTGATGAACTACGTTGTTGCTTGCCTAACCTTCTTTAATTCTGGTGTAAAGAAAGTTGTTGTAAAGGCAAGAGGGCGAGCGATTAGCAGGACCGTCGACACTGTCGAGCTGTTAAGAAGGGCTTTTATGAAGGACTTACACCTGCAAGGAATCGACATATGCACAGAAGAGGTCACAAGAATCGAAGGACAAAAGGCAAATGTCTCAGCCATTGAGATTACAGTAACTAAACCGTAACATGTCTTCTTTCCAGTGCGGATCAGAGTGCTAATCTGGATTTCTCATGTTATTTTCTACGGATGGGTATAGGTAGCTATATAAAACCGTCTTTTTTAATCGTTAATCCCCTTAGGTGATCCGAGATGAGCGGTTATCCTAAAATAGTTGTTACTCCACCAGGACCCAAGGCACGGGAACTGGCTAAAAAAGATGAAAACCTAATTTCGCCTTCTTATGTGCGGTTTTATCCGCTTGTTGTTGAAACTGGAAAAGGTTGTATAGTGGGAGATGTTGATGGAAACGAATACATAGATCTCAACTCTGGCTTGGTATGCTTAAACGTTGGGCATAACCATCCTAAAGTGATTTCTGCCATAAAAAACCAGTGCGACCGCTTTCTACATTATTCCAATACAGACTTCTACTACAAAGAAGTCGTTAACCTCGCGGAAAGACTTGCAGACATTACACCGGGCAACTTTGAAAAGAAAATTTTCTTTGGCAACAGCGGAGCCGAAGCAGTCGAAGCGGCAATAAAGCTGGCAAAATGGCATACTCGCAAACAACTGTTTATTGGTTTCATAAGCGCCTTTCACGGACGCACAATAGGAGCCCTCTCTTTCACTGCAAGTAAACCTACCCAAAGACGCTATTTCTCCCCCTTGATGCCTGGTGTCACCCACGTTCCATATCCATACTGTTATCGGTGCCCATTCAAGCAAACGTATCCTGATTGCCGCTACTGGTGCGTAGACTTCATTGATGAGTTTGTCTTTCAAAAATACGTGCCTCCCGAAGATGTTGCAGCGATACTCTTTGAACCAATACAAGGTGAAGGCGGATATATTGTTCCACCACCAGAATACTTCCAAAAACTGAAGAAGCTCGCTGACAAATACGGCATTCTACTCATCGACGATGAAGTGCAAGCTGGCATAGGCAGAACAGGTAAATGGTTTGCAATTGAGCATTGGAACGTTGAACCAGACATCTTGTGCAGTGCAAAGGCTCTGGCATCCGGGTTGCCATTAGGCGCAACCATTTCTAAAGCAAAGGTTATGGATTGGGTCGGCGGTTCTCATGCAAACACCTTTGGCGGTAATCCTCTAGCATGCGTTGCAGCAATGGCTGTTATTAGCGCAATAAAAGAAGAGAAGCTTATGGAAAACGCAACCAAACAAGGCGCATACATCATGAAACGACTTGAGGAGCTGAAGGAGAAGAGCGAAATCGTCGGCGACGTGAGAGGCAAAGGATTGATGATAGGTATGGAACTCACAGAAAACAAGGAAAGCAAAAAGCCCGTACCTAAAAAGGCCAGCGAAGTCATGATGCGTTCATGGAAACGTGGGGTCGCTGTCATTACATGTGGGGTTTCAACTATCAGAATTGCACCACCACTCAACATTACTAAAGAACTTACAGACGCAGCACTCGAAATAATTGAAGATGTTGTAAAAGAAGTCGAAAAAGAAGCTTAGCTTCTCAGTGTTTTCTAGATGAATTCGGGCAACATAGTCCTAGTAATACGTTCCTCGTAGTTCACCTGCAAAGTCCATTGGGATTCAGCTTTTGATTAGCATTAGATAGTTTCCTTGGACGATGGAAAAACCGTTTGTAAGCTTCTTCGGTAGTTTCAACTGCATGTTTCATCCTTTTGAGATGTCTTCTTTGCTTTTTATTCTTTTAGAAGTTCTGCGGTTTTGCTATAATTTCTTTTATTCTTAAATCGAAGAATCTTGCAGCATTTGCGGGGCGTATTCGAAGTGCTGTGTCTGCTCCTCTACCTGTCCCACCGATAGCAACAATATCGTTATCAGCGGGGATTAGACCAGCATCTTCTGCCATCAAAGCGATTTCTACGCAGACTTTTGTTCCTTCTCCCAATAGTCTGAGCGCATTGGCGATAAGCTCTAACGTTTGGATTGCGCCAAAGTCTTTGCGAATTGCCCGTTCCGCACTGCTCAGAGAATGGATCCCTGTAAAAATCTTCCCTCCATTCGTCAAAATCTCATGTCTGTATTCTTCCAACAATTCTTGTTTTCCGGGCTCTCGGAAACCAAAACAATGTGTAACCACAACAACATTATTGCCTTTGAAGACTTTTGATGCTTTAGCTCCAGTTTCACCAGTTGTTGAAGCGACCACAATGTCTTTTATACCCTCTTTTTCTACGTACTCCTTTACAAGGTTCAATACAGTATCAGTATTCTGCACACCCGCTTCTTTAAAATAAACTACTTTTCTTTCAACAATGCTCACGGTCTCGCCCTCACACTAACGCTTTAATTCAACAACGCTTAACCATATTTTATATCTTTGGTAGAGTCACCGAAGTTTAAGTCGCTTTTTTCTCGATGGGTTTTCTCTTTAGCTCTGTACCGCATACTTCGCATCTTCTAGACTTATAGTCTGCCTGATATCTTCTATGGCATGCGGGGCAGTATCTTATCCATTGTAAACGGAAGCGTATGCCGAAAGTAGCTAGAGGAGTGAATTTTACGCCCACTTGGTTTGCAACATTTTGTATTGAATAATCGTCTGTGGCTATCACTGAAGAGTAACCGCACATCTTAAGTTCAAGTGCCAATGCAAGCACTTGAAGGTCTACTTCTGAGAGGAAAAATACATCTCCAACAAAAGCAGCTGATGCTTCCATTTTATCCACAAAAATCCTTTCAGGCGTTCTAACCTTTAGTTTTCCGTTTTCTACAGCCATTTTAAACCTGACCCAAGCCATAGAATTCTCTCTTATCTCCTTCTTCACCATCGGAACTGTATACTGCTCTTCAGCTATTGAAAACGGGTCGTAACCGGCCAAAAAGGCGGAAGTATCCAAAACAACGGCTCTCTTGTCTGATTTATGCGTCAGACTTTCCTCCAAGCCCTTTGAAAAGAAGCCTGCTTCTTAACCGATTATAGAAGTTTTTCCTAAATCTTATGAAGGACGTTTCATATTTGGAACGCGTAACTGTCATGTTTGGAAGTTTAGAGCTTACAAGTTGGCGGTAATGACCATCAATTACCAGAAGCATCTTTCTTGGTCTGAGAACCTCGATTTTGAGGCTGGAATCCGCTGGAAAAACAATTGAACGTAAAACACTTAGAGCACATACTGGTGTCAGAACAAAAGCATCTACGGTTGGGTCCAAAACAGGTCCTCCTGCTGAGAGTGAATACCCCGTTGAGCCAGTTTGTGTGGATATCATCAACCCGTCCGCCTGGCAATCCAAGACGTGTTTCTTGTTTTTTATTATTCTAGCATAAAGTAATTTTGCTGGTTCGTCAGCTGAGATTAGTACTTCATTCAAGGCGTCTGGAAACTCTGCGCCATCAGCAGTTATCGAAAGCTTCATGCATTTTTCAATAATGTATTGTCCCGTCAAGCACTTGTCTATCGCTGTTAAAACCTGTTTTGGCTCCACTTCTGTTAAGAAGCCACGAATGCCCATGTTTATCGCAAGTATTGGCGGTTCTGGCTTCGAAATTGAAACACAGGTTCTTAGAATTGTCCCATCCCCACCAATTGTAATTATGAAATCCGTTTTCATTCTTCTTAATGGAATACTCTTTTCTCTTGTGCTCATCTTTTCCGCTAACGTGTCTTCCACATATACATCTAATCCTTTTTCTCTTAGGTGCTCAGCTAAATCTTCTGCAAGCTTTATGGCTTCTTTTTTGTCGTATCGGGCGACTAAGCCGACGCTTTTGAACAAAAGTGCCACCTTTAGTTTATTAGCGACACCTTAAGCTATATATGGATGTGGTTTAAATTTGCTCTGGATAAAGACCACAATAAGTCGGTGGGCGTGTGAGTAAACCAGTCGATGTCGGAAGTCTGCGTGTTGGCGGTTATATGATTGTTGACGGCGAACCATGTCGAATAGTCGGCATAACGAAATCAAAACCTGGAAAACACGGCTCTGCCAAAGCCAGAATAGTGGCCATAGGTCTTTTTGATGGAGCAAAAAAAAGCATTGTGAAACCTGTGGATGCAAACGCAGAGGTGCCCATGATTGACAAGAGAGCCGGGCAAATTTTTGCTGTTTCACCCTCTGGCGTTCAAATAATGGATTTAGAAACGTATGAGTATTTGGATTCTCCTTTCCCTGAAGAAGAGGAACTGAAAACGAAGCTTGTTTCCGGTGTGGAAATCGAGTATTGGCGGATACTAGGTAAAGTAAAGATTATTAGGGTAAAATAAGAAATGATAAGATGATTTTGGGCGAGGCATTTCGCGTACCCTATGCTCCGTATTTTGAGGCTGTGTCTTCTTGGCTGTCTTTAAAAATAGATTGAAAGACGGCAGAACCGTTCTGATAAAGGAACTCGGGATTGAAGATAAAGAGAAACTCGTAGAAATGTACGAGTCTCTTTCAGGTGATGCTGTACGCTGGGCAATGCCACCTTATACAGCGGAAAGAATTGAGAGATGGCTGAGCAACCTACAAAATTTAATTTCCTTAGTGGCTTTTTATGATGACAAAATCGTCGGAGATGCACATATCCATAAGCTTCCTCATCCCCGAAGGAAAGACACAGGCGACATGGCCATTTATCTTCATCAAGACTTCCACAATGTAGGATTGGGCACAGTAATGGTCACTAAACTTATAGAACTTGCGAGGAAAGAAGGACTACACAGAATAGGCTTGAGCGTTATCGCAGACAACAAACCAGCAATTAGGCTTTACAAAAAATTGGGCTTCAAAATTGAGGGAGTAATGAAAGACACATACTTTGGCGAAGATGCAAAATACCATGACGAATTGATAATGGGCTTGATATTAAAATGATAGGAAATCAAAAACTGTTAAGGCTATTCAGGGATGAGGATTCAACTCCACCAGTCCCAATTGAGCTTCTTAAAGCCCACATAGAGAACTAGGAGGGCTACCCCCCAGCTTAAGGCTATGCCTGCAATCTTCAACAAATCGTGCGGCACATAAAAATAGCTTGCCCAAGCGCTTATGCCGCATAAACCTACCAGTAAAAGGACAAACATCGTGAAGTGAATTGCCCGCTCCCCAGCCAATGTTTTTCACCTACTGAAACAGTTCTAGAACTAGCGGACGTTACTGTTAAGATTTTCCATCAAAGTTTATTTTGCCGTCTTGTGTAACATGTTTTGAAGCCGATGATGTAAGAAGAGCCGTCTGAATTATGAGGACTCTTCTAAACCCAGCGCTGAGGCTTCAGCAGTTATTCCATTGAGATTGTATGTTCGTGCTTGCGTGGTAAGTGAATCTCCAAGATTCCCCTCTTAAATTGTACTTCCATCTTTTCCATAAAAACTGGCACAGGGATTCTTGTTTGACAGTGGAATTTTTGAAATTCACCTTTGTAGTGTGTTATACCAAAGTCGTCAAACCGTATTTTTCGTCTCATCTCAGCTGATATTTCGATGGTATTTTTGCTTAGCGGTTTGACTTGTACAGTGTTTTCTTCGGTATAAGGCAGATCAACAGTCACTATCACTTCTTTTGGGGTCACTGTAACGTCTCGGAGAGGTTCTATTGTGCAGGCTTTCTGGTTCCAGCTTGGTCTTTCAAACAATGTTTCTTCTATTTGTTCAGCCATTTCTTCTAAACTGTCATAATATTCGCTTATAATTTCAAATATTGAGCGTCTTCTTCTTGTTGACACTGCATTCTCCTCCTTACGACACGTACAGTGGAATGTCATATTCCTGCGTCTTCTTCATTTTGGACATCTCTTGCTGAGTGCGCCTCATAACATCCCTTGCCCTTAAACGAATTTCCTCGCCCTTGTCTAGAAGTTTTGAAACATCCACCTTCAACGCCGTTATTTTTTCCAGTTCCTTAAGCACTTCTGCTGCTGCCTCCGGGTCTGGATAGTTAGGGAAGCACTGTGCAAGTAGCGTTATGGCGGGCAACCCTGTTTTTGCGCATTGTTGGAGCATAATTGCTTGAGGACCAACCATGTATCCTTCGTTCATTATTTCTGTGCCTTTTTCTTTAACCATTTTCAGCATTTCTGGTGTTGAAGCAGCAGCAAACACCTTCAATTCTTGTACATTTTGTCTGTCTTGGATTGGAATCCCGCTCAGAGAAATCATGACCTTGACGTCTTTGCTTTTTCCCCAATCAATTAACGCGTTCATTATTGGGTAGATCGTGTCTGCAGAAATGGCTGTTTCTGACACCGCCAAGAGAACGTTATGATTTCCAAAGATTCTTATCGGCGAATGTGGTAGTCCTTCATGTAAAACGATCAGTGGCGGTAGTAGCTTTGAATCCATGTACGCTACTTCACCTAAACCTTTAAACTCTGATATCAAATGTGAAGCCGCAATAACGCCAACTAAGCCAACATCCGGAAAACCATAGAGCATGATAGCGCCTGATGGGATTTCTTTTTTCTCAATAATTTTCACTTCGTCACTCAAATTTAGACCCTCAAGTCACTTCTTAAAAAAGGTGAAGCGTAAAAAGGTTATGGAGAAAGCTTAAAGACCGGAATAGCTTTTAAATGCATGAAAACTTTTAGATCTGGAGAAGAACCATGGCTTTAGAACACTTGGGTTCCTCCCTTTACGAAGCTCTAAAAAAAGTTTTCAGAGCATCCATAGTAGATGAGGCTACTGTTAAAGAGCTTGTGCACGACATACAGAGGGCTCTGCTTCAAGCAGATGTAAACGTAAAACTTGTACTCGATATGTCCAAGCGAATAGAGGAAAGGGCGTTAAAAGAAAAGGTTCCGCCAGGCATTTCTAGGCGCGAACATTTAATAAAGGTTGTTTATGAGGAACTCACGCGCTTTCTGGGAGAGAAACCAGCCCAAATAAAAATGGATCCTGGTAAAAAGAAGGTAATAATGCTTGTTGGCATCCAAGGCTCTGGAAAAACGACGGCCACAGCCAAACTTGCAAGATACTTCCAAAAAAGAGGGATGAAACCAGCTTTAATCTGCACGGACACGTATCGACCAGGCGCCTACGCCCAACTCCAGCAACTAGCAAGCAGAATAAACGTGCCAATATATGGTGACTTAAAGACAAAGGATCCTGCCAAGATAGCCTTTAGCGGTCTGCACCAATTCGCTGACAAAGATATAGTACTAATCGATACTGCGGGTCGCCACAAAGAAGAGCAAGAGCTAATAAAAGAAATGAAAATGCTTGAGGGGAACATCAAACCAGACGAAGTTATGCTGGTAATCGATGGAACAATCGGTCAACAGGCGATGGTTCAGGCAAAAGCCTTCAACGAGGCAACACCTATAGGTTCAATTCTCGTGACCAAACTCGACGGATCAGCGAGAGGCGGAGGAGCCTTATCAGCTGTTGCCGCAACTGGCGCTCCAATAAAATTTATTGGCACGGGCGAGAAGATTGAGGATATAGAGCAGTTTATCCCTTCCCGGTTTGTGGGTAGGCTTCTTGGAATGGGCGATTTAGAAACTCTACTTGAAAAAGTGCGCGAGGCAGAGATAAAGGTTCCAGAAAAGAAGGCAAAAGCAATATTGAGTGGAAAATTCACTTTGACAGACATGTATGAACAGTTTGAAGCCATGAAGGGGATGGGTACATTCAGGAAACTTTTGAAAATGCTTCCTGGAATGTCCTACGATATACCGGAAGAAATGTTGAACATGGCTGAAGACCGTTTAGAAAAATGGCGGGTCATGATTCAATCTATGACGCCTGAAGAAAGAAACAACCCAAAAATTTTCAATGCGTCACGAGTAAAACGCGTGTCAAGAGGCTCGGGAGTAACCGAAAAAGAAGTCAAAGAGCTTCTGAAGCAGTATTCAACGATGCGTCGGATGTTAAAGACGCTAAGGCGGAAGAAGAAACTACCATTCTTCGGAAAAGGATTACCACTCGATTTCAAGTAGACTTGGGCAAATCTAGAAGGACTAATGCATATGGACATTTTTGAAAAAGCGTTAAGGATGCTTGCGAAATACCCTTTATGCGACCATTGTTTAGGCAGACAGTTCGCTCTGCTCGGACATGGCATAGAAAATGATGAAAGAGGTAAAGCAGTAAAATTAGCCTTAACACTGAAAGCGCATGCACTGGCTTCTTCAAAAAGCAAGGAAAGCATAAGCATTCTCAGAATCCTTGCAACGAACGGTTTTTCCTTGACGGCAAAAAAAGTACTACAAAAAATGAAAAAACCTATTTCACGCAGAGTATTTCCGAAGACGTGCTTTCTATGTGAAAGTAAATTCATCTGCATTGGTGACTTGGCAAAAACAGCGTTCAAGAAACTTGAAGGTTATGAGTACCATAGCTTCTTGGTAGGCGTAAAGTTGCCCGTGGGGGCTGAGGAACGTGAAGACGAGTTTAAAGCCGAATTCGAAGTAGATTACGGCGAAAACCTGCGAAATGAGTTCGGAAGACTGATAGGGAAAAAATTTGCTGAACATAGTGGAAAAACAGTGGACCATAAGAAACCCGAGATTGTTGTTCTTGTTAACCCGCTGACCGAAGAGGGAAGCCTTCAAATAAACCCTCTGCACATTGCTGGGCGATATAGAAAACTCGTGAGGGGTATACCTCAGTCGAAATGGTTCTGTTCAAACTGCCGTGGAAGAGGCTGCGAAAAATGTAATTGGACAGGAAAAATGTATTCTGAATCAGTGGAAGAAATAATTGAAAAGCCCTTTCTAGAAATGACAGAAGGTTTAGGCGCCTCGTTTCACGCGTCAGGAAGGGAAGACATCGACGCCAGAATGCTCGGCACAGGTAGACCATTCGTAATTGAAATTGTGCAGCCAAAAAGGCGATTTTTGGATCTTAAAAAACTGGAAGAGGTAGCGAATGCTTACGCTGAAGGCAAAGTTGAAGTCTCGGACCTGCAATTTGCAGACAAAGATGATGTTAGGCGACTGAAAAAGGCAGAATCCACGCAAAAGATGTACCGGGTAATTGTGGAATTTAGAGACAAAATTACAGCCAAAAGTTTGACTCTCTTAGCGGAGAAATTAAATGGCATAACAATCAAGCAGAAGACGCCTCTTCGTGTTCTGCATAGACGGGCGGATTTACTGCGGGAAAAGTACATATATGAGGCGAAAGTAAAGAAGTTGTCGCCTAGACAAGCTGAAATGAAGATAAGATGCCAAGGAGGACTTTATGTCAAAGAATTGGTGACAGGAGATGCGGGAAGAACAACACCTAATGTCTCAGAAATCCTCGAAAATGAAGCGAAGCCTATAAAGCTTGATGTTTTAAACGTTATTATGGAAAATTAGAGGTAGAAATTAATGAAAGGGTCAAAAGGATATCGTTCAAGAACGCGGCGTCTCCTTAAAAAAGGGCCTAGGGAACGGGGTAAAATGAAACTGAGCAAACTGCTGTATGAGTATGAGCCCAAAAGTCGAGTAGTCGTCAAGATAGACCCAAGTGTTCAAAAGGGAATGCCTCACAGACGTTATCATGGAAAGGTCGGGACAGTAATTGCTAAGCGTGGACGAAGCTACATCATAAGTGTTACGCAAGGAGATAGCACGAAAGAAATTCTTGCTAGACCTGAGCATTTGGAACCATATAAAAGTGATTAAAATGTCGGAAAAAGACACAATGAAAAAGATACTCACACTCCCACAGGCTAAGAAGTTATTAGAGTCCATTGGCGAGGAAAATCTAGACCAGTTCCAACGCCGCACATTTGATTACGTATCAAAATTTTCTAAGGTAGACGCTGAAACAGCTGAAAAGCTCGCAGAAACACTTGTGACAGAGTTTGGTCTAGAGGAAGAAGAAGCAGTTCAGATTATTAACTGCGCACCAAAAAGCGTTGAAGAGTTGAGAGTTTTTTTGGCAGGCGGTCGCAAGATTATTGAAGCGTCAAAGTTAGAAGCTATAGTTAATGTTTTGAATGAACATAGAAAATTGAAATAAGTAATCAGCTACTATTTTTTAAGGCGATAAGAGAATAAATAAGGCGAAGACGATGGAGAAGCGATACGAAGAGTATGCTCATGTTCTAGATTTCCTACCGCACGGCCGTCCTGGAATACACGTTTCAGGGAAAGCTGGTTACCGAGCAGGAGCTCTAGTTCAGTTGATAGGCGAAGAATTCTTTACGCTCTTGGAGGCTCTAGCCAAGGAAGGAGTAATGCTTAAACCCAATGATCGCGTCTACGTTGGAAAGAATGCACGAGAAGAAATTACGTATATCATCGGTCGCGTGGGCTATAATGAGTTAACTACAGCTGCGAGGACGGAACTTCCTGCAGTGATTAATAGGATAGTGTTGAACCGTGAAAGATGGTTCATAGCCTTCTTCAACACTGCGCATGCTGTAACACCACGGATGCACGCGCTTGAACTTATTCCTGGAATAGGTAAGAAGTACATGTGGCAGGTCATAAATGAACGTGAGAAGAAACCGTTTGAAAATTTTGATGATCTGCAGAAACGTACGGATTTGCCTAGTCCAGCTAAGTTGATTACTAAGAGGGTTTTGGAAGAGCTGGCTGGCGAAAGTAAGTATCGATTGTTTACGAGAGCTCAGTAAGCATAATCGATCTGGTTAATGGTTAATATGAGCCTCTTAGACGAAACGAAGTTTCTACTTCGAAAGTATCGCATTTTTCCGAAGAAGCTTCTGGGACAGAACTTTATGGTTGAGAATTCGATTTTCCAATATACTAGTGATTATGCTGCGCTGAATCCAGAGGATGTGGTGCTAGATGTTGGTGCGGGATTGGGGATTCTGACTCGTTTTTTGGCAGATAGGTGCAAGAGAGTTTTAGCCGTTGAGTTCGATGCTAAGCTTGTACAAGCTTTACGTGAACAACTTCAGAATGCAGTTAATGTCGTAATAATCAAGGGTGACGTGTTGAAAGTGCCTATTCCAACGTTCAACAAGGTAGTTTCAATTCCACCATACCGCATTTCTTCGCGTTTGCTTCTGTGGCTTTTTAGTAAGAATTTTGATTGCGCAGTTTCTATCTTTCAAACGGAATTTGTCAATCGTCTCGTAGCTTCTATTGACAGTAATGACTATGGTTGGTTGACGGTCTTTGCATATTACTATGCAGAAATTGAACTTTTGGACGCTGTTCCCCGCTGGATGTTTTATCCACAGCCGAATGTTGATTCGGTTATTATAAGATTGAGACCTCACAGGCTTCCACCGTTCAAACTAATTAATGAAACGCTATTCAAGCAGATGGTTAAGTCACTTTTCACGGAACGCAATAGGAAGGTTAGAAATGCCGTGTCAACTTTCTTGAAAGGAGTGCGTGGTATTGCAGCAGAAGATGCTTTTAAGATGGCTGAGGCTCTTCCGTTTCGCGATAAAAGGGTGAGAGAATTGGCTCCCGAAGACTTCGGAGCGCTGGCAAATGCACTCTCACATTAAGAAGGTCTTTTTTGAAGACTACGTCTTCTACGTTTGGGAGAACGTTTACGAACCTGCCGAAGACTCATTTCTTTTTGCAGAGCGTCTAGCGGTCAGTATGAATGATTCTGTTCTTGATGTTGGAACGGGGTGCGGAATATTGGGTGTAACTGCAGCAGCGAAGGCGGCGAAGGTGGTTGCAGTTGACATAAACCCGTCTGCTGTTCGTTGCGCAAAAGAGAATGCTGAGCTGAATGGCGTTGCGGTCAAAATGTTCTTTGTTCAAAGTGACTTGTTTGCACCACTGAGAAGCGAGGAAAAGTTTGATTTAATCCTTTTCAACGCTCCTTATGTGCCCGTAGATGTTGCGGAAGATGATTCTTGGCTTGGTCGGGCTTGGGCTGGGGGAACGTCTGGCAGACAAATTATGGACAGTTTTATCTGTGAATCACCAAAATATTTGAGGCGGGATGGACGTGTGTTTTTGATGCAATCCACGTTGTCGGATGTTGAGGAAACTTTGCGGAGATTCGCAAAATCTGGTTTGAAAGCGAGTGTTGTTGCAGAACGTGCTTTACCGTTTTTTGAGACAGTTGTGCTTGTGAAGGCAGAACGGTTAAGCTGATTTAGTTACTCCTCTACTCATAAGTGGGTGTTTAGAGTGGAGAAGATGGTTGGATATTGCGGGATAGTTTGTTCTGATTGCGCTGTTTTCATTGCGGCGCAGAAGAATGATTATGCTGAAAGAAGGCGTCGGGCTGAGTTGTTTACTGGACAGTACGGGAGGGGATACAAACCAGAGGATATCAATTGTGATGGCTGCTTAGGCGATGGTCAGCGTATTTTCAGCTATTGCGGTGTTTGTGAGATAAGGAAGTGTGGAAGGACAAAGATGGTCAAGAGTTGTGGTTTCTGCTCAGGATATCCGTGCGAAAGATTGTCTAAACTGTTTGCCGAGTATTCTAAAGCTAAAGAAACTTTAGATTCGGTAAGGCGTCAATCTGGAGCAATTTGAGAATTTTTACTAAGAGAGGGTTTTCTGCAGTCTTAACTCGTCTCTTATTGGTAGTCCTCCTATACCTTTAAGGACTTTTCCATGCTTCTCTGCTATGACATTGGGTTTGACTTCGTAAATCTGGAAGCCGAGGCTCTGGTAAAAGGCTAGGGCTGGCAAATCATCGTTTGAGGCTGAAACCAGCAGTCTTTTCCTTTGTAGTTTTTTGACTTCGTCTTCTACTTTTTTAACCAAGCTTTTGCCGATACGAACGTCTTGATATTTTGGTAGTACCCCTAAAGCCACAATTATAGTGGCGCCTGCTGTTTCAGCAAAGGAGATAAAACCAAAAATGTTGTTGTTTGATTTTGCGATAAATGTGGGAAGCTCTGCAACAGTGAATTTCTTGTCAAAAGTTAGTTGCTCTTCTTCTCCCCAAAAACGTTTAACAAGTTCTCGAGTAGCCTCTCTTTCCCTATCGGTATTTACCTTATCGATAATAAATTTTGAAGTAGTTTTTTTATGCAGGCTGAGCACATTGTTCGTAGCGTCACATGTTCTCCGCACGTCAGCCTTCCACAGACGCTACATTTGTAAACCGCGTCGTTTCTGCAATAGCTGCAGCTCATGAACTTGACCTCTCACTGATGTCTAGTCCCCATTCATATATAGGTTGAACTCCCCAGAGGCTTCAGTCTGCATGATTTTAAGCATTTGTCAAAAACTATATAATGTGAAAGTTCACTATTGCCTAGAAAATATGTGAGGCGCTTGTGAGATGTGCATCTTAGGTAAGAAGAAGCTGAAGAAACTTATTGATGACTATAAGTGCATATATCCGTACGACTATAATCTTCTCGATGGAGACGGATACATCCTAACGGTAAAAGAAGAAACAACCCTCCACTACCTAGAGCATAAAAACCTAATAACCTACGAAATCGTTTTCACCCCACCAAACTACGTGGCTCACTTAACAGCCAAAAGTAAATACGGACGCATGGGTTTATCTTTTCTAAACGCGGCAAAAGTCCACAGCGGCTTCATCGGAAGACTCGCCCTAGAACTAGTAAACCTAAGCAACGACCGCAGCTCAATAACAATCAAACGCGGAGACCCCTTCATGCACATAGAATTCGTAACAAGAGAAGGCGAACCCTCACCTTACATGGGCGAATACCAATTCCAATATCTAACAGACGAAGAAATACAAATGTACATCCCAATCCTGAAAAGAACTTTTAACAACTTTGACGAACTCGCCAAAACATGGCTCAGAAACAAGCGGCTACAACTATAAACGCTATGCCGAACCGCGTATTCTGATCTTGAAAACTGATTTAAAATTCATAACTTTAATCAGAAGAATTCATCAACAAATCGTTTAAATATTACGCTTATGGTATGCCAAAAGGGGAATAAGAAATGCGCGCAAAAAATTACAGAGCCGTTAAAGGGCAATCTTACACGAGAAGAGAGTTTGTCAAGGGTTTCCCACCCCCGAAGATAACCAAATTCACCATGGGAGATACCAAAGCAAAGTTTGAATACGAAGCTCGACTCATAGCCCTGAAAAGGGCTCAAATCCGCCACAATGCCTTGGAAGCGGCGCGTGTGGCAACAAACCGTGTTTTAATGGATAAACTCGTAAGCAATTATCTCATGCGGGTTCTTCCCTACCCACACGTAATTCTTAGGGAAAATAAAATGATTTTTGGTGCTCACGCAGACCGTCTACAAGATGGAATGCGAAGATCTTTCGGTAAACCGATAGGAACAGCGGCGCGGATAGAATCTGACCAAGCCCTCATAATCGTTAACGTCAACGCCGACCATGTTGAACTCGCCAAAGAGGCTCTAAGACGCGGAAGCTCCAAACTTCCAGTTCCATGTAGAATAATAATCGAAAAAACAGAGATGGAAGAGGCGGAAACAGTTGGCTGAAATGAGAAAAGATTTAGTTATGTGGTTTGAGAACCTAAAAAAAACTGACATTCCCTCAGTTGGCGGCAAAAACGCCAACTTGGGTGAAATGATAAGTGTAGGAATCCCTGTTCCACCAGGCTTTGCCATAACGGCATACGCCTATAAAAAATTCATAGAAGAAGCAGGAATAGCCACAAAGATCTACGATATCATAAAAGAAACCGTAACCAACCCAAGCGACCCAGCGCAATATGAAATAGCCTCTAAAAAAATTCGCGAATTAGTTGAATCAACGCCAATGTCAAAGGATATCGCAGATGCTGTAAAATCAGCTTATGAGGAACTGTGCAGAAAACTCGACGCAACAGATGTTTTAGTAGCAGTAAGATCAAGTGCAACAGCCGAAGATTTGGCTGATGCGTCCTTTGCAGGACAACAAGAAACTTACTTAAACGTTAAAGGAGTCAACGAAGTTCTCGAAAAAACTGTTAAGTGCTGGTCCAGCCTATTCACCCCTAGGGCAATATTTTACCGAACAGAAAAAGGCTTTGCTCATGAAAAAGTTTTCATAAGCGTTGGAATTCAAAAGATGGTAAATTCTAAGGCCGCAGGTGTCATGTTCACAATAAATCCTGTGACGGGAGATCCCAACCAGATAGTTATTGAAGGCAATTATGGTTTAGGCGAAGCTGTCGTTTCCGGCGCCGTCACTCCAGACGACTTTATTATTGATAAACGAACGATGAAAATAACTGAAAGACGTGTGTCAAAGAAAACAATACAATACGTTCGTGACCCAAAAACTGGCAAGACTATACACTTAGAAGTGCCTCCGGAAATGCAAGAGCAACCATGTATAAGCGATGAAGAAATTCTCAAGCTTTCAGAACAGGGAAGACTTATCGAACAACATTACAGAAAAGCTCAAGACATCGAATGGGCAATCGACAGCGACTTAACGTCCCCGGGCAATATGTTCATAGTGCAGTCGAGACCAGAAACAGTTTGGAGCTTAAAACTCGCAGAGACACCAACAAAAGCTGAAGCTGAGAAAATGAAACCTACCGAAATGCTGAAAGTTGTTATCAAAGGAATCGCAGCTGGCAAGAGAGGATACGGTATGGGCACAGCAAAGGTTGTGCTAAATCCAACAGAAGCCGCAAAAACGATGCATAAAGGTGACATTCTCGTTACAGATATGACCAACCCCGATTATGTACCATTTATGAAGCTTGCAGGCGCCATAGTCACCAATAAAGGAGGAGTAACATGCCACGCAGCCATTGTAAGCCGCGAACTGGGCATACCGTGTGTTGTTGGAACGGAAAACGCCACTAAACTTATGGTTTCCGGCAAAGAATACACCGTTGACTCGAGAAGCGGCGTCGTTTACGAAGGCATATTACAGACGTTAACGGAGCAACTGGAATCTTCGGCAGGAGCCACCGCACCTTCTTCTACAGTTGCAGGAGGCGTGTTCCAATCAATACCAGTGACAGCGACAAAAATTTACATGAACTTAGGCGTTCCTGAAAAAGTTGAGGAATACAAGAACCTGCCTTTTGAAGGCATAGGGTTAATGCGCATAGAATTTATCCTCGCCAGTTACATAGGTGAGCATCCGATGTTGTTTGTGGAAACTGGTCAGTCTCAAAGATTTGTGGACAAATTAGCGGAGGGAATAGCAACTGTTGCGAGGACTATCCAACCTCGCCCGGTGGTTGTGCGTTTCAGCGACTTCAAGACAAATGAATACAGAGAGTTGAAAGGCGGAGAAAAATACGAGATTGTTGAGGCCAACCCGATGCTCGGATGGAGAGGATGTAGCCGCTACATAAGCCAATGGTACGAAAAAGCCTTCAGACTTGAATGCCAAGCAATAAAGAAATGCCGCAAGGAATGGGGCTTGAAAAACGTCTGGGTGATGCTTCCCGTTGTCCGCACGGTGTGGGAAGCCGAAAAATGTCTTGAAATCATGCGCGAAGAAGACCTAGAGAGGTCAAGGGACTTTCAAGTCTGGTTCATGGCAGAAACTCCGTCAATCGCTGTGCTTGCAGATGAATTTTCGAGGCTGTGCGATGGTTTCTCCATAGGGTCTAATGACATGACTCAAGGAATACTCATGATTGACAGAGATTCCGAACGCTTAGGACAAATGGGATACTTCGATGAAAGAGACCCAGCCGTGAAAAGGATAATCGCTCACTTGATCAAAGTAGCCCATGAAAACGGATGCACGGTCTCCATATGCGGTGAAGGGCCGTCAAATCTTCCTGATTTCGCTGAATTTCTGGTAAGGAGTGGAATAGATAGCATCTCCGTAAACAATGACGCATTGATCGCCACTAAAAAGCTCGTTGCAAGCATAGAACAGAAAATAATACTTGAGCGACTTTCAGAACTGCGAGGAAGAGCCCTCGGCAGTTTAAAGCGAAAACCAAACAAAGATCTACAATGGACATTAGAACAATAATAACTACAACGCTCTGGCTTCAAAGCTTTTTCCGTTTCATGTAACATTTCAGGCGTGAAAGTATGAAGAATTTTGATTTCGAAGAAGAAAGAGTAAAACAGGAAATCCTGAAACTCGGTGCAAAACGCGTTTTAATCCAGCTTCCTGAGGGTTTAAAACCTGAGGCTCCCCGCTTAGCAAAGGCAATCGAAAAATGTGATGTATTGCCCCTAATTTCCGCAGACCCGTGCTATGGAGCATGCGACTTGGCAACAAAAGAAGCTGAGAGTTTAGGCGTAGACCTAATAATTCATTATGGGCATTCAAAGCTGGTCAAATATGAAAGGGTTCCTACAATCTATATAGAAGCCAGAACAACCGTCAACGTGAATGACGCTGTTCAGAAAGCCTTACCCATCTTGGAAGAATGGCGCAAAATAGGCTTAGCCACAACTATTCAGCACGTACAAACCCTTGACAGCGTTAGAGAAACGCTCCTCCGCTCAGGAAAAACAGTTATGATAGGAGATGCAGGACGCTTGGGCTATCCTGGACAGGTAATTGGATGTGATTATAGCAATGCTAAGTCCATAGCCAACGATGTTGAAGCCTTTCTCTTCATCGGCGGCGGAAAGTTCCATGCCCTAGGCGTAGCCCTTTCAACCTCGAAGCCGACAATAGTTGCTGACCCATATGAGAAGAGAGTATTCTTAGTTAACGAGGAAGCTAAGAGGATACTCAAACAACGCTGGGCGAGCATAGAAGAAGCAAAAAAAGCCAAAAGTTTTGCAATACTTGTGGGACTGAAATCTGGACAGAACAGGCTCGAGGAAGCACTAAGCTTCAAACAAATGTTAGAGAAAAGCGGAAGAACGGCGTATCTCTTTACTGCCAGAGAGGTTCTCCCTGAGACGCTCATGGATTTCCCAACAATAGATGTCTACGTAAACACTGCTTGTCCAAGAATATCCCTTGACGACGCTTCTAAATTCCAGAAACCAGTCTTGACTACAAATGAAACGTCAGTAGTCATTGGCAAACTTTCTTGGGAAGATTTATGCAAAGAAGGCTTCTTCGAAAGTTAGATTTGGAAATGCTGCTTTCCCAAATTGAACCGCATCCGTCTCCCAGACCAAGCCTTGAACAATACACCATTCCAGTTAGCCTTGCAGCTACAATGCTTTACGTCGCGGCATACACAAACAACGACATCGTTGGTAAAACAGTCTTAGATTTAGGCTGCGGCACTGGAAGACTAGCTCTAGGAGCGGCTTTCTTGGGCGCAAGGCAAGTCGTGGGAGTAGACATAGATAAAGTTGCAATAGAGACTGCCTTTGAGAATTCTATGAAGACGAAACTAAAAGATAAGGTGCAATGGATTGCTGCTGATGTGAACGTCATACATAGAAGCTTTGACACGGTTTTGCAGAACCCACCATTCGGCGTGCAAAAGAGCAGAGCTGACCGTAAGTTTCTGAAAAAAGCTCTGGAAGTCGGCAAATCAGTGTATTCCCTTCACAAAGATCCACGTAGAGATAAGCAATTGATCAAGCAATTGAAGGCAAGCAGGATCAATACTACATCGGTCTCTCCAACACCCTTCATTGAGAGGTTCATCGAAGAGCATAACGGAAAAATCAAAGCAGTTCACGCCACACTAATGTCAATCCCCCACATTTTCAGCTTTCACACAAAACCAAAACATGAGTTTTTGGTTAATCTATACATCATAGAGGCAAACTTGACTCAAGATGCCAAAAGGTTTATTGAGGGCGTAGAAAAGTAAAATATACTCTACTTAGCCAACGTTTGCGCTTCATAACGGGTAAACGTTTGACTATGTGACCTACCAAATAGTGAGGGAACTATGATGTGTTCACAATCCTCTGAACAACAAAGCGACAACTTGGTGCTTCCAGGAGAACGCCTAGGCGTGATTGAAGAGTTTATTCCTGATGCAGGAACATACGTGAAGGACGGAGTAATCCGTTCTGGAGTTGTCGGGCGTTCCCTACATGATAGTCTGAATAAACGCGTTTCAGTTGTTCCTTTGATTCATGGAGCAATGCTTCCAAAGGTTGAAAGTGTTATTCTTGGACAAGTTTCAAGTGTTCAAACCCAAAATGCCATTGTGCGGATATTTAAAATAGGAAAAAAGCAGCTGTCTGGAGTCTTCACAGGCATCCTGCACATTTCTGATGTGCAACCAAGATACGTCGAATCAATGTTTAATGTCTGCAAGCCCGCGGACATTATAAGAGCCAAAGTGATTAGTGAAAAGAACAAGACTTATCATTTATTCACTAAAGACAAAAACTTGGGCGTGGTTTATGCCCTTTGTTCCCAATGTGGCTACTCATTAGAATCGAAGCGGCAAAGCTTGTACTGTCCAAGATGTGGAAGAATTGAAAAGCGTAAAACTGCTTTAGATTATGGAAAAGATATAACATGACACGTTGAAAGGAGATTATGTAGATGAAAATTAGAGTATTGAAAAGATCTTCAGACGAGCTTAAAATAGAGATTGAAGGCACTGGGCATACTCTTTGTAATCTTGTGCAAAAGAAGCTGTTGGAAGACGAAAATGTGGATTTGGCTGGATATAACATACCGCACCCTTTAGCCTCCACTTCTATAATTTACGTCCGCACAAAAGGCGATGTGAAACCCGAAGTTTCCCTACAAGGGGCTGTGAAAAAAGCGCGCAAGATGAACAAAGAATTCGGCAAAGAATTTCAAAAGACCCTCAAAAAGATTTAATTCTGTTTTTTATTGTTGTTAGTAGTTCGTTGAAGCCCTCAACAGGGTCGCTTGACTTTTCAAGTATTGCAATGCTTTCTTCTAATGTGATATGGTTATGGAGCCAAGCATACACTGCTATAGCTTCTGCAGCATCAGCTAGCATATGACGGCTCATTCTTGAAGGCAAATATCTTCGCAATCCAGACTTTTTGAGTGCCTCCGCGAGTATATTTCCCTTAACTTTTGCGCCTACGGCTTCTCCCCTTTTAATTGACAAAACGAGTGAATACGCAAAGTTTAGGTAGCTGTCTCCAAGGGAAGCAAGTTCATGGTCTGTTAAAACCCCAGTCAGGTTTCTATAAGTTTTCATAAAAGAAAATACTTTTTTGGGTTCTCTCAAAGAGACATCTCCACTTTGTTTTTATTTTTCGCTAAATTTATAATGTTTTTTCTCATACTAAAAGCGCAGATGAGGAAGTATTTTGTCTTACAAAAAGTTTAGAGTGATTAAACCTGAAATTCGCGTTTTGGGAGTTGATGACGGAGTATTTATTCCTCACACGAAAGGGTCAGCATTAGTTGTTGGAGTCGTTTTTCGTGGCGGATATTGGCTTGACGGACTTATGCGGACAAGAATAGAAGTGGACGGATTTGACGCCACAGATAAAATAGCTTCCATGATAATTAGTTCGCCTCACTACAAGCAATTAAGGGTCATAATGCTTAATGGAATAACCTTCGCAGGTTTCAATGTCGTCGACATCAAAGCACTCAACAAGAAAACAAAGCTCCCCATCATAACGGTTACACGCGAAAAACCAATCTTTGCAGAAATCCGCCGCGCTCTGAAAAACCTGCCAAAAAGCGAAGAACGCTGGGAAGCCATCCTCAACGCTGGAGAGACACTCGAAGTATTCACAAGAACTGAAAGGGAGAAGGTTTACTTTCAATTCTCAGGAATTCTTGAAGAGGACGCAAAAAGAATTCTGAAGTTGACTTCTACGCGAAGCAGTGTTCCCGAAGCTTTACGCGTAGCTCACCTTATTGCTTCTGGGATAAGCGCTGTATAGCCTCAATCTTTATTTCAACAAGAAAAGGTTTAAAAGAGACCCTGTTAAGGGAAAACAAACGGATGACGGAGCGCCAAATAATGCAATTTTGTCCAAAATGCGGATCCCGCCTCGCACCAAAGAAAGGAAAAGCTGCAAAAGAAGATTCTATAATGCTTGTTTGCCCCAAATGCGGTTACAAGAAACGCGAGTCAAGCAAGAAGGTCGAGCCGAAAGTAGCAAAGGTCATACAGCACAATCCGCAACAGCTCGTGGCCGTGATAGGCAGGGAAGAGCAAAAACTGCGAACGTTACCTACTGTTAGAATTGAATGTTCCAGATGCGGGAATAATTTAGCTTACGTCTGGCAGGTGCAGACAAGAGGTGCTGACGAGTCCTCAACACAATTCCTACGCTGCACAAAATGTGGATACACTTTTCGAGAATACAGCTAAACCACTCTTAATTCTTCCATACTTCGAAATCACCATTTATTGGTTGATGGAGAATTTCCGCAAGGAAAGGTGAAAGCTAATATGTGGAATCTTTTATTAGCAACAACAAATATACGGAATAGAAAGGAGATCGGTAATGTTCAAACTCAAAGTTTCAGATGCAAAACTCCTTAGAGATATGACCACGGCTATTTCCATCCTCGTAGACGAGGCCACGTTCAAAATCGACCCTCACAGCATAAAACTGCGGGCAATGGATCCCTCTCGGGTTGCAATGGTTGATTTTGAATGGTCTAAAACAGTTTTTGAAGAATATATATGCACAGAATCGACAAAAATGTGCATCAACATAAGTGAACTACTGAAACTGCTTAAAAGAGCTGGAAAGGACGAAGTAGTGGAACTCTCTCTTGACGAAAAAACTGGGCGTCTTCAAGTGAAAATAACCGGGAAATATACAAGGAACTTTACAATGCCGACACTCGAAGCATCAGAAGAAGAGGTGCCGACACCAAAACTCACATTCAACGTTAGGGCTAAAGCCACAACTGGCGGCTTAAGTCAAGCAATCGAAGACGCACAGCTTGTAAGCGACCATGTCCGAATCGAGGCAGACGCCGAAAAGATAGTATTTAACGCTACAGGTGACCTTATGGGCGCGACGATATCACTTCAAAAAGGAAGCGACACCTTGCTGGATTTGGAAGCAAAAGAGTCTTCAAAAGCGACATTTAGCCTAAGCTACCTGTCGGAAATCATAAAGGCAGCCGCAGCGACGTCCGACATTGCAACAATAGAATTTTCAACTGACATGCCTATAAAACTGGATTTCCAACAGGCAAAAGAAGGAAAACTGATGTTCTATCTAGCACCAAGAATCGAAACAGAATAACGTGAGAAATAAAATGCGATATGCGTTTTCGAAGCTTGCAAAGAACGACTATGCAAAATATCCTTTCTTAAAAGCGGCTATCAAGTATGTGCAAATACCTGATTTAAGAATTCAAGATTTGGCAGATTCCAACAGAGAAAACATTCTCAAACGTGCCCAACAAAGACTAGAAGAAGCGATATTTGATAATATTGTGAGCCGAGACCTGCATCATGAGGACATTGAGATTATATCTTTTCCTGTCGCAGTAATGTTGGCCATGGCAACTAAAAACTCCTTTATCCAAAAAAGGTACGCCCTTGCAGAAGCAAACCAAACCTATGAAGATTTAAGAAAAGAATCCGAGGAAAAGACTCTTGAAGTAGCAAAGAACTTTGGATGGGAACTCGCATCGAACAAAGAATCTAGGATGCCCTACAGGTTTGCATTGAATCTTGTTGATTACCTCAGAAACACGACGCATTTACGAGAAAAGCCGTGGAAGCTTGTTAACCGTATGTTATCAAATGGTAATGTTTACTTAGGAATAGATGAAGTTGCAAGGCTTTTGAAAGAAGAAGTTCGGAGGCATATTGAGAAAAGATTAGAGCTAAAAGAACTACCAGCTTTTCCACCAAAAATAACCGAGATTGCTGAGAAAATAAGAAAATTATCAGAAGATACAATAGGCAAGACTGAAATGGAAGGTTTTCCAAAAGCCATAGTGCAAGTAGCCTTTCCCCCATGCATAAAAGCTCTTTATGAATCCTTCTCTTCCGGGCGCCACCTCTCGCATGTAGGTCGCTTTACATTAACTTCGTTTCTGATAAACATTGGAATGCCACCAGAAACCGTTGTGGAATTTTTCAAGAGCTTTTCTGATTACAATGAAAGGATGACACGTTATCAGGTTGAACACATTGCGGGAGAGAAAGGTTCTAGAACGCGGTATATTCCGCCAAAATGTGACACATTAAAAACTCATGGCGTATGCACAAACCCAGATGAACTGTGCCAAAGAATGCGCCACCCACTGAGTTATTATCGAATAAAAGTCAAAGCCACCTAAACGCTTAACAAATTTGAACTGGGAAAACGGTAGGATTTATATAGTCAGTGCTGAGTTACTGAACACTATTTGAGGTGACATGGTACCAATGAACACTCAAGTTTCCTATTCTATAGGCTCAAAAAATGAGACCTCTTCGCTAGTGGGAAGCTTGAGTCTGGAAAATGACTCGTGTGGAGTTGTTGAGGGAAATCTGAAAATAGCTTCCGAAATTGGCATAATTCTTCCGACATACTGCGAAGCAGCAAACATCGAAAGACTAGTTAATGAAATTGAAAATTTGGACATGAATGTTTCTCTATTAGTTATAGATGATTCAAGCCCTGATGGATCGGCAGACATTGTTCGAAAGCTTCAGAGGAAGTATAATAACATTTTACTTTTAGTAAGATCGAAAAAAATGGGACTTGGAACGGCAATAACGGATGGATTTAAATCGCTTTTGTCCTTGGTTAATCCCCCCGAATATATCGTTACGATGGATGCTGATTATTCTCATAATCCAAAAGATGTTCCCCACGTTGTCTCTGCTGCGAAGGAAGGAAAGGGACTTGCTATAGGAAGCAGGTACTGCAAAGGAGGAAGAATAATAAACTGGAGCTTATTCCGTCTCGTGACCAGCCGAATAGCAAATCTGGTAGCCTCTTCTGTAGTAGGCGCAAAGATACACGACTATACAAGCGGTCTGCGATGTTACTCAGCAACACTTGTCAAAGCAATCGTCAATGATCTACACAGTCAAACATATGAAATACAAATCGAAACAATACGACAAGCATGCAAAAGAGAATTTAACATAAAAGAGGTTCCGATAACCTTCATAAATAGAAAGAAAGGAAAGTCAAAATTAACTCCCAATGAAATTAGAGAGTTTATATCATACATTTTAAATCTCGTGCATTGCTAAAATCAGAAACAAAAACGCCAGCGACCAAACTTGCTGGTGAAACCTAATGAGCATACCCAGAATCGCAGTCGGAATCTGCGCCTATAACGAAGAAAACAATATTGGGCGCGTTCTGCATAGGGTTCTAGAGCAAGATCTGCCTGAAAACAGCAAAATTTTGGTCGTCTGCTCTGGATGTACTGATAGAACACCGCAAATTGTCGAAGAGTTTCAAAAGAAAGACTCCAGAATCGAATTGCTAACCGAAAGCGTTCGCACGGGAAAAGCAAATGCTCTTAACAAAATCTTTAAGATAGCAAAGAAATCCGCTGAAATGTTAGTTTTAGTGAATGCGGATGCTCTGCCAAACCATGGGAGTATAGAAAGACTAATCTCAAAACTTACAAACGACAAAGCAGGCGCAGTGTTTGCGCAGCCTGTTCCTTTCGAGAACGTTCAAGGATTTAGTTATAGAATTGCATGTGTGATATGGCGTTTGCACCATTTGATTTCGCTCCTGCAAAGACCTAAACTATCAGGAGAGCTCTGTGTGATACGGACTTCTTGTCTTCAGGAAATCCCAGAAAATGTCGCCACAGACGAGCCATATATTGAACTGTCTATAAGAAAGCAAGGTTACGATATTGCATATGCTCCTGATGCTTTGGTGTATATACGCTGTCCGACAAGTGTTGTTGACCTGCTTAAGCATCGAGAGCGTATATTGGCCGGACATATGCAATTGCAGACGTCCACAGGCTTCAGAGTTTCAACCTCAAGTCTGAGAAATATTATGCTCGCAGTATCAGCCCTGAAACCAAGCGAAATCATATACGCGTCGTTAGGAGGATTTCTCGAAGTAATAGCCTATGTCCATGCGAAAATCGCGTTCGGTAAGTTAGCCTCACACGTTTGGGAACCGATAAAAAGCACCAAGATTTCAATATGAATTAGTAAGAACTTTCCTAGATGGTTACCTATGCATGTTTTACAAATTACTCCGCGATATTTTCCGAATATTGGAGGTGTTGAAGTTGTTGTTCAAAAAATAAGTGAGATGCTCGTGGCAAATGGCATCCAAGTGACTGTTTATTCAGTTGATTTAATTCATGATTTATTACGGCAACAAAAAGTCAATGAAGTTTTAGTTAAACGCTTCACTCCTGTTTTTGGTGATCCACTCTACTTGCCTGAACCAAAATTCCTTAGATCTTTGTTACGGGAAAATGTGGATATAATCCATGTTCATAATGTACATACTCTTCTACCTCTTTTTGCAGCGTTATTTAAACATAAAAAAACAAGATTGGTGGTGCAGTCGCATTATCATCGTTTTGGGCAGTCAACCCTTCGACATTTCTTATTGAAGCTTTACAGGCGCGCGCTTAGCGGTTTAGTATTTTCTCGTGCAGATGTAGTGGTAGTCAATTCTATTTATGAAAAAGAGATACTTTGCGAGGACTTTAAAGAATGTAAAAATGTCCTTTTGGTTCCAGAAGGCGTTGATGTGGATGAGGTTAAACGTATCAAGCATGACCCCGTGAAACCCAGAAGAATCCTCTACGTCGGCGCGTTAAAAGGTTATAAGAACGTTGATAAGATTCTTGAGAGTTTCGCGCGGCTGATTGGAAGAGTCGATACCGAGTTCAAGCTTGTAATTGTGGGTAGAGGCTCCGAATACGACTTTTTAGTTAATCGGGCTCGTGAATTGAACATCAGTTCTCTTGTGGAGTGGAAACGTGATTTATCTCGACAGCAATTATTAGTCGAGTATGCAGAGGCAAGCACTTTGGTTCTCCTTTCGCCTTTGGAAAGTTTCAGTAGAGTTGTTTATGAAGCGTTGATGATAGGTCTTCCGGTAGTCGTTCTAAACTATGGAGCAACAGCTTACCTAGCTAGAAATGGATTTGCGGAAGGGGTTGACTCTCTTGACCCAGAGGAGATTGCAGATGCAATTATCAGGGCTACGAACAGAACTCATCCCAGAATATCGGATGGACCTTCGTCTTTCCTTAGTTGGGAAGCTTATTCTAACCAGATTATTAGTATCTACTGTAGATTATAGAAAGTAGAAACGTCAATTTGATGTAGGATGACTTTAGTTATTAAGCGCAGAGGGGTTTGAGTGTGCAGCGTGTGAATAAGGGGCGCCTGAGGGAATTCTATGAAGAAGAGGCTAGGCGCTTGTCGCATCAAGAAGTTATGTATCTGAAAGGGAATAAGCATGAGCTTTGGTGGCATAGGAAAAGGTTGCATTACATTTTCTCTTTTCTCTCGGAAATATTTGAAAACAATCGAGTTACGACGTTTGTAGATATTGGGTGCGCTGAAGGCTTCTACATAAAATATGTTTCATCAGTTTGCAGCGGAGTCTTTTGCGTAGGTGCGGATATCGCACGCGCGTATGTAAAAAAGGCTAAAGTGAGTGGCAAGAAATTAAACACTGAATATATCGTTTGTGACATAGAGAATTTGCCGTTTCAAGACAATTCTATCGACATAGTACTTTGTTCTGAAGTACTTGAACATGTGCATAATTACCGTGGTGCACTTACCGAGACATGTAGAATTGGGAAGAAATATTTAGTGATATCATTTCCAGGACACTCGCTCCTTTATAGTGCTATTAACAAAATGGAGTTTGTAAGAAACTTTGTTGACAAGCTTAAGCTGGATGTAGGGCACGTATCAGAAGTGACTGTGGAAGACGTTAAAGAGTTGTTAAAAGGCGAATGTGACTCTTTGAAAGTGAAAATTGGTGGGGCTCTTCCATTACAATTGTTTAAAATTATTCCTTCAGTTGGACTAGTTGAGGTAATTGATAACTCGTTCTGTAAAGCGCTAGAGCGTTTTGGCGCTGTCAATCATGCAACAATACATGTGATAAAGATAGTAAAATGATTCGGGAGTGTATAACATAAAACAACGCGATAACTAGATTGAATATTCAATAAGCGCATTCGGATACTCTTGCGCTTTAGAAAAGGCGGGTTTGTGGTAAATGGCCTTGCTCGCATCGGTGGGAGTTTGGCGGAAAGCCAAACTTTTTTCTAATATGAGCTTGGTAAAGCGCACACTATTAAGAACTGAAACGACACTATCGCGGTCATCCTGTGTGATCTTCAAATATAAATACCCTGAGTGCAAAATCTTTTCTCTGCTTCTACCCATAGTGGTATGGGTGCAATATGCGTACAGATAGAGAGCTTTTCAAGAGCTGTAGCGCTGAGAAAGCAACAAAAATTATAAGAGATCATTTAGGCGGCTTGACTTTGGATGTTGGGTGTTTTGATGGTTTAATCGTTTCGACGCATAGAGAAGCTATTGGGATAGATATTATTTTGAATAAGTCATATGTTCCATTCGTTTTGGCTGATATGCATCATTTGCCGTTTAAAGCAGTGAGCTTTAACACTGTTGTAATGTGTCATGTGCTTGAACATACAAACAAACCAGATCTAGCTTTGAAAGAAGCTGGAGGAGTTTTACAGGTTAATGGAAAGCTTATAATTGCGATACCAAATGCCAGAAATCCTGCAAGCGTGTTGCTTAGGTTTTTGATTGGTTATGATGGACACGCTTTCCCAAAAGAAACTGCAGAATCATATGCGAAGCATAGAATTTTTTTGGGGGCTAATGATCTGACGTATTTAGTTCAGAAACAAGGCTTTATTATTCAGAAAACCTTCGGGACCACACCATATCTTCCAAAAATAGAGAGAATTTTTGAACTGCGCTTATTCAGAAGTTTTTATTGGGAGTTAGGAGACGTATTTAAAAAGTATGCGAAAGATTTGATTTTCATAATAAAAAAATCATGACACCATCATCCATTCACATTTCAGTTGGGGGTGTATCAGTAGAGGGGGAATGTCGAAAAAGTCAAGGGCATAAAGCCCCGCAGGGAACCCACCACTTCGTGATAACCCCCTGCGCCTTAGGTTGACTTTTTCGACAGATTCCACCTCTCGCACGAAGAGACTAGAGGGATAGTCTAGTTCTTCTCAAACCGTTCCTAGATCATTTTTCTATTTGGTCTAGGTCTGTGCGCATTTCGCTCAATTGCTTCTTGAGTTAACTTTGCTCTATGTACAAATTGAAAGTGCGCTCTTCCAAAACACATCTGAAGATTTCACTTGCAGAATCGCTGAAAGTCAAGATCAGATAAAAGAACTCATCGAGGCAGGATTTGAATTCATAATGCAAAAAGACAACATGGCTTACTTTCGAAAGCGAAAATGAATGAGTTTAAGAATACTCTTGAATAATCAAAGGTTGTTCGGCCAACCTTTAAGCGACCACAAATCTCATAATATCCTTCAGGATTTAGTTGCGCCGTTACGATACTTGCGTGTAAACTATGTATCCCATGGGAAGGAAATGATAAAGACCGAGCTTACTAAGAAAACTTCCGAACGGTAAAAATATCCCCTCGTATTTCTTAACATCGTATGTCCAAAAGCCATATTCTTTCAAGGAGCGGATTACGCTTTTAAGGGAAGGCACAGCAACATATCCTCCTCTATAAGCAAATAAATGCATACTTGAAGACAGAAAGCCGAAAAAGGGGAGGTAAGTATGACTTTCAACAATGAAATACCTATTTGGCAATTGAACCACGAAACGCCCTCCTTTTCTGATAACTCGCCTTGCCTCCTTATAGAACATTTTCCTCTTCTCCTTAGGAATATGCTCTATAAGACTGAAAGCAGTCACAAACGAAAAAGCGTCATTTTTGAAAGGTAACCTCGTTGCGTCCGCAACTACATGTTGATACAGATCTTGCTGGTTCTTTATCAAGTCGACGCCTACCAAAAGCTTGGACTTGGTGGATTCTGTGATGGCGTCAAGGAGCGATCCTCTTCCGCAACCTAGGTCAAGAATAGAGTCAAAATCATGATTAGAAATGAAAGATGAAAAATATCCTATTCTTTCCTTTTCGGTTCCGAATTTTGCGTTCAGAAGTTGAAAGAGATACGCTCGAATTCTGTTGTATGTGTTGTACGTTTTACTATTCATCTCACGCTGTTTTGAAAATGTGTTGCACCTACTTGCTTTTAACAATATTGAAAATATGTGTTTAGAAGCGAGTTCCATGTTCGTAGATTTGGGGAAAAAGTTATAGCTAGGTCGTTTTTATGAATTGTGCCTTGTAGGAGATAAGATTGAAATCGGTTGAGATAATCCTTCAACTCCTATTCTTTATGTTTTGCCTATCTTCTTTAGGTGAACCTTTGAGAATTTTCATTCGAAGATTTTCCAGGATTTTCAACGGTCTAGATTTTCTGCAAATACTTCTACTCGATGTCTACCTAGGCGGTTTTCTTTTGTATATTATCGCTGTTATTCCATTGCATCTTTTTAATCTGATTACACTATATACAGTCACTATTCTATGCATTATAGTTACCTTATATGTTCATCGAAGAAAATTCAGGAGCTTTATTCAGAATTTACATTTACATCTTAAATTTGCACCGCAAAGCCATCGTTTAATTGAGATTGGCTTGGTCGCTTCAATGTTTCTGTTTAGCCTTTTTGTACAAACCTTCTCGTTTAATTATCTTATATTTGGAAGTGTCCGCGATACTTCCATTCATTCGTTATTTGTTCAAGTAATCATGGAAAACAACCAAGTACCAGAAACAGTGTACCCTTATTCTACTGCGGGGATCGTTTATCCTCAAGGACATAGTCCAATAGCAGCCTATTCCGTTTTCATTTTAAATTATTCCCCACCCCAAGCAATTTTTTACTTAACGTCCCTTTTTAATGCACTTACAATACTTGGCGCCTATTTTTTGGGCAAAACTTTATCTGGACGATGGAATCTAAGCTTGAGTTTGGTATTTGTATTTACTTTTCTCGCTTTCTGGCCTAGATATATAACTTGGGGAAGTAACGCGATGGTTGTAAGTTTTCCATTCTATTTTATCTGTCTGAGTCTCTTTCCTTTTCTCGCTAAAGAAAAATTAAGTATAAAAACAATCTTGGCGATTGGCTTTCTCTTCGGCTATTTGTCGGTTTTGCATCTGCAAGTGTATGAAGTGCTGATTGCTGCCTTATATGTGGTGGGGTTCTACATCATACTCAAGAGAAATAATCGCAGATGCCTCTCATTTATAATAATTTCTTTCATAAGCCTACTGGTTTTAAGCCCATTTATTTATAGGGCATTAATTTTCTATTCATATCCCTATCACAACATTGGGCTACCAGCCGATGTCGAAATTCCGTCTTCTCAACTTGGGTTTTCACTAATCTTGTCAGGTCTCAGTTCGTTATTTGAACTCATCGCTGTTAACACCCACCTCAGAATTGCTTCATTCGCCCTATTTTTTGTAAGCGTGTTAATAATAGTGTATTTTCGCAGAAAAGAGAGGTTTAGACAAACTAATGAACTTACCAAGCTAGGCATAGCTACTCTTCTTGGAGAATTACTTATCTTTCTTTTTGGCTCGTTTTCTCCCTACAATCTGCCCTTTTATCCCCAACCATTGCTGCTATACTTTTCGTTCTATTTCTTTGTCGCAGTCTTCATTTGTGCTTTATACTACTCTATTCATTTTTATTTGTCGAAGAAAATTCTCTCAAAAGCACTTGAACCTGAACTTAAGAAAAGAAAGTTTTTAGCCGTAACACTTTCCTCATTATTGTTTGTCGGGATATTTTCCCCCTTTCTATATCAAAATATATTTGTTGACGTTGAGGGAATTGGGGGGTCTTACTCTGTTTTTAGTGTGACTACAGAGCAAGACCTTCGTCTGCTCTTGTGGACTAAGGAGAATCTGGACAAAGATGCCACAATATTAGTCAACACATTCCAGAGTGGAACCTTTATCCCGAGCGTTTCCAATCGTAAAGTTGTGTTTCCGCCTTCTGCGGAATCATACTCTGTTTCTTACCAAAAGCTTGTGACTTTGCTAGAAAACGACATTCTTAATGCGACTGCATTTGATCTGATGGATCACTTAGAAATAACGCATGTTTATGTTGGAGCAGGAGTTAGCTCTTGGGACAACTGGTCGCATAAATGGAACTCCAGACTGTTTCTTGGAAATCCAAACTTTGAATTAGAGAAAAACTTTGGCAATGCTTTCCTCTTTCAATTAAATTACATTAATATGAGCATAATTTTTCTAGATGAATTTGAATATGCCTTTTGGGGTCAAAACGGATGGCAAACGTATTTTCTTGGAAATGGTTTAGGAACTGTAACATTAGCACCCAACTTCGGATATAATGTTTCAAAGTGTTTGAGAATAAACACACAAGTAGTTCCTACAGTGGCGGAAAGAGAGTATGCCCGTTGGGTTGGTAGAGAAATTTTTGTATTGAACAACTCTCGCGTCACCCTTTCGTTCTATTTCAACGCGACTGAAGGCTTTCACGACAGAGACACATTTGCAGTTATGGTTTCCAACACTTATCGCAATCAATCAATGGTGCTTGCCACACCCAATGGAATTTATGAGAACGGTAAATATGCTATCTCTTTAGGCGGGTTCGAAGGTTTTGTCCAGGAGTTAGATTTGAGTGAAACATGGCATCAAATTTTCGATTCGCCTTTGCCCAACCTTTTTATTTTGGAGATCGCAAATTACGATTTTGATGGTATTGAAAATGTGGCTTACATCGACAACATCACAATTACATCTACACCCAATACTTAGTTTTAAACGCTAAATGAGGAAAACTAATGGAAATGTCCTCAGAAAAGCCCAAGGTTTCAATAATAATACCCACTTATAACTCGGAAGGCACACTTTCAGAGTGCCTCAAGGCAGTGTTTAATCAGAGTTACCCTTTCTATGAAGTTATTATTGTTGACAACTTCAGCAATGACGGTACCGTAAGGATTGCCGAGGAGTTTCAAGTTAAAATTTTACGGCAAAAATGCAACCCCGCATTGGCTAGAAACATTGGAATAGTCAATTCCACGGGCAAGTACATGCTTTTTCTGGACTCCGACCAAATATTATCTACACTAGTCATTAGTGAATGCATTGAAAAGTGTGAAAGTGAGGGGGCGGGCATGGCGCGCATTCCAGAAATTTTCACCGGAAAAGGCTTCTGGAGCTCTTGCTCCGCTGTTTGGAAAAATTATTACATTGATATCGAGAAGCTGAATACTATCGTGGATGACATAACCCTCGGTGAACCACGCTTTTTCCTTAGAGAACACGTTACACGTGTGGGAATGCTCGATGCCCGACTATTCTGGGGCGAAGACTATGAACTCTATACCCGACTGAAAAAGATGAACATCCGAGAATCTTCGTGCAAATCCAAGTTATATCATTACGAACCTGCATCAGTCAAGGATATAATAGTTAAGAATTTACATTACGGAAAATCTGTGCGTGCCTTCCTGCAGAAGACTAGAGAACTAGTCTTCCCGTTACTATTCAGAAACGCGTTGCTAACTTTTATGAAGGTTTTTAGAGACTTCAAGAAAACTCCTTCCATTATTGTGGGGTGCGCTATCCTTCTCTGTGTGAAAACATGTTCTATGACTATGGGTTTAATAACTGGATTTCTGGAGATTTTCTAAATGAAAACTAGGGATAAAAACCTGCAAGAATACTACATGACTTGTAAAGACTATTTCGTTGAATTAGACAAAAAAGATTTTGATTTCTGGTTTTCAGCATATCACTCCACCTTAAGAGGAAGAAATAGATGGATTCTAGATGTAGGGTGCGGAACTGGTCAAGTTGTTGACAAGTTCACGCATGAGAATCTTGATGCGGTTGGCATAGATATTTCGCCTATTGGAATACGAATTGCTTCCAAGAGAACTAGGGGGATTTTTCGTAGTAGCAGGTGCAAGTAACCTTCCATTTCGAGACGATTTTTTTGCGTCCGTAGGATTCTATGATTTTCTAGAACACACTTATGATCCATAGACTTGTTTAAATGAAATGGTAAGGGTCCTGATGTATGACGGAAAACTCGTTGCATTGTGCCCAAATTTCTTGCGAGTAATAGGTCTAAGTCGCCCATATCACTGGCACATGAGAGGCTATAACCAGAAGATGTTAAATCTCTACGATTTGCTTCGAAAAGCTGTTATCTCTAGACTGGTTCCTCAGAAAATGGGTTTCGAATTTATGCAGCCACTATTAGACCCTAAAGGGCGAGGTGGAGACATCGACGCGGTCTGCATAACCAACCCAATTGACCTAAAATTTTATGTGAGGAAGGCGGGTGCCAAAGTAGTAAAAGAATCTGCGATCCCGAATCACACGAATGGAGCTGTTAGGAAATTCGCAGAGTTACGTATCATTAGAAGTGCTTCCAGTTTTTACTTTCTCGTAGGAATTAAAATGACCTCTCAAGAAATGAAGGAGGCAATCATGGCGAAAAAGTAAAGGCGCTGAAAGGCGTGATTTCACACTAGTTTTTCTTTCCAATCTGTGAACAAAATGTTTTATTGCGCCTCAAGAAAAATAAAGTTGAGCAAACTTGGATTCACTTACTTACGTGCAGAATACATTCCGCGACTATTATGCTAATAATTTCTCTTTACAATCTGCTCTTCAAATGATTGAGAAAAGAGAATTTGGCTTCGCTTCTTTCGACGGTTGGATGCTTCGCCACAGAAGCTTCAAAACCAAAAACGAATTGACAATGTTTCTGCAAGATTTCGCCCCGCATGACGCATATTTTTCCTGCGCCTATTATGAAGAACCTGAGGCTGAGATGGAGAGAAAGGGCTGGTTGGGTGCTGATCTTGTCTTTGACATTGACGCAGATCACATCCCTACGCAGTGCAGCAAAATCCATGACGAATGGACTTGTGGCAATTGTGCTTTTTCTGGAAAAGGTATAACACCTGAAAAATGTCCTAAATGCGGTAACGAGAGGTTTGATACGCGCACTTGGCCCTGCGAAGTCTGCCTAGATTCAGCGAAAACTGAAACTGTGAAGCTACTTGACTTTTTGATGCGCGATTTCGGCTTTTCTGATAAAGAAATCCGAGTGTTCTTTTCGGGGCATCGCGGCTATCATATCCATGTTGAAAATGAAGCGGCCAGAAGCCTCAACTCTATGGCTCGCAAGGAAATTGTTGATTATGTTACTGGTTTGGGTCTGGACATTACCTATTTCGGTCTGAGCGATAGAAAAATTTTGCAGGGCCCTAGCACAAAGGATCAGGGTTGGCGAGGACGAATCGCAAGAAGCGCATACGATTTTGTTCGAAACGCAAATGAAGACGATTATAAGAATGCGGGATTACAGACTAACGTTGAACTATTAATTAGGAACAAAAAAGCGCTCTTGAAAAGTCTAGATGGTGTTGGAACGTGGAGTACCGTCAAAGGCGTCGCATTTGGAACATGGAAAAGACTAGTGGAGCATTCAATAGGTTCTATTTCGGCCAAAGTGGATACCGCAGTCACGACCGACGTTCACCGTCTAATAAGGCTGGCTGACACACTGCATGGCAAAACGGGCTTGAAAAAAGTCGAATTTGCCCTGTCAGCGGTATCTACTTTTGACCCATTCAAAAGTGCAATAGCTTTTAAGGCTGGAACAGCAAAGGTTATTGTCTCTGACGCCCCCAAATTTAGACTTGACAACGAAATATTTGGGCCGTATAAATGTAAAAAGATTGAATTGCCAACAGCAGCAGCTTTACTGCTTGTTTGTAAAGGTAGGGCAAAGGTCGTAGAGTAAATGTATAATGATTTATATACAGCTTGGAAGCAAGAACTTGGAAATGAAGAACTTGGAAAACTTCCTTCCGATTTTTACACCAAAATCGCCGAATATTTGAAAAAACTCAGAGAGGAAGACAGAATGCTTGACAAGAGAACAACAAAAGCGACCCTTCTCAAAAAGGAGGAAAAAAACGCTAAACGAATGCTTCGTGAACTCGTACAGATCCGCTACAAGAAGCTGGTGGTTAATTCAGCAAAAGGCAAAATAATTTCTACCGGTTTTTTGACAGCCGAGGAGGAGAGGATTTACGCGGGTCTCATGCCTCTTCCTGAAGCCTGCAAGAATTTTCTCAAGAACCTAATCCACGGACGTGTCCCAAAGATGGATGTAAAACAAGAGCGGAGAAGAGCGGTTTTCCGTTTCTTAAAGGACATTCCCGCAATAGTCGGTGCAGACATGAAAGTTTATGGACCCTTCAAGACCGAAGATATTGCAGCGTTGCCAATAGAAAACGCAAAGATACTAATGAGGCAAGGCTTGGCCGAAAAAGTCGAAGCTGATTGACTATAACGGAAGGAATTTACTCAGGAAGCTTGGTTCAAATCGGAAAATCGGTGCTTTTTTTGGTCAGTTTTCCAGTTTCTGATTCTTTTCCAAAGGGTTCGACTCCCAATAATTATTAATGGATAGGATATAATCCATGTGATTGAGTATAGCATGCCATAATAGTCATGGAAATTCTGCGCTTCAGGAGAAGGCCAACCATAATCTATTGCAAGCAGGAAAAGTGTAATTATCCTAAAAACGTTGATAAAAAAGGTCACTACAGCACCTGCTGAAAAGTAGATTATCCTGTGCTTCCAGGAAATATCAGTTTTCTTCAGAAATATTAAGATTGTAACAGTATAGATTAAGAGGCTTTCAATACCTGAACATGGCCAAGCGATTCCAAATCCAATAGATTCACCTTGTGGGCTAGTAACACTTAACCGTGGATAGGAGCCTTGTATGGGATCATTGAGTATGAAAATCATGCTCGTTGTGTATCCCATTAGATTGAAAACGTTTGCGGCAAGCCTGGCTGTTGTAGGAACAAGAATCTGCAATGGTGTGAATTTTCCAAACGGATATAGGTTGTCTATTGTGAATAGTATCCCTATAGTACCTGCAAAGAATGTAGAAATCGAGAAATCTGTTAAGCCGCCTATCCCATATGCCAATAGAACTATTAAGCCAAGAAACACTGAAAAAACCATATATTCAGTTGAAACTGGTATAGAACTTGCATGCACATCCTTTAAAGGGTCGTTTGGTGAGATATTCTGTTTGGCTAAATCCTCAATTATTGCGTTTAATCCACAATAGTTAGCAACAATTACGTATATGGTGGGAAGTAAAAGAACTATAATGAGCAAAGCTGTTCTCATGGATTTTAATCTGTTCACCTTGTTTTTTTGAAGTTTTTCCCAACATAGTATGATCTCCAAAACAACTAACCACGAGAAGAAAAGTAGGAATGTTCTTCCCTGAAATGTCTTTTCAAAGGACCATGCATACAAAGAATATAGTATGAAGAGTGGTGGTATAAACGAGAGGATAGGTAAGAGTCTTGTTAGGACGTTAACATTTCTCTTTACTCTCTGCAAAATGTCCAGCATCAATGGCTCTCCTATCCTTTTAAAATCGACATAATGTCTAACACTCATTTAAAAGTGATGTTTAGTGCTACAAAATTGATCCCATGCGTTAGAATTAAAATCTAGAATTGCGGCTAAGTTGACTAGACGTTGTGAATGATATAACCAACGCTGAAATGGAAGAAATCTCGGAAATTCTTTAATAGAGAAAACTGTTAATGTGGTCATTAAATTGAGGATGATGAAATAAATGAATTTGAAAGAGGGTTTCATGGGCGGTTTTCTTGTATTGGGATTCGTAATTTTCACAATTGGTCTTATAGCTGGAATGTTAACAATTGCCATGATACCTGTGAAAACAGATTTTGCGACGGTATTTATGATTTTTGTGCTTGGATTTATGACAGGAATGATTACGATTGCCTTAGTGCTGGTGATAATGAACTTTACTGAATTGACCAAGAAATCCTAGTAGTTTGTTCTAATTCAAAAAACCCACATGTAAACAAGTTTGTAAGACTTGGTTAATTAGAGTAGCGAAAAAGTATAAGAGTATGCGTGTTTTCTTTTACGCAAAGCTGGTTAGTGACGACATGAACGTTCCAAAAGAGATTAGAACGTATTGCCCCAAATGTAAAGTGCATCAGATTCACACGGTTAGCCTCTACAAAGCTGGGAAGCGGAGGGCCTTGGCCAAAGGAGAGCGTCACCATAATAGGGAAAAGAAGGGGTATGGTGGACAGAAGTATCCGCTCCAGAAAAAGTTTGCAAAAACAACCAAAAAGCAAACATTGAAACTTAAGTGCAAAGTCTGTGGTTACATGAGACATAAAGATGGCGTGCGATTGAGAAAGTTGCTAATTGTCTAATTGGGGAGGTTGGTGTTGTGACAGAGTGGGAAAAGCTGATTCCAAAACCTCGAAGCAATTTTCTTCGAGTAAAATGTCTACAGTGTGGAAACGAGCAAATAGTCTTCAGTAACGCCGTAAATAAAGTCAACTGTAATGTCTGTGGAACTGAACTCGCAGAGCCTTCTGGTGGAAAAGCGAAAATCAAGGGCGAAATAATCGCAGTTTTTGAATAGAGATGAGTTTAGAATGGCATTCAGAAAACAAGAATGGCCCGAAGTTGGAGATTTGGTAATAGCGACCATTGATACAGTTACAGATTATGGTGCCTATGCAAAATTGGATGAATATGACAAAAAAGGGTTATTGCACATCTCTGAGATATCCTCTTCTTGGATTCGGAACATTCGCGATTTTGTTCGTGAAGGGCAAAAAACTGTTCTGAAAGTCTTGCGTGTAGACGTAGAGAAAGGTCACGTGGATTTGTCTCTCAGAAGAGTTACAAAAAGAGAAAAAATCGAGAAAGTAATGTTCTGGAAAAAAGAGAGAAAAGCTGAAGTCCTGCTTCGAAGCGTCGCAGAAAAAACTGGTCAATCGATAGAGAACGTGTATGAGAAGGTCGCGGACCCCGTGGAAAAAGAATATGGGTTATATGAAGGTCTCGAAAAAGTTGCGAAAGAAGGCGCGGAAGTTCTAACAAAAATAGGCGTCCCAGAGGAATTTGCATCGGTTCTTGCCGAAGTTGCTCGAGAAAGAATACGTTTGCCAACGGTTAAGGTGAAAGGCATAGTCGAGGTACGATGCGCGAAACCCAATGGGGTAAAAATCATTAAAGACGCATTTTTAAACGCGAAAAAAGCCGAAAAATCCCGCGACGTAAAACTTCGCTTTTATGTTGTGGCTACACCAAAATACTGCATTGAGGTTCTTGCAGAAAATTATAAGCGTGCAGAAGGGATTTTGCAGAAAGTTGCCCAAAACATAGTGTCAAACATTGTGAAGGCTGGGGGGCAAGGCACCTACCGAAGGGAAAAGTGATGGGTTGGCTTTTAAGAAAATGCGGGCAATGTGAAAAATACACATTAAAACAGGATAAATGTCCGTACTGCGGTGAAAAAGTCCGAGTGCCTCATCCACCCAAATTTTCGCCTGATGACAAATACCTTAGGTATAGGATGGCTTTGAAAAGGGAGGCTTCTACAAAATGAAAGAAACATTCATTAAGGAACTTGTAAAAGTTGAGTTGAACAGCCCTGTTTTGATTGAGGGGCTCCCAGGATTAGGTCTTGTTGGTAAGATTGCAATTCGCTATCTAGTTAAACAATTAAAGGCTGAGCGGTTCGCGTATCTTTATTCCCCTCATTTTCCATATTTCGTGCTCGTTAATAAGAAAGGAAGTGTTCGGCTTCTACGTGGAACTTTTCACTTTTGGAAGAATAAACGAGGAAATAATGACCTCATATTTTTTACAGGCGATAGTCAAGCACAAACAATTGAGGGGCAGTATGAAATTTCTGACCGCATCCTAGGCTTCGCTAAACAACACGGTGTGAAGACAGTTGTCACTATAGGTGGTTACCGAGTAGAGGCGGGGGACAAGCCCGGAGTTATTGCGGCAGCTTCAAATGAGGGGTTATTGAACAAGGCCTTAGGAGCAGGAGCCAACGTAAGTCCAACAGGAAGCCCTATCGTTGGAACTGCCGGCTTAATAATGGGTTTAGCTCGTTTTCAAAAAATTGAAGCTGTTTGCCTTCTCGGTGAAACCAGAGGATATTTGCCGGACCCAAAGGCTACCAAAAGCGTTTTGGAAGTGTTAAAAACGATGCTCGATGTTGATGTAAATTTGGCTGATTTGGACGAGGATATTGTTAAGGCAGAGAAGATGGTTACCCGTTTACAGAAAATTGAGGAAAAAAGAGCTCTGCAATCCGAGGAGTTACGAAAGAAAGAGGATAAAAAAATAACTTATATTTCATGAAAACGCTAGAAGGTCAACTTTTCCTTTGCTATGTCGACAATTTTTCAAGCAATATTTGTTGTGTAGTGGGATTATTTTTGTTAAACACTGATTCCAAATATTTCTGTACGGTTCTAACTTTTAATCGACTATAGGAATAATAATCACTAAATTGCTTAGTTTTTGTGACATACAAAGCGTCTTACTTTTGTCTTCCATTTATTTATCAGCAAAATTTGAGTCAGGAGGATAATATATGCGGCTACTTAGGAAAAAGAAAGGGTTGAGCACTGTAGTGACTACGTTGATAATTCTGGTAGTATCCGTACTATTAGCAACCATCGTAACATATTATGCAATAAACGTGACCACAACACGAGTGCAAGAAGAAGCATTGCATCCTCATAAGCAACATGTCTGGTATAATACTTCAGGATGGGCTCAAGCGGCCATAGTCATCGTGAACACCGGTGGAAGAGATGTTGTCCTCGACATGATCTCAGTGCGGGGACAAGAATGCAATTGGACAAACATTTACTATTGGAGAACAAATAACGTTACAGTCTCCAACGACCTAGAGGTGACTTCAACAAACATCACGGGCACAACCTTCGACATCACTGTTCAGGGAGCAGTGCGAACTTTTCAACAAACTACAGATGATCTAACCTTGAAATCTGGTTGGACAATTGTTGTTTACATAATGAACCCTGACAGCATAGCCTTGAATGATGTAGGTATACCAGTGGGCATAACAGTATTCACTGCGAACGCTCAATATAAAAAAGAAGCCATTGTTGAGGCAGCGCAATAGCAACGTCTTCTTTTTCTATTAGAGATCCATCAGCAGAGTTTTACGTTTTCTTTAAGTAGCCCTCCCTAGGCTCGTAGATTGTTCCTTCGCGCAACAATTGCCCAATTAGGCGTTCCGCCTCACCTCTTGAAGTTTGATATTTTATTTCTAGTTCGTTCAAAAGCGCTGTTTTTTCAGCCATTCCCGTTTCTTTTTCCATTTCTATCACTGTGGATAGCACTATTTGCAGTTTGTCTCTTACACTTTTAGGTTTCCCAGTCATTATGATGTCTATGTCTATTTTGTAAGAGGTCAGATCTATTCCCACTTCTTCGAGTGATTTTTTCATTATATTGATGGCGGCTTCTGCATCCTCGGCTTGAATTTCTTTTCTGAGAGCTGCGCGTGCTCTTGCCTCCGTTATACGCACAAGAGATTCGAGTTGACGTGCCGTTATTGCAACTGGCGAGCCTTCAGATTCGCTCGCAGACCGCATTGCCAAGTAGAAATCGTTGAGGCGGTTTAGTGCTTCTTGGGTTAAGACCGGCCTAATTCCTTTGGCATAGCTCACATATTTGCGCAATAGCTCCAACGATATTGGCGGTTCCACGGGACTTAGCCTTTTTCTGTGAATTTCCAGAATGTGCTCTGACATCTTGCTATCAGTTTCCTTATTTGGCACATCCTTCAAAACGAAGATTAAATCAAATCTTGAAAGTATCGTGACGGGCAATGAGATGTTCTCGGCCACAGTACGATGCGGTTCATATCTTCCTAATGCTGGGTTGGCTGCGGCAAGTATCGCGGTTCTTGCGTTAAGTGTGGCGACAATACCGCCTTTTGCAACTGAAACTGTGTGCTGTTCCATAGCTTCGTGAATGGCGACCCTGTCTTCTGGGCGCATTTTGTCCATCTCATCAATGCATGCAATTCCCTTGTCAGCCAATACCAGCGCCCCCGCTTCAAGAGTCATCCCTCCACCTCTTTCACGCAAGACAGCAGCAGTCAAACCAGCCGCGGTTGTTCCACGTCCAGAAGTGTATAATCCTCGCGGTGCTACTCTTGCAACGTATTGCAGAAGCTGTGATTTCGCCGTTCCCGGGTCCCCTATGAGAAGAGCGTTCATTTCCCCTCTAATTGTTATGTCTGGGAGGGTTTTTGGCACGCCGCCGAATAGAAGATACATTATCGATTCTTTTATATGGTCATATCCGTAGATGGAGGGCGCAATTGAATTCATAATTTTCCTGTGAATCCACGGGTCTTTTGAAAGTTCAAGGATTTTTTCCTCTTCTTCAGGCGATGGAAGCGCTATGTCTGGTTCTTTGCCCAAAATTTCAACAGAATTCGCATCTAAGTGTAAAATGAACGTTCGGAGTTTTCCTACTCTCGGAAGTGTGGGCGCAGCGGCACGAACAATTCCAACTGTGGAAATGTGATCACCCGGCCTTGCAATGTCAACAATTTCGCTTCCCACTAGCTTGACATGCAATGTTCGGGGAAGCTGTCCTGGCGGAAGGTCCTCGGGTCTCTCTTGAACGCGAAGGTCTTGGGAGTCTATGAAAGCAGACTCTTCCTGAAGAAAATCGAAGGGGCCTTTTCCTCTGCATGATGGGTCTGTGCATTCAAAAGGCGCTCTCAGGAATTGTCCTGTTTGAATTATGTACGTCGTTGTTCCGCAGCGTTTGCACTTGAATGCTGCCCGCATCACCATGGGACGTACAGGTGTTGAACGCACAATTATGCCTTCGACCAAAACAAGTCTTCCAATGTGATCTGAGCCAAGTTTTCGCAACTGTGTAGCTTCTAACAACCGCACAATTCTGACAGTTATTGTTTCTAACTCCTCTGCATATTCCGGTTCTTCTATCTGCAATTGTGAATAAGCTCCGTTATTTGCGTGTTTCAGATACTCCTCTGGTTTTTCTAAAAGTTCCTCAGCAAGCTTTTGGTCAAATGCTAGGACGTGTTCAAAATCTACTGCTAGCGATGTTTTACCTGCAACTGCCATCTGTGAAATTCTTTGACGGTATTTCTGTGTCTTAAAAAACTCCATGAAACGCTCTTGCGGGTCTATGACTTCCAATTCTTCAGTCATTTCTATTCGCCCTCATACTTCACTATTTGTGTTCGCCATTCATGAATAAGCCCATAAAGTCGCTCATAGAGAAATCTTTCTTCATGCGCAAAATTCTTTAGAATGTGTTCTGTTTGGGCTGGTGCCGAAGCAAGTGAAACAATTTTCTTCAACCTCGAATTCACGACGTCCTGCGTTAAATGCGTAATTTTTTCGTACTCTCTCATTTTTTCTGGAGATTTGGCGGCTTCCTTCTTCAAATCTACTAAATATCTTCGAAGCTTAGGATAGAAATTCTGTGGAAGTTTGACTATATGTCCAACTGCTTGAACGCGTTCTGTCCATTGTATCTTGTAAAGCCTAGTCGCGTCCAAGCGTTCTTCTTCGCGAAAACGTGCAATTCCAGACTTTTCGAGCTCTTGGGCTACCCAAAATGGGATGTCGTATTCATTTCCTTCTTCAAATGGACCGACAATTAGTCCGGCAAGCTTGATTTCTGGACAATTTCTATTCGCAATAACCTTTACAAGGGAATTTTCAAAAGTGAACTCCATGTTTTTAATCTTCATTGAAACTGTTTTCGACATTTTACCCCTTCTCGCCCCTTCAAAGCTACTGTTAAAGAGAAGATATAAAAACAATAGTTTAAAAACTTAGATTAGTGAGTTTAAGAAATTCGGAATTGCGAAACTCAGCTGTTTGTGCAAAGGTTAAGGCATTAGATTGTTCTAGGTTATGGCCATAGTCCCAGCGTTTTCATTGCCTCAGCCACTCTTCCAACGCCCAGCATTAATGCTGCGGTTCTCATGTCGCTTTCCTCTTGTTTTGCTGTCTTGTAGACATCATTGAAAGCTTTGACCATTTTTGTTTCTAATTTATTGTTTACCTTTTCCAAAGTCCAGTGTTCACGCGTTAAATTTTGAACCCATTCGAAATAACTTGCCGTGACCCCACCCGAGTTGGCTAAAATACCTGGAATGAGCATTATCTTTTTTTCTTGAAGGGCTTTATCTGCTTCGGGAGTTGTAGGTCCGTTTGCTCCTTCTGCTACTATCTTGGCTTTTATCTCGCCCGCATTGGTCCCGGTTATTTGATTCTCCAAGGCAGCAGGTATTAGTATGTCGCATCTTGTCTTGAGCAATTCTTCGTTTGTTATGTTTATGCATCCCTTGTAGTTAATAACAGACCCTGTCTTTGATTTATGTTCGTATATTTTATAGGGGTTCAATCCCTTCGGGCAGTGGATTCCACCCACAGAGTCGCTCACTGCTACAATTTTGCAGCCAATGTCATGCGCAATTTTAGCCGCGTTCCAGCCAACATTACCATAGCCTTGAACGGCCACAGTGGCGTTCTTAAGCTTTAACCCTAGAAGTTTGGCTGCCTCTCTTGCACAAATGACAACACCATGAGAAGTGGCTTCCTCTCTTCCTTCAGATCCTCCTATGCTGAGTGGTTTTCCAGTAACACATTCGGGAACGCTGTATCCCTTGAACTGGCTGTATGTGTCCATTATCCACGCCATTGTTTGGGCATCTGTGTAAACGTCTGGTGCAGGCACATCACGATATGGCCCGATAAAATCTAGAAGTAGACTAGTGTACCTTCTTGTAAGTCTTTCCAATTCGCCTCTGGACATTTCTTTAGGGTTGCAGCATACTCCGCCCTTTGCCCCGCCATATGGAATATCTACGACGGCACATTTCCACGTCATCCACATTGCTAACGCTGTTACTTCATCAAGTGTAACATTAGGATGATATCGGATGCCTCCTTTGAAGGGTCCTCTTGCGTCCCAGTGCTGTACTCGACAACCTCTGAAGACATCTATTCGTCCATCGTCCATTCTTACCATTATAGAGACGACTAGCGACCTTTTTGGATGTCTCAGCATTTCGTGTAATTCTGTCTGAAGATTTAGCTTTTCAGCAGCTATCCTTAACTGCTCGCATGCGACTGCCAGTGCTGTCTTCTCGCTCATAATAATTCAGCTTCCTTTTTCAACATCTATTTCGTCGATTTCTTTATAATAAAGTTTAAGCTTAGAAGCATTTTTACTTTGTCTGCTGTTGCAGCTTTTTGTATAGAAGCTATCAATAACGCGTACGCTCAGCTAGGGATACGAAGTCTATTGATTCTGTTGTGTTGAAGAGTTATTCTTGACTTCTGATATAACCTAGCCTAAGATCTTTTCCACTTCTTCTTTGTCTGCATCGATGACATAGCTAATTCCTGATATTCGTGCAGCTTCTGGAGTTAAAGCTACTAAGTCGTCTCGGCTGATTAGATTAGTTGCAAATTTTCTGGCGCCACACATAAGCTGTTTCAATCCTTGAGCCAATCTCTGATTATATGTGTAGATTCCAATTGCTCCTAAAGGTATGCTTTCGAACTTTTCTTTGACTTCAGTTCTTAATCTGCCTGCTTCAACGAAAACCGCGTCGATTGTATTTCCATATCTGCCGTAGTATACTGGAAGATTGCCCTCTTTTATCCGATTGCCCACGTTCTTACCTACCATTGCCGCGGTGAGAGGCGCTCTAGCCATGCCTACGAGTTTAACATAGGGTGCACCTAAGGCCAGTGCCTTGAAGATGTGATCCTCTAAGGTGACGCCACCAGCAAAGGCTATACTAGGTACATAATCTCCTCTTTTTGCAAGTCTGTCTGCGTATTGATATGTTAGTGACCAAATTTCCACGCTTGGTATTCCCCATTCATTCATCATACGCCAAGGGCTCATTCCGGTTCCACCGCCTGCGCCGTCTATAGTAAGCAGATCTATTCCTGCCTCAGATGAGAACTTGACAGCCCTTGCAACGTCTGCAGGTCGATATGCACCTGTTTTCAGGAAAACATGCTTTGCACCTAGGCTTCTGAGCTCTTTCACCCTTTCGATGAACGCCTCTCTTGTGACCATGCCGACTCTGGAGTGTCTTTCGAATTCTGTAAAGTGCCTTCTTTTGAACGCTTCTATAATGTCTGGGTTTTCCGGATCTGGGAGAACTATGTATCCCCGTTTCTTAAGTAGCTGCGCTTTTTTAAGATCTTTGATCTTAACTTCACCACCAATGTCTTTGGCGCCTTGACCCCATTTCAGTTCAACGGCATCTACTTCCAGATCTGAAATAGCGTATTCAAGGACTCCAAGTCTTGTATCTTCTATGTTGGACTGTACAACGATGGCTCCATATCCTTCTTCCCTGAATTTTTTATAGGTTTTTACTCGCCATTCCAATTCAGGTGAGTGAACTACCTTTCCTTTATCGAGTTTTGAGTCGACGTCCATGCCGCATACATTTTCTCCTATCACTTGCATAGTTCCTGAGACTGCCGCTCCGATTGCTAACTCTTCCCAGTTATCTTTAGCGATCTTTGTTGACCCGAGGGCGCACGTGAACCATGGAATTTTCAGCTTTATGCCTTTGCCTTGACCAATGCGAGTCTCTAAATCAACGTTGGGAAATATGGCTTTGTCACTATCGGCTTCGATTCCAACAGCTCCTACTGTTGTTCCCATGATGTTGAAGTGGGAAAGATTCACTGGGTAGTTCTTTTGAGAGCCTGTGGTGATGATGCCGAAGGGTGCTGGGTAGATGACTTCACTGCCTCTTATTGCAGATTTGGCGACTTCGCAGGACCCTGGGCATCCATCTACGCAGGTGACGCAAAGTCCACTAACAGGAGATCTTTCTGTTCTATTCTTTGTCAGGGTTGCTGCACTTGCATTTGGGTTTGAGTACGTCATACTATTTTTCCTCCTTTTGTACACACTTTCCACATGATTCTAGTGTACACATGACTTGTTCGTAACGTTCCAAACATTGTGGAGTTATTATTAGACAAGAGTTGCAGAGATCTCCTGGGGACTTTGTCCCGCGACATTGTAAGGTTACTATTGGACAGATATACATACATGCTCCGCAGTTTCGACAGATGTCACTGGACTCACGGAATGGAGTGATAACCTCTCGTTTTTGACCTCTGCCAACAAAACCTATAGCTCCTCCACTCATCTGCTCAGCGCACATTCGAATACATAATCCGCATAATATACAATCTTTATTTTCCATCTTAAACCTGACTTTTTCTAATCCAATTTTGGAGGCTAAATCCTGTAGGGTTTTCGAGTTCGGGCATCTTGCAATCATCAATTCCAGCAGTAATTTTCGCCTTTTTACAACTTTGTCTGAATTAATTTTGACTTCTATTCCATCTTTGATGGGGTATAAACAAGAAGCTACAAGTCTTGTCCTTCTTCCATCTTTTACTTCTACCATGCATAATCGGCAGGCACCATAAGGAGTTAAATCCTCGTGGTAGCAAAGGGTCGGAATTTCAAATCCATAGAATCTTGCAACTTCCAGTATGGTTGAGCCTTCTTCTGCTTGAACTTTTGTTCCGTCAATTATGAGGGTTACCATTCTATCACACCTTATCTTACTGTTATTGCTATAAATGGACATGAATCTCGACATATTCCACATCTAATACATTTAGTTGGATCTATCACGTGAAGCTTTTTTTGCTCACCTTGTATGGCTTGTTGAGGACAGAGCTTTAAACAAGCGCCGCACCCAGTGCATTTATCTTCAAGAATTGTATATTCAATCAGGCTCCTGCAAACGCCCGCAGGACATCTTTTTTCTTTCACATGAGCCTGGTACTCTTCACCAAAGTATCTAAGAGTTGACAAAACCGTGTTCGGAGACGTTTGACCAAGACCACAGAGGGAAAAGTCTTTTATCATTTCCGCTAATTCTTGGAGAAGACCTAGATCTTCCCCCCTTCCCCTACCTTCAGTTATACCGGTCAAAATTTCTAGCATTCTCTTGATTCCTTCACGGCAAGGAACGCATTTCCCGCATGATTCATACTGTAGGAAGTCTAGGAAATATCGCGCCACGTCGACCATACAAGTATTTTCATCCATCACTATCATTCCACCTGATCCCATCATCGAGCCTGCCTCAGTTAACTTGTCAAAGTCCACAGGTAGATCAAGCAGTTCTTCCGGTATGCAACCCCCAGAAGGGCCTCCTGTTTGGACTGCTTTAATCTTCTTTCCTTCAGGTACCCCTCCACCTACATCATAAATGATTTGTTTGAGGGGAGTTCCCATAGGAACTTCGATAAGTCCAGTGTTGTTGACTTTCCCGACTAGAGAGAACACCGCTGTTCCTTTACTCTTTCCAGTCCCTGTTTTTGCGTACCAATCTGCACCATTATTGACAATGAGTGGTATACACGCCCAAGTCTTAACGTTATTCAGATTAGTGGGTTTGTTCCATAATCCCCGCTCGACCGTATGGATATATTTGGCTCTCGGTTCACCCATTCTGCCTTCTATTGAAGCGACAAGTGCAGAAGATTCACCACATACAAACGCACCTCCCCCGCGAACTATTTTGATGTCAAAGTCGAACCCATAATTGAGTATGTTCTTTCCAAGAAATCCATATTCTTTTGCCTGGTCTATTGCTATCTGAAGGTGTTTTAGTGCCAGAGGATATTCTGCGCGAACGTATAAGAAACCCTGATTTGCCCCTATAGCGTAAGCTCCGATAATCATACCTTCCAGAATGCTGTGAGGATTGGCCTCCATCAAGCTTCTATCACTGAAAGCCCCCGGGTCTCCTTCATCGCCATTTCCAATTACGAATTTAATGTCTCCTGAAGCTTCACGGCAAGTTCTCCATTTTCTCCCTGTTGGGAAGCCTCCTCCGCCAAGGCCGCGCAGTCCGGATTTTTCAACAGCATTAATAATTTCCTCTTGAGACATGTTTGAAATAGCTTTAGCTAGAGCCTGATAACCACCCACGGCAATGTAGTCAAGTATGTTTGTCGGGTCGATTCGTCCATTGTTTGCGAGGATTCGTCGAGTCTGCATTTTGTAAAATGGGACTTCATGTTCATGCTGAACCTTTTGTCCTGTTGTTGAATCTTGATAAAGAAGACGATCAACAAACTCCCCGTTAAGCAAGGTTTTCGAAACGATTTCATTTACATCAGTTGCCTTTACTTGCTGATAGAAGATTTCTTTTGGTCCTATTACAACGACAGGGCCTCTTTCACAGAATCCGTGACAACCAGTTTGCTTGCTTTCTACTTTGATTTCCAGAGATTGTTTTCTTATTTCTTCTTTAAAAGTCTCTAAAACATCTAGACTACCACGTGCTCGGCAACCAGTTCCAACACATACTCTCACATATTGCTTGTTTGGGTCTCTTTGGTTTAGCAAAGAGTTTTGAAGGGCTTGAAGTTCTTGACAGGTTCTAATCATCTTCTTTTTTTCCTTGAATCTGCTTCAACACCTTACCAGCTCTTGTCGGAGTCATTTTGTCAAAATAGCTTTCACCGATGACCATAACTGGTGCTAATGCGCATGCGCCGAGACAGCGGACTGATTGAATTGTGAATTTCAAATTACCAGTAGTTTCACCATCTTTTATGCCTAGCTCGTTTTCAATAGCCTCTAGAACTCGACTCGAACCTCTCAGATAGCATGCTGTTCCCAGACAGACACGAATGAGATGCTTACCCCTTGGTGTCAGATGAAATGCATCATAGAAAGAGGCTACGCCGTATACTTGAATCATAGGGATTTCAAGTTTTTTGGATACATACTTCAACGCCCAAGTAGGGAGATAACCATATAGATTCTCGATTTCTTGTAATATCGCAATTAGTGCTGATTTTTCACCAGAATAGCTTCCAATAATTGCGTCTATCTTACCATATTCGAGATTAAGTTCCACAGATTTTTGCTCGGCATCCATATTGGATACACACACGCATACGCTATGAGGAAACCTTTACATTTGTAAACTTTTCAAGGATATGCACATATCAAAATGGGCTTTTAAAGATTTCTTTTGGAGTTGTCATCTTTGAACATTCTAGTTTGACAAAATCAAAGTTCCTACTTCAAAACAAACAACTTGCGAAGACGCCATATTCCTGAGTTTCTTGAGAAAGAATGACCTCTCCTGAAAAATAATGACCGCCAACAGAACTTTCAATGAAAAACTGAGTTTATTTTTTTTGACAAACTTAAATATTCGCTTAGAAACTACCTTCCGAGGTACGTTCATGAGTTCACACGTAGAGGAGTTAATGGATAAGGCTATCTGGCACGGATTGAAAATTGGAGCAAGCTTCGTGGAAGCAAAGAGCGAAGATGCCATAACAAGAAGAATCGAGGCCGTTAACAAAGAAATCCGGACGGTCTCAGAAATCCACAATATTGGAATTGGTGTAAGAGTCTTCTATAATAAAGGAAACGGCTTCTCCTTTTCCAACATTCTTGACCAAGAAAACATCGCCAATGCGGTTGAAACAGCCATGAAAATAGCCAAGGCGTCAACGAAAAAAACATTACTTAAACTAAAACTTGCAACAGTTAAACCTGTCACGAATAAACAAGTCACAAATGTAAGCAAGCATCCGAGAGATGTTTCACTTGATGAAAAGAAAGATCTATGCTTAAGACAGTGCAAAGTAGCCATGGGAAAAAGTAAACTAATAGCAAACGTTACAAGCATGTTTGCAGAATATCATGGAACAATTCACTATTCAAATAGCGAAGGAACAAGAGTTTCCTACGAGCCTTTGCTAATTGGTTTGGGGGTTTCTTGTGTAGCTAAAAAAGGTGAAACAATAGTCGATGCCAGAGATCGACATGGTGGAAGTGTTGGATTAAACACATTCGAAGAGGAAATGCACACTCCTGAAAAAATGGCTGAAAATGCAGCCGATTGGGCCATAGAAAAACTAAAGGCAAAGGCTGCCCCAGCTGGAAAATTTGAGTCATTTATTGATCCAAGACTCGCTGGAGTGCTGGCTCATGAATCCTTTGGACATTTATCTGAAGCAGACGGCGTCATCATCGGGATGACACCTTTAGCAGGAAAAATTGGTCAGAAACTTGGCACAGAAATGGTAACAATAATTGATGAAGGTTTACCAAGAAAAGGAGGTTATAACATATATTTCGATGATGAAGGAGTACCCTGTGATCGCGTTGAAATTCTAAAAAAAGGAACATTGAATAGCTATCTCCATAGCAGGGAGACAGCGCACAGACTTAAGATGAAGCCAACTGGAAACGCGAGAAGCCAAGATTACTCTTTTGAACCCATAGTGAGGATGCGAAACACCTACTTCGACGTTGGAGATTGGAAATCTGAAGAAGCTCTCGATGAACTGGAAGAAGGAATCTATGCGATAGACACAGCAGGAGGACAAGTTGAAGCCACTGGCACCTTCCTGTTTAAGGCCGTGAGAGGATACTGGGTTGAAAAGGGAGAAATAAAGTATCCGCTACGTGACGTGGCATTAACTGGAAACATCCTGGAATTTCTTAAAAACGTCGTTGCGGTTTGCAATGATTTAGAAATATCCAGTACTCCGTTCGGTGGATGCGGAAAAATGGAGCAGAGAGCTTTGGTTGGTTCAGGTGGACCGCATATCAAGGTGAGAGATGTTCTGTTTGGAGGTGTCCGCTGATATGGAAGAACTACTGGAAATAGGGAAAAAAGCCATTAACCACGCTAAAGAACTTGGTACAGATGAAGCTGAGATATTTCTTTACGGACAAAATCTTACATCTGTAAAATTTGCAAGCGGCATTTTTGCCTCCAGAGGAGGTGCGGTAAAAGGAATAAAAGGCGCATTTGTACGAATGGCTGAACCGTGGATCAAGAAGAAAGGGCTTCCGATGATAACCAGTGGGATTAAGGCAGGGGTCGGGGTAAGAGCCGTGATAAAAAAGGCAATAGGATTCGCCAGCGTCTCAAGCTTGGAAGAGAATAAAGTTCTTGCAGCAGTAGAAGAAGCCACCAAAATAGCCAGAATTAGACCACCCGATCCAAATTGGGCTTATTTACCTGAAGCTAAAGAGCCAAAAGGACGGAGCGGGATCTTTGACAAAAGGATTTCAGAATTGGGCGTGGAAGAAATACTGGACTTGTGTGCTGATTGTTGTGTAACCATGGGGGATCATGATAAGAAAATTACTCAAGCAATTGCAATGCTTTCTGCTGCTCACGGGTCGTTTGCAGTTGTGAACACGAATGGAATTAGTGTCTCTGATCATGGGACAACTTTTGTGGCTTATTTTGGTGCAAAGGCAAAGTCGGGAAGCGAAGAAGTATCAAGTAGCGATTTCCTCAGTTGCAGAGCCTTCACTGAAAACTTGCAATCTACCGCTCTTAATACTTCCAAAAGAGCTATTGAATGTTTTGGTAAAAGGTCGCTGCATGAAAAGTATGTTGGCCCTGTTTTGTTTGAAAACATGAGTTGGAGTGAACTGTTTTCAAGAATTTTCACTTATGGAATCTCAGCTTCGAACGTGCAAGAAAATCGCTCCGTATATAAGGGAAAAATAGGCGAGCGCGTTGCAAACGAGGCAGTCTCCATAGTGGATGATGGAACAATGCCTGAAGGCTTTGGAACAGCGAAAATAGATGATGAAGGCTTCCCTAAAAAGAAAACTGCAATAATCGAAAAAGGTGTTCTCGTTGACATTTTATATGACAATTACGCTGCAAAACGCGACAAATGCGAGAGCACTGGAAATGCAAGCAGACAGGGATGGGTTGCACCGCCATATGCTAATCAACCGGTAATTAAGCCATCGAATCTTATGCTGATACCGTGTAAAGGCAAGCTTGAAGAACTGGTAAGCGAAATGAAAGACGGTGTACTCTTAAAAGGTTCTTTGATAGGGGCTCACCATTCGAATGCTATGACAGGTGATTTCTCTGTGACTGCCGAAAACGCCTTTCGAATAGAGGATGGAGAAGTTAAGTATCCGCTAAAAGCTTGCACAGTCGCTGGAAACCTCTACACGGCCCTAGGCTCTGTGAAAGCCATTGGAAATGACGTTAGAGACTTTGGATTTCTTGGAAACACTATATGTCCATCGCTTGTTATAGACAAAATCGTCGTCTCAGCTTAGAATCCGCTTTGCTTTCTTGCACCGTCAAATAGCATTTATTAACAATCCTGCCAATTTATTGCTATGCTAAGGAGGCTTGACTGCTTGAGTTTTGAAATGTGGGCCGAAAAATACAGGCCAAAAGCCTTGGACGATATGGTTGATCAGAAAGAAATAGTCGAACGCCTGAAGAGCTTTGTCAAATCAAGAAACGTGCCACATTGTATTTTCGCGGGACCGCCAGGAACTGGAAAAACCACTGCTGCGCTTTGTTTGGCTAGAGACCTTTACGGTGAAGTCTATAGGGAGCACATTATGGAGTTGAACGCTAGCGACGAAAGAGGCATCAACGTTGTGCGGGAAACTGTGAAAACTTTTGCGAGAGTTCGTTCTATTGGGGAAATTCCTTTTAAAATTATGATTTTAGATGAGTCCGATAATATGACGACCGACGCTCAACAAGCCTTAAGACGAACAATGGAACGCTACACCGAAACATGCAGATTCATTCTTATCGCAAACTACAGCGGAAAAATAATAGAACCTATTCAATCCCGATGCGCGCCTTTCCGCTTCACATTTTTACCTAGAGAAGAACATGACGAATATCTGAAACACATCGCAGAACATGAGCACATTAAACTTTTAGAGGACGGGCTAGATGCGATTTTTGAGGTTTGTGGCGGAGACTTAAGAAAGGCAATAAATACGCTACAAGCCGCAGCTTCATTAAACAAGCCCGTGGACGCCAAAGTTGTCTATTCAATCGCTGGAAGGGCACATCCGGCTGATGTGCAGAAGATGATAGAAATGGCCGTTAAGGGTAACTTTCTAGAAGCAAGGAAGCAACTACGCGGCATGATTCAGAAATATGGGGTGGCTGGAAGCGACATAATCCGGCAAATTCATTTAGAGATTTTTAAAGTTGAAATTCCTGAACCGTTGAAGATAAAACTGGCTGACGTTGTAGGCGAAATTGATTACCGGCTTGTGGAAGGTGCAGACGAAGAGGTCCAGCTGAGTGCTTTGTTGGCTAGACTTGTTGAGGCTGGCTACGAACTAAAAAAGGCAAGCTAGGTGCAAAGTTTGTATGCAGCTTGGACGCTTAAACATAAGCCGACATCTCTAGCCCAAGTTGTTGGGAACAAGGAAGCGATTCAGAAATTCGTCGATTGGGTGAAATCGTGGGAAAAGGGCGTCCCAAAAAAGAGGGCAGCTTTCTTTTATGGACCACCGGGCATCGGAAAAACTGTTACTGTTGAGGCGTTCGCCAACGACTCTCGTATGGAGCTTGTGGAGAAAAATGCAAGTGACTACCGAACAGAAGATGCTATAAATCGTTTTGCTGGTTTAGCCTCACAGTACGGGTCGCTGTTTGGCGTAAAACGAATAGTTCTTCTAGACGAGTTGGACGGACTAACCGGGACAGCAGACAGAGGTGGAGTAAAAGCAATAACTGACATTGCAAAAAATGCCCAGGTTCCAATAGTTTTGATTGCCAACAATGCTTATGATCCGCGCTTCTCAAATCTTCGCAACTACTGCCTTCTAATACAGTTTAAGAAGCCGCCAGCAGGCGAAGTTATGAAACACTTAAGGCGTATATGTGAAAGTGAAGAAATTCAAGTCGAGGAAAACGCGCTGAAATTTATTGCTCAACGCTCAGAAGGGGACGTTCGCTCGGCTGTAAATGACTTTCAAGCTTTGGCTCAAGGCAAAAGAAAGCTAATTTATGAGGATGTTTCTTGGCTTGCTTACCGCGATAGGCAAGAATCGATTTTCAGCGTTTTGAGGATGATAATTTATGGAAGGACTTGCAGTAGCGCAAAGCGGGCAGTAGACATGGCAGACGTGGATATCGACATGCTTTTTGAATGGATATACGAAAATGCCCCCGCGCATTTAACCGACCCCCATGATTTGGTTAGGGCTATGGATTCGCTTTCGATGGCCGATGTTTATCGCGGCAGAATCCGTTCCACTCGAGATTGGAGTTTTACACGTTATGTAATTGACTTCATGACTGCAGGTGTGGCAATGGCTAGGCAAAATACTAAAGCCAGTGGGTGGATACCGTTCAAGTTCCCTCAACGCATACAAATGTTGTCAAGATCTAAGGCTCAACGCGCAATGCAGCTAAATATAGGTTACAAGATTAAGCGGAAATGTCATATTTCTGCCGTCAGAGCCTCAAAGGAGTTTCTTCCATATCTACGAATTATCTTTAAAAATAACGCGGAGATGGCTGCCGGGCTCGCTAAATGGCTTGATTTAGACCAGAAAATGATTGAGCACCTGGCTAGCAGTGAAGAAAAAGCTAAGGCAATTGCTGAGCTGGTAAGGTAAAAAGAAACGGGAGTCTTGGGTTTAGTCATAAAATGCATTATTTAATGGATCTTGCTTCCTTCTGCAATGTCCCTTTCAGGCTGTAAAACGATGACGTTGCCTTTTTCGTCTTCTGCAGCGAGAATCATGCATTGGGATTCTATACCCATGAGCTTTCGGCGTTGAAGGTTCAAAAGAAAGGCGCATTTTCTACCCGCAAGTTCCTCTGGTTTGTACCATTGTAAAAGCCCTGCCACCGCTTGTCTTTTCTCCGTGCCAAAATCAACAATCATTCTTATGAGATTCCGTGAACCCGAGATTTGATTTGCCTCTATTATTTTTCCAACACGAAAATCAAGCTTTTGGAACTCTTCAAACGATATCTCCATACTTCACAACCGCCATTCTTCCATTCTTCGAGCAGTGACAACTATTAAGTTTTTTGTGCCTTTCTTTTGCGTTTTATTTTTCTGACGGTCTCTGCCACTCCTTTCCAGCCTTCGCCTTTCTTTGAATGAACTATTTCGAAAGCTTCCTTTGAGGTCAATTTGGGCAGTTCTTCGTGTGTGGCTCTTCTTGTGAGATATTTTGCTGCATTTAAAACGTCGCCGTTTAATCGTGAATCTACTAAATCCGCTAGATGGCAAATCAGAGCTTCAACTGTGTGCGGTCTGATTGGACCGTAATTTCCATGGTGTGCCGAGACCACGTGAACCAGCTCTAAGGGAAAGTCTCTACGAACAAGCTCCGAAATTACTATGGATAGATGATCCAAATAATCAGCCAAACCTGTTGAACTGTAGCTTCCATTCTCATCCACGGCGTATGTAACAGGCTTAAAAATGTCATGCAATAAGACACCTGCTATCACGGTGTCTCGGTTTGCCTTTCCATCGTATACATTCTCAACGGAATCGCATATTGCTGACGCAATGTTAGTTGTTGAAACAATGTGCTCTAAATACCCGCCTGGATAGCAATGGTGATGTGACAATCCAGCGGGTGATATGTCGAGAGGCAGGCTTGAATAAGTTTTTCCGTTCACTTCGAATGTTGGGTTCTCCAGTAAACGAATGACTTTTTTTCGGAGGTTTTTGTCCCGAATTCTATTCGCCAGCGCTTTAAGTTTAGGATGAAGCACTCTACGTTTCACTTCTTAATTGTTTATTGATTTGGATGTTATTGATTTTTTCGCTTCTCTGTCGAGGCTGTCTCATGAGCTTTCAAAACTGGTTCTGGAATGCGACGGTTCAGTGTGCAATGCTTGACGATTTTGATGGCAGTATTTAATGAAACCATGTGCCCCACACTAACATAAACTGGCTTACAACCACGCTTTGTTGTAATTACTGCACCAACAATCTCGTCTTTGTTTTTCAGAAACGCAACGTTATCATTATTTCCTCGTTCTTTCACTTCACCGAACAACCTACTCTTTGCAACTCCAATAGTCGGTCTATTGATGACTAATCCGAAATGGCTTGCAAATCCGCAACGATAGGGATGCGCAAAACCTTGACCGTCAACTAGAAAGACATCCGGCTGCACCTTCAACTTCCTAGTGCAAGCAACCGCCGGCGGGATTTCTCTGAAGGAAAGCAATGTTGGAACGTAAGGGAATTGAGTCTTGCAAAAGCTAGTTCGTGATTCTATAAGCCTAAGAGAGTCGTAAGCCAAAACCGCCACGGCACCAATCGACATTCCTTTGACATAGGCCAAATCAACACCTGCAACGTAGCGAATATTTTTTGGCAATTTATCCTCAAAAATGACTTGTCTGGCTAATCTTGACTGAGCTTCATGAGCCTTCTTAATGGAAAATCCAGATTTGACGCCAGCAAGATCCATTAATCTAACCTTTTCGGGCTTGTGCTTTTCTCCTCTGCAGATTTTCAAAATGCTTCAAATATTTCTCTAACGAGTCTCTCCTCACTTCTTGCGTCACGTCGCCACGCGTAGTTTCGATAATTCTTCTCGCGATGTCACACTTTCTTCTTAGTCCTGGAACAAGCATGTAAGCCTCATCCATGGCCATAAGTTCAATGTAAATTTCATCCATTGTCTGCAAACATCGTTCGGCTTCTTTTACACTTCCTTTGCGCAACGCATCCAAGGTCAAACGCCTATATTCGCCTATAACGTCAGCTAATCCAAGTACGTAATCAACTGAAGGCACCATAATTTCCTCGGGCGTGATAAAATTCCCTTCTTCAATCAAATGAAGAAATATACTTGCTTCCGAAAACTCTTGACGTGCAGCATTGTACAAACCACTATAAATAATGTCCGGATATGTGGCTGCCGCCTCATTAAGCTTCGAAATGATCTCTCTGACCGTTTCGATGAGCTTTTTTGCCTCCTTTAACTTTTCTTGATGAGCCAAAAGTATCGCTTGCTTTGACAGACTTGTTGTTTTTCGCATGGTTTTTTGAAGATTTTCTCGCACTTTTTCCTTTTCTTTCAGTTCTTTTCTTATTCCTTCTAATGTAATCTTCAATGAAGGCATAAAACCAGCACCTTTATTAGCTTAGAATATTAGGATGGATAAGTATTTTATTATATCGAGACTGCCTACTAAAAAAGTGGAGATAATAAACGGCCAATTCTTTGTCGTGTTGCTATGTCGCTTGCGGTGGCGGTTCTTTCCATTTCTCTACGAGCAGTTTGATGTCTCCAAGTTTGAAGCTTACTTTGACAAATACAGAGTCGACGCCTTTAAATGGAAACATGCTGTCTTCGGCGAAGTCTTTCGGTAGGTAAATCAGGAATTTGCCGTCTTTCCTTCTGAACAAACGTCCTCGTCCTTCATTAACCATTTTTTGTTGACACTCCGATTCAAGTTTTGGTTAAAGATTAAGTTAATCTAAAGAGAAGTTTATTTAAACCTTCTTCTCAGTAAATTCACAAAAGATTCGTCTGCCTTATTTATTGCTGAAAATTTTGAATCATTTGCAAGAAATATTACGCGTTACCAAATCTTCTAGGCACCTCAAGTCTACTCAACAATACAACGCGGCTTTCTTCCGACTCATCAATGACATTATATCCAATTTCTTTCGCCAACCTCGTTGCAAATTCATATATTTCCTCATAGTTTGGCATGTTTTCAAAGCCCAAACGCAGTCTAGAAAACCCAACGTGCATGTAAGCCTTGGGTTCAACATACGTTGGGTTGGCCTTCTCAATCAGTTTAGCATAGCCTTCCACATTTTTCATGTTTGACTTATGTACTAGTGTTATGCGAATTACACTGGGGCATTTGAAGCTTGGCAAGAGCTGCAAAGTCTCGTTTAATTTTTCCCAAGCTTTCGGAATCTGGGGACGGCAGATATGTTTAAATGATTTTTCATCTGGAGCACAGACTGAAACATAAAACTGTGTTGGCTCCTCACTTAATTTTGTTAGTTCTGAGGGGACAGTTCCGTTAGACACGAGGAATGTGGTGAGTCCTCTAATGTGGAAGGCTTGAATTAATTCGCCTATAGAGCTGTAGAGTGTTGGTTCTCCTGTGAGACTTATAGCCGCGTGCTTGGGAGTTAAAGCTTCTTCGAGTTTTTTCTTGTCTGTTTTAGGATTGCCTTTGTATCCACTTAGGATTTTAAGTTGCTCCTTGATGCTTCCCTCGACAATTTCTTCTGGAGAGTCCCATGTTGGTAGCCGCATTTCATCCCAAGCTATTTGAAGGTCACTACTTTGGGCTCTCCAACAAAATAAGCATTGTTGTGTGCAGTAAAAAAGCGCGGGCGTCATTTGAATGCATTGATGCGTCTTTATCCCGTAAAATTTCTGTTTGTAGCACGGTCTATTATGGATTAGAGTTTCATAAAGCCATCTACACCTTTTAACAGCAGAATGCCTGCCAACAAAGTGGTACTTCTGTTTTTTCATTGCTTCGATAAGTGGCGAGGGAACCAGAGTCTCCAAAGTCTGTCACTCTCAAATTTCTACTCGTAGTTTATTAAGAAAAAGGAAAACAGTGCAATAAAAGCAGTCTTATTTCTTAAAACAGAATTCGATTTCTCGAAATTCAGCGCAGAGTTCAGCAACGTCCTTCTTAATGTTTTCCGGATTTTCTTCGTCGAACACAGTTCTCTTGATTAACTCAGCTATTTTCTGCATCTCTCTTTCCTTCATACCTCGTCTTGTGACTTCACATGTTCCAATTCTAATGACGCAATCAGAAACTATGTTTGCTTTTTGAAGCTTTTCTGCGACAGCTCTTGCATGTTTATCTCCGCCAAAATCTAATATAACCTGATGTGACTTAGTGAATCCTAAATGTTGACAAATTACAGGAAAACCGCAATCTTGCAGAGCTTTGGCTAAGACTTGTGAGTTGCGAATTACTTGTTTTGCGTAGGCTTTGCCGAATTTCTTCATTTCAGCCAAAGCCAGAGTCAATGCCGCAATGCGATTCCAGTGAGCGTTGTCAACGAAGGCAGGGTAAATTTTCTCCTTGATAAGTTCCCCATGTTCCTTATCTGCCAATACTATTCCTCCTTGAGGGCCAAAAAACGTCTTGTGTGTTGAACCGAATAATGCGCATGCGCCTTCGCTTAATGGAGCTTGGAATTCTTCACCTGCAATCAGCCCCATAATATGCGACCCGTCAAAACCAACGCATGCACCATTTTCACGTGCAATTTCAGCTAACTCTTTGACTGGGTGAGGAAAAGTGATTAGACTAGCACCGAAAATCACCATCTTAGGTTTAACATGAGATATAATCTCTTTTGCTTCGTGAACCTTTATGTTCATGTCGATCTTCGAGAAAGGAAAAGGTACAGTCCTGAGGTCAAACAGTTCCGCTAATCCATCTTTCCACAGTCCCGGGTATCCGCCATCTTCGGGAGAAACACACATAATGGTGTCCCCTTTTTTTGTAAAGTTAGCTATGACGATTAGGTCTGCGATATGCCCGGAGAGGGGGCGCAAGTCTGCAGTTTCGGCTTTAAAAACTTCTCTCGCAATTTTTTCGCCAAACTGTTCTATCTCATCGGTGAAACGTGTACCCATATAAAAGCGATCTCTGGCGGTGTAACGGTTTCCAAAATCTGACGAAAGAAGCCCTCTGACAGCTGGACTCATGACATTTTCAGAGGGAATTAGATTCAAGCATTGTTTTCCACGCCACTCTTCGTGTCTCTCAGCTAGGTCTAGAATGTCGTCGATCAAATTCTTCAAGCCTCATAGTTCAGGCATTACTGTTCTTTAGGTATTTTAAGTTGTTTTTGACAATACCCTTCCTTTTTGGCTTTTCGGCTTGGTTTCATTCGCATAAAAGGTAAAGTTTAAAATGTTCCCGGTATTAGAAGTGTTCACAATTTAGAAGCTAGCTAAGAGGGAAAGTATTTGCCAAAATCTTCGCTTGGAAAGATCAAGCCCCTAACATTTTTGCTGATTATTGTAGTATCAACAACGTTGACACTTTCCTTCTTGCCCCAAGCAAAAGCGGAGACAACGATAATATCCCTAACTCCTTCCCCTGGATACGTTGAGGCCGTCGTTCAACTAGTTGCCAACATAAGTACGGCAAACGGAACATACCTTATACAATTTGACGAAGAAAATGTTACCGAAGGAGTTGCGACAGAAAATAACGTGAATGCATCGTTTAACGTCCCTCACGCACCAGAGGGCGTCCATAACGTAACGATAGTTGATGTGACCGCAGCAGAAAATTACACAGTAACTTTTACAGTTTTAACCTCATATTCCTTCGAACCAATTCTCCCTGACTTGCCAACTCTACTTCAACAAGGGGCTAATGTAACAGTCTCAATAAACATGACTGGAGGGCAGTCAAATTACACTTACCCTGTTGTCGAGGTTCGGGATCCCTCGGGCACAAAATATGAAGTTTTAAAAAACATTACTACAACTGTCGCTGGGGACTTTTACGATAATTTCACTTATCCAAACGACTGTTCCAATGGCGCAAACACCAACTTCACTGGATATTACAGAATAAATTTCAACGCGACAAACGTTGGCGAATTCTTCATAGGATTAACAAACTCTAGTCAATATCATAGGGGCGACGTTGTAAATGTTAAAGCCGTTGATTACTACCCTCCTAGCGAAAACGTAACGCTTACTGTTAAATTTGAAGAGGAAATAATCGACACTGTAAACTCTAGCGCAATAGACGGCATTGTCGATATAAACTGGGCAGTACCTTTAGACGCCACTATTGGAAACTACAACATCAGCGTCGCTCCAATTCCAGAATCCAAGAAAAACGCGAGTGACATTCAAATCTTCCAAGTTCCAGGGTTTAAAGCAGACATTACAACACTTAACTTGGCCGACAGACCTGTGTCCAGTGTTTTCGTCAGAACATACGATCTATCTTCAAAGATCTATTATAATGCCACAAGCCAAGCTAACGGGTCGGCCATCCTTTGGCTTGAGCCAGGCAATCACAGCTGCGAAGCATTTCTCAAAGATGTGAAAGTCGGCGAAATTAACATAACAGTTGAAAAAGAAGAACAGGTGGATTTCACGTGCCAATTGACTACCTTAAACATAAACGTGATAGATGCCCAGAATACTAGTATTCCTCAGGTTGCCATAAACGTAAGTTATAACTATACTACAAATTTGGGTGGACAAGAGAACAAAACGGGTCAAGACTATGGCGAAACTAATATTACGGGAATTTTGCAGCTGTATTCTTCGCTTCCAAATGTCACTTACATGATAAACGCTTCACGTTATGGTGAGATCTTCAATCAGGACAATAACACATTGTACAATTTGCCTGCAACACCCTACTTCAATGCGACGATATTCTGCCCCGCAAGAACTTTGCAAGTCAATGTTACTGATGGAAAAAACCAACCTATCTCGGATGTTGCTGTGAAAGTCCACGAGCACATGGGCGGATTGCAGTACATTGAACAGACGGGCACCGGTGGAACGACTGTTTTGAGTTGCACGTTCGGCAGATATTCTATTAGAGTTTATTTAAACGAGATACTGCTAAACGAGACCACTGTAGATTTGTTCGAAAACCAGAACCTATCCATAATTTGCAACCTTTACGGTCTAGATGTTTCAATAAGCATTGTTGACTATTTTGGGCAACCAATTTCGAACGTTAATGTAACATTGCAACGGGAAGGTCTAACAGCGCTCTCTGATCAGACGCAGTCTGACGGTAAGGCTACATTCAATAACATTGTTGGCGGCGATCTTCAAATAGCGGTTTATCTGCTTGGTCAAACACAACCATATACTACAAATAGCTTTCTCGTGGATAGTTCAGAGATGATTCAGATCAAAATCGAGCGATACGTAATGTTAGTAGGCTTTTTTGTCGAGACAAGTCAGTTTACAACGGCAATAATAATAGTAGTAACGGTCATTTTGATACTTATGATAGAGGTTTACGGAAAGAGACGTTCTAGACCAGAAAAAAGTGAAAGCTAAACCCAGAATAAGGAGTTTAAGAGAAAAAAGTTTATATCAACTCTTTCGAAATATGTTATTAGGCAAAAGTGACTGCAACAGTGAAGTTTTGTTAAATAAACTATCTAAAGGTTGTGCATGTATTGGCGCAAGTGAAACCTTGTTCTCCAACATGTAGATTCTTCAAATGTACAGAGGATGCTGCAGTTTACCGCCAAGGCGGCGTATGGTGCAGATTGACCGAAGAAATGTGCAATGTTGCAAGCTGTGGATATGCCATTTGCATTAAAAGGCGACTGCTTCCTAGAGGAATCTGTGGAGAAACCGTGAAAAGGAAAACCATTGAAAAAGAACCTGAAGATGTAATCGGTCCTGCAGTGAAACTTCGCGGAAGAACTCTTCGCAGAATTGGTGACAAAGAAGTCTTCTGATTACACCATTAGAGCCCTAAACGATTAGCCTTTGCGATTTGAGTAGCTTAATCCCTAAACTACCACTCTATTTAGCTGGAGTACGCTTAACCACTGGCGGCTTTATCTTTTTCAAAATTCTATAGCCACAGACTATACACTTTATTTCTCCGCCTCGAAGTTCCAATTCTTCTGAAGGAACTCTCGCTCCGCATCGCACGCATTCATAAGCAATTCCAGCTGCGATTTTCTCCATGGATCTTTCCTCGTTCTACAAAGGAAAGTCCCTTGTGCTTTTAAATGTTTCCAGGCACCTGTATACTTCCTAGTTAGAGGGGAAAAACTTGAAGAGGCGTTTGAGGAAAATTCTTTCTGATAATATTCCGTGCGAGGATTTACCCAATATTCATAATTCCTATGACGTTGTTGGAGACATAGCCGTTATACGTTTAACAAAGGCTTCCAGTAAGTATAACCAAGCTATTGCGGGAGCAATTCTGGAGGTTCATAAGAGCATTAAAACAGTGTTGGCTCAAACAGGTCCTGTACACGGAGCTTTCAGACTTAGAAGATTAGAACAAGTTGCAGGCGAAAATAAAACGACGACTATTCACAAGGAATCCGGGTGCTTGTTTAATGTTGATATTGAGAAATGCTATTTTTCGCCAAGACTTTTTCATGAACGAATGCGAATTGCGAAATTGGTCAAGACTGGTGAAGTCGTTGTGAACATGTTTGCTGGAGTAGGTTGTTTTTCCATAATTATTGCCACCTGTTCACATGCTAAAAAAGTGTATTCGATTGATGTTAACCCCGCGGCAGTTCGACACATGCAAGAAAATGTGAGAATAAACAGGGTCTATGGGAAGGTTTTTCCAATGTTTGGCGATGCAAAGGAAATTATCGAAAAAAAGCTACGGCGCGTCGCCGGCAGAGTTCTCATGCCCTTACCTGAAAAGGCACTCGAATATTTTCCTTATGCGCTCCTAGCTCTTAAAGAGGCTGGAGGGTGGATACACTATTACGATTTTGAACATGCTAGGAAAAAAGAGAATCCAATTGAGAAAGTTAAGCTGAAAGCAACCAAAAAACTTGAAAGTCTAAATGCGAAATTTGAAATTCCTCTTGGACGAGTTGTTAGAAAAACCGGACCAAATTGGCATCAAATCGCTCTTGACATCAACGTGCGTCCCACGTAGAAAGCTTGGACATCGGAAAGAATTCATGGAAAAGTGATTTGACTCCGCTAGGTAGCTTGAAGATTTTCTGAAAACGTTTTATACTTTGAGGAAAAAATACATGGCGGAGAGGATAAATATCAAGAAGAGACTTATGGATATACTCGCATGTCCAATCGATAAATATCATCCACTTGAACTGCACATTTTTGAAGAAAAAGACGAGATAGTTGAAGGCATCATTATCTGCCCAAAATGTTTAAGATGGTATCCGATACGCGATGAAATCCCTGAAATGCTGCCAGACGAGCTACGAAAAGAAAAGGAAGATTTGCCCTTTCTGAAAAAATGGAAAAACAAAATCCCAGAGAAAATTCTTTCGGAAGGCAAACCCTTCAACGTCAAAAGCGGCACATGAAAATCTTGACTTCACAGCCGAGTTCAAAGCGTTCATTCTTCATGTTCAATTGATGTAAATGTAAATAGCTCTATGTCTCGGTGGTTAGTGAAATATTTCTGAGATTTCTTTCAACTTTATGTGAATTGGTATTTCGTATGGGCATTTTGATTCGCAATCGCCACAACTGTCGCATATTTCTGCTTTGACATTGAGGCCACTATAGAGCTTTTGAGCCCAACTTTTAAGCTTGTACATTCGGTATAAATCGTAGAATCTCAACATTGCTGGTATGTTTAGTTTTTGTGGGCATGGCAAACAAAGACCGCAGTCTCGGCAGTACTTCTCTTCGAGTTCAACAAATGGGAACGTTTTTTCTCTTGGTTCCGGTTTGCTTAGTTCTTCTTCTGCCTTTATTGCTAATTCCACTTCTTGAACGCTTTTGAACCCTGGGATGATTGTGGAAATGTCTTGTGAAATTATGAATCCTAAAGCATTGCGAACTTTTGAATGATTGTCCTCTCCAAGGAAGGCTCTTAGTTCTGGCTCTTCTGAGAAAAATGAAAGTGAGGGCTTGTACCTCCAGGTCATCATGTTTGCGACTTTGAATGCAAAGGGTTTCATAATCACAACACCCACATCTTGTTTCTTGGCAACTGGCAACAGTTCCTCTGTTGCTTGGGGTGTCATTATGTTTAGGGGAACAAGAACCGCGTCAAACTCTCCAGTCGCTATGGCCTTAACTAGAATGTTGGGTCTGTGGCTCGAAATTCCGATGAAATCTATTAATCCCTCTTTCTTTGCTTTTTTGCATGTTTGAAGAACCCCATCGGTTCCAATCGCTTTCTTGAGTGTCGTTTCGTCATCGATTCCATGAAGCTGAAGTATGTCAATTTTGTCCGTCTTTAGTTTTTGAAGACTTTCTTTAATATGCTTTGAAGACTCTTTCTTAGTTCTAGAGCCGATCTTAGTGGCTATTACGCGACCGTCTTTTATGTTCTGTAAGGCTAAACCAAGTTTTTCCTCGCTGTCACCGTAGTTTCTTGCAGTGTCAAAGTAGTTTATTCCCAGCTCATAGGCATGCTGAACTAAGCTAGCAGCCTCTTCAGTCTTGAGGCCGGGAAGCCACATGGCGCCAAATCCGATAACACTAACGTTCAGATTTGTTCTCCCAAGCTTTCTTTTTTCCACGCAACCAACACCAACCATCCAAGTTCAAATCTGCAGCTTCTCTAGAAGACTTTCGGGTATTTTAGTGATTCCCAGCTTAGAAAGTTGTTTGATTACTGTACTCATTTTTGGGTTTATGTCTAAAGCTTTTCTTAAAGCGTTAACTGCTTCACTTGTTCTTTCAAGTCTTAAATACATTAGCCCTAAATCTAAGTATGCATCGTCGTTTCTAGGGTTAATTTTTAAGGCTTCTTTTATACATAAAACCGCTCTCTCAGGGTCGCCTCCGGTGAATTTTGATTCCGCATCATCAATTAAGTAGTAGACTCGGTGAATCTTCAGCAGCCGTTTCAGTTCTTTAATAGGATCTGGGTTGTCCTCAACTCTTAATTCGATGAATTTGTCCCCATAGTTTCCTCTTCCCGCGTTTTTTCTTACAACTAGTAATGCTGCTGATTGTCTTCCCCTAGCATCTCCACCTGCTTTTTCGCCCGCTTCCAAAGCTACAACGAGTCTGTTGGCTAAATCGCCTTTTGTGAATTCAAACTTCCTAGTCATCTTTTCCACGACATGTCTGTTCGCGAGGATATTGCCTTGTGCTGAGTAACACTTTCCAACTTTGCTCCCAGCCCACTTCAAACACTTAGTGCCCGTATATGCGGCAGCATTACCTTCAGCATCCACTATGCCCAACTGCCTATGTTCTCTTCCTTCATCTGCGCTCGTGAGTCTCGCAATGACTTCCTTACAGGTCAGTCCTTCCTTCAACAATTGCAGTCCTCGTGGACCATAAGAAACATTGGCAAAGGATTGGGTTGCAATGGCGCCAACATCAGCTTCAGCCCATGGAACTATGGGTCCTACTGAGAAATAGCGTGACTGAACAGCAACTCCTAAATCCCCAGTCGAGTGGTCGTATGCAACAATAGAATACGTAGGTACTAGGCACGTTATCTTATTCGATAAATCAATGTTGCGCTTCATAGTGTGAAATGTGTTTAGGGTTTCTATAATATTTTTGCAATTAGAATGAATGCAGTGCCCTAATGTAGTTTCACTACGCTGCTAGTCGCTGAAGATTTTAGTGTTGCCTCAGTAATTTGCAGTGCCTTCAAGCCATCCATGCTTGTTATTAGCGGTTTTTCTTTTTTCAAAACGCACTTTGCGAAGTGTTGGAGTTCAAGTTTTAGGGGTTCCTTCCATGGGTATCTCGGCTGCACTTTTTCCTTTGCATCTTCAATCGTTAGTTCCTGCGTAATGTAGTCAAGCGTCATTATGGCCTTGCTACCTGTAACCACCAGAGTTCTCGTCTTATACGGCGTTAACCAGTTAGATTCGATGAAGGCGCTCTTTCCCCCTCTAAAGGTGAGCATTATCTGAGCGTAATCCTCAAACTTCCCATGTTTCATGCTTCCAGTTCTTGCATAAACAGCAAGAGGTTCTTCTTCAAAGACATATCTTATTATGTCTATGTCATGGATTGCCGTGTCTTTAACAACTCCAATATCCCCTATTCTTTCTGGCCACTCAGATACTCTTCTTGCAGTGGCGCATACGAGTTCGCCGATTGTTTTGTTTTCAATAGCCTTTTTTATGTACTGTATTCCTGGGATAAATCGCATTAGAAAACCGACTGTAAGGTGTAACCCTTCCCTTTCAGCCGTTTTAAATAACCTCTCCGCCTGTTTTACGTTTTCTGCCATTGGTTTTTCAACTAGAACATGCTTTCCAGCTTTCAAAGTCTTCATCGCCTCTTTTGCAAGATTCGTCGACCACGTGCAGATGCTTACCGCTTCAATATCCTCGCGTTTTAGCATTTTTACTGTGCTAGTGTAGGGCTTTACGCTGAACTGTTCAGCCACATTTTTCGCCCTTTCTGCATCTATGTCGCAGACAGCCAAAAGCTCCGTTTCTTCTAGCTCTTTGAAAACTCTTGCGTGATTTTTTCCCCAAAATCCTGTTCCTATGACTGCTACTCCCAGTTTTTTCATTTCTTCCAAACTCCTCTTCCCAAACCCCGATATACAAAACCTTCTTTTTCAACTTTATCTGCCTCGGCTATTCCTGCGAGATCAACAATCGCAGCCGGTATTTTCATAACCATTTTGATCTTCTTCAAGTTCAAGTGTTTAAACTGGTCATGTCCGGTTAATATTATTATGCAGTCTACTCCTTCCACAGCTTCTGTTAGGTTCTTCTTGAAAGGAAATGATATGTCTGTGAGTTCCTTGTCCGAAAAATGCGGATCATGAAGGCTGACTTTTGCACCTTTAGCTTTTAGCATTGTGGCAAGCTCCTTCGCTGCGGTTCTAGGGGGGCTTTTGATATTTGCGACTCGCCCGATTCCCAATATTGCGATTCTTGCTCTTCTTAATGTTTTTCTGCAGTCTTTTAATCCGCTGTGAGTTAGGCTGATTGCATGTTTAATCATTTCACTGTTTATTTTTTCGCCGAGTGTGACGATTCTTAGTTTCGTGCCTAGATTCTCTGCGTCTTCAAGTAAAATATAGGCTTCTTTTTGAGTGGTTGTCGCAAGTGTCGGAAATGGAAGGGCGTCATAAGCTCTGTTGCTTGAGAGTTTACGAACTTCGAGGTAGTCTAAGCCTGCTTTTTCGCAGAAAAAAGCAATTTCGTTAGCAAGGGAAACGTTCACGTTTCCTTGCACCGCTTCAAACAGTGCAGCTACTTCTGCATTTTTTATGTTTTCTGTTTTTTTAATTTCTTTTTTTGAAACGTTTCCTAAAATGACCGAAGCGGAGTTCAAGGTAGTCTTTTCGGGCGCTGCAATCACTCTCTCATAATTCATCAGCGATCCTAAAGATTGCGTATTTAGCATTGGAATTGGGCTATAGGCTAAACCGAAATCAATTTCAACCTTGAATCCCGAATTGTTTTCCAAGATCTCTCTAATTCTGCCCTCTGTAAAACCAAATCCGACAATACTCACAACAATAACCAATGAGCCACGGCGGAGGCTTGAGCCTACTTGTTTACAAGCGTTTTCCATGATTGAGTAATCAGTCTTTTTCTTTGCATCGACATTAACAGGGATTGCTATAACAATGACGTCGCTTTTAGAAACAGCGTTCTTAGTTTCGCTTGTAGCATTTAATTGCCCGGTTTTTGCCCAAGTTTTCAATTTGGATTCTATTTCATATCCCAAAAAGGGAGCTTTTCCTTTGGCAAGGAGGTTCACTATCGTTTGGTCCGCGTCCACGCATATGACTTTGAATCCAGCTTCGGCAAAAAGGTATGTGTGGAGAACGCCAACTTGCCCGCACCCTATTATGCTGACCGTGTATTTTCCGCGTTTTTCTGCTGTATCCATATCTTCGGATCTTGCATGCAATACTGACGATGACATGTTTGCGTGCTCCATAACGCCAATTTTTTTCGTAATGCTTAATCTTTCAGATTTTTAATTATCTTTTCAAGTTTTAAACAGTATTTCTTGACGAGTTTTAGTGCCTTCTCTTTGTTTTGTGCTTCGGCGTATAGCCTGTAAATGGGTTCTGTTCCGCTTGGCCTTACTAGGATGGCGCTTTTGTCTTCAAACCATATTTTTACGCCATCAATTGTGCTTATGTTTAATCCCTTTACTTGAGCAGCTAACTCTTCTAACACTTTCGCTTTTAGTTTCTCTGGGCACTCAACTTTGCCTTTCTCAATAGAATACCTTGGCAGTTCTTCAATGAGCTTAGAAAGCTTTTGTCCAGTTTTTGCCATGATTTCCAAAATCAGAGCTGTTGCCATCGCTCCATCCCTTACTGACTGGTGAGGACCATAAAAGATTCCGCCATTTTCTTCTCCACCAAGCTTTGCTTTCAATTTTTTCATTGTCTGAGAAACGGTGACGCTTCCCACTTTGGTCCATACGATTTCTCCGTTATAGGCGTCTGCGATGTCCTTAACAAGCGTAGAGGAGCTCACTGGCGTAACGATTTTTTCGCTTGGATTGGCTTTTAAGAAGAATTTTTCGACCAAGGCGAAGGTTTTGTCTCCCCAGTAGATTTCTCCTCGTTCATCGACGAAGACTGAGCGGTCAGCATCACCGTCATAAGCTACGCCCAAATTAGCTTTTACCGCTTTTATAGTTGTAGCCAATTCCCGCAAGTTTTCTGGACGGGGTTCAGGAAGCCTTCCAGGAAATGTGCCGTCAATATTTGCGTTTATAGTCGTGACTTTGCAGCCTAAATCTCGAAGCAAGTATGGTGCAGTTAGGCTACCCACACTGTTAGCTGCATCAACAACGACATGAAAATTTTTCTTGGCGATTTCAGAGCTATCTACATGTTTCTTTATTGCTTCTATGTACTCGCCAATTATTCCAGGCATTTCGAGTACTGTTCCTATTTTGTTCCATTCTGTAAAGCGTATTTTCTCGTCAAAGAATGCGTCTTCAATTTTAATCTCCTGGGCGCGAGAAAGCTCTATTCCATCATTCCACACAACCTTTATCCCATTGTATTCCGGTGGGTTGTGTGAAGCAGTTATTATCACTGCCCCGTTTGTCTTGTGATTTTTCACGGCATATTGCAATGTGGGTGTAGGCACCATTCCAGCGAATAAAACGTCGCATCCAGTTGCGTTTAAACCAGAGATGACGGCCTTTGCAAGCATGGGGCCGCTTGTTCTGGCGTCATATCCTACTATAAGCTTTCCTTTCTTGAAGAATGTTCCTATCGCGCTCCCAATTTTAATCGCCATTTCAGGAGTTAATTCCTTGTTGACGACTCCGCGAATTCCGTTCGTTCCAAATAAGCGTCTTGAGCTTAGCATGGTACTTTTCCCTTTTAGATAATGTTTTCTGGCGTTAATACGCTTTCAGAAATCTCCTTGGCTGGGCAAATCGAAACTTTTTTGGCAAGTGCCATGCCATCCTTGATTTTGACATGGTCGCCGACGATACAGCCTTTTCCGATTTTTACTTCTTTCCCTATGTTTGCGCCTTCCCCGATTACAGCTCCGTTTATTGATGAGGAGTCACCTATCGAAGTATTCTGAAAAATTACGGAGTCTCGTATGTGAACATTTTTTCCAACGATGACATGGCGTCCTAAAATCGTGTAGGGTCCAATAACCGATTTTTCGCCTATTGAAACTTCTTTGTCGAAAGCCACGGGGTTTTTTACTTCCACTTTTTTTCTTTCTTCAAATTTTTGTGAGGTATCAAAAGGGTTTAACAAAGTTTTGTTTATCTCTAAGTAGTCTTCGGGTTCGCCTATGTCACTCCATAAGCCATCAAACATGTGCCCGTAAAGCTTGCCATCTTCAGCCAGGGTTGGAAAAACTTCTCGTTCAAGGGAGACTGCACGGTTTTCCGGGATATACTTGAAGATTTCTGGGTGAAGGACGTAGACACCGGCATTTATAAAATTGCTTGGAGCGGTTTCGCTCGGCGGTTTCTCAACAAATCTTCTTATGCGGTTGTTTTCGTCTAATTCGGCAACTCCATATCTGGTTGGGTCTTCAACTCTGTGAAGAGCAATTGTCGCCACAGCCTTTTTCTTTTTATCTATTTTCACAATTTCTTTATAGTTTACGTCTGCAAATATGTCACCATTCAAGACCAGAAAGGGAAAGTCGTGGTCAAGAAGTTTTTCAGCCTTTTTTACTGGACCGCCCGTTCCCAAGGGTTTCCCCGGCGGGTCTCGCGAATAGGTGATGCGTACTCCACATCTTGGGATTCTGTACTGTTTCAGCAAAAATTCGGTTTGATGATTAACTGCAAGTATCGCATCTGTAACGTCGTTCTTTGCAAGTCTTTCGAATGTCCATTGCAGCAATGGTTTGTTGACTATTGGGAAGAGAGTTTTTGGTCTTGTGCAGCTTAATGGTCTTAGCCTTGTGCCGAAGCCTCCAGCGAGAATCAAAGCTTTCAACGATTTCACCGTTTTGAACTACAAACTTATATTCGGTTGCCTTTTAATAAAATGGTTTCGTGAAGGGTGAAAGCCTTGAAGGTTATGCTTCATGAAATGAGCTGGGCCGAAGCCAAAGAATATTTCGCTAAAAATGATATTGCAATTTTGCCGGTGGGTTCTAATGAGCAGCATGGGCCGCAGAATCCCCTTGGAACAGATCATTTGATAGCAAAGGCTATAGCTGAAGAAACGGCCAAGCGCATTGGGATTTTGTGTTTGCAGGTCATTCCTTTCGGTGTAAGCTCTCACCACAAACAATTTTGGGGAACCATCCACGTATCGCCAGAAACATTGAAAAACTATGTCAAAGAAGTATGCTTGGCGCTCAACTATTATGGTGTTAGAAAGGTTGTGATAGTTAATGGGCATGGCGGCAACTTAGGCGCTCTTATGGAAGTTGCCAGAGAGCTTAGAGAGAAAGGAATCTTTGTGTCTGTTTTCCAGTGGTGGCCTATTACTGGTAAGCTTTTGCCTGAGCTTTTCACGCCGGAAGAGCGGAGGCATGCGTGTGCTGAGGAAACTTCGTTGAATTTGACTCTGCATCCAAACATTGTTGACATGAGTAAAGCCGTGGACGAGGAGCCACGCGAGCATAAAGTGCGAGTTGAAGGTGTGACGCTTGCTCTGGACACTGTTGATTATACAGATTCTGGAGTTTTTGGCAAATCAACCATAGCTTCAGCGGAAAAAGGCAAAAAGGTTTTTGAAGCCGTAATCAGCGAACTAGTTAAACATGTAAATCTTCTCAGAGAAGCCAAAATTGAAGATTTGATGCAGAAGTCCAAAGTCTAGAATCTGTGGCTGAATTGTCAGCAGTCGTAGCTGTTTCCGTAGTTTACTACGCCTTCGAGTATGTCTTTAACGTCGACGAAATCATCGTAGTTTAAGTCTCTTCGTTGATCCCATGGAGGATATATTGGGGCTTCTTTGTAATTTCCATAGTGCTGTACTAGGAGCATAAGGTCTTTTGTTTCCACAAAGCAGTTAGCGTCGACATCGCCTGGTCCTCTATAGTCTATGCTGTTTTGGAACATGGCCAGTAATGCTGGTTGTTTTGGGTAGCCGCTTGTGTTCCATGCCTGCCAGAACTCGTGGAACGTGTCGCAAGGTGTTGTATGCATAATGTTCCATATCCGCTGGAACCCATCAGAGAAACTGTCGTAGTACCATGGGTCGCTGTCGTTCTGTGAATCAAAAACGTCCCACAAAGCCCCAGCAACACGACCTTCAACCTCATCACCGTCATCCCAGCCAGCAGAACACCAATGAGGAGTTTCAAGGTTTATGTCTGTATAATGTGTTCCATTTGACCATGTAAATACTGGATTATCATATACAACTAGCGGAAAGAAATTAGCCCAACCTTCAGTCCAAGCAGTTGTCGAATTGCTGGTCGTAGTAAACCAATGGTCTTCCATAGACTGGGGAATATATCCATAGAGGCTATACATAACATGATGACCGTATTCATGAAGAATTATACTTGGCCACCAACAAGCCCAATCGGGAAGATGTATCTCCCCACCAGGATGGTAATGCGGCCAAGTCTCATAAGGCCAGCGAGCAATTGCTTGTGGGGTATTATAACTCACTGCGTTGCTCAAGTAATACCACCCACGAGTTAGACCTAAATGATATGAAAAAATCCACCAAGCCCCTCTCTGACTGTATTGTGTTGCAATGTTTCCAATGTAAAATTCACCATCTGGGCGATTGCCAAATGTTTGGGTTTGAGCGGAATATACAACGCTAGCAGGGGTAACTACTCGTGTTGCTGGAGATGTAGCGTTTACAGTGGCAATAATATCGAGTCCGTCCTCTCCTGGTCCATCGTTATTTACTATAGGACCAATAGTAAAGTATCCATTGTAATCGGTGTAATCCGCTCCAAGATAAACTGTGCCTGTTGCTTCTTCATCATATATCTCCACTCTTGCGTTTGTAATGGGCAAAACATGAGTTGTATTGAACCAATACCACCAATAACCTGTCACAGTTATTGTACCTGTTTGGAGCGGCTCAGTAACCTTTAACGGATTGGGTTTGGGTCGAAAAGTTGGAACATAAGCTTCGGTATTTAGGAACATCAGCGCAAGTGTAATTCCGAGCAAACAGTATTTTTTCATCGACCACTCAATTTCGTATTGATTTTCCCACTATTTAAGATTGTTTGTTTCAAATCTTGAACTCGATAACAACTATCAGTATCAATGAATCATGGTAGTATAATAGTTTCGGGATTGTTGTAGACCACAATTTTGTCTTCCAGTATCTGAACATATAAAGAAGCTTCGCTTTTATAGAATGTTGATGATGTCTCCCACCATATTACTGTTGCAGTTATTACTCCGAATCCTACTTCAGTCGCCTTTATTTTTATGTTGGTACCTACGGAAGTATTTGCTGGAAGAGTTATTGTCCATGTCAAATTCCCATCAGTAAGATCGATTCCTTGCGAACCAATGGGAGTCCATGTTACGTTTGGCCATATACCTTGACCAATATAGATAGGCGAAAGCTCGATCTGTACTCTAGCATTGGACATTTCCTTTCTTGAGGTCACGCTCACTGTTACATTAGCTTCACTACCTGGTCCTAAAGGTTCCGTAAAATTCGAGATGCTGAGATTTACCATAATCATCGAGTTGTCACCAATAGGAAAAGTTGGAATATCTGGGGATACTCCTGGAGAGAAGTACTCCACAATTTCCGACCAAGGTAGGGCAACCACTGCAGTGAAAATTAAACAGGCAATGATTACACCCGCTAGTCCTACAACCAATAATTTCATTTCTTATCACTACTAGAAAAAGACATATTGGAATACTTAAAACAATGCTTTTGTACGGTTTGTACAAAATCTTGTACACTATGTTTTCTCTCGCCACGCTTTTATAGTTTCATACCAAGACGTGATTATGCCTAAGACTCCAAATATCAATGCAAAAATGCTGGAAAGACTAACCCGTTCAAAACCCAACAAATACACAATATACAATATTAGAAGCGTAGTAAACAATGTTGCATAAAACACGTATCTAGGAAGCAAAACCGCCCCTATTCTTACAAACTGTTTTAAAACACCAATTTTTACCTCTTTCACCAATTCATAATCTCCGTGCTTTTTCTCCACTAACCCCAAACCTACCAACTTGTCTAAATGATAGACAGCTAATGTCGGGCTAGAAAAATCTAGAGCCCGCTGAACCTCACGCACACCAACATTACTCGAAGACTTCAGAATATACAAGTACACACGTAACGTGTTCCCTTTCAACTCTGCTGAAATGCGCTCCTCGTCAACAGAACCACTCAAACTTTAGACCTCTTGAGTCAGTTCACCTCTGACTTAGTCTTCAAAACTTTTAACCTTTTAACTTTGAAAATTCAGTATTTAGCGCAAAAATCCAACTTCCGAGCCAACTTATTCCCACTCTATCGTTGCTGGAGGTTTGTGCGTTATGTCGTAGACAACTCGAGTTACCTCTGGTACTTCATTAGTTATCCTCGTTGAGATTCTTTCCAGCACGGTATAGGAGATTTTTGCAAAGCTAGCAGTCATTGCTTCCCGGCTTTCCGCAGCTCTGACCGCGACAACATATCCATAAGCTCTGGCGTCGCCTCTGACGCCCGTAGCCTTAGTGTCTGTCAAAACAACAAAATATTGCCACAAGTTCTCCTCTAAGCCACTTTTTTCGATTTCTTCTCTCACAATCTTGTCTGCCTTCTTTGCAATTCTTACCTTTTCCTCAGTCAACTCTCCAATAATTCTGACAGCTAAGCCTGGACCCGGAAACGGCTGTCTAAAAACTATTTCTTTCGGCAGTTCAAGCATTTTCGCGACTTTTCTAACTTCATCCTTGTACAAGTCTCGAAGCGGTTCCACTATTCTTTTGAATTTGATTATGGATGGCAAACCAGCGACGTTGTGATGCGTTTTAATCTTGTCAGAGAATTTTCTGAAACCTGACTCAATTCTGTCCGGGTATATTGTTCCCTGAATTAGATATTCTGCCCCCGTTTTTTCCGAGATTTCTTCGAAAACGCGTATGAATTCCTCGCCAATAATCTTTCTTTTCTTTTCAGGGTCAACTACGCCCTTCAACTTTTCTAAAAATCTCTTCTGCGCCTGAGCTATTATGAGGTACATTTTGAATTCTTGGAAGACATTTTTCACGAATTCTGGTTCGCCTTCTCGCATGAATCCGTGGTCAACGAAAACTGCTGTAAGCCTGTTGTCTATTGCCTTCGCAGCAAGAACAGTCGCCACGCTTGAGTCTATGCCTCCGCTGAGGGCTATTATGGCTCTTCCTTCGCCAACCTCCCTTCTTATTTCTTCCACCATTTTTTCTATGATGTCTTCCATTTTCCAGTTGACTTCGCATTTGCAGACTGCAAAGATGAAGTTGCGGAGCATTTGCGCGCCATTTTTTGTGTGAACAACTTCAGGGTGCCATTGTAATCCGTGGATTGGCTTATCCTTATGCTTGAAGGCTGCAACTGGACAATTTTCCGTGTGAGCCAAGACTTCATATTGGGAAGGAATTGCCGAAACAGTGTCGCCGTGGCTCATCCAAACTTTCTCTTTTGCGTTTAAGTCCTTTAGTACATCTACAGGTTTGTCAATTGTAACATAAGCGATTCCGTATTCCCTCTGACTTGCTGGCTCAACTTTTCCTCCGATTATTTGCGCTATGAGTTGATGGCCATAGCACAAACCCAAAGTCGGCAAACCCTGTTCTAAAATCTGGGGGTCGGGTCTCGGCGCATTTGGCTCATAAACGCTTGCTGGTCCTCCAGAAAGAATCAAGCCTTTTATGTTAAATTTTGCGCCTAAGGTTTTGATTTCTTCTGGTTTTATGTCGTGAGCTACTATTTCTGAGTAAACTCCATTTTCTCTGATTCTTCTCGCTATGAGATGGCAGTATTGCCCGCCGAAGTCAAGCACAAGTACAGTGTCATATTTCATCGCGCATCTTTCCCGCGACTTGAATAAGCTTCATTTTTGCTACAATAACTTAACAATTTAAGGTTGCTAGTGCTATGTGTAAAGATATTTTTGCAATTCCCAATTTGTCACTTGGCTTCCATTGTTTGGTATGTGAGGCTCGTACTCTTTCCACTCTTGCATTTTAAGCTCCATGTACTTCTCTGCGTTTTCTCTGCCTAAGGCTCGTATGCAGATTTCGTCGCTTTGCCATTCTTCTAAAGCCTCTTTCAGCGAGGCCGGCAAAACTTTGATTCCAAGTTCTTCCCGTTTGGCTTCACTTAAGTGATAAACGTTCACATCTACAGGTTCGCCCGGGTCAATCTTCTTTCTAATGCCATCAAATCCTGCCTCAAGCGCCACAGTATAAGCAAGATAGGGATTACACAGTGGGTCTGGGCATCTGAACTCTATTCTAGCTTCTCTCTCCTTTCCAGGGAAATATTCTGGCACCCTTATCAGGGCTGAGCGGTTTTTCTTGCTCCATGCAACATAAACTGGAGCTTCATAACCTGGAACCAGTCTTTTGTAACTGTTAACCGTGGGTGCCACAATGGCGCAGAGCGCCTTTGCATGTTCCAGGATACCGCCAATGAAGTATCTGCATTTTTGTGAAATGTTTGCGTAACCTTTTGAATCATAAAGGTGATTCTCGCCTGATTTAGGGTCGAATAGTCCCATGTGGATGTGCATGCCGCTGCCCGCTTTGCCGAACCATGGTTTTGGCATGAAAGTCGCTATCCATTTGTATCTTCTATCTGCCACAGCTTTGGCTGCAAATTTGTAGCGCATAATGTTGTCAGATGTGGTCAAAGGATCCGAATATCTGAACGTAATTTCGTTCTGGGCTGAGCCCGCCTCATGATGCTGTCGTTCGACGGTAATCCCCATACCGGATAAAGCGTTAGACAAATCCATTCGGTAGGATTCTGTGACATCGCGGTCAGGCGCTATGTCAAAATATCTTTGCTTGTCTATGAGATGGTTTTCAACCGGGTAAACTTCACCTTTTTCGTTTTTCTCCACAAGATAGAATTCTAGTTCGGCGGCGGCCGTTGTCTCATATCCTTCTGCCAATGCCTTTTTCGTGGCTTTTTGGCAAATGAGTCTTGAGTCATTTTCGAATCGTTTACCATCAGGTCGGTGAATGTTACACACAAAGCTCACGACGCTTTTGTCATAGAAGTAGTAGGGGCAAACTGTAAACGTGGATGGGTCTGGCTTCATGACCATGTCGCTTTCTTCTATGTTCACTCCGCCGATTATGGAGGAACCGTCAAAGCCCACGCCTTCTGTGAGCGCGTTTTTCGCTTCTTCGGTTGGGATTGTTCTGCCTTTGAAGAATCCGAGCAGGTCTGTGAAGTGAAGGAGGATGTAATCAGCGTTTTTCATGAGCTTCTCGCATGTATCAAAGTCTCTGATTGCTTGTGTTTTGTCGTTTATCATTGTGGCTGTTCTCCTTGCTATGCGAATTTACAATTTATGGAGTTGTTTCTCTAAATATAAAAACTTTATTTCCAAAAATGGAAGCAAATGTTAAATATATAGTAAGGTAATTGAATGTTTGTGCAGTATGGAGTGGTTGCTGATGCATTTGGATGAAACAGATGTCAAAATATTGAAGTCGTTGACTTTTGACGCTAGACTGTCATCAAGACAAATAGCCGGGCAATGCAATGTCTCTGTCGGCACTGTCTTATCGAGAATAAGAAAGATGGAGAAAGAAGGCGTATTAAAGGGCTATTCTGTGTTGCTGGATCACGAAAAGCTCGGGTACGAGTTGACGATTCTCACGGAAATAACAGTTTCTAAGGGAAGGCTTTTGGAGATGGAAAACGAAATTGCAAGATATCCAAACGTGTGCAGCGTGTACGACGTTACAGGATTAACTGATGCGGTCATCATTGCAAAGTTCAAAAATAGAGATGAACTAAGCAAGTTCACGAAACGCTTGTTAGCATTACCGTACGTGGAAAGAACAAATACTCACGTCGTATTAACGACAATAAAAGAGGATTTCCGCATAATCTAACAACACTTTCCTTTTTTCTTCTTAGCCATTCGAAGCAAGATTTAATTTCAACCACAAATTAGAAGATAGAAGGGTCAAATTCCCAAAGCGGGGGTTGCCAAGCATGGCCAAAGGCGTAGCCCTGAGGCGGCTATCCCGCAGGGGTTCGTGGGTTCAAATCCCACCCCCCGCACCACCGAATTCGGGGCGTTCCCGGCCCCGCTTCTCGTTTCTGCTCCCTGCAGCCGCCCTATCGCTTCAATCAGGGCGTTCTCGGATACCCTGCTGATGTTCAACCCCACCTGCCTAGCGGTTTTCAGGACTCCCCTGTCGATGTACAGGCAGGTCGATTTTCTTTCGCTCATGTTGCCATTCATCCCCACATGATGCCATGCGCGCGGGGCTACTTATAGCCCCCTAAGGGAAAGGCCAGAGCGGTCTGCGGAGTAGGAATCAACAAAGCGATGACCTGTGCATGCTTGAAAGCGCGCGCCCAGGCTTCCTCCCTCAGCTGACATGTCTACGTCTGCGAAAGTTGCTGTTCTAAACTGTAGAATTAAAAGGCAGAGTTTCAGAATCTAGCATGTGAGAAGAGATATGCAATTTTTGAGTTGGCTTACCAAAAACCCTAGACTGACTACTATTTGCATTTGTCTTGTTTTGCTCGTTCTAACGCCAATTTTCTACTGGACAATAATAGAAAGTCAAGAGGCACACGAGCTAGAGCCATCGATGATTCATTTCTTTCATTTCACAGAATTGCTTAGTAATGAGACTTTCATGGACGTCTGGAACAAAACAAAGGATTTGGATGTTACGGCTGAATTTTCAAGGAATACCGACTATTCTGTTCTGGTCTACGCACACTATTATGCGTGTGGGGGGTTCTCCGGTGCTGAATGGTTTGTAGTTGCGTCAACTCTGGAGCCCGACAGCGAAGGAAATATCCACGAGCTAGTTCTGAGGCTTGACTATGAAAACTCGACGCTCATAAAACCTTACCTACAGACTCACAGCTTCAATCTCACTTCTGTTGAAAACGGAACAAGGATAATAGAAGATTTCATGGCCCAAGACCCATATCAATACTGGTCCAACCCTAGAGAGGAAAACTTTCACGTTAATTATCCATTCTTGATTCTCTTCATTTTTCCAATCGACTACGGCATAACAGTTGTTTTGAACCTTAACACCGGGAAAGTTATGATAGCTGCTACGAGCGTCTGGATGGGGTATGGTTACCTAGTCTACCCAGAGAAAATATACGACGTAGGTTCTTAGAGCAGAAACTGAAATCTTCGATGATTGAACCATAACCAGGGAGAACACCCGCTGGAACTCATCTGCCTCTCCGCCAAGCCCCCAGCGACTCGAGCAGGATCGCCTGTCCGCGAAGCGCGTCGCGCTCTTCCCCTGCGTTGAATAGATATCGCGACACACAAAGTCGCATATACATCAGTTGGGGGTAGATATGTAGCGCCCGCAGACCGCAGCCTGCAGTGCCCCCTCATTACGGACAACCCTTCTGACCCTGAAAACCTGTCAAAACAGGCAACCATATGCACCCCTGACTGATGTATGTGCAGCCTCGCGCCCCACGCTATCTATTCAATTATGAGGAAAGAGCGCTATGGGCGACAGCGACAAGGAAGGCCCTGGCCTGCATCGGGGTCAATCAACTCTGCTGGCTCCCGGGCGGACCGAAGGTTTACGGGTTGTAATGATTTGCTTCATTAGGATGTTAAGCTACGAAACTTGTGTTTGCGATGTTGAGCGCGTGTACTAGTGCGCAAAGTCAAATCCTTGTTGGACCATGTTGACAATTGTGGTGGGGAAAACGCGCTTTGCAGATTACTGCTTGTCTTCGGCTTTGTTGATTTTCTGATTATCCACAAGAAATAAGAATGGGTTTTCGTCCAAAGGTTAAATAGAGGTTAAAGTGTTTATGAAAAAGGAAACTGTTTGGTTCATACCCTCTCTTGCGTTGGGCATTATTTGGTCGTTTCTTATTATGTATTTTTTTGACAGGGTTATAGGAGGCGGATTTTATGTCATAATTGTCTTTGTGGTATTTCCTCTTTGCATTGCATTATACGATATTCTGCAAAGAGGGAAGAAGAGCATTCAGATGACTTTTCTAGCAACTCTTATAGCATCGGGAGCTTTTCTTGGCGGATTAAACCTCGGACTTTTTGAGTCCATGACCATATTAGAAGACAGCATAATCGACATATCAAACAGTGTTATTACACTTCACATCCGCAACACTGGGTTGTCCGACATACAAATAACAGAATTGACTTTCGTCAATATGGAATTCACCATTCGCCCATCAGACCTCAACCCCATTTACTTGCCTAGAGGAGCAGAGTCATATTTGCAAATCAATTATGCTGAAGAAAGGTTCTCATTGCACGATAAACTAGACTCAATAGGTGAACATTACAACTGGGAGAGAGACGACGGCCACTATACATCTATCGTTGGCGCTACGCCACTTACATTTCACAATGGAAGCACATATTCAGTGACTTTCCACACAAACAGCTTATTCCATCACAGCTTTCCTTTGGAAGCAAGGCTTACGTCTGAAGAATCACTTGAATTATTTAAACAGTTCACTTTCAAAACAGATTCATATGTTGACATCACTCTCTATCTCAACAACACAGGAGCCACTGCATGCTATATCTATACAATTCAAATCGTAAATGTAACATTTCGTTTTAGACCTGCGCTTGCTGTCTGGATAGCGGAGGGAGAATACCCGCATTACTCCCCTGACTTAATTATAACAATATCCAGCGCACATGACAAAGGATTTGGCTATAAAATTTACGAAGGCTCATGGATGCACCAATACGAGATAACAGCCGAACCTACACCAACTATATCCATGTTTCAAGAAAACGAGACCTACAAGCTTACATTTTTGACCATGGGAAATAAGTACTATGTATTCAACACAACCATAATAAGGTCACCTTGAAATCACGCGGGAAGGGAAAAATTGGCTTGGCGCCCGCTCTGAGATGTCCTTAGAGTTCAATTTAAGTAAGCGAAAAGTGATATGTGCTTGTGTGAGTTATCATGTTTGGTCGTCTTGCGAAGGACCGAGTAGAATTGCTAGTTGTATTTTTTAGTGTGGTAGGTTTAGTGCTTGTTGTGTTAGGGGCTGTTGTAGAAATGCCTTACACTGTGAAGGAGACGTTCAACAACTATCCGTACAATCCTGTAAGTTTATGGGCGAACGAGACCATAACGCTGCGGCCAGGCGATTCCCGAATCTACAATTTAGATATCATAAACATGAACAACAGCATCATATACGTTCTAGTGGAAAGAACCACTAGCCCCATAATCATGGAAATAGATGGACCTTCTGGCGTGGGGTTTTATAACGTGAGTGAAAGAACCATTAACAGACAACATATATGGTACGCATCGCCAGTTAACCCGTTCGAATTTTACTGGACACCGACATATAATACAGGATGGGATTTCGTTTTCTACAATCCATTTGACGTGACAGCCAACGTTACGCTTACAATACTCGATTACCGGTACAATGTAGAATGGCAGCGGAACGTGACCCACTACAGTCCGCCACTCGACAGAACATTCGCATATGGCGGAATCATCCTTGTGGCGATCGCTGTAATACCAACAGCATATGACCTCTACAAAACCAGAAAAGAAAAACAGAAAAAGGCGTTCTGGCAAGGAGAAGCGTACGCACAGAAAATGCGCGAACAAGAAGAAAAAGGAAAACTCAAGTAATCATACCTAGCGCGCGTACTTTTGTGGTCTATGCGATGTTTCTGAGTATCGTCTCGGCCCCCTCGGACGCCCTGCCCCCGAGGTCCCCTATCCACGCGGGGTTGAAGTAGTTCCGCATGAACACGCTCGAGCTTATCAATGTCAAAGCTAGTGCTACTTTCCAATTTTTTAGTTTTTCAAACAAACTGTTTCCTTTCTACTATCGATCGCTGTTTGAATGGAACTTGCTTGCCTATTTCACTTTTTTGGATGATAACGCGGGAAGGAGCAATCAGCACAGATCTCTTTATTCGGTCCGCTATCTTTGTGACCCATCTTACAGGGCAGATATTCTCCATTACTCGTTCTAGCTTGATAGTTGCATGGCTCACAACATCTCTTGGATTTCTCACTCGCCATCTAAAACTTCTTTGAATTTCCTCGCGCGCTCAGACACTCGGATTTTTTCATCGCTTTTGTCCTTTTCTTTTCTAGCCTTCTCAGCTCTATCTCTTTCAGCCTTTTCAGCGCGATCAATCTCTTTTCTGCTCATTCAATCCCCTGATTCTGTATCTGTAGAAGAGGATTTAAACTCGTCGTTATCTGTCAATTTCTAAATCAGCACGCGCTGAGTGAGTGTGAGCGAGTAAGAGTGGTTGAGAGCGTTTAGTTTTTTGGGTTTGGGGTTCAAATTCCACCCAACCAACACCATCTTATCGCAAATAATAAGAACTGAAGCACAGCAGGCTTCAAGTAGGTGAACACCATGTTCATTGGGCACTTTGCTGTAGGTCTGGCTTTGAAAAGAGTGGGCAAGGCTCTCTCGTTGGGGCTATTGTTTATTGCCGTTCAACTCCCTGACCTGATCTATGGAGTCACCCTCCTGACTGGCGTGGAGAAAATCAACATCGTTGCAGGCACCAATCCACTCACTTCGGCTGAATACATCTTCTTTCCGTACTCCCACAGTTTAGTAGCCATTCTGCTCTGGGCAGGACTGGCTGCCCTCATATTCCTCATAGCCCCACTCAAGTCAAGCCTGCCCAAAAGCAAAACCGCACTAGTCATGGCAACGGCCGTACTGTCACATTTCACCTTTGACGTCATAGTCCACAACCTTGACATAGATCTGCTCGGCAACGGCGCCTACAAAGTCGGCTTAGGCTTATGGAACTTTCCCCCACCTCCATAAGGAAAAGTGAAAAAGCGTAAACTTTTCATGTTTTTCTCGAACTAAATTCAACATTAAGAAGTAAGTTGCGACTTAAGGATAGCCTGCTTCTATTAGCTGGCGGAGCGAGCTTCTTCATTTGAGATTGGAATCCTTGGCACATCGGAAACCCACGTTAAAATCCACCCAGTTCGCTGGAAGTGCATTTCTGTAGTATACCGTGCTGCAATACGGCCCCGAGTGCCAGCCACCTCCACGGATCACCCGAAATTTTCCAGACCTAGGCCCTTGTGGATTCGCCGAAGGACTTGATGAGTAGTAGTTCCGATCGTAAAAGTCCAAGACCCACTCGACAACGTTTCCTTGCATATCATAAAGACCGAAACCGTTTGGCGGATAGCTACCAACCGCGACCGGACCCCCCTTGCCTGACTTTGTGTAGTTCCCACGGGAGGGATTAAGCGTGTTACCGTTAGGGTAGTTCATTCCCGCTAGTCCTCCCCTCGCAGCATATTCCCACTCGGCTTCGGTGGGAAGTCTCTTGCCACACCACAGGGCATATTTGACGGCGTCGCTCCAACTTACTCCAATCACCGGATGGTTCTGGTAGTCTAGGCCACACCGGAAACCTTCCATATTCCAGAACTCTGGTAGTCGGTGTCCCGTTACTTCGCAGAACTTCAGGTATTTTGTGTTGGTTACCTCGTACTTGTCCATATAAAAGGTGTCAATGTATACTTTATGAACGGGATTGTGATCCCCCTCTGAATCCGAGCCCATAAGGAACTCACCGCCGGGAATCAATGCAAGCTCCTCCGTAATATTGGTCATTTTCCGTTTCTTCTTTGAATTACCCATGAAATCGACCTCAGCAAAACTCTCTAGTTTACAATCTTTAAATAACTAACGCCACGCGGATAACTTTTTTGAACAACTACCACTCTTAAATGCGCGGGCGGCTGCTTATAGCCCCCTAAGGAAAAAGCCGAGGCGGTCAGCTTGCATAGAATCACAACACGCGCATAACCATATTTGATGTGAGACAATGGGAAATTGTAAAAATCATCTGTGAAAATTCAGTTAAAAATCCTTTTTTTCCAAAAACTGAAAAGTACAGCGCTCAGCAATAGAAAGAATGTTGCGTCAACAACGTTTCTTGCAACTTCTTAACTCACCACCACAGAATTCTATTTGTGATGAGTGAACTCCTCCCGAGTGGTCGATCGCTCACAAGTCTTGTATTCAAGATCACCTTAGTCTAACTCGGTAAGTCAAAAAACACGAAAAGTCGATTAATCGTTAGGACTTCGGGAGATATCGCCACTTGGGCTGGGTCCAAATCCCAGCTACCCCACCACAATAAACCCCGCCGGACAGTTACTTCCGCAAATCATAGAAAAGGAATGCTCTGCTAAATGCGCCCGCAATAGCTAGTGAGTTTTAATGAACAGCTCCATCGGGAATGGCTGACCGTGCCCAGGGTACACGGTGTTGATTTGTAAGCGTTTCAGTTTTTCGATACTGTTATGCGCTGCAACTTTGTCATCTATAATGGACCAGACCTCTGGTTTGGCTACATTGGCCAGCAGATCACCGCAGAACAGGTCGCCGCTGGCTGTCAGGATGCCTATTGAACCCTTTGAGTGCCCTGGAATATTAAGAACTTTAGCGTCGAATCCATATCCAGAGAAATCGTATCCCTCGTCGATATATAAATCGGGTTTAAACCTGTCCGATTTACTTAACCTGAAGAACAACCTAAAAATTATTCTGATGAGAATGTTCTGTTTGTTTCGATTCCATAACATGTCTCCGCGTTCGACCATTCCGGAATCGTCCTTGTGCATGGCTATTTCTATACCGAATTTTTGCCGAAGGTACCCAGCATTACCGCAGTGGTCAAAATCACCATGAGTTAGTACGATCAGCTTGAGATTTCCAGGCAGGCAGCCCACGCTAACAAGTTCTTTTTCGATCGTGCCGCGTTTGTTGGTCCTCCCCGCATCGATCAGGATAAATCCATGGCTTGTTCTGACAAGGTAGCAATTGACAGAGACATTAAAAACAAAAGGCATAGCGATAGTGTTAATCTCCAAAGTCATTTGAGTCTCCTGTGTTCAAGGCGGTTATAACAGTGGGCGCATATTCAGTCTAAGTGTAAATCGAGATTTAAGGCTTGTTTGGCATGAACTTTCAAACAGAAAATGGGGGTTTGCTGGTGATATCGCCCCGGAGTAGTGGGTTCAAATCGATTATTGCGCTTAGTTTGAGTGGTTGAGAGGATGAAAGTTCTCTTTGTCTGTGCAGAAAATGCTGAAAGAAGTCAAATGGCAGAAGCCTTTGCCAACCATTACGGTCAAGGGAAGATCGAGGCAACAAGTGCAGGCACTATGCCAAAGAGTGAGGTAAACCCTTTGGTTGCTGAAGCAATGCAAGAGAAGGGAATTGATGTGTCAAAGAATAGGCCAAGGCTCGTGACCAACAAGATGGTTCAAGAAGCAGATATGATAATTGTGATGGGATGCAACGCCCAAGGATTCTGTCCTGCGCCTCTGCTAAACAAAGTCGTGGATTGGGGAATTGAAGACCCAAAAGACAAACCAATAGAGAAAGTAAGAGAAATCAGAGACGAGATAGAAAGAAAAGTGAAGCAACTGATTGAAGAAAGCGAAACCAGAACTTAGAGTTCCGTTGTCGGGAGAAATCTCCAACGAGTGTTCCGTTCAAATCTTACCTCCCCATAGCCTTTATAAATTGTTAGGAACAATTGGTAGGAAAAGGAGAGCGTCTAGAGTGAAGTTTTTTGACGCCGGTTCAGCGTATCATTTCATGGAAAGGCTTGTCAAAGAAATTGGAAACCGAGAATCAGGGACAGACTCAGAACGTCGAGCAGCACAACAAATCAAGGCATGGTTTGAAGAGTTTGAACTTGCCAACGTAAGAATGGAAGAGTTTGAGGTTCAGACGAGCCGCATTCTAAAAGAAGAGGTTTCGCTTCCAGACGGCACACAACTTGAATGCGCAGCAGTTGGAAATTCTCTATCAACTCCACCACAAGGCATCGAAGGAGAAGTGGTCATGTTGGAGTCAACGTCTTCGGGAGCGCTAAAAAACATAGAGAATAAAATCGCTGCTTTAAGCGTAGTGCTCTATGAAAAAGATTTCTGCAAAGTCATGAAAGCTGGGCCTCAAGCTTTGATCTATCCTTCGCGAACCCCATTGGCGCCTACTATCTACCGTTCTATCAGGGCTGAATATGTTGAAAAGCAAAACATCCCAGCCGTATCCATGGCTCACGATGATGTACTGAGCGTGTTGAAGGGCCCGAAGAGGCTCAAGATAATTACAGAAGTGCAGAGCGTAACCGCCAAGAGCCAAAACGTTCTGGGCGAAGTGCCAGGATCTCTCGAAGATGAAGATATACTTGTTGGTGGACACTATGACACTGTCCGAAGCGTTATGGGTGCGCATGATAATGCCGCTGGAACCGCAGTGATGCTCGAATTGGCAAGAATTTTCGCGCATGAAAAACTGAATCGCAAGCTGAGGATAGTAGCATTTGGCTCTGAGGAACTTGGACTGCGCGGTTCCTTTCATCACGCTGAAAACCCTGATAACACCAAGAATCTCACGCTTTGCTTTGACTTCGATGTCCATGGCATATTGCTGGGGACACTGAACGCCGTTGTTCTGGGACCAGAGGAGTTGAGGTCACTCCTGCGCTTCACAGCCAAAGAGCTTGGAATACCTCTCCAAGTTACCAACGAGTTGGGAATGGGAGGTTCAGACCACATGCCTCTAGCCTTTTATGGTGTTCCTTCTGTTATGCTATCACGCGCAGGAGGAGCCGCCCAAATAATGCACACAGAACTTGAAGACCTCCGTTGGTGCGGTTCAGACGCTTTCATCTCCATAGGTAAGTTGAGCCAAACTCTTTTGGAGCGTTTGCTAAGGGCTGAAGAGTTGCCATTTGAAAAAAAGGTTCCAAACGACATCACTAAAGCGATTGAGAAGAGATTCGAAGACTCAGGGATCAAAAAGAAAGCAAAAGAAGGAGTAGAGTAAGGGCATAGAAAAAGAAGGGTCTGCGGGAGACCTCTCCACTTACAGTGGTGTTCGAGTCCCACCTCCAACAATTTTTGGATACTTTCTACTACATCCTGAGGGCTATTTGGTCGACAACGGAAACTTTATCTTGAGTCAAAGACAATAAGAGCCTTCAATGGGTGATGACTTTTGCCTAAAATGTGCCCATTTGCATTTTCCACTGGAGTACCTGGGAAACGAGTAGTTGGCAAAGGAGTGCCAAGGGACTGCCAAGAAGATAAGTGTGCGTGGTGGACAGGCACAGAATGTGCTGTCTTGAGGGTTGCCAGAAACTTGGGAAAATAACCTTAATGTTGCTTGCATGCAGCTGACGAAATAAGGCAATCGAAGAAAGGGAGTTGCGAGAGATATCGTGGCTTAGGTTTACTGGAAGCTTCACAAGATTAGCCTTGAGTAGAAAATTACTACGTCTTCTCTTGCGTTTTTTGAAGAGTTTGGCTAGGTCAATGCCGATTACGCATTGAAAAATATCTCGCCTAAAATGGAATCCATTTCCTTCGCCTCAATAGACACGATAAAGGTTTTGAATCAAACCATCCGAATAACTGTCAGATGATTATCATGAAATTGACATACAACGACATATTCAAGCACTCAGATAGGTTGAACCCTATATCCGCCAAAACCTTACTGTCAGCAGGCAGACTTGCCCAATTCAGACCGGAAAAGACTCTTCTAGACTTAGGTAGCGGCAAAGGTTTTCCCTCCTTACTTTGGGCAAGTACATTTGGCATCAAGATTGAAGGGTTCGACCTTAACAGAAAATATGTCAACTATGCCAACTCTTATGCCAAACTGCTCAACCTAGAACATATAGCAAAATATATGTGCCGGGATGTTAGGCGGCTGAAACCTAGTCACAAATATGATATAATAGCTTCTCTAGGAATCGGCATAACCGAAGTCTATGGCACTGCAAAAACAGCACTGGAAAACTTTAAGCTAATGACAAATCCAGGCGGCTTCTTAATGTTAGGAGAACCAGTTTGGCTGGTCAGACCGGTTCCTAAGACAGTGCAGAAAGCTTTAGAGACGCCTGAAGAAAATCTTTGCGCCAAGGTCGAGATGGAACACGTATTGGAGGACTGCGACTTTCAGGTGCAAGGATCCTTTGTATCAACCAAAGAAGATTGGGAATACTACATAAGACCAGTACATGTTGCCATGCAAGAGATAATGAAAAGTCAACCAGAGTTGTCAAGCGAAAGTCAAGCAATAATGAAAGGCTTCCAGGCTGAACATAGGGCAGCTGGAAAACATTGGGATATGATTCTGTGGGTGGCCAAATCTAGTTGACGACGCTGCTGAAAAGAAATTATTACCTACCCCTTGCTTCTAGACAAACACAAACAGAAAATGGATTTTCAGGCTAGATCAAGCTTATTGTTTCGATTTTCCATTTTCCTGCTTCAGAGTTACATGACTTGACAATAGTACAGGAGTTCGAGCGTGGATTTATTATGAGTCTCTCCAGCGTCTATGCTAATCTAAGCCCCTTTCGAAAAATCTTAATCAACTATTGTTAATACTGTTATCAGTGCACGCTTACACATTCTTGTGATTACTCGAGTTCTGGCGGGCTTCACGCGTGTTTATTTCTCTTTTTTGCTTTAGTCTTTTGGCACTTCAGTTCTTTCGAGCGCCCTCTTTGCTAGAGTTTCTCCAAGTTTTTTGCAGATTTTCTGATTCTCTTCGCTGGGTTCTCCTTGGGAGACTAGGCCGTCAGCTACTTTCTCCAGTCTGAAGGAGGAAATCATCTTTTCCAAGCTCAACAGAGCAGAGTTGCTGGCTCCGCCGCCTGAAGTGAAGGCTGCACTTGGTTTTCCAGCAACTTTTTCTCTTATGCTCAAAGCTTTGTCAAAGAAGTCCTTAATGAGTCCAGCCATATAACTGAAGTAGTTTGGAGATCCGAAGGCTACAGCGTCACAAGAGACAAAGTCGTGAACAGTTGCATAGTCAACACGCTTCACTTTAGCTGAGGCTCCCTCAACACTTTCAACGCCCTGAGCAATCCAGTTTGCTAGAGTCTCAGTTCTACCAGACCTGGAATAATACAAAACTAACACTTCAACCATGTCAAATCTCCCACATCATACTTTACCTCACTGCACAATATAATTCTAATCCCAAACCTGGCGGGCTCCCTGTAAGAACTTTCAAAAAAGCTGAGGCTTTGTATGCTTGCAAAAAGAGGCAATTGTGCAGGTAATATCTCACGGAGTGGTCGGTTCAAATTCACCCCACCTCACAGGCCGACTGAACCTCTATAACTATTCAAAAAGATTATATTGAACATGCATCGTTTTTTCAACTGCTTGAGGAATAGTTTTGATCAAAGTAGTAGCCATTAATGGAAGCGCCAAAATGGAGAAGGGTAACACTGCACTGGTTCTGGCGCCCTTTATCGACGGCATGAAGAAAGCTGGGGCGTCTGTTGAACTATTTTATGCAAAGCGCCTTAATGTTAAACCTTGTACAGCTGAGTTTTATTGTTGGAATAAGAAGCCAGGTCAATGTCACATTGACGACAATATGCAGATGCTTTATCCCAAGCTACGCAGGGCCGGCATACTCGTGTTGGCCACACCTGTCTATATTCCTTTGCCGGGGGAGATGCAGAATCTGATTAATAGGCTGTGTCCTCTTTTTGAGCCTATTTTGGAGTTCCGAGAGGGTCGCACACGTGCTAGGTTTCATGCTGGAGTTAATATTCGCAAGATCGTCTTGGCGTCGACATGTGGTTGGTGGGAGATGGGTAATTTTGGCACTGTGCTTCGGATTGCTGAGGAGTTTGCAAAGGATGTGAATGCTGAATTTGCTGGTGCCGTCCTGCGTCCTCACGCTTATCTAATGCGTGGGAACGGGGAAAAAGTGAAGAATGTGACAGACGCGCTGAGGCAAGTTGGCTACGAGCTTGTGAGGAAAGGGCGAATGCCTAAGAAGCTCCTCGAGGTTACTGGTCAACCTCTCATTTCTGAAGAAGAGTACAGACGCAGTCTTAATGACGACTATGAAAAGGTGAAGAACAAGGAAAAAAGCTAGCCTTTTTGTTTACTGAATCTTTTTGTTTCAACATCTTTGATGAACTTGACTAGGGTGCTGAAGTATGTTTCTTGGTCATCATACATGGAAAGATGGCTTCCTTTTTCGCAAACGACAACGCGTGAATCAGGTATAAGTTCGCCCATCCTTTGGATGTCTTCCATGCGCATTGTGTCATAACGTCCTACTATGAGGAGCGTTGGAACTTTGATGTTTTTAATTTCATTCCATCTATTCCAATCTTTAAATGTGCCTGTGATAACGAACTCGTTCGGACCTTGCATAGTATTATACACGTCAGCATTCAAATTCCTAAAGGCTCGCTGAAAAGGTTCAGGCCAAGGACTGAGGCGGCAAACATACTTCGAGTAAACTTGGCTTAGTAAGACATTTTGATATTCTTGTGCTCCATATTCTTCTTTAGCTTCGTACTTCTCCATAATCTTTCTAGTTTCTTGTGGAAGTTTCTGACGGAGCTCGTTAATATATTTAACATACGAGGCGATGCTTGCCGTCATATTCGATATGACCAAAGCTTTGATGTGCCTTTGATATTTCAGAACATATTCAATTCCTAACATTCCGCCCCACGATTGTCCATACAAATAGAAGTTGTTTAAACCAAGAGTAACTCTCACTTGTTCTACTTCCTCCCGAAAACGGTCAATAGTCCACAGAGTCTTATCTTTTGGCTGGTCGGAATAGGCAGATCCAAGCTGGTCGTAGTAGTAAAATTCAATTCCCGCCTGTGGCAAGAAATCTTCGAAGCATTCAAAGTATTCATGAGTGGCGCCAGGTCCTCCGTGTAGCGTAAGCATTTTTGTGTTGCTATTGCCTATTTTTTTCGTCCAAACATTATACTTACCGTCAACATGAATTATCTTAACACCGCCAGTTTTTACTTCTCCATGAAAATTTTTCATAACACCACAATACTATTGTTTCACATGAAAATTAATCCTTTTCCATACATTCTCGTGAAGCGCGTGCTTACGAGCTTAGTGTGAAATGTCTTGTATTGAATCGAATTTATAAGGAAGTGTGTATATTATGGGGGGAGTAACGTTCTGTCGTCGACGAACAATAAGAAAAACACAGCAACGTTACGCACCACGGTCAACAACAGAAAAAGGAGTGATGTAAATTGACACAAAATTCAGGAGTCGTTTTCGTTGGAAAGAAACCTACAATGAGCTATGTTCTAGCAATCATCGCAAGCTTGTCAACATCTGATGCAAAAGAAATAACCCTAAAGGCCAGAGGAAGAGCAATCACAACAGCAGTGGATGTGGCTGAAATTGTTAGAAGTCGCTTCTTGAAAGACCTAAAGGTAGACAAGATCGAAATAGGAACAGAGGAGATACCGCCTAGAGAAGGCGAAAACAGAGCACGAATGGTTTCTACAATGGAAATAACACTTGCCAAACAATGAGAATGTCAGCAAGAAACAATTTCTCTTCAACGTGCCAACGAATCACTGTACTGTGAAATGTCTGACTTCTGCAGAATTTCCCTTCTTTTGACTATTTCATCAAAATCGACAAAGTCTCCGCCGACTATCTTCAATTTAGCCTCAATTTTATTTCCCTTAACACTTATGATATTATAAGAATTGCAGAAAAAACCCCTCAGTTTTTCGCATGACACGCTACCTGCATGAACCACAAGCATGTCTTCCATTTTCCATCTCCATGGTCTGTGGCGGTGTCCGCAGAGAACCAAGTTCGCCTTTGACTTCGTTAGGCTTCTTAGCACGTCACCTGCATCGATAATCGTTATCTGATCTGCTCCTGTGTCTGGAACTGGAATTATGTGGTGATGTATCGCTACTATCTTCACTTTATTCTTGTTTTTTTCAAGGGTTTTTTCAAGCCATAGGTTTTGTCTGTGGCCGACTTCGCCATCGTCTCTGTCTGGTCTAGCTGAACTGAGAACTATTAATGCAGCATTATCGATTTCTGTTGTTTGTACAAACGAAAAGTACTCTTTAAAAAGCAAGTAGCCTGTTGAGCGATAGTCGTGGTTTCCACTTACAAATATTATCCTTTCAGATTTCAACTTTTTCAATTCTTTGGCAGCCATGTTGAACTCTGACATCAAACCGTTTTCTGTCAAGTCACCTGTAACAAGCACAACGTCCGGATTCATTTCATTAATCTCTCTCAAAGCAGCTCTCAAGGTTTCTCCGCGAAACATAGGACCGCAGTGAACATCCGAAATTTGGGCTAGTAACATTGCATCACAAACGCGTTTACCTACTCTCTGCTTGCAAGTATCACTATGTAGTCAGCTGTATCCGCGCACATATCAGCAGCTTCCTCAATGAACTCGATCAAATGATCAAATATCACCATGGCCCCGCAGTTAATCTGCTCCCCATATTTTACGAACAAAGCCTTTGCTTTAAGATAAATTACATCAAGCTGATGTTCGATTCCCTCAACTTTCTCGGCTCCTCTTATTGCTTCGGCTGGGCTTACTGCAATTTTTTCAATGCTACCACGCAGCGTTTGGGCGCATTCCACAAGTATCGAAGTCATGCGCACCGTGTTTTCACGTAGCTCTTTAGGGAGCTGGACATCCGCGAGCATTTCTACGCACCTTGCCGCGTCTTTAACGTGATCTGCGAGCGTATCGAGGCGTTTCACAAGGTGAAGTAGATCTTCCCGGTAATCAGCAAGTAAGGCTGCACCTTTGGACAGTTCCTTAAAAACTTCTTTTCGTAGCCTATCTACTTCTTCCTCTACCTTGAAAAGATTTTCAATGTATTGGGTCGCTTCTTTTCTCTTTAGCTCTGAAGCGCTTTTTACTGCTTGGTGAAGCAAGGTTACTGTGTCAAGGGCTTTCGTTATTTGCTCGTGGGCTAAGTCCAAACCTTTTGTTCTTCGTCGTCTCTCAAACCATGCATAACTTCTCTTTTCCAAATTGTTACATCTCCTCTTGTATCATATTTTAATAATTTACTCTAATAATACTTTAAGCTTTCACGAAACTCTATTTAGGTTATTGCATTTTTGTCTCGTTTACCCAGTAGGCGGTTGTTTTGCCCTTCGCATCAATCTTGTATTCCTTTTTGAAAATTGGAGCTTCTTTTTTGTATCTTTCTACTGCTTCTTCTAAGACTGGAAAAACATTTTTGCGATGTTCTCCCGCAACCAAAACATATACAAGTTCTTCTCCAACATTGAATTCGCCGACCAGATGGTGGATTTGGACATCCACTATTCCGATTCTCTTTTTCAAGTCATTGCAAATTGCCACTAGAGTGTCATTTGCCTTTTCTTCGTATGCTTCCAGCTCTAATTTTTGAACTTTCTCGCCACTCAAAGTTTCTTCACGAACCACGCCAATGAACAAGGCAACTGCGCCAGCTTTTCGAAAGCCACTCTCACCTTTGACATTATTTATCATGTCTAAGAGAGAGAATCTTTTCTTTTCATGCACTCCCGCTCGAGTCGACACAATAATCACGCCTTTCATGGAATAATCATTTACTCCTAACCAACATCTCACTTAAATTATTAAGCAGTTTGTAATATTCGCAAAGTTTTTCGTGAGCTCGTTTTAACGGAATTTTGAAAAACTCTACGATATCGTTTGGCTTAGCCTGCCCCAGCACGGAAACGTCGGGAGTGATTGTGACGGCGATTTTCGGGTATCCACCCGTTGTCTGAGCATCTCGCATTATTATGATTGGTTTTCCATTTTTTGGAACTTGAATTGCCCCTGGCAAGAGCGCGTCTGAAACAATGTCCGCCTTTGCTTTATGTTCTATAACAGGACCTTCGAGGCGATATCCCATGCGGTCGGCTTCCAATGTTACTTTGTACTGGCTGGAAAGAAAAGTGCTTATCCCGTTTTCTGTGAACATAGCGGTTTGTGGCCCGCTAACTACGTGGGCAACGAAATGATTTGTGAATTGCGGCACCAGCTCTTGTGGCATTTTGAATTTAACTTTGAGAGACGAAACGCTAAATCCTTCAATTGTGTCTCCAGTTTTCAGCTGTCTGCCTTTTATTCCCCCAAATCCTCCGCGTACGTAAGTTGATTTGCTTCCAAGCACCATGGGAGTTTTTATTCCCCCTCTTATTGCTAGGTACGCTCTACATCCACTTTCCATTCTTCCAAACGAGATGATGTCGCCTTTCTCTATGTTTAACGTTTGCCACATTGGGAAGTTCTGACCATTAATTTTTAAGGAAACAGTTCCGCCCGTTATTGCGATTTGTGTGTTTGCTAGGACTTGAAGTTCCGGGCCGATTAGGGTTATTTCGAGACCCGCATCCTTCAGATTGTTTTCAATTAGGAAATTTGCTGCAGCTAGGGAAAATGTGTCCATTGCACCAGAAATTGGGACTCCGTATCTGAGATAGCTGTATCTTCCAAAATCTTGAACGGTTGTAAGAAATCCGGGTCTTAGCACTTGAAAAACTTTCATTTCTTTTACCGTTCCTCTAATGAACTTGCTACAGTTCTTTCGATGATTTTGAGTTTTTCCTCTGGAATTGGCCTGAATTTAACAACGTCTCCAGGTTTTAGAAGCGCTGGGGACTCTTGTAGCGGATTAAACAATCTTAACGGTGTTCTCCCTATTATCCGCCATCCGCCAGGTGCTTCACATGGATATATGCCTGTTTGTTTTTCTGCAATACCGACCGAGCCTGCAGGCACCTTCAGCCGGGGAGTTTCAAGACGTGGGGTGGCAATTTCGTCCACAACTTCGCCCAAATATGGAAATCCAGCGACGAACCCTAACATGTAGACTCTGTATTCCTTGCTCGAATGCAGCTTAACAACTTGTTCTTCAGTCAATCCATGGTATTTAGCAACATTGTTAAGGTCAGGTCCGTAGACTCCTCCATAAACAACAGGGATTGTAACCTTTCTGCCTGTCACTTCAATGTTTGAATTTTTCACCTCACTTTCGATGTCTTTGATGCGGCACACGAGCTGTTCATAGTTTATTTTTCGTAAATCATATCGTACAAGCAAGGAGCGATAGGCTGGAACCGTCTCTTCGACTCCTTGAATCTCGGCCTTTAAAATGGCCTCATTTAAGGCGATGACTTTTCGATTGATTTCAGGACTTATTACATTGCCAAATTCGATTAGCAGAGCGGTGTCACCGAAGGGCATGTATCGTGCAAACGCATATTGTTCAGTTTTCATAACAAAACCTAAAATAATTAGATGAAACTGCCCACTGCTTCAACTTCAATTCCTGCTTTGACCAATCCTCTTTTGATTGCTTCTGTGAGTCTAACAGCTGCAGAATTGTCGCCATGCACACAAATTGTATGCACCCTGTTTAGGTCCACCCCTTCGCCGTTAACGGCTATAACTATCCCGTCTTTAATGACTTTGACAACTCTTTCAACCACTTTGTGTGATTCTTGTATTACTGCGTGCGATTGTCTTCTTGAGACGAGGCTTCCGTCAGGGTTGTAAGCTCTGTCAGCAAAGAATTCGTATGCTACTCGTAATCCACGTTTGGCGGCAACTTTTGCCAAAACTGAATCTGAAGGCGCGAAAACTATTAGGTTAGAATCCAACGCGTTGACGGCTTCCGCTATTGCTCTAGAAAGTTTCTCGTCCTTCACTGCCCTGTTGTAGAGGGCTCCGTGAGGTTTTACATGTTGAAGACTAGCCTTGGCTGTTTTGGCAAATCCTTGAAGCGCACTTACCTGATAAATAGTGTAATTCTTGGCTTCTTCAGCGGTCAGCTGCAGTTCTCTTCTTCCAAAGCCTAAAAGGTCAGGATACCCTGGATGTGCTCCGATGGCAACATTATGCTTTCTAGCTAGATTAATCGTCTGAGCCATTGTTATTGGGTCTCCGGCGTGGAATCCGCATGCAATGTTAGCCGAAGTTATGTTAGGCATTATTTTTGCGTCGTTTCCTATTTTGAATTCTCCGTAACTCTCGCCCAAGTCACAGTTTATGTCAATTTTTGTTTTCAACTTAATCTCCTGATTGAAAGACAGTTTGGTTTGAAATGTATTTTCTTATGTCCTCAATTGCGGCAGATGGAACTGGCAGTTCCTTCATAGTAAACAGGCCAGCTGGCGCGTTGATCACTTTTGGAATAGAGTTAACGACCATTGCTATTGTGCCAATGTCGCCATGAACGCATGGACTAATCTTCTGTTTAATGTTTGGAATACCCTTGATCGTTACAGCGTCATATTCTTCTTCAGCACCTATATATGCTTGAAAATCTAGCACTATGACTTCCCTGTCTTTCATGACGCCTTTTGCCTTTTGTCTCAGACCAGCGGCACATCCAGCCTTGACTTCTACACGCTCACTCCGGACTTTTTTCTTGGCTATTACTGGCGCAACGGGTTCCACTATTATCTTGTCAAGTTTCCATGCGAGTGTATCAGCAATCATTGCAATAGATTGTTCAAGTCCAACATGCCCAGTAATTTCTTTGTCCTTCATCTTTCGGTTGAATTCTTCGACTGTTAACCCTGCACCTATCTTTCTTTGAAAAGGTAACCTCCTCGTAGCAGCATTCATGACTCTTATTGCCTCTATTTTATAGATCTTCTGGCATGGAGCAGTAAGTGTTATAATCAGAGTATCCATGAGAAAACCTGGGTTGATGCCAGTGCCCAAAACTGTTGCGTCATGCTTTTTGGCAAGTGCGTCAAGTTCTTTTGCCAGTTCTGGTTCGCCGCAGTATGGATATGATAGTTCTTCACATGTGGAAACGACGTCGACCCCGTGTTCTACAATTGATGCTATTTGAGAGTATGTATTCTTGAGGAAGGACGAAGTTGTGTGAATAGCGATGTCCACTTGTGCTTTTCCAAGAACTGCGTCAACATCTTTGGAAACTTTGATTCCAAGCTTCCTTTTTAAGCCTAAAACTTCGCCTAAATCCTTATCAACCTTGTCTTTTGCTATATCTATAGCACCTACTATGTCGACTCCTTTCTTCTCTAGTAAAAACTTCGCAATTAAACTTCCAACAGCGCCCACTCCATATAAGACAACCTTCAATTTTCTCAAATATTTTTCCTCTTCCAACATTTCTCGTTGGCTTGCTATATTTAATTTTGTAAAAAGGAGCTGAGATTTTTATAATTCTGCTCTATGCGTTTCGTAGAAGTGGTTAGTTTTTTTTGCACCTGTCTTTATAAGTTTCGTTTTTCTCGTTAACATAAGGCGAAATATTTGTCTAATATGGACTTTCCAGATGTCCGTGTACGCATAGATAAGGTACGCGTTGCGTCCATCGTTATTATTGTGTTGCTAATCAGTACTGTCTCTTTTCTTTTATTCAACAGATCCGTGGCTGCAGTCAAGATTTATAGTGAAACAGCCACTGTAATCGGAAAGGATTCGGATTGGGTGCCGAGGAAAACGTATGTTTACATACAATCGCCTATAGGGGCTATCCCCAAAAAAGATTGCAAGGCAAGCATATTAGTGCAGCGATTCAAGATTTTAACCTCTACAGGAAGCGAGTACGAAATTGACTTCATAGTTGATTGGCAAACGATCGAACAAAATGATGTTGTTTTGCAGTTCAATTGGAGTATCCCTGAACTCAATGATAAATCGACCAAACCTCAACTCAATTCTTGGACAGAGCCACCGGAGAATCCATGTTGGCTTGAAATATGGAGAAATGAAGCATATCTCACTGATGTAAAAGCATATAGAATTGATTGAAAATCTAACCCAAAACGCAAGTCTACGCTCTACAACTTTTAGTGGGTCATATTATACTTTCCCTTTCTGCCTACTCTTCAGCAGGTAATAGGTTACAAGGCTCTTAGCGATGAGCTCGTCTTTTTCGTTTCTTACGTCTACGTCGCTGACAAAGATTCTGGAACCAGTATGGATGTTTCGGGCTTCAGCGACAAGCGTCCCGGAGTTTATCAGTCTTAAGAAATTCATCTTCATCTCAACGGTGACTGGGGTGCCCTTCCAATTGTTTGAGCCATATATTGCCCAGGCTGCAGCCGAATCAGCCAAACTTGTTATGACTCCGCCGTGGACTGCATTTTGAAACTGGATATGTTTCTTGCCGACTTTTATTGATAAGCGAGCATAGTTTTCTTTGACTTCTTCGATCTTTATATTCAGAAGTTTGTAAAAGGGGCTGTTCTCCCCACGGATAATCAGTTTGTCCAGTGTAGATTGCATGGTGCACCACGGTAGAGGAGTAAAGTCGGCGCAGTTATTCTTTTCTATAGGTAGATTCGGTGCATCGTGATTTTCACATGCGAACCAAAAACCTTTACGTTTGTAAACCTTTATATTCATGGGCACGTCCAAAACTAGAGAGGTCTAGAAGCTTGGACGCCGAGGAGACCATAATTTCCAAGGAAGATCTTGAAAGGCTTTTGGATGTTGACAAACTAAAATACTGCAATGAATGCGGAATTTGTACAGCAAGCTGCGCAATAGCAGAGTTGTTGGAAGAGGACTACAACCCGCGAAGGCTTTTGGAAAAAATCTTCTTAAATCCAAACAACGTTTTGGCTTCAGATGAACTTTGGCTTTGCGCGTGGTGCTATAGCTGCTATAGACATTGTCCCCAAGCTCTGAAACTGCCTGAGATATTTCTGTTCATGCGAAAGAGTGCCACGGAACATGGGCTTATGCAACCTCTAGAGAAAGCTCTTAAGAAAATTGTGGAAAACGTTCCTTTGCCGCTTGTAACAACATTTGTTTGTTTTCACCCAGATCGTGCTGGTTTAGAAATGGAGAAAATTTCGGAAAAAATCGAGCGAATGCGTGAAGAATACCTGAAGAAAGAGAAAAGAAAGAGAACTGTTAAGACTTCTGGGGAAAAAATTGCGATTATAGGATCTGGACCTGCTGGGCTCACGGTTGCATATGAATCAAGTCGAAAAGGATATGGCGTGACAATTTTTGAAGCTCTTTCTGAGCCGGGTGGAATGTTAGGAAAATGCATACCCAAATATCGCTTACCTAAGCATGTTTTGACAAAGGAGATTGAATTCATAAAAAATCTTGGCGTTGAAATAAGGACCAGTGTCAAAGTTGGTAAAGATTTAGATTTTAAAGATTTATGGAAAAAAGGCTACAAAGCCATTTTTGTTGGCACAGGGGTTCATAAAAGCCAAAAATTGAAAATTGAAGGCAGAGACTTGAAAGATGTAGTTCATGCTCTTGACTTTTTATGGAAAGTAAATTCTGACAAGAAAACGGAGGTCGGAAGAAACGTCGTTGTAATTGGCGGCGGAAACGTTGCCATAGACGCAGCAGAAACCGCTATACGGCTTGGAGCAGAAGAAGTAACCATATTGTATCGTAGGTCGAAGGAGGAAATGCCTGCAAACCCGTGGGAGATTAAGGAAGCAGAACACGAAGGGGTCAAAATCGAATTTTTAGTTGCCCCCAAAAAGATTCTGGAAGATAATGGAAATGTTTACGCAGTTGAATGTGTTCGTATGCAATTGAGCGAACTGGACGAAACTGGAAGAAGAAAGCCAATTCCGATAGTGGGTTCGGAATTTATACGTGAAACAGACATGATAATTCTTGCAATAGGTGAAGCCCCAGATCTCGAATTTTTGCCGAAAGAAATTGAGTTGAATGAGAATGGAACAATCTGGGTTAATCCTATAACAATGGAAACAAGTCTGCGGGGTGTATTTGCTGGTGGAGACGTTGTGACTGGACCAGCAACAGTGATTGAGGCAATAAGAGATGGAAAACGCGTAGCAGAGTCTGTGGAAAATTACTTGAAATCTTTGGCGGGATAATTCAATGTCAGAAAAACAAGAGTCTAAACCACAAAATGGCGGTGAAGAAATTCGAATTGGAGTTTATGTTTGCCATTGCGGTTTGAACATTGCTGGCTCCGTAGACTGCGACGAAGTTGCAAAATTCGCAGCAACTCTTCCTAATGTAGTCTTGGCTAAAGACAATCGTTACACTTGCTCTGACCAAGGACAAGAAATAATGAAAAGCGACATCCGGGAGCAGAAACTTAACCGCGTAGTCGTCGCATCTTGTTCGCCGCGTCTTCATGAGTCTACGTTCAGAAAGGCTTGTGAGGAGGCAGGACTAAACAAGTACCTTTTTGAAATGGCTAACATCCGTGAACATTGTAGCTGGGTTCATTTACACGATCGAGAAGCAGCCACAGAAAAGGCCAAAGACCTTGTGAAAATGGCAGTCGCAAAAGTTGCTTTACTTCAACCTGCCGAAGAAGTCGAAGTACCGATAAATCGAAAAACACTTGTGATAGGAGGCGGAGTGGCAGGCATACAGGCCTCTTTAGACTTGGCTGACACAGGTTATAAAGTCTACTTAGTAGAGAAGGAACCAAGCATCGGCGGAATGATGGCTCGAATAGATAAGACTTTTCCAACGATGGATTGTTCTATCTGCATTCTCGCACCCAAAATGTCTGATGTTTTGCATCACCCAAACATTGAACTCTTAACCAACAGTGAAGTTGTCGAAGTTAAAGGATACGTAGGCAACTTTCAAGCCAAGGTGCTGAAAAAACCACGATATGTTACAAAAGATTGCTCGGCTTGCAATGATTGCACGGAAGTCTGCCCAATTATTGCTCCAAACGAGTTTGATGTCGGTTTAGATATAAGGCATGCCATTTACACGCCATTCGCGCAAGCAGTTCCATCCACATACACGATTGACATGAACCTATGTCTCAATAAAGATAACGTAATAGTTTGCGACAAATGCATCAAAGCATGCGAGAGACAAGCAATAAATTTCGAAATGAAACCCGAAAACGTTGAGCTCGAAATAGGCACAATAATCGTAGCGATAGGCGCAGACGTATTTGATCCATCAGTTCTGCCAAACTATGGATATGGCAGACACACAAATGTAATTACGTCACTTGAGTTTGAAAGGCTAATCAACGCCGGCGGTCCTTCTGGCGGACACCTTATAAGACCTAGTGACATGCAAGTTCCCAAACGAGTGGCTTTTGTTCAATGCGTTGGCTCACGTACTGATAGGAATGGAAGATTATACTGCAGTAACGTTTGCTGCATGAACACCATAAAAGATAGTCTACTAATCAAGGAACACTGGCCTGAAACAGAAATCTACGTTTTCTACGTTGACATACGAGCACACGGAAAAGGTTTCGAAGATCTGTATAAACGAGCCAGAAAAGAAGGGGTCAAGTTTATTCGCGGGCTTCCAGCCAAAATATTAGAAGACAAGAAGACCCACAATCTATGGCTTATTGGAGAAAACACCCTACAAAAAGAACTATACAAAATGAATGTAGACATGGCAGTTCTTTCCATAGGATTAGAACCTAGAAGAAACAGCGAAATAGTGCAACGTCTACTAACACTTTCCAGAACACAAGACGGATTTTTCATGGAAGCACATCCAAAACTCAGACCTGTAGACGCTGCAACAGGTGGGATGTTCTTTGCAGGCTGCGCTGAGGCTCCTAAAGACATAAAGGACAGCGTCACGCAAGCAAGCGCTGCCGCAGCCCGGGCAGGCATATTGATGGCTAAGGGAAAAGTGACTGTTGAAGCCATAACACCCATTTCTTATCCCGAAAAGTGCAAGGCATGTGGACTTTGCACAAAGGTTTGCCCCTACAATGCTATAACTCTAGACAAAGAATTACAGCAAATCAAAATTGTTGAAGCTGCATGCGGTGGCTGTGGAACGTGTGCGGCAGAATGCCCCTTTGGTGCATTGACCCAAAGTCACTTCACTGATGAACAGATTTTGGCGCAGATAGACGCTGTCACAGAGTATGACTCTGAAAAAAAGATTGTTGCCTTCTGTTGCAATTGGTGCGCTTATGCTGGCGCAGACTTTGCAGGGGTCAATAGAATGCAATATCCACCGAATGTGCGCATCATTAGAACCATGTGTTCTGGCCGTGTAGCTCCAAAATTTGTTGAAAGGGCATTTGCAAGAGGGGCCTCAGTCGTCTTAGTGGCAGGTTGTCATCCTGGAGACTGCCATTACATAAATGCTAACAATCACACAAAAGATCGTGTGGAACGTTTATGGAAGAAGATGGAGCAAAGTGGACTGGACAAGGAACGACTGCAACTGCTGTGGGCTTCGGCTGCAGAAGGCGAAAGATTCGCCTCAAAAATCCGTGAAATTCAGACAATAATAAAACGGGTTACGCCAGAAGAAATACACAAGGCTAAGAGGGTTTTTGAGAAGGCTTTGGAAGGAGTCTAATTATGCCGGAAAGAATTAGACATGCGCCGCTTGGCAACAAAAAAGTAAAACAGCCAAATGCGGAAGTTCACATAATTACTGATCAGTGCAAAGGTTGCGGTTTCTGCATCAAATTCTGTCCCAAGAAGGTTTTAGAGGAGTCCCAAGAAATAAATGCGAGAGGAGTGCACCCCCCTAAGATCTTGGATGAGAGCAAATGTATTATATGTAGCTTTTGCACTGCAGTTTGTCCAGACTTTGCAATTTTCGTTGTTGAAAAACCATGCAAGGAAGAGAGGCATATTAAACATGACTAAGAAAAGAGCTTTACTTGCAGGCGCCCATTTTATGAATGGAGACGTGGCATGCGCAGAAGGCGCCATAGCGGCTGGCTGCCGATTCTTTGCGGGTTATCCGATTACACCGGCGACGGAAATTGCTGAACATTTGTCTGAAAGAATGCCCGAGTTTGGCGGAATCTATATTCAAATGGAAGATGAAATCGGATCTATGGCTGCGGTGATAGGCGCTTCCTATGCTGGACTAAAAGCCATGACCGCAACCTCTGGACCGGGCTTTAGTCTCATGCAAGAAAACATAGGATTAGCCGCCATGACCGAAACTCCTTGCGTCATCGTAGATATTATGCGCGGCGGACCAAGCACTGGCCAACCAACATTGCCTGGACAACAAGACGTGATGCAGGCAAAGTGGGGTTCGCATGGAGACTATGGGATCATTGCCTTATCGCCTTCGTCTGTACAAGAGATGTTCAATTTGACAATTGAAGCCTTCAACTTGTCCGAAACCTATAGAGTTCCAACTCTGCTAATGGGGGATGAGATTGTAGGACACATGTGGGAAAAAGTCGTAATACCCCCAGCATCAGAAATAGAAACAGTCAACCGTAAAAAACCACACGTGCCGCCAGATAAGTATGCACCGTTCATGCCGGATGATGATTTGGTTCCGCCGATGGCTTGTTTTGGCGAAGGATACCGTTTTCACGCTACTGGCTTAACGCATGATGAGCATGGGTATCCAAAAACTCAAAGCTCAGAGGTTCAGTCTAAACTGGTTAGAAGGCTCTGTGAAAAGATAAACAAAAACGAAGACAGAATAGTGAAAGTAGAGGAGATTATGCTTGAAGATGCGGATATTGCTGTTATTTCATATGGTATAGTTGCAAGATCCGCTTTAAGTGCAGTAAGAAAGGCAAGAGAGACTGGAATAAAAGCCGGACTTTTGCGCTTGATCACGCTTTGGCCTTTTCCGGAAAAGCGTGTCAAAAAATTGGCTAGAAAGACGAAAGCCATTGTTGTTCCAGAAATGAATTGTGGGCAAATGGTGCGGGAAGTTGAAAGAGCGGCGAAAGAAACTCCTGTGGCTTTTCTGTCCAAGCTAGGTGAAGACCCTCACAGGCCTAAAGAGATTCTTGAAGTGATGAGGAGGAGTGCTTAATGGTTCAGGAAGTATCGCATCCATTTTCGAGCTATTTGCGGTCGGCTATGATACCTCACATATGGTGTTCTGGATGCGGTAATGGTATTGTGCTGAATTGTTTCATTCATGCCTTAGAAGAGTTGCAGAGGGATTTAGATAAGCTGGTCGTTGTCTCTGGTATCGGTTGTATTGGGCGCACAGCAGGATACGCAAACGCAGACTCTTTTCACACAACGCATGGTCGCGCAATAGCTTTTGCTACTGGAGTGAAATTGGCAAATCCCGAGTTGGAAGTAGTAGTCATAAGTGGAGATGGTGACCTATTTGCAATTGGAGGAAACCACTTCATACACGCTGCACGGAGGAACATTGGAGTCAAGGTAATCTGTGCGAACAACTTTAACTATGGAATGACTGGGGGTCAGCAGGGTCCAACAACGCCTCTTGAAGCGTCCACAACCACTACTCCTTACGGGAACATTGAACATCCGTTCAATCTGGTCCATTTGGCTGCAGCGGCTGGAGCGACGTATGTAGCTAGATGGACAACACTGCACGTGCGAAGATTAACACAGTCTATAAAGAGGATGTTGCAAAAAGAAGGTTTCTGTTTCGTTGAAGTCATTTCACCTTGTCCTGAAATTTTCGGTCGGCGTAATAAAATGCGTACTGGCTTAGAAATGATGGAATGGTTCAGGCGGGCTTCTTCAGTAGAAAACTTTTCTGACCCGTCAAAGGCAGAAATTACTTCGAAAAGAATACTTGTGGGCGAATTTGTGAACGTGGAAAAAGTGAGTTATGAAAGACTGCTTCATGAAAAAATCGGTCAAATTAATGAAAAAAAGATTGTGTGGTGAATCAACATGCGAATAGAAATTAGATTTGCAGGTTTTGGTGGACAAGGCATCATTAAGTCTGGAATAATTGTAGCCGCAGCGGCATGTATTCATGGCGGAAAAAATGCTGTGCAGACACAATCTTATGGTCCAGAGTCAAGAGGTGGCGCTTGCAAATCCGAAGTTGTGATAGCAGAAGAAGACATCGATTTTCCAAAGGTGGTTGAACCTGACGTTTTGATTGTGATGTCTCAACATGCTTATAATGAATATGTTGATGATGTGAAATCTGGGGGAATAATAATTATGGACCCTGATATGGTTCCTCATGAGAAAAATTTGAAAAAAGTCAGAGTTTTTCGGATACCTGCAACGAAAATTGCTGACGAGCTTGGAAGACGAATAGTTGCTAACATCGCCATGCTGGGTGCCTTTGTGGCTATTACAAATATGGTGGATGAAAAATCTGTCATTGAGTCAATTAAAGCAAATATACCCAAAGGGACGGAACAGCTCAATCTAGCAGCGTTCGAAAAAGGTTACGAGTACGGGAAGACTCTCTTGAAAAGCTAGGTTCATCCAGTCTTTTGCAACTATGACTGCGTCAACTGTGATAGAAGCTTTGATTTTCTGATGCCCACATGCCGCAGCGGAGCTATTTTCTTTGCTTCGTTGTATATATCTGAGGCTATTTTTCCGAGTACTATTTCTTGTGCGATTTGCTCCAGTGTCAGTGTTGAACCTTTTTCCTTGGTGATTCTCTCCATGATGGCGCGTATTCTTCTCTCTTGGGTTGTTCTGATCCTCGAGAGTGTGAAAGCGGAGACTGCTACCCTCATTTTATACCGGTCTTTCGTGATTATGTTAAATAACCCGTCAACTTTTGTTGTTCTTCTTCTTACGAGGCTTCGTAGGTAATCCCTTGAGTATTCATGTCCTTTGAATATTGTGTGGGCGGTTTTGCCGTCAACTTCGGTTATTTGGAAGTACATTTTTAGGTATTGATGAGCAAAATCGTTTGTAATTTCGTAGAGTGTCGAGTCAATTATTCTTCCGACAAGTTTTTCTGACTCGTCGGCTGGAATTGCCCCTAAGTCGATGCTTCCGAAGTATGGTGGTCCCATTACCGTATACCATGATTTGCTTCGCCATTTGTCTCTTACACGTCTTGTTTTTGAAGACAAGTTTATCCTCCAGATGTGGCTTGAAAATTCGCAGCAAAGTATTAAAAGTTTTACCGTTTAGGTTTTATTTTCTCTATGCCAATCATGTATTTTCTCAAAACGTCAGGTATAATAACTGAGCCATCCTCTTGCTGATAGTTTTCTAGTATTGCAACAATTGTTCTTCCTGTGGCTAAGGCTGTTGAATTCAATGTGTGAACAAATCCTTTAGGAGCTTCGCCTTCCTTTTCTCTATACCTTATGTTCAGTCTTCTAGCTTGATAATCTGTGCAATTGCTGCACGAGATTATTTCTCTATAGGCGTTTTGTGCAGGCATCCATGCTTCTATATCATATTTTTTGGCGGCAACAGTTCCAATATCACCCGTGCAGTCATTTACAACACGATATGCTATGCCAAGTTTTTGAACAATTTCTTCAGCGTTTCTTATCAGTTCCTCATGCACGATCCACGAATCTTCAGGTCTGCAGAAGACAAACTGTTCAATCTTGTTAAACTGACGAGTTCGAAAGATTCCTCGAGTATCTTTACCATGCGCTCCTGCTTCCTTTCTAAAGTTCGTGCTCATCCCGACAAGTTTAAGCGGCAAGTTTCCGGCCATCAAAACCTCATTCATGAACATTGCTGCCATAGGATGCTCTGAAGTTGCAATTAGGTATAGGTCTTCATTCTCAATCTTGTATAACACATCTTCGAAATCGCTTAGGGACACTACACCCTCATATGGTTCTCGCCTCATTAGAAAAGGTGGCTCTATCGGTGTATATCCCTTCTTAATCATTTCTTCCAAAGCAAAATTCAGCAGTGCCATGTCTAGCATCACACCTTCATTCTTTAGATAGAAGAATCTGGCTCCAGAGATTTTTCCTGCTCTTTCAATGTCCATTACGTCTAGACTCAATGCTAAATCTATGTGGTCTTGTGGTTTGAAACTGAATTCTGGAATTTCGCCCTCAGCTCTTACTTGGACATTATCATTTTCATCTCTGCCTATTGGAACAGTTTCATGCAAGAGGTTTGGAAGTCGCATAAGGTAGTAACGCACTTTCTCTTCACATTTGCGAACTTGATTCTCTAAAGCTTTTATTTTAGCATCGATGCCTCTAGCTTTTGAAAGTTTTTTGTCTACGTCTGTTCCCCTCTTTTTCAGCTCTGCGATCTCCATTGTTGCAAGTCTTCTTTCATGGCGAAGTTCGTTTAGTTTTGTTAGGATCTGTCGCCATTTTCTATCGGACTCGATAAGGTCATTCAGCGTCTTCATATTTTCAGGTTTTCCTCTTTTCATTAAATTGCTTTTTACGAGTTGCGGATTCTCTCGGATGAGTTTAATGTCCAGCATTTTCTCACATGCAATCATAATTGACTTGGGCCTAGCCTTCTAACCTTAGCCTTAACTATACTATTTAACCTTACGATAAAGATAGTCTCTCGCTTAATTTAGACAGCTTCAAAAACCGAAAAAGAGGCAAAATATCAGCGACCTATCGTTTGTTTCTTCCTTCAGATAGAGTCCAAGTCCCTTAAAATGCATTATTTCTTAAGTCAGGGCTTTTCGTCACCAGCGGCAAAATTTAACAAAATAAGAAAACAGAGAAGATTTGAAGTTCAGGCTATATCCCTGACCCCAGATTTCACACTAGAATGCGACAAAGTTAAGTGTTTTTGTTCCTAAATAATATCCGGGTTAAAGTTGACGGACAACAGCAACGTAACTTTATATATAAAATCGGAAAAAATCCCAGTAATGAGGTATTCCGAAGGTTTGCATGGCCACCCGTGCATAGCTACTGATAGAGCACCTCAGACATTCTATAATAACAAACCAGAAGATCAAAACGCCATGGCTCTCCTGAAAGAAGCTGGAATAACCCACAGAATTGTTGATTTGTCTGATTGTTCCTTCACGGTGCAGTTGAAGGCAAAAATAATCAAGGTAAACGATACCCCTACACTCGTTTTGAATGGCAGGAAAATAAAGGGTTTAGAAAACATCAAACAAGCATTGCATGAGGTTAGAACCTAAGAATAACTATCAGCAAATGTCCACAAATAAGGCAGTAAACAATTACCGTTTTATAGCAGATACGTTTTTCCGAAAATTAAAAATATCCACAAAAGAGGCAGAACTGAAGCAGAATTTGTAAATGAATTGAAAGCCGTCTTTCCAAGTCTTTTTCCACCATAAACCTAAAGATCAGTTTCTTGGGTTTGGGGGTAAAGTTTTATCCCAAACCCAAACCCAAACCGTGTCAACACTGAGAATGTGTTACGTGACACGTGTCGTGTGTTTTGTGACACATATCACAAATGAAATGCTCGGTCATTCAAAACTTATATCTGGCAAGGAAAACCTAAATTCTATTGAAGGTTGGATAGACATTGGTTGAAAAGAAGGAAGTTGGAAAAGCAACTGCGGGTTTAGTAATTTGTGCAATCTTGATTGTTATATTGGCATTTTTTAGCATCTGGTTCTTTACACGTATGCAGAACCAAAGGAATTTGAACAATGATTTGCAATTGGAGAAATCCCATCTTCAAAACGAACTAGGTACATTGACTGCAGAATACCAGAATTATGCTTCAACTCACACCCATAGCAATTCAGAATATGACTCCTATGTGGCTAACCATCACCATACTGACCAAGAATATGATCAGGCACGATTTCTCTTCTACTATGTTAAACCAAAAGAACAGAAATTCGGAGTTTACGATCTTAGTGATTATGTAACGAGTCGGGAATGGACAAAGCCGTATCAAGAAGGAGTTTTTGATTGTAGTGAAATGAGCGCGTCACTTGAATGGGAATTGGAGAATGAAGGATGGCACACGATTATTGTCCTTGGAAATTCTCCTTTTGATTCTGGGCGTCATGCTTGGGTGCTTGTCCAGACAAGCGCGGATGGGTATATGCCTGTAGAATCCACAAATAGGGACGTGGTATGGTGGGAAAATCCCAACTTTGACAACTACTTTGTGTATGACCGTAGTTTCGAAACTATACAAGAAGCTTTGGCTTATAGTGAGACGGAATTTGACTGGTGGAATTAGGTCTTACGAATGAGCCACTTTATGAACCTGCGAGAAACCAAGAAGCTCAGAACTTGTTCACTTTGAGAGCCGTAACGAAAGACGATACGCGGACTGTACTTGTCTTTCTTAGGAGAAACTCTCAGCGTAGAGCCTTGCTTGATACATTGCATAATGAACCATTTTGTTAAGGCTTTATGTTGTGAGAGCAGAGACACCCAAGCCATGATACTAACGTTTTCAATCCAAGACACTCTTTTATCAAAAATAGCGTGATAGGACTTCTCGCTTGATTTTAGAATAATGAAACCTCTAAGTCTGAACCATTTAACAGTTCTTAAAGCCCAATGTTTAACCGTTTTAAAAGAGGTATGGTCAAAATCAAGTTTAACCGTTTCCTGATCAGTTATGCCTAAAATACTGTTATGATTCCACTTCTTTGTCAATCCATTCTCCCTCTAAACCATACTTTTCTGGGTGTCCGACAAACTTTTCGGCAGAAACATCAACAAAACCTCTTGGCACGAAAGTATGAGCCTTCACCACAGCCTTGTAGAGGTTTTTACCTTTTCCATGAAACTCATATCTTCCACTCATTTCGACAGCCTTCATTCTTTTCGTAGTTTTCCAATACCTCTGAAGAATCCCATCTTTACGCTTAACCCAAAACCTCTGCTTAACAGGAACTTTAGCTTCATATGAACCGTAAATAGCGATTCTTTTGACCATAAAATCAACCTCTAAAGATGCCCTATAGACTACCCAGAACAATGGGAATTTTGACCCAATTGGGTGTCAATTCTCTTTATTAATTCCTCAATCTTCTGCCTAAGTTCCTTACTTATGTAAACACGCTTGGGTATGTTGCCTCCATAGATATCCACTAAAGAAAATGCCAGCATATTAAGCGTCTCATGTTTGTCCAAGCGATTTTTCTGAAGAAGTCTTTTTCTATCGTTTGATATGACATATTCAAAATATGCGTCGTTCTCAGCGTCATAGTAAATTTTGTTCTTGTTTAGACGAATCATGAGGGTGAGGTTTGGGTTTTTCCGTATGATATAACTTGTTTTTTGGGGTTTCTGCATCGTGTATTGAGTGAATTGTTTTTCACCATTCTCAGTTTTCTCGATTGCTTCGACCTTTAATGATTCAATTACTTTTTCCTTGAATGCTGTTGGTTGAGGTTCTGGGATTAATCTGTCTAGTTTCTTTTCTAATTTGGCTTGATCTAGGAATCTGTCTAGGAGTCTCTTCTTGACTGGATTTTCCTCTTTGACCCAATCAATGAACGGTGTTTCACTTTCCATTTTTGGTTGTTTTTTGGTCATGTAACGTTCACGACAGTGGTATGTTTCCTTTGCTTGAGCTTACAAGGTCTGATTTTTACGAATCCGTTGAATGCGACAGACATATAGTCACCTTCTTTTAGTCCTGACGATTCTACCCAAATCTTCGGCAACACAACAAAATAAGAACCACTTTGTTCTTGCAGTTTTCTTTTGACTCTGTATTCACGAGACACTTATTTTCACGACAAGTATTACAAGAAAAGTTATATATCAAAATATAGGCTATTATATAATAGGAGATAACACCAAATGGTTAAAGAAGAACATGAAGATAGCAATCATATAGACAAATTGCGTAGACAATACCGTTATCATCAAGGAGGAATATTCAGGGATGCAACAAGAGAACGAATCATGACAAAAAAGGGTATTTCAGGAAGAGGTAGAACCAAAGCCCAGTTTTGGTATCGTCAGAGAGAGTACGTCAAAACTGCTCTGATTGACCTTCAACTCTTTTTAGAAATGGCGGGAAAAAACAATGTGAACCAAGTCGTGACGGCTGAAAGCCTCAAACCTATTGTTAATGCTCTCCTATGGCATCCAATACTTGACGAAGATGCACCAGACCAAAATAGAGCTGAGATTTCTGAGTTATTCATCAAGGCAGGTTTTGAGTATCTAAATGTGAAGAGTAGCAATCACATTACACTCTCTCATAAACGCACAATAGACGAAGCCCTGAATCTGACAAGCTACTTAGTTAGACACTTCAAAGGAGAGTAGAAATCAGATGAAAACCAAAGTTCTTAAACTTGTTCTGGATGGGAATGGTTCTTATTTGGGAATGGAGAAAGGCTGCTTTGTCGTCAGAGACAGAAAAGACAATATTCAGAGGTTCCCTTTCTTTGAGAATGAGATAGGGGAAGTGGTTCTTAAAAGCGGTAATCTTGTTTCAACAGGAGCTTTAGCTTCTTTAGGTTTCTGGGATATTGACGTTTTAATCCTTACTCAGAAGGGTCAGCCAGTTGCTATGCTTAAAGGCTTAGACGATGACAGTCACGTCAAGACTCGTATCAGTCAGTATGAAGCTTCCAAGAATGATAAGGGAATCTCTATCGCCAAGAAAATAGTAGCGTCTAGAATTGAAAGCCAAAACCTTATCCTAAGAAAGTATGGTTTACGACAACATTATCTAGTCAGGATTAAGAAAGCAGTTGAAGAGGTCAATTCTGGTTCTGTCAAAACTAAGCTCATGGCGATTGAAGGTCACTGTTCAAGGCAATATTTCAAACAAATCTTTCAGTTATTTCCCAGCTTCATGAGGGTTGAGAATCGGAAAACCTTCAAGGCTTATGATGGACTGAACAACCTTTTCAACTTAGTATATTCAGTCTTGAAGTGGAAAGTTTACAGAGCTATAGTGAGAGCCAAACTTGAGCCGTACCTAGGGTTCTTGCACTCTGAACAGTGGGGAAAACCTTCTCTAGTGTGCGACTTCATGGAATTGTATCGATACTTTGTTGAAGATTTTCTCATTCATAACTCTTCAAACTTGAAGAGGAAAGATTTCATAATGAAAAGCGAAGATTACAGCAAAAACAAGATCGGACAGAGAGAATACTTGAACAACCCTAAAACTAATGATTTAACAAACCGTCTCTATTCCTATTTCGAGACAATAGTTGAAACCCCAAGAATGAAATATGGCAAGCGACAGACAATCGAGACCTTAATCAATGAAGAGGCTTTTCTCTTTGCTCAATACTTGAGGAATGAAATACCAACATGGATTCCCCGAATTTCAGAGGTATGAAAATTCATATATTTTGCTCTTCATATATTAGTGAAACAGTCGAAAGAAGCCTGCGCAGAATCTAATATCATATGTGTGGAACTCTGAAATGCCAGAAAGAACTATACGAAGAGTGCTATTCACTAGTTACCCCAATGGTTATTTGATTGTTGACCGTGAAACTTGGCTTAATTATTCAATGACTGGTGAAGAATACGAATATATTCGTTGCCTAGTTTCACAGCTTTTAGACGAAAAAGGAAACATCCTTTGCATCGTCAACCAAAGCTTGAATTTTAAGACGGGTGTATCGACCTACGTACCTACTGTATATAGGATGTTTCTTGACTTTATTCTTGAATATAATATTAAGGATGGTATGTTTGTTGACTTGCTTTTAACTGATGTCATTAGAAGGGGAGGGGAAAGCACTCCCATATCTCCCAAAAGGTTGTCAGTAGCCGAGATGGAAATAAAGCCAAAAGATAGTCGCGGTGTTTCCGTACCGAGTATTGGATTACTTGTTTCAACCGAATTCAGTGATGAGTATTACTCAAATTTGACAATGGAAATCAACAAGGCATATGGTTACGGTATATATACAGGAACTTGGGTTCTTCTAAGAAAGTTGTTTGAGAACCTCATAATCGATTTGCTCTCTGTGAGATATGGTATGGCTGAAATAGAGTTATTCTTCGACAAAAACAAGGGATATCACCTTAACCTTTCCACCCTGATAAGTAATCTTAAGTTGAAAACATCGGATTTCAACATGTTTACCAAAGGATTTGACGAAGACTTTTTTAAGTTTCTAGAAAATCTACGCGGAAAAGCTGGAGCAAGTGCCCACTCGCTTGAAATCATCCCAAATCCCAAGCTGTTTGAAACATGGAAAGATTCAATAAATCAGTATAGCCAACTTATGCTATACGTTATTCAGAAGGTCAAGGATGCGAACAAATTAGCTAAGTGAGTATTTTACGAGTCTTCGTTTGTCTCGTTGATTGTTTGTTCACATGACTCTACCCTCAGATAGAGATGGTGAGAGTGACAGAGAGAGTCTCCCTCCGTTCCTGTGTTCGTTTGGGGGTTTGGGGTTTGGGTTTGGGACTAAAATTTAATCCGACGTCTCTGGAAGTGTATTTCTTAGCCGTGTGCGTTTTATGTCTTTTGCAGAGTTTTGATGAGCTTGTTTACATCGAAACCTTTTGACTCTGCGTATTCCACTAATTGGGAGTATAGCTTGTTGTCCATTTGGGGGGTTCTGCTCAATATCCACAGATACTTGCGGTCTGGTGTACCTACAACGGAATAATCATAATTATTCCCCAATTTTATGATCCAATAATCGCCATAGAAGGGCCAGAAGAACGTTACTTTGAGTTTTGCGTTAGAGTTCTTGTCAACTACTTTCGCTTTGCCCTTTGCCTGTTTCATCTTGCCATTTTTTGTGCATTGGTTGAGTACGGATATGCTGCCATCCTTTGATAACGTGTAAGTGGCGGTGGTTTCGTCGCAGCCTTCTTGGAATTTAGCTGGAAGGTGTGCTATCTCATACCATTTGCCTAGATATTTTTCCAACTCAACATGCTGTACAACTTCAAGTGACAAGTAAATCACTCAGCATTTCCGAAGTATAGCATGAATTTATAGCTTTCGTGTAGCCAAGGCTTGAACATAGTCCCGCTTCTGGCACTTAGCCCGAGCTATATCATGAGCGTCTATCTCCGTTAGGGACGTATACTCGATTCCGACTATACTCTTAATCTATAATGGTCTGACGGTAGTACCCTACCCCTTCTACCTGATTAATGAAATGAACCGTGTTCTGAATCCTGTATACGCCTCTTCATAGTGCCCTGTGTCGTGCGTTTACTGGTCTGAAATTTGGTTGGTTGGATTAAATTTTAATCCCCAACTACATTTCCTTATCCGCATAGTTTTCGCCTGTTATCTCTTGCATCCCATCTCCTCAGGTGCATTCATCTTATTGTTGATCTCGTTCACGGCCTGCTCGAGATCCTTGGCCGATCGCATCGAGGTGGCTGTCGGAACGCTCGTAGTGACGAAGTGCTGTGCATACGGGAAGCAGGCCACTTCGAACGGCATCGGATTCAGTAGACCAGCGCCAAAAGTGTTGGTGCACAGGGAGATATCGTTGATTGGAATCTTCAGCGCTTGGGCCATCTCCGTAGGATCGAACACCAGACTAAACGGCTTTGTGCATTGCTGCAATTCACCGCCGTAGTCGACTGAGAGATTTCCCTCGACCCACAGGCGCTGATCGAGTTCCTTGAGTACACCGTTCTTTAGGTCAGCAACTAAGATAAGGCCGTTGTCGGATCGGGCGCTTACTACATCAATGATGATTTCTCCAAGATAAGACGTTGTGACTACCGAATGTGAGGTGCTTGGACCGACGAAACCCTGTTTCGGGTTGTAACTGTGGGTGTTGCTTTCGTACTCAATGATGATCCAAGAGAGAAGTCCAGTCTTGCAGTTCTCAGCGATCAAGTAGAACTCCACGCGGCTCCCCCAAAACACACTTGTGTGCACGTTGAAGGCACTGACTATTGCGCACTTTCGCTTGGCTGTATCGCTGAACATTGCCGAGGGGAACAAGCTGTAGTTAGGTGGTAATAACCGCTCTGCGGCCTTGGTATCGGTGACCTCAAAGGCGAGGAACACAGAGTACGGTTCGACAATGAAGCTCATATATGGATTGGTGCGCGCTCCTCTGTTGACTATGTACCGCTGGAATCGTAGCGGTAGCTTGCGGAGCATAGCGCTTCCTTGGGTTGTGGACGCGACCTTAGATGGAATGACCATCTTCTCGGTTGTCTTGATGAAACGTCGAAGGTCATTGGCTTTCATTTCTTTTCCTCACACTATGACTACCGCTGACATATACGGTATAGCATTTAGTATTTCCAATATTGTTATATAATATTTATTATTAATCTTAAAAACTGTTGATTACTGCTAAAATTCTAATGGTTCATTTGGTGGGACTGATAAATGGAGTGGCTTAATGCTAATATAACAGTTTTTGACGAACCAATTCTTGTTTGAGTTGAAAAAAGCTGATGGTGGAAGATGCTGTCTGTAAAACCCTCTTTTTTGTTTCTGTGATTTTGGTTGGTTGGATTAAAATTTAATCCCCAAACTCACATAAACGTAACACATGAACCATAAGGCTTAATTGTTAAAACCTGAGAAATTGGATTGACAGGATAAGGAGGTGAGTCAATTGGCAGTAGCAGCTTATGCAGCATGGGTATTGGAGCGTACTATAAAGACACTCAAAGAAGCGGGAGCTACTTCTGAAGAGACTGCTAAAACACCCAAAGAACTCGAACTTGATGAAAAGTGGCTGAAAATGAGTGCCAATACAATCATACCTTCGGGTGTTGTTACAACAAAGGACGGAAGATATTATTTAATTAGCAAAAACGAAAAGCAACAATGACTTGATTACAATTATTCTATGTTTTAGCAAGTTAGCTTCTTTGAAATAGAGAAACAAACTCAAACCAATAGCTCATTCTATTCCTTATTTAGCAAAGTGTTTGGGTTTGGGGGTAAAGTTTTATCCAACCAATCAAAGCTTGATCGCTCATGGATAGTTTTGATACTCATATTCTGAGCATTTAGTTTGGACATTTTCCAACGTCGCTGTTCCATTTTTGAATATGCTGTAAACAATTTCGAGTTTTGCATCTATACAGTTTACAGCAAAATTACGAAATGTGCCATTCACTTTGTAGTAGCTATCCATTTCCAAAGTTTCCAGCTTTAAAGGCAAGCCATTATCCTCTGGAAAATATATGATCCAGTAACTTTTCCGTGGAGCTTTGTCGACTAGCATCAGATAAGTTTCCTTTGCTTGTTCCGCTGATGTGATTGGACTGTATCCAACAAATTTGGTAACCCAGCCCAGCCAATCATACCAGTATTCACCATACTCTCTTTTCAACGCGGTTAATTCATTATTTAACCTCACAAGCTCAATCAACAAAAATGAAGAAATAGCAACCGCGCCAACTAAGACAGCAATCAAAAGCAAGATTATTCTTTTATCCAAACAACTCTCACTTCTCCTCAAGGAATCAAAGCAGATACCTCTTTATAATACCAATCATTAGAACAAACAATTTTTTGGGTTTGGGTGTTCAATCTGTATATCAAGGAGGGTCTAGTATTCTCAGACCTAGTCAGTGTCGCCTAATTTTCTATATTTTGTCGCTCTTTGTCAAATCTCTAAGTCTGTTGACTCCGTCTATTTCTCTTACAAATGTAGCCACGCTTTTTGGAACCAGCTTCTCCCAGCTTTCGTCTTTAAGAATTCTCTCTCTAATTTCGGTTGAAGAATAGAGTTTTCTTTCATGAAAACGAATGGCTTTTACCTTATACCCAGCTTCTATGAAAAGCCGACGGGATAGCGGTTCATTGGAATAGACAACATCAAATTTTGGAGTATAACCTTCCACGGCGGAGACCCACATCATATGCAAATGCACGTCTGGTACAGGTACAATCCAAATCCGTGAGTAGTCAATTCCAGCCTCTTCTAATGACCTTCGGATCATAGTTAATCTTTCGCCAGCGGTAAACGGGTCGTTAAGGTTATGGCTGTACTGGGCACTGCCGACAACAATTATAAGTTCTTCAACCTCCTTCAAAATGTCTTTTATCGCATTAAGATGCCCTAGGTGAAAGGGCTGGAACCTTCCAACAAAAAGTCCACGCTTGTCCATTGAAACCACCATATGCACTCTGTTAACAAATTAAGAGAATTAACATTTACTCTTTTTCAATACAAATTAGACAGAAAGCAACTCAAGTTTCTTTCACTTTCTGCTTTAATTTCAAAAATGTTATAGGAATACCAACATATTTAGCTCTGTGTGGGATGGAAACTGAGCGAGGATGTTGAAAGAAAAGTCACGTACTTCAGATATTGTGGCGAAGCTAACACTGAAAAAGTACTACAAGCAGTTAGATCAAGATGTGTAAGGGCAAGCACAAGTAAAATAGTAATCGCCTCAGAAACTGGTAGGAGCGCAGTAAAAGCACTAAATATGTTTAAGGGAACAAAAATCCAGATTGTTACCGTAACTCACTATCCCGCCACAACATGGGGACCAAAAGGGAATATACCCATAGGATTGAAGCGCAAGGAGTATGCAGAAAACCTGAGGAAGCTTGAAGAGAATGGCGCAAAAATCGTTCAAGGTACTAGACCATTTGTTCCACCTTCACGCTGCATAGGCTGGGATTATCCGACCCCAGAAGCTATAATTGATAAAACCCTTGAAATATTTGGCGCAGGCACAAAAATAGCTATAGAAGCCGCCATTATAGCGACAGACGCGGGGGAAGTCAATGAAGGTGAAGAAATCGTATCTTGTGCAGGCACATACAAAGGACTGGATACAGCACTCGTTGTAAAGACCGCACACAGCGGAACGTTCTTCAGAGAATTCGAAGTTAGGGAAATAATCGCGAAGCCGATATGCCGCGTGAAAAAACTCCCAGAATACAAATACAAAAACTGGAAAGGCAACATAGACGAATACTACGTGCAATCTAAAAGGCGTCAACATTAATCGCCGTTAAAGTATAAGCATGTTTTACGATTAAGTTTAATAAGTTGCATGCGTATATCGAAAGAAAGGTGAACCGCATGGAGAAACAAGGCCAACAGGCTGGATATCTTTGGGTTCCAGGAGCGACAACAGTCGGTGTTGTGTGCCCAGAAGGAGTCATTTTAGCTTCTGAGAAACGTGTTTCGTATGGTTACCTTGTCGTCAGCAAAGGTGGCAAAAAGGTTTTCAAGGTGACAGAAAAGATAGGCGCGGCATGCGCCGGACTCGTTTCTGACATGCAAATTCTAGTGAGAGAAGTTGAAGCATACGCGAACTTGTTCAATTTAGATGTTGGCAGAGCAATATCCGTGAGGTCAGTAGCCAAACTTATGTCGAACTTGCTTTTCAACCGCCGACTGGCACCATTGATCACACAGACAATAGTCGGTGGGGTGGATGGAGAAGGTCCATCAATTTATGTGCTAGATGTTTTAGGCTCTGTAATGCCTGACGAGTACGCGGTTGTAGGTTCAGGAACAGAAATTGCAATTGGTGTGCTTGAAGAGGGGTATAGAGAAAAATTGACGATTGAAGAAGCAAAAGACTTAGTGACAAGAGCAATAAAGTCTGCCATTAGTAGAGATATAATGAGTGGAGATGGCATAGATTTTCTAATAATGACTAAGGATGGCATAACTGAAGAATCAATAAAATTCTAAAAGTTTTTTAGCAGAAGCTAAACATTAATCTCTTTGTTATTAGCTATTGCCGTCAAATGAGGAGAGCATGGATTGTCGTTTCAACTGGCTTCTGAAGAAGGAAAATTGCTTGTTGGCCTAGCACGCAAGGCGGTTGAAGAGTATCTAAAGACAAGAAAACACATCAGCGTTCCAGGAAGTATTTCAATAAAACTCCTGCAGCCATGTGGACTGTTCGTTACAATAAGCAGCATAAAAAAAGGAGAAAAAACACTGCGGGGATGCATCGGCTATCCTTACCCATCTGCTCCTCTGGCCCAGGCAGTTATAGAATCTGCCGTAAGCTCGGCGACTCAGGACCCAAGGTTTTATCCGCTTTCGCAAGGCGAACTTGACAACGTGATTTTTGAGATAAGTGTGCTTACGCCCCCGCAGATCATAGAAGTGAAAAAACCTGACGAATACCCGTCAAAAATCAAAGTTGGAAACGATGGTCTAATTGTTGAAAGAGGCATGTATAAAGGGTTACTTCTGCCCCAAGTGCCTGTCGAATGGGAATGGGATGAAGAGGAATTTTTATGCCAATGCTGCCTTAAAGCGGGTTTACCTCCCGATAATTGGCTATTAAACGGCACCAAAATATACAAATTCCAAGCCATAATCTTTGAGGAAGAAAGACCGAAAGGTAAAGTGAAGCGAAAAGTCCTCGGCGAGAAATAATTTCATGCGGGTTTATTTCACCCATGGCGGCGGATGACGTGGAAAACGCTGTAAAAACCTTATAGATGTGACAAAAAGATAAACAAGTATTTTAAGTCAAATGATAATAGAATTGGAAACATGTTCTTGCCACGGAAAATTTTGGAAAAGAAACTTCAGGAGATGCTTGCTGAAGATTTGGGGCAAGGAGACATAACCACAGCCTTAACCGCTCCAGAGGATAGCACAGCAGAAGCAGAAGTAATAGCGAAAGAGCAGGGAGTTGTTGCTGGAATTGAAGAGGCAAAGGTTCTTCTACAAGATTTAGGACTTAAAATTGAAACTTTGGCTTCTGATGGAGAAAAACTAAAGGCTAAACAAGTCATAATGAAAATTTCTGGTGATGTCAGGACAATTCTTTCGGTAGAACGCACACTCCTTAATGTTATTTCGCGTATGAGCGGCATAGCAACAACCACAAGGCAACTGAAAGAAAAAATCAAAAAGGCAAAACTCAAAACAAGAGTTGCATGCACAAGAAAAACAGCACCCGGGCTTCTGCACTTTGATAAAAAAGCTGTTCTAGTTGGCGGCGGCGACACACACAGATTTCATTTAGACGACATGGTTTTGATAAAAGACAACCACATTAAAGTAGCTGGAGGTATTGAAAAAGCTATTAGACGAGTCAAGGAAAAGGCTTCATTCAGCAAAAAAATCGAGGTAGAAGTTTCAAAAACTGATGATGTTTTAGATGCAGCAAAGGCCGGAGCCGACATAATTATGTTGGACAATTTTTCTCCAAAACAAATAGGAATAGCGGTTGATCTGCTAAAAAGCGCAGGTTTTTTTGGAAAAATTTTGCTGGAAGCTAGTGGTGGAATAACAGCGGAAAACATTCTTGCTTTCGCTTCTACAGGAGTCAACATTGTAAGTTTGGGGGAACTCACACATAGCGCAAAGACTTTGGACATAAGCCTAGAAATAAAAAAAATAAGAAAGCAGTGAGCTGAAATTTCATGATTACCCAAGCAGAAGCAGTAGTGCCAAAACTATGAGATTTAAGGTTGAATGGGCAATTGCCGAAATAAGGTAGGAGTGCCAATGATGATATATGTAACCCAGAACAAGTCCCATCAAAAAGCCTGCGATGATATAAACTAATTGTGGATCGGGATGGAATAGTCCAAAAACTATTGAGGAAGCAACTATAGCTACTCCTGAAGGATATTTGCTGTTAATAGCAGTTTGCAGGAAACCTCTAAAAGTAAACTCTTCGCATAAACCTGCTAAGGCTAAGGCAATTATCACGGAAATTAAACCTTCCGAAGTTCTACTAAGATCTGAAAGTAATTGATTGGAGTCTTTGACAGCTTCACTGATTCCAAAAATCGACACAAGAATATTAGAAACAACAAGGTTAAAGAATAGGAGGAAGATACCAAAAGCTATTCCAAGCAAAATGGTCTTGAGCTTTATTTTCAATCCTATATAATCTTTAACGTTCACTTTTTTGTAGAGCATATAGCTCAGTGGAATGGCTATAACAAGCAATTCCCCAAGAATCAACGTCAAAGAGTCTCCCACCAAAACAAGAAGTGCAGCTCCCAAAAACATTAGAAGTACAAAGGTTGCCAGCACCGCCAAGATAGCTGCAAAAGGAGAGATAACTCCGCCACTTTCCTCCATACATTCTACACCTTCCACATATTCCTATCGCTCCTACAGTTGCATAAAAAACTTGCTAACATTTCACAAAACAACAGAAATGGCGAAATGTCAGTTCTTAAATGGGTTTTTGGGTTTGAACTCTCGGAGTTATTTTTAAGGTTCTGAAGCCTCTCGCGCGTGGATTCAAAATTTCAACGAGATTAGTCTTTTTCAAAATTTCTTTTGGATCTTCCGCATAACCTCTGATGTCGTGTTCAGCGGGTATAAGAGAACACAAATACACTCTTTTCTCAGAAATTCTAGGTTGACATTTCGATGGTAGACCGAGCAAAATTGCTCTGTCTCCACCAATGGCATCTTCACACGCATACAATATTGCATGGGCCCCCGCCGTTAATTCTGCAATCCTCACCGGTATGCTTTCTTTTCCTATTGCCAAAACCTCAACTCCATATCTCTGCGTAACTTCGCAAGCAATTTTTCTTAGTCGCGGCAAAATTTTTAGGAGATGACGCTTCGCTTTGCCAGAGATTCTGATGTTAGAAAATTGAATTGGAGACAACTGCTCAAGTGAAATTGCCCCAAGTGACATGTCGAGATGCACTACATCAGCCTTAGCTTTTTCAAGTAGCTGTTTACAGAGCTCAGCTTCATGCACTATGAGTTCGTGTCCTTTTTCTGCGTCTGCATCGATGCGTTCTGCCAATAACATACTTGGTTCTCTATATGGCGGGCAGGTCAATACTGATGCGGCTGCAACAATTGACACAGGTTCAAATCTTTCATCAAGTATTGCAGAAGAAGAATCAGCCGCGATAATTTTCAATCCGTTTTCACCTTGACTACAATAAATGACTTACAAGAATTTATTTCTGTAGCTTCAACCTCTTGGCTTCTTAATTTGCATTCCTAGAATGAATATTTCTGAGCTTTTGGATCGGCTGGCCTCAGGCTTTATTACCTTTACGATTTCGAAATGTTTTTTCACTTTATCTATGAAATCTTGGAGCATGTCTCCTTGAAAAACTTTTACAAAGAAACTTCCTGCAGGTTCAAGAATTTCCAGAGATATTTTCAACGCTTGTTGTGCCAAATCTATTTGCCGAGCATGGTCAACTTCCCATATTCCAGAAATATTTGGTGAAGCATCTGAGATTGCTACATTAGCTTTTCTAGGGATGAACTCAAGAATCTCCTGCGAAATTTCAGGCTCGGTTATGTCGCCTATTATTGTTCGGACATATTTTTGTGGAAAAGGTTCGATGGGCTTCAAATCAACTCCTAAAACAAATCCTTTATTTCCGACAATTTTTTTTGCAGCCTGAGTCCATCCACCTGGCGCAGCACCTAAATCAACAACAACGTCGCTCCTTTTTATGAACTGATACTTCTTCACGACTTGAAAAAGCTTGTATGCAGCTCTAGAGCGATAATTTTCCTCCTTAGCCTTCTTATAATAATAATCTCTTTTCCTATCTTGAAGCCATGCCTTAGGCAAAACTAGCTGTCACCCATCATGCCAAATTCGGTTTTGGTTATGGAAAGAACCCACTCAGTGAGTCTCTCACAACTTCGCGGCGAAATTGCACTTGAGGGGTCGCATCTAGGGTTGTCTGGGCACAGCAGGCACGGGCAGTCGGCTATTGAATCTATTGATGCGGGAAGCCTTTTGGGATATAGCCTATAAGTCCATCTTCCATCGCGAAGTTCCTTCTCTCTGCGAATCAACCCTTTATCTTCAAGTTTTAGGGCTATTCTAGAGCCTTCTCTACTGCTTGCTCGAAGTTTCCGCCAGAGTTCCGATTGAAGTACACCTTCGTAACCTGTGTTTATTATGAATTGGAGAGCCTTCTGCTCTAAGTCGTTTCGCCTCGGCATTTTTACCAGTTCCATTCTTTCACGTTATTATATATGCGATTTTAGATAAAAAGGTGTATGTTAACGTTTGAAAATAAACAATGTTGAAGGACTAGAAAAATGAAGAGGGAGAATGCAGGGGGATTCTACTGTTTAGGGATAGAGTCAACAGCAGACGACTTCAGTGTTGGAGTGGCAACTTTCGGCGGCAAAATATTGGCCAACGTAATAAATGCTTACATGCCAGAAGAAGGTGGGATACATCCCCGAGAAGCTGCGAGACACCATGCAGAAGTAGCGGGCAAAGTCTTAGAAGAAGCTTTCACAAAAACTGGAATAAAACCAGAGAGCTTGTCAATTATTGCTTTTTCTCAGGGTCCAGGTCTAGGTCCATGTCTTCGCACGGGCGCGACGGTAGCCCGCGCCCTGTCTTCCTATCTTAATGTTCCACTTGTGGGGGTAAATCATTGTGTAGCGCATATAGAAATTGGGAAAATGAAGACACGCGCTGGAGATCCTATAACCCTTTATGTTTCTGGTGGAAACACTATAGTTTCTGCTTTTGACTCTGGACGTTATAGAGTTTTCGGTGAGACTTTAGACATTGCTCTCGGAAATTGTTTGGACGTTTTTGCGAGGGAGGCTGGGCTGCGTCAGAAGGTCGGTATGCCCTTCGGAGCTGTTGTTGAAAAACTTGCCGCAAAGGGAAAAAAGCTAGTCCCCTTGCCATACACGGTTAAAGGCATGAACACATCCTTCAGCGGTTTGTTAACTGCTACAGTCAATCTACTCAAAAAAAGAGAACACACACTCGAGGACTTGTCTTACAGTCTACAAGAGACAGCGTTTTCCATGGTTACCGAAGTCACTGAAAGAGCTTTAGCGCACACTGAGAAAAAAGAGGTTCTGCTGACTGGAGGAGTGGCCGCCAACAAAAGATTGCAGTCAATGATTAGAGCCATAGCAGAAGAGCACAATGTTAGATTTTGTGTCGTGCCAAGTGAGTTCGCAATTGATAATGGAGCAATGATCGCTTGGACTGGGGTATTAGCCTACAAGTATGCTATGGTTACACCTATTGATAAAAGCTTTGTGAAGCTAAAGTGGCGGCTGGAAGAGGTTGAAATTCCTTGGATAAAATGAAGTTGCCATTCTTAATAAAAAAAGGAGCAGAAGCCAGTCTATACCTTGCCGAATGGCATGGCAAAAAGGTGATAATGAAGAAACGTTTGCCCAAGAAATATCGTCCTTCCGAGTTGGACAAGCAGATTCGAGTTTACCGAACAATTCATGAACCACAATTAATGCATGAGGCAAAAAAAGCCGGAGTACCAACACCGACGATTTTTCTGGTTGATGTGAAAAAAACAACAATAATAATGGGGTTCATTGGAGGAACACAAATAAAGCAATTGCTAGGTAAAACCGTCAAAAGCAAGAGACAAAGTCTATGTCTCAAAATAGGTGAATTGATAGGTAAGCTTCACGCACACGGTATAATTCACGGTGATTTAACCACGTCAAACATGATTGTAGACAATGAAGGAAAAATTTTCCTTGTGGATTTTGGACTTGGTGAGAAAACAAAAGAACTCGAACCCAGAGGAGTTGATTTGCACCTTATGAAGAGGGCTCTACAAAGCACGCATTTTCGCTTTGCTGAAGAATGCTTTAACGCTGTAATTGAGGGATATTCGAAGGTTCTAGATGTAAAAACTGTGAAAAGCATTTTGGACAAGATAAAGGAGATAGAGAGAAGAGGAAGATATATCGCTGAAAGAAAAGATGATTGGGATGACTAAGACTAATTTGTCCGTCAGAAAAGACAGTGATTCAGCATGAATTTTCAACTGAGAGGCAGAGTCATATTCTTCGCAACAAACAATGTCAACAAGTTTAACGAAGCTTGCAACGTCTTAGCTCATTACAGAATAGCGGCGGGCATGATTAGAGCAAAAACCTCAGAAATCCAAAGCGATAGTCTAGAGGAAATTGCCAAAGAAAGCGTTATGAAGTCTTTCCAAGAGTGCAATTTGCCAGTAATAGTGGAAGACGCGGGATTATTTATAGAGGCGTTAAACGGATTCCCCGGCCCATACGCCGCATACGTTTACAGAACAATAGGCAACAGGGGTCTATTGCAGTTCATGGAAAACACTAAGGACCGCAAGGCGAAGTTCCAATCTGCCGTGGCATACTATGATGCGGAGTTAAAATCGCCAATGTGTTTTAAGGACGAAGTGATTGGAGAAATAACTAGGAAAGAAAGAAAAGGAGACGGAAAGTCTGGTTTTGGTTTTGACCCAGTTTTCAGACCAATCAACAGCTGCAAAACATTCGCAGAGATGAGCACATCAGAGAAGAATAGATATTCTCATCGTGCAAAGGCTTTCCGCACATTTGCGAAATGGTATGGAAGGTTTCGATAAAAAAGCCAAAATAGTATTTCGCTTCGAATCAATAATTTTAAATATTCGTCTACATTCGCTCATACAGAGCTTAAGGGATGAAAAATGCCTAAACAAGAAAAAGGAAAATCCCATCAGATACGACCAGTCAGCAAACGACCACCAAACTGGTGCAAATATCAACCAGAAGAAGTGGAGGCCTTAATTATTAAACTGGCCAAGGAAGGAAACCAACCAAGTCGTATAGGAACAATTCTAAGAGATCAGCATGCAATCCCCCTAGTGAGGCCAATCACTGGAAAAACAATAACAAAAATACTCAAAGACGCAGAACTTGCCCTAGCGATACCTGAAGACCTTGGGAATCTGCTCCAAAAAGCTGAAAGCCTAGCCGTCCACCTTGAGAAGAACAAAAAAGACTTGCATAACAAAAGGGCAATGCAAATCATTGAAGCGAAAATCCACAAGCTTTCGAGATACTACAAACGTGAAGGTGTTCTGCCGCCTAACTGGAAATACGAACCAAAAATAGCCTCTTTAGCTTAAATATCATATTCTAAGCTCTTCCTTTAATGAATCAAACCTACAATGCAAGCTCTAAATCTTAAATAATCCATCCCTCTAGCCTAAGGTGACCGCTATGGTTTCAGATGAGTCCAATATTACAGGCTTTTTGGATTCAGCCGCTGAAGCGGCTAAGGCGATTCTAGAAACAGTTAAAGAAGACGGCTTTATCTATGCTTTTTCGCATTTGGATGCTGATGGAGTTGCAGCTGCTGGAATCATAGGGAAAGCATTGTTTAGGCTTGACGCAAGATTTCGAATAAGAATAACCCAGTGGGTTGACGAAAAAATTATGGACGAAATCACATCCGAGAAGCCACAACTAATAATTTTGACAGATTTTGGAAGCGGGTATATTGAATTGTTAAATGAAAGACTTGCGGATTCTAAAATAGTGATTTTGGATCATCACCAAATTGTTGGCGAAGAATCAGCTAATTTTGTGCATGTGAACCCGCACTTACATGGAATAGATGGAGCACGAGATATCAGTGGTTCTGGTGTTGCATATTTTGTGGCCAAGAAGATTGACAAAGTTAATGTTGATTTGGCGCCTGTGGCTTTGGTTGGGGCTCTCGGCGATTTGCAGGACAAATATGATCAACGAAAGTTAGGTGGAGTGAATAGAAAAATAGTTGAAGATGCAGTAAGCACTAGTTCTTTGACAGTTGAAAAGGATCTAATATTCTTTGGAAGAGAAACGCGCCCTATACACAGAACTCTGGCGTGTAGTACTAATCCCTTTATTCCGGGTATAAGCGGCGAAGAAGACAAAAGCTCGGCTTTCTTGGCAAGTTTGGACATCAAACCAAAACACGGTGAAAAATGGCGCGCTTTGAGGGATCTTTCCGAGGATGAGAAGAAAAAGTTGTGTTCGGCTCTTGCAGATTACTTATTATCAAAGGGCCTGCGTTATGAGGTTGCGAATCTAATAGGGCACGTTTATGTTTTAGACAATGAAGAATCTTGGACTCCTCTTAGAGATGCAAGGGAATTCTCTGTTTTGTTGAATGCTACTGGGCGCATGGATAAGCCAAGTATTGGAGTGGCTGTCTGTATGGGCGACAGAGGTCCGGCTCTTGAAGCAGCGAATAGGGTGCTTAAAGACTACAGAAGAACTATCAGTAAGTATCTTGGGTGGGTGCTAGAAAAACCTGAGAGGATGAAGGAGTATGAGAATATTTACGTTATTTATGGTGAAAACTTCATAAACGACAAAATAGTAGGAGTAATCTCTTCTATACTCTCAACAAATCTCCCTAGCCCTGAAAAGCCGCTGATCGCGTATGCTAATGTTGAAGAAGAAGGCTTGGCAAAATTTTCTGCAAGAACTATCGACATCATGACTAATAAAGGAATTAACCTGGGAGAAGTCATGCAAGTTGCCGCTGAAAAATGTCAAGGGAATGGGGGAGGCCACAACGTAGCTGCTGGAGCACAAGTTCCCATAGAGAGCATCGACGCCTTCATACAAATTGTTAATGAACTAGTGGGACGCCAATTGAAGGGTGAGAAGATTGGAAGCTGAAATAATACTTGAATATGGAGACGCGAAATTTGCAGAAGCCGTAGCCAAGGCAATTTCGCCAGACAACTTCAAAGTACCCAAAGGCTTGAGCATCAAAACGATGCGAAAAGCGAACAAGGTTTTTACAAAAATAAGAAATAAAGGAGAGTTTCCAACTTTCATCTCCACAATTGACGACTTGCTTTTTTGCGCGTCAACTGCAGAGAAAGCTATAAAGGTAGCGAAGAGGCTTCAATGATTTTCTGCTAGTCTATTATGATCGATTTGTTCTGTATAGTGTTACTGTGTCTCCAATTTTTGTGTCAAACATTTGTGCTGCATTGCCTTGGTTTATTGAAATTTCTAAGAAACTGTGGCTTCCGATCATGGCTAATGGTTTTTGTGGTCTAACTTCTGCATATGCTCGGCAAAGCTTCAACTTTAGCTTAGTGTCTTTAAGTTTGATGTTAGCAAATTGCTTTATTTTCATTGCTTTAATTTCATTCTCTCCCAAGTTCGTGATTATGTTCCCAAAATTGTCAATGTGTGTAATTTCACCCTTCAGGACATCTCCATCTCTTATAATCTTGGCGAAGTCTGGTGTCACAATCTTGAAAACTTCTGGTCCAAACTCTATAGGCGAGGTTCCATTTGCCAGATGAGCGGCTGCGGGTGCAAAAATGTCTCGTCCATGGAATGTATTAGATATCTTGAGCAACATAAGCTTTCGGTTTGATATTTCATAAATGTGCACGATACCTTGACTTTTCGCAGCTAGGGTCAGTACGCCGTTATCTGGTCCAATGTAGAAACTGTGCTTTGTCTGAATAAGAAGCGAGCGTCTTATTGTTCCAACTCCGGGGTCTACGACTCCAACGTGAATCGCGCCTTTTGGAAAGTAAGGAGAAGCGGAAGCTAAAGCGTAGGCACCCATCCTTATGTTGAATTTTTCGACCCCGTGAGTTACGTCAACAACTATCGCTTTTGGGCTTATGCTTAAAATCACAGCTTTCATTTCAGCTACATAAGGGTCTTTTAAGCCAAAATCTGTTGTTAATGTGATTATTGGACTTGGCATGTTTATTTCAGTATGCCTCTTCTGATTCTTCTAATTTTTGCTCGACCACAACTGTGTTCTCCAGACAGGTCGCGGTAGTCTCTTCTAATTCTTCCGTTTTCTTTTGGCTCTTTCTGGAGCGTATGTCAAACATAAGCATCAACATATATGGCATTGACAGATAGCCCACTGCAAGAATGGGATTATGGAACCACGTGGTTGACCCTAGTAACTGGTCGGTTATCCCTGCTCCATAATTGGTTATGATGTCCTGAATCATGAAAGCCACAAACGTCAGTGTTAGACAAACGCAGAACTGGACAAGCACGCTCCTTTCTCTTCCCAAAATGATTGATGGTATAACGGATGACAAGACGAAAACCCATGCAAAAGCATATATGAAAACAATCATGTCAATCCTAGAGGATAGCCAAGCACTCGTTGAGGGCCAGAACATGCTTAAATACGTCAAAACTGTGGCGACCGCCGTCTGCGTGAATAATTGGTAGCTAATCATCAGGGTCCAGGCAACAGCAATGTAAAAAGGCGTTATCCATGCCGCGTTTCCCAAACTCATCCCGCCGGAAATTAATAGATATCTTATATCTTAAGGTTTACGCTACTCTACTCCCTATTCGCACTACACCAAACAGCTAAAATAAACGAACATTATCATAAACTCTGAAACGAACAGGAGTAATCAAAAATGTTCTTTCGCAAAAAGCATGCAGCCAAGACAGTGTCGGTTACTGTCTGTTTTGCAGCGTTGTATGCTGTCTTCGGATTCCTGCCAATTTCTAAAATAATAGGTCTAAATGGGTACATAACTGCCGCAACAATAATGGCTCCAATAATTGGCGTGTTACTAGGACCATACATAGGCGCTGTGTCAGTAGTTTTAGGCGGCGTCATAGGGTTCTTTGTTGCTACTATTTCTACACCAAGCCTTGTTTCAGGTGTTATTGCCACCTTGTGTGCCGGTATGTTATGCAATGGGAAGCGGAGCCTTTGCGCCTTCGTCTATTTTTCCATGTTGTTTCTTTTCGGGTTCTATCCTTTTGTCGGTCCTATCTGGCTTTATCTTCCATTAGTGTGGTTTCAGATAGCTGTTTTCCTGATTCTAATCTCACCCATACAATCCATGGCTACAAGGCGCCTTAACTCCAACAGTGATTCCAAGATTCTTTCTGCCTTCTTTGTGACCTCTTTAACGTCAACTCTAGCAGGTCAAATCGCGGGATCTTTAACCTTTGAGGTTATTTCGTGGCCTATTTTTATGGCAGACGTTAACACGTGGAGAAGCTACTGGCATGTCCTCACATTTGTTTATCCAATAGAAAGAACAATCATAGCTTTATGTGCAGCTCTCATCGGAATATCATTGCATAAGGCGCTGCAGTCTGCGAACTTGACAGTACTCAGTCGCGAGAGTCCGCAAGAAACGAGTTCATGAAAATGCATTCTTTGAATGGCATCATCATATCTGAAGAGCCATAGATGCCGTCATCAAAATCTACGGGGGCATCTCTTACTATTACAATAGGAGTTTTTTCAGCGGCTTCGCCCATTAGCAAATGTGCAGCAGAAGCCAAGTCATCTGCAATCGCCTGTCTAGTGAGGACTAATGGTTTGCCATAAAGGTCTTTTTCTACTCTAGTGTCTTTTACGGGTTTGAATCCGGCAGCAGCTAAAGCCAAGCCGGTGGTTCCGATTCGTAGTGGTGTTAGACCGCTGTCAACGACTAAAATCGCAACACGCTTTCCAGTCTTGTGCTTGATCTTTTCTCTGATGTGTTTTGCCCATTGTTGGGCGTCTTTTGGCCATAAAACCACATAACCGACAGGCGCATTTTTATTGTCGGTTCCAGCGTTGGCTGTCAAGATTCCATTCTTAAGCGTTAGAATAGCCTTTTCAACTCCTCCGTAAATCTCGTCTGCTTCACGCAAAATCAACTCTGCAAATTCTGGTTGCAGGGAGAACTGTTTTGCCAGTTTCTTTGCCTTGGTGGAAGGTTTAATTTCGCCTAATCTGGCTATGCGTCCTTCAGCGTAGGCTAAAATTTTTGAGGTTATAACTAATATATCATCGTCCTCCAATCGCAAATTCTGTTCTTTCAAGGTTTTAAGAATCACTTCAACAGGGTCATCTCCGGTTTTTACAATTTCCGTATTAACAGCGTAAAGTTTCATACGATTTCTATCCTCCATGCAAGATGGGAACAAAAACTATTTCATCTCCGTCTTTCAGCAAAGTTTCCAAACCGTCTAAAACGTTGATTTCCTTCCCATTAACAAGTATTAGAGTATTCAGTCTTGGATCTTCAAGTTCTGGATCTACTAACACTCGTTTAAGTTTTGGCCGCTTTTCCACGATTTTCTTTAGGATTTGTCTCAGTGGAACATCATCTTTTATCTCTATGGCAAGTTTTGTTTTGCCTGACAAGATGCGCAAAGCTCCTACGAATTTTACCGTTACAACCATTTGCCTTTTCCTACCTTTTTGGCTATAGAACTACTATTATCGAGATATCATTGACATTCGTGCCTGTGGGCCCTGTAAAAATAAGGTCTCCCAAATCCGAAAAGAATTCGTAGGAATTGTTTTCATGCAGGTATTCTTCTGGATTTAGCCCGAATCTTGCTGCCTTTGCTAATGTTTTTCCATCAACCATTGCCCCAGCAGCGTCTGTGGGTCCATCCACGCCATCCGTGCTCAGAGAAGCCAAAACTACTCCTTCCATCTCCGTCAATTTCAGAGATGATGCCAAAGATAATTCTTGGTTTCTCCCACCCAAACCTTTCCCTGTGACAGTTACAGTTGTCTCTCCGCCCGCCACTATGCTCGCTGGTTTTGAAATGGGGTTTCCAGAGGCACAAATTTCGCGGGCTATTGACGCAAGCATTACTCCGACATGTCTAGCTTCTCCTTCCAAGACTGCGGTTAACAAAAGCGTGTTTAAGCCTTCACTTCTGAGCTGTCCGCAGGCCACTAGACTTGCGAATCTGTTATTTCCAACAACAACATTGTAAGCCTTCTTGAAAGCTTTGTCTCCGACCTTTGGGGTCTCTGAAATTACGCTTCTTTCCCCATCCAAAAGGATTTTTTTGATCGTCGCCGGGGTCTTATCCCATAGGCTGTATTTTTTCAAAACTTTTATGGCGTCATTAAAGGTTGTTGAGTCTGGAACTGTTGGACCCGAAGCAATAGAATCCAGGGGGTCGCCTACAACATCGGATAAAATAAGGTTTAGAATAGTAGCTGGATAAGCCTTTTTTGCCAGCCAGCCGCCTTTAAAATCTGAAATATGCTTTCTTATGGTGTTAATCTCGTTTATTGTTGCGCCACATTTAAGCAGGGCATTTGTAAGTTTTCTTTTGTGAACGATCGAGATTTCTCCGCGCGGCATAGGCATGAGGCTTGAGCCGCCGCCTGAAATCAAACACATGACTAAATCGTCTTCCTCTGCTTGTTCTGCTATTTCTAACATGCGTCGTGTTCCTTCCACACCTGCCTCATCTGGAACTGGATGACTTGCTTCATGAAGCCTTATAATTTTAGTGCTTTTTTTGCTTCCATGCGGAACGTTGACAAGTCCGCTTGTTATGTACCTGCCCAGAATCTGCTCTAAAGCTTCTGCCATTGAACCGCTTGCCTTACCACCACCTATCACGTAGATGTTCTTGAATTTTTTCAAGTCAAACCTATACCTGTCCACTTGAAGACTCGAGTTTTTCAGCAAAACTTTCGATTTCATTATTTGTTTGGGGTCAGCGCTGTTCAAGGCGTGTTCAAGGCTTCTAAGAGTTAAAGCCCTAGCTTTTTGGTTGAGCTTAGTCTCGCCGTTTTCGATGAGCTTTTCTCTATTTTTTATAACTATCATTGGCGCGACCTATTGTTGATTTCTTAAAGAGCAATGCGTAAGTGTAATAAGCCAATATTAATAAAGAATTCCGCAAAACATTACTCGGTGAATTATGTGCCAAAACCAAAAGTCTATGTTACACGAGAGCTCCCCGAGCGGGGCTTAAACATAATTAAGAAATACTTTGACACCGAAGTTTGGCCTGAATATGCTCCACCGCCAAAAAAAGTAATAATAGAAAAGGTCAGAAACGTTGACGCTCTTGCTCCGTTACTGTCAGATAAAATAGATGCAGAGGTCTTTGACGCTGCGTCCAATCTGAAGATTGTTTCACAGCTGGCTGTGGGCTTCGATAACATAGATTTGAGAGAGGCCACGAAAAGGGGAATTTACGTTACGAACACCCCTGAAGTTTTGACTGACACTACAGCGGATTTTGCTTGGGCCTTGCTGATGGCGGTTGCAAGGCGTGTTGTTGAAGCAGACAAATATGTTCGCGCTGAACAGTGGAAGGTTGGCTGGCACCCAAGCATGATGCAGGGCAGGGATGTTCACCATGCAACTATCGGCATTATTGGTGCTGGACGAATTGGCTATGCTGTAGCGAAAAGAGCTAAAGGCTTTGACATGAAAATCCTCTTTTACGATGTTATTCCAAGACCAGAGATGGAAAGAGAATTAGGTGCAAAAAAGGTTGAATTGGACGCCCTTTTCAAGGAATCAGACTTTGTTAGCGTTCACGTTCCGTTAATGAAAGAAACTTATCATTTAGTGAACGCTGAGAAACTTAACTTGATGAAGAAAACCGCTTATCTAATAAACAACTCGCGCGGACCTGTTGTTGACGGGAAAGCTTTGTATCAAGCCTTAAAAGAGGGCAAAATAGCCGGCGCTGGATTGGACGTTTTCGAGCAGGAGCCAGCGCCTTTGGATAATCCTCTACTTAAACTTGAAAACGTGGTGGTTGCTCCTCATATATCCAGTGCAAGCTATGAGACACGCTCTAGAATGGCTGAAATGGTTGCGGAAAACCTTGTTGCATTCTTTGAGGGAAGAAAGCCCCCAAACCTAATTAACCCAGACGTGCTAAAGGTGCGACCGCTGTCTAAACAATTTTAACCATTAATTTAGGACCGACTAAGCTGTAATAGTTAAATACCCCCCATCTTTTACCTTTAATTCCTCTTCAAAATCTAGGTGATTCGAGTGGACTCTATCTTTGCTAAAAGAATGGAGAGTTTAGGAACAGAAACAGCCTTTGAGGTGCTTGCTAAGGCAAAGGCGCTTGAAAAACAAGGAAAACATATTGTGCATCTGGAAATTGGTGAGCCTGATTTTGACACGCCAAAAAACATTAGGGAAGCTGGAATAAAAGCCATTAATGCAGGCTATACCCATTACGGTCCATCTGCTGGAATTCCCGAACTTAGAGAAGTCATCGCGCAGTACATTTCCAAAACCAGAGGCGTAAAGGCGGACCCGGACGAAGTTGTTGTAACGCCTGGTGCTAAGCCAATAATGTTCTTCACTATCCTCGCATGTGTTAATCCGGGCGACGAGGTTCTTTATCCAAACCCGGGTTTCCCGATTTATGAATCTGTGGTCAACTTTGTTGGAGCTAAACCAGTGCCCATACCGCTTAAGGAAGAGAACGATTTTAGACTCGATCCCGAATACGTCAAAGGAAAGATAACAAAGAAAACCAAAATGATCATTTTGAATTCCCCAGAAAACCCGACCGGCGGCGTTTTAACCAGAGAAGATCTGAAGGTTATAGCCGACTGCATCGCTGACAGAGATGATGTGCAAGTGCTCTCAGACGAGATTTACAGCAGATTAATCTATGAGGGAAAAGATGAAAGCATCGCTTCCCTTCCTGGAATGAAAGACAAAACCATCATCTTGGATGGTTTCTCAAAGACCTATGCCATGACCGGTTGGAGACTCGGCTACGGCGTAATGCGAAAGGATTTAGCCCAAAAAGTTGCGCAACTGATGACCAACTCCAACTCTTGCACGTGCACTTTCACGCAGATCGCTGGCATCGAAGCCCTAAAGGGACCGCAAGACGAAGTGGAGATGATGGTTGGGGAATTCAAAAGGAGAAGGGAAGTCATAGTTTCAGGCTTGAACAATATTAAAGGCATAACCTGCAAGAAGCCGCGCGGAGCTTTCTACGTTTTTCCAAACATTACTAGGACTGGAATGGATTGTAGAAAACTTGGAGATTACCTGCTTAACGACGCTGGAGTAGCAGTCTTACCTGGAACCTCATTCGGAAAGTATGGTGAAGGCTATCTACGTTTATCTTTTGCCAATTCAATTGAAAACATCAAAAAAGCTTTGGACCGCATAGAAAAGGCTCTTCAAAACAGATAGCTTCTTTAATCCTCTATTTTTTCTCCTGTTAAAGTCTCAACTATGTCTGAGGCTAACTCTATCAGATTGTCTGCTTGCTCTACGGCTTTCTCTCCATCGATCTCTTCTAATCGTGCAAGTTGCCGTACCACCTCTTCGATTTGCACTAGGCACCTCAAAACTGGGTCTGCTACTGGCTGGGTTTTTTCTGCTGTTTCTCTTATTATGATTTCTACGAATGCTGGCTCTCCTAGGCTGTAGTAGATGGCGTTCCGGGCTTTTCTGCTGGCTTCTAGAACCAAGCTTGGAGTCATGTACGGCATTTTTCTTGCAGCCTTCAACTCTGCTTTTGCTTCGCGCAAGTATCGAAGTGCCCATCCTCTTCTGTATTCGTCCATCATGTGTTTTGCCTCTTCTTTTCCTCTTTAAGAAATTAGAAGTGTTTTAATAAAGCTACTCGTCTTCTCCGACGTTTTCGTTTGAGGTTGTTGTCGGTTGCACTTCAGTGAATGCATGTGTTATGTATCCTGCAATTTGGTTTCTCACTTTTGTTGTTGTTCCTTGTATGAGAGTTTCGACCATATGTTTGTTATAATCAAAATTGTTAGAGAATTTTTCGGGAAAACGTCTGATAAGTTCCTTGGCTATACGCTTAATCTGTTCTGTACGTACATTTCCCAAAGTTTAGGTTCCTCCGAACGCGCATTGCCATTTGTTCATCCTCCGCGGCTAAATGTGCAATAAAGTAAGCCTTCATAAAGCAACAAGGCTAATTTAACTTTACTCCAAAGAATTTTTCGAAATTCCGTATTATCTGTCCTGTGACGTCTGCAGTATTCATCTTCTTTATTTCTGCTATAGCCTTAACCACTGTCGGAATGAAGGCTGGCGTTGTTCTTTTACCGCTGAATGGTGGCTTCGAGAAGCGCACTGGTCCATCAGTTTCTGTTAACAGGTTGGTTAATGGTATCCTCCTAACGACTTCACGTATGCCATTGGAAAAGGCAGTCGGTAGGCCTTCACTGATGTAGTATCTTTCCTTCACTACTTTGGATAAGGCATTTATTGGGTTGCTGAACCAATGCAGCAAAACTCTTTGAAGATTGTATGAAGGGAGCATTTCAATAATTTGAGTTGTTGTCCCGCGTGAATGAATTATGACTGGTAAACCAAGTTTCTCAGCCAGCCTCAACATCTCGTTAAAAACCATCAGTTGCCTGTCTAAGACTTTTGCATACGTATTATCTAATCCAATCTCTCCAATGGCAATCAGCGCCTTGTTTTGTCTTTGCTCCGAAATGAGCTGCAGTGTTTTTTGGAGTTCATCATCTCCTAAGTTATTCACGTTCCATGGGTGAATGCCTAAAGCAGCAAAAACAATTTTTGGATATTGCTCAGCTAGTTCTAGACTTTTAACGCTTGTTTCCAAATCCACAGAGTTTGAGATCAGGGCAATGACATTTGAGCTTTTTGCTTCATCTACAATTTCATTGACGCATTCGGAGTATTCCTCATCTGAAAGATGTATATGCGCATCAACGAAACTTATTTTTGAGCACGCAGCTTCCATTAGACTGATTCAAGTTTGCTTTTATAACTTCCTTTTTATCTGAATAATCTGGAATGTTAACGGCGGTTTTCAGCAAATAAAGAACAATAAACGTTAAATATTGCTTTAAATAGAAAAAGAGGCTACTGAGGAGTCTTTATGGTTGATTTAGAGTTAGCCGTAGCTCCCATGCATAGGCTATGCAAGAAAGCCGGAGCTGACAGGGTAAGTGAAGCTGCAGCGAAAGAGCTAGCCAAAGCACTAGGGGAGATCGGTGTAAAAATCGCTAAAGAAGCACTAGATTTTGCAATGCACGCCGGAAGAAAAACCATAAAAGCTGAAGACATTGAAATAGCTGCCAAAAAAGTTATGGGCAAGTAGTTCTTTTTTCCCAAACTTCTCTTTTCTTTTTGTCAGACTCGAAGAAAAGCCCATTATTTAGTCTGATTTCTTCTGAAGAATCTCAGAGAAATTAGGAAATACTCCTTAGCAAAAAACATCAAAGCAACATGACTTCTTTACATCACCAAACAAGTTTCTCTTGACTCAAAAACAGCATAGCCTCATTTTCATCTACAATGACGCCTCCTGCTAAAACCGCATCTCTAAACCCGCAACTCGCTGAACTCACTTAACTCCTCTAGACTATTCTAATTCTCTGCTTTATATATAAATCATAAGGAGACAAGACAAGCGCAAAGTTGAAATAACCCAAAGCGTCTAGTGAGGAAAACCTAATGAAGTGCGAAGCTATTCTACTTTATGGAAGTTGAGGATAATGGGTGGAAAAAAGAAACTTAGCCTAAAACAGATGGAGCGAATGCAAGGCAGAAAAGGTGATGAAGAGAAAGAGAAAAAGAAGAAGGAAAAGTCAGTAGTACCGAGAGAAAAGAAGCAGTTAAAAATACTTCCGCCAGATGTGAAAAACGAAAAGATTGTTGGTGAATTGAAGAAGATGCGTGTTTTGACGCCATATGCTGTGGCTTCAAGGCTTAATATAAGAATAAGTGCTGCCAAAGACTTTTTGGAACAACTGGCAGAAAACGGCTCGATCCAGCTGGTTTCTGGAAATCACAACATTAAAATATATAGGGCAAATTAGCTTCGATATTCCACCATTTCTTTCCCTACAATCTATTACTGACTATGCGGAGTTTGGAACACATTTGAGTTTTCCAAAAAGAATCTATACGGTTGAAGAAGTAAAAAAGGCAAAGGGACTCACAGACGAGGGCTATAAACATCACTTAAGAGTAAAAGGAAGTCCAGGCTTTAAGGAGAAAGTGAAAAAGTCAATTGCGCTTGTCAAAACTGCACGCTACTATGATTTTTTGAGAACATATATTCGCAATATAATAGAAATTGACGGCTTGACCCAACTTCGCGAAGCAGACGCGGCAATCTGGGCAAATAAATACGCCGTAAAAAATCCTGCTGACGCCGCTAGTCTTTTCATACAAAAAGCCAGCCATATGAAAGAATATCTCGAAGGCAAACTCTACTATGGTGGCACAGCAGAAAAACGTTCAACTGAAAAACGCATCGAATTCCTCAAGACATTAAAAAGCAGAAGCAGGGAAAAAGAAATAATAGAGGAATGTGAGAGGCTTCTAACGTTTTGGAGTGAAAGCTCACTAGTCTACTAAAAGCTCTACTCTAATTTTTGTCCCACTCTTTGTCTGTTTGAACAATTCAAGATTTTCGGTGATTTTGCCCAAAACATTCACTGGACTATAGGGCTGTGATTCTCCATAGAATATGCATATGGCGCTTCCCATTGGCCAGAAAGCGATAGTTCCTTTTTCAATGGTGCCTTTGGCTTTTTCTTCTCCCATCTTTATTGGTGTTTCAAAATAAACTTCTTCCTTCCATAGGGCTGCTCTTCCTTCCATCGGGAGCTTCCTAACTATCATGTCAATTGTTCTGGGGGCCAGAAAGCGTACGAGTTCTCCTTCCGCTTCTCCCAATGCCTCAATTATGAATTTTATCTTTACGCGCGAAATTTCTGCGTCTTCACCAGTCACTGGCTTTCCCTCTTTCTAAGAAACTCTTCCAGAACCTCTTCAAGAGGGACTGGTCCCAGCACTTGGAGTTCGTATTTTACTCTTACTGTAGGCTTGTTAATAGTCATTATTCTTCTTAAGTCAATAGGTGTGCCAATGACCACCACATCGCAAGGCGTGCGGTCGATGGTTTCTCTTAGTTCAGCTATTTGTTTTTCGCCATAGCCTATTGCCGGAAGAATCGTCTCTAGATGCGTGTATTTCTGATAAGTTTCATTTATTGAACCGGAAGCGTATGGTCTTGGGTTAACGATTTCGCTTGCTTGAAGCTTTTTTGCGACTATTGTTGCGGCTCCGTAAGGCATGTTGCCGTGTGTTAATGTGGGGCCATCTTCGATTACTAGTGCGCGTTTTCCTTTGATTAGCTCGGGCTTGTCAACTGTTATAGGCGAAGCTGCATCTAATATCAGAGCGTTTGGGTTGGCTCTTTTTATGTTTTCTCTAACTTGGTTCACCTTTTGTGGTTCTGCAGTGTCAACCTTGTTTATTATTACAACGTTTGCCATTCGCACATTAGTTTCCCCAGGGTGATAAGCGAGTTCGTGCCCAGCTCTGTGGGGATCAGCCACAACAATGTGCAAGTCTGGCTTGTAGAAGGGTAAGTCGTTGTTGCCTCCATCCCAGACGATGACATCCGCCTCTTTCTCTGCTTCATTCAGAATTTTCTCGTAATCAACGCCTGCATAAACGATTATACCGTTGTCAATATGTGGCTCGTATTCCTCTCTTTCTTCGATTGTGCATTCATATCTATCTAAATCCTCATAAGAAGCGAAGCGCTGGCAGATTTGCCTTCTTAAGTCTCCGTAAGGCATTGGATGCCTTATGACCACAACTTTCAAACCTTTGTTTTTTAAAATCTTCGCGACATGGCGCGAGGTTTGACTTTTCCCTGAACCCGTCCTAACAGCTCCAACCGTGACAACTGGAACGTTTGCCTTCAGCATCGTGGTTTTCGGACCCATTAAGCGGAAGTCTGCTCCACCTGCTAACGCTATGGAAGCCTTATGCATTACGTATTCGTGAGAAACATCGCTGTACGCGAAAACAACTTGATCAACATTGCATTCTCTTATGAGCCTCGGCAATTCTTCCTCTGGATAGATTGGTATGCCGTTTGGATAGTTTGGACCAGCAAGCTCCGGGGGATATATTCGTTCTTCTATACCAGGAATCTGCGTGGCTGTGAAAGCCACAACTTCATAAGCGCTGTTGCTTCTGAAAAAAACGTTAAAGTTGTGGAAGTCCCTACCCGCTGCGCCCATTATAATCACTTTATGTTTCTGCATGGTGCAGTTCCCCGTCAGAACCTTAAACAAGAGAGTGCAATACTACCTAATCATTCAATATAAACCTTAACGTGGCAAAACTATCTTAAGAGATGTAAGACCGTCTCACCTATGAAATCTATTTGTTCTGCAGTGACACCAGGATGGATTGGCAATGAAAACACCTGCTTTGATGCCTTCTCAGTTTCTAAGAGGCGATATTTTCCAAATTTGCTATAGTACGGCATGAGATGTATGGGGCAAACGTAATATACTCCTGTTTCTATTCCTTTTTGTCTTAATTTTTCGATGATCATGTCTCTTTCCTTTTGTTTTGTGTCTTTCAATCTAACGGTGTAAAGATACCAACTGTGTTTGTAGCCTTTTGGTTCCTTTGGCAGCTGCAAGTGTTCTGTTTTCCCGAGTTTTTCCGCTAGTCTTTTCGCGTTTTCTCTTCGTTTTGCAAGAAATTTGGGCAACTTTTGAAGTTGTACGCAACCTATTGCAGCTTCTATTTCTGGCATGCGATAGTTGTGTCCAAGCATTAGGGATTTGTACTTCTTTTTTTCTCCATGGCTTCTTATGAACCGCATGTTTCCTGCCATCTCATCATTGTTTGTTGTTATCATCCCGCCTTCCCCGGTAGTCATGTTTTTACTCTTGTAAAAGCTCCAACACGCAACATCAGCCAGGGCTCCAGCGGGTTTTCCCTTGTAGGTCGCGCCATGAGCTTGGGCTGCATCTTCAATTATTGATAAGCCGTGCTTATCAGCGATTTCCCTTATTGGCTGCATATCAGCTGGCAAACCATAAAGGTCTACTGGTATTATGGCTTTCGTCTTTTTTGTGATTGCTTTTTCAATTTCATTCGGAGAAATGTTGTAGGTCTTCGGGTCTATGTCCACAAAAACAGGTTTAGCCCCAGCCATAACAACCATTTCAGCCGTTGCCACAAAGGTGAAGCTTGGCAAAATTACCTCATCACCCGGTTTTGTGCCTGCCACAAGAAGTGCCGCATGCAGAGCAGCTGTTCCGCTGTTCACGGCTATTGCGTGCTCTGTTTTCACAAATTTTGCAAAGTTTGTTTCAAATTTTTTGACCATGGGTCCTGCGCCCAGACCATGTGTTAGCACACCTTTTTTCAAAACCTTGACAACTGCTTCGATTTCCTCTTTTCCAATTTGTGGCACATTTGTTGAAATCATCAGCGTCTCCGTTAGGCTAGTATGATAGCGTGTTAATAACTTCTGTGCTTATTACTTGGTTTGAATAAAACCAGAACAGCTACAATTCAAATTCTTATTCTGTTCAGAAATTCGAGAGTACAAGAGAAAGTCCTTTCCAGCCGAATTCTCTCGGCGGCATAGAAATATACCACGGTAAGGAAAAAAGCAGATTCAATATCTTTCAACAGCCACATACGTTATCAGATTAGATATCGATTAATAAACGAACTTATTTTTTCTTGCTAGTGTTAAGAGTTGCCTTATGATTTTGTGCTTTTATACCGCTAGGAATAATAAAGAGCGACGGTTCGATAAATTAATCTAGATGGGACTTAAGGATGCCCAAAATTGGCGTTTACATCTGTCACTGTGGTCTGAACATCGCCAGTGTTGTTGACGTGGAGAAGGTTACAGAGTATGCTAAACACTTGCCAGATGTTACCATAGCAAGAAACTACACTTACATGTGCTCTGAGCCTGGGCAACGTATGATTCAAGATGACATTAAATCTCATAACCTTAACAGTATAGTTATTGCAACATGCTCGCCTAGGATGCATGAAGAAACTTTTCGAAGAACAGTTGCCGACGCAGGTTTAAATCCTTACTTGCTTGAAATTGTCAATTTGAGGGAACATGTTTCATGGGTTCACAGCGAAGAACCTGAAAAAGCCACGGAAAAAGCTAAAGACCTTGTAAGAATGGGTGTAGCGCGAGCCAAACTTCTGGAGCCTTTAGAAAGGACTAAAGTGCCAGCCGAAAGAAGCGTTTTGATTGTTGGCGGCGGAATTGCTGGTATACAAGCTTCACTTGATTTGGCCAATGCAGGTTTGAATGTCATTCTAGTTGAAAAGTCACCGAGCATAGGTGGAAAAATGGCGCTGTTAGACAAGACCTTTCCAACTCTTGACTGCAGTGCTTGCATATTAACGCCTAAAATGACCGAAGTAACAAGACACCCAAACATAAGATTGATAACCTGCGCAGAAGTGGAAAACGTTACAGGTTACGTTGGTAACTACGAGGTCACGATACTAAAGAACCCGCGATATGTGGACGAGACAAAATGCACGGGATGCGGTGAATGCGCAGAAGTATGTCCAGTCATGCTTCCGAACGAGTTTGAGTTGGGACTTGGAACAAGGAATGCAATTTATAGACCATTTCCCCAAGCATGTCCAAACGTTTACACCATTGACAAGAAGGGAGTTTCCAGATGTAGAGCCACTTGCCCTGCAGGCGTAAATGCGCAAGGATATGTAGCTCTAATAGCGGAAGGAAAGTTCAAGGAAGCCTATGAATTAATCCGGAAATCTATTCCTCTCCCCGCTGTATTAGGGAGGGTTTGTTTCCACCCATGCGAAAATGAGTGCGAAAGGTGCGAAGTTGACGAACCGATAGCGATATGTGCCCTCAAGCGTTTTGTTGCCGACAACCAGATGAAACAATCAAAAGAAAAAACCGGAAAGTTTCCTCAGAAATATAGAAAAAAAATCGCGATAATAGGTTCTGGTCCAACCGGACTTACTGCAGCATACGAACTAGTGAAATTGGGCTATCCCGTAACGGTTTTTGAGGCACTACCTGAACCAGGCGGAATGCTCAGGTACGGTATACCTGCTTACAGACTTTCCAAGGATATCTTGGCGAGAGAAATTGAGTATTTGCAAGATTCAGGTGTTGAAATTCGCACAAATGTTACTTTCGGCGATACTCTAACAATGGAAAACTTGAAGAAGACCGGTTACAAGGCGATATTTCTTGCGATTGGTGCATGGAAGAGCCTGAAAATGGGGATTGAAGGAGAACAACTACAGGGCGTCGTTCAGGCCATTGACTTCTTGAGAGACGTAAACTTGGGAAAAAAGGTTGCGATTGGCAATCGGGTCGCTGTCATGGGGGGAGGAAATGTCGCGATAGATGTCTCAAGAACTGCACTGCGACTTGGCGCCAAGGAAGTATGCGTCATATATAGAAGGTCAAAAGAGGAAATGCCAGCTTTCCAACCTGAAGTAGAACAAGCTGAAAAAGAAGGCATCGAATTCCTGTTTCTCAAAGCTCCCAAGAGAATTGTTGGCAAAGATGGGAAAGTCGCTGCAATTGAATGTCTTCAGATAAGCCTCGCAGAACCCGACGACACAGGAAGAAGAAAACCTGTACCAATCGAGCGGTCAGAGCACATCATACAAGTAGACACCGTGATTCCTGCCATCGGTCAGATTGTAGACACCGCCTTTTTACCTAAGGAAATAAAGGTGAGTCACAGCACTATAGGCGTCGATCCGCTCACACTTCAAACAAGTATGCCACAAGTATTTGCGGGCGGAGATGCAGTATTAGGTCCGGCAACTGTCGTCGAAGCCGTAGCAGACGGAAAAAGAGCAGCCTTCTCTATCCACCAATGTCTACAGGGAGTAAAGCTGAAAACTTTGAGCTGGGAAGAACTTACCCCTGTTCAAATAACCCCTAAGGAAGACATTAAAAAGAAGAAAAGGAAAGTAATGCCAACCTTGCCAGTTGAAAGTAGGACTCGAAGTTTTGAGGAAGTTGAGCTTGGCTTTACAAAGGAAATGGCTATCGAAGAGGCGAAACGTTGCCTTGCTTGCGGTAGCTGCTGCGAATGTTTGGAATGCGAAAAGACATGCGAAGTAGAAGCAATCAATCATGAGCAAGGTTTTCAAAGGATGATGGTTAAAGTTGGGGGGGCAATCATAGCGACTGGTAGTGAATTGTTTGACGCTACAAAAATACAAGAATTTGGTTTCGGTAAATCGAAGAACATAATTACGAATCTTCAATTTGAAAGACTGTGCAATGCATCCGGCGCAACTGGCGGAAAAATCCTTTGCCCAGAAGATGGAAAACCGCCAAAAAGTGTAGTTTTCGTCCAATGTGTAGGATCACGAGACAAGAGGTTTCACGAATATTGTTGCCGAATAGGATGCATGGCAACGTTGAAACAAGCGATTCTGACACGAGAGAAGCTTGGAAAAGATATGGAAATCTATGTGTGCTTCAATGACATGCGAGCTTTCGGTAAAGGCTATGAAGAATTCTACAGACGAGCAAAAGACATGGACATAAACTTCGTTGCAGGATTGCCTTCTGATATTCGCCTAGACGCTAATTGTTCACTTCACTTCGATGTTTACGATAAAGACACGAACAAACTTCTTGAACTACGACCAGACCTAGTTGTTCTGGCCAACGGACTTGTCCCAAACAGCGATCTCGGCAAAACCAGCACACTATTTCATGTTTCGAGAAGCACCGACGGCTTCTTATTGGAAGCGCACCCGAAGTTGCGACCACTTGAAAGTGCAATCGGTGGCATCTTTCTTGCAGGTGCATGTCAAGGACCGAAAGACATTCCTGACACCGTCGCGCAAGCGAGCGGAGCCGCAGCAAAAGCCATAGATTTGTTGGCAAGTGGGGAAATCGAACTGGAACCTCTGAAAGCCGTTGTTGACGAAGACTTGTGTAGCAGTTGCCGAGTTTGCGAATACATCTGTCCATTCCTTGCCATAGAAATGAAAGCGGAAAGCGAAGAAGGAATTGAAAAGCGCAAAACCGAAGTTGTAGAAGCCATGTGTCAAGGTTGCGGCATGTGCATTTCAGTGTGTCCAACTAAAGCCATCAAAATGAAGCATTACACTGACGAGCAAGTTATTGCTCAAATTCAAGCAGCTTGCGTTGAACTAGGTGCAAAAGGGGGTAGTTCAGCATGAGTCTAACCGACCTGATGTCAATGGCTAAGCCTAACCTAGAATCGAGAGAAAAGATTTTGGTGAAGCTTATCGGAAAGGAGCTTTTAAATTGTTTTCAATGTATAAAATGCACAAGCGGATGTACAGCCTTAAAGCTTCTGGAGTTGAAACCTCACGAAATAGTGAAGCTTGTTAGCCTAGGTTTTGTCGACGAGTTGGCATCCTCTGACATCATTTGGACTTGTGTAACATGTTTGAAATGCTTGCAAAGGTGTCCGCGGAAGGCTTCACCCTACCATGTGATAATAGCTTTGAGAAATCTTGCTGTTGAAAGGGAAGCGAAGGTTCCTGAGGGCTATTTGAAAGCTGTCTCGCAGATTATTGAAACTGGATTAGCAGAATCTGTTCAGAAAGTTGTCACTAAAAAAATGGAAACATTTGACCGCGAAGGCTTAAAACTGCCGAGAATCACTCTTCCGAAAGAAAGCTTTCAAGCCACGTTTATGAAAGTCATGGAGGAACGGTAGATGAAGGTTGCTGTTTTCTGGGGCTGCCGAATATTAACAAGTCAGTACGCTTATGAAATGTCAATTCGCCAAGCTTTTCCACGGTTGGATGTGGAGCTTGTAGACCTGCCTGAGTTTCACTGTTGTGGGGACCCAGTTAAAAGCATGAACGATGTGGCGGCAAACTATTTGGCTACAAGGGTTCTAGCCTTAGCAAGCACAACTGGTTTAGATAATCTGCTTGTTCCTTGTAATCGTTGCCATTTCGTAGCTTCTGAGTCGAAATATTTTATGGAGAAGAATGGAAAAATCAGTCAAAAAATCACATCTTTGCTGAAGGAGGAAGGACTAGAGTACAACCCAAGCATCAAAGTCTGGCACACAATCGATTTTCTGCACAACCTTGTCGGGTTAGACGACATCAAGAAGGCAGTACGAAAACCACTTTTGGGCTTGAAGTTGGCGACTCATGTTGGTTGTCAAATTATCCGTTACAGCGACCTTGGAAGAGTTGATGATGCTGAAAATCCCAGAAAACTCGATGAATTAGTAGGCGCGCTTGGAGCAGAAACTGTGGATTACGCTGAGAAGCTGGACTGTTGCGGGGCAAACTTGATGTACAGTCACACTGACACTGCGCTTTCGTTGGCCGGCACCAAGATGAAAGCCCTGCAGAATTTGATGGTAGACGGTTTAGTTGTTTCTTGTCCAGATTGCGGTTTAATGTTTGACTTCAAACAGAAAGATGCTGAGGCAACTGTTGGAGCGAAGCTCGACCTTCCAGTTCTATACTACACCCAACTGCTTGGCTGGTCTTTAGACATTGAACAAAAACAACTTGGCCTTCATCTTAATCAAAGTCCAGTTGAAAAACTTTTGGCGCGAGTTTCGATTTAGTGAACTTAGGCTTTCGGATAAAGCAAAATTGTTGTTGGATCCATTCCTCTCGAAACAATGTTTGTAGCGCTGTGGGCGCATATTAAGTATGGATGTTTTATGTGGAAACAGAGTAAATACTGGTAATTACTGTATATGCAATTTGCATATATCCCTCTCCAATCTATATATTAACAGTGAGCCAAATGACCCACCTAGAACCGATCGTGCAGAAACCGAAAATTGTCGGAGTAAGAAAGTTCACCTGTACTAACCATATTGTTCACAATATCAAAGTCATCAAGTACGATGACGAATCTACTTGGGTCATGTGTCCTCTCTTCGGCTGGTACAGTGAGGCCAATTATGGCGAATGCAAATTAAAGCTTGGATGCATAGAAAGAAAAAAACGCTGCACATGGTTCATTACAACACATTGAGCAAGAAAAGCCTCGATTGCAACTTGAAGTTTCTAGCGGTTTTTTTCGGAAGTTTTCCCTTAAAGGTTTAATAACTTTTATATTCAAAGACTTCAGAAGTTAAGACTTCAAGGTGAAATGTTATGGTTGATTTCGCTTTCACAGACGAGCAAGAGCTTTTCCGTAACGCTTTACGTGAATGGTGCCAAAAAACTATACCGTTAGAGAAAATTCGAGAGATGGACAGTAGAGGCGAGATTCCTAATGAGATTTTGAAGAGCATTGCTGACATGGGACTGCTTATCATGACGGCTCCCCAAGAACATGGTGGAACAGGCGCTGATTGGGTTACGGCGTGTATAGCCGCAGAAGAACTAGGCTATGCTGATGTAAGTATTGCTTTGCCAGTGCTTTGGCTTGTTGAATCTTCTTGGGGTTTTGTTGTCGACAAATACTGCGGTGAAGAAGTGCGCGAGGCTGTCATTCGAAAGGCTATCAAGGGAGAAGCCTTCATAGGCATTGCTTCTACAGAATCAGGCGGAGGCTCGGATGTTGCAGCTTTCAAGTCGACTGCTCGCAGGCAAGGCAATGACTGGATACTTAACGGCGAAAAAATGTACATCAGCGGAACCGAGGAAGCAAAAAAGCTGGGCGGCGGCTACTTTGTCATAGCAAGAACTTCGCCTGCGCCAGCAGACGCTATGCATCGGGGAATGACCGGTTTCTATCTGCCCATGGATGCACCAGGGGTCGAAATTAATAAACGCTTTGATGATATGGGTAGAATGGCGATTTCCACGGGGGGCTTTATGATGAAAGATGTGCGGATACCCGACTCTTACCGCCTTGGCGATGTTGACAAGGGCTTCTACCTGACCATGGAAGGGTTTGACAATGCACGAATCTTAATTGCTGGAGTCTGCGTGGGTGCGGCTCAACGTGCGCTTGAAGTTGGGATGGACTACATTAAGGAGCGTAGGGCTTTCGGCAGACCAATCGGCAAGTTTGAGGGCATACAATTTGAGTTGGCTGATGATTGGGCGCAACTTCAAGCAATACGGTCGCTTGTCTATCGCACCGCATGGATGAACGACAAACGCTATAAAGAAGGCAAGTTTACGCCACTCGAAGTCAGCCAGATGATTGCTGCATGCAAACTCATTGCCCCGCACTTCGCATTCGATGTGTATAAACGTGCGATGATTTGGCTTGGTGCATATGGCTACACAAAAGAGTGCCCACTAGAAATGGGATTACGCGGCATAATGAGCTACTGTGTTGGAGCAGAAGGCGCAACAAACATTCAAAGAATAGTCATAGCGAGAGAACTACTAGGAAAAGAATACATACCATACAAGTAGATAACCCCATTTTTTCGCAATTTGAAACTCCATATTATGCATCCAAAGTCAAAGCTAATTGTAAGAGTGGATGGAGGAAACCTAAGGGACAGGACCAGTATTGGCTTTTTTTTATGTCAAAAATGTGTTTTCACTGCAGCTGCCTTTCCAAAGCTTCTTTCAGTGCTGGCAATATCTCGTATAGGTTGCCTACCACCCCATAGTCAGCAAGTTCAAATATTGGCGCGTTCTCATCCTTGTTAATCGCCACAATCACTTTCGCGTCTCGGATTCCAGCCACGTGCTGAATCACGCCTGAAATCCCACACGCAATATATAGCTTCGGCTTAACCTTATGCCCTGACAATCCAACCCATTCTGTGAACCATTTTCTATCCTCAGCCAAAGGTCTCGAACACCCAACCTGCCCGCACAAAACACTTGCCAACTCGTCCAGCAAAACCTTATCATCCTTCTTCTCCAAACCTCTCCCACAACTAATTATCACGTCAGCATCCTCAATCCTAACGGCTGAAGTTTCAAGTGGTTTCGTGTCAACAATCTCCGTCTTAGGCGCTTCAATCTTGACATCCAACTTCAGAATTTGTCCAGTGCGGTCCTTCGGAGCAGGTTTTTCAAAAGCCCTTGAAGGAATCGTTACTATCTGCGGCTTAGCCCTAAAAGCTATTTTTGTAGCAGCGTTACCGCCATATGTTATTCTCTCGCAGACGAGTCTCTTCTGCTCGTCAACGCTTAATTTTGCGCAGTCTGGAGCGCATCCAGCATCCAAGCGCGTCGCAAGCCTCGCTGCAAGAGGCTTAGCGTTCCTAGTTGACCCAATCAAAATAACTTGCGGCTTATGACTCGTCGCCAAACTGTGCAAAACGCTCAAATAAGCCTCTAATTGAAAAAGCTCCAAAGCCTGATCATCCACAAGATAAACCTTATCCGCGCCATATCTTATCAACTCGTCCGCTTTTCTCTGCACGTTAAACCCGACCAAAACAACTCCCAGCTCCATTTGGAGCTTATCCGCGATCTCCCGTCCCTTTCCGAGCATTTCTAGCATCAAATCATGTCTTTCAGAGAAAACCCAAACATCCTTGTACTCGCTCATACCTCATTTTCACCTTCTTCCAACAACGCCTTCCTGAATCAGCGCCTTTGCTAGCTTGTCCGCAAGCTCTTGCACATTCTCACCTGTAATTCTGATTTTCTTGCGCTCTGTCTTAGGAGCCAAAACCTCCATTATCTCAATTTTCGAACCAAGCTTATCCATCTGAACGCCCAAATCTGCAGCGGTCCATGTGACTATCTCCTTTTTCGAAGCCTTCATAATCATCATGAGCGAAGGAATCCTCGGCTGATTAATCTCACGTGTAACCATAACCAAAACAGGCACCTTTGCCTTCACGGTTTCAACAGCATCTTCCAACACACGCTCCGCCGCAACTACATCGCCTTCAAAAGAAAGTTTCCTCACAGAACTTATCTGCGGCAAGTCAAGCAGCTCAGCCAACCTCGAGCCAACAAGCCCAGAAAAACTATCCAACGAGGTTTCACCACAAAGAACTAGATTGAACTCCCCAATTTTTTTGATCGCTTCAGCCAAAACATAGGCTGTGCCTAGCGTATCAACATCCCTAAAGCTTGGATCATTAACAACATACGCCTTATCTGCACCCATCGCAAGGGCTTCTCGCAAAACGGCCTTAGCATCCTCCGATGTCACAGTCAACGTAAAAATTTCAACATCGCCGAGCTTCTCCTTAATCTTTATGGCTTCCTCCAAAGCATTCTTATCAAAATCACTAATCTTCCTAGGCGCACTAGCGGTCATCAACTGCCTCGTTGTCGGATTCACCTTTAATTGCGAAACATCAACCGCCTGTTTAAGGCAAACAATTATCCTCTTCAAACGATTCCGCCTCTTTCAATTCCTAATCAGAAAAATCAAAATAAGAACTAAGAATAATAAAAAGTTTCGTTTTACATCCGCAATATTTGAAGCTGAACATTTTGACTTTTTCATAAAAGAAATATAACTACACAAAATCTACTCTATAAGAGAGGGACAAGATGAAATCATCAGCTTCTAACACGTATTTTTTGCAAGGGAACGAAGCTTGCGTGGAAGCGGCAGTAATTGCAGGGTGCAGATTCTTCGCTGGATATCCTATATCACCAGCAAACGAAATAGCCGAACGCATGTCAACACTACTACCGAAAGTCGATGGAATATTCATGCAGATGGAAGACGAGTTAGCATCCATAAATGCTATTATGGGCGCAAGCTGGGCTGGAAAAAAAACCATGACGGCAACGTCTGGACCGGGCTTTAGTCTTATGCAAGAAACCATAGGCTGGGCGTTCATGACCGAAACGCCATGCGTCATAGTTGACGTTCAAAGAGTCGGACCTGGAACAGGGCAGGCAACCAAGTGTGCTCAAGGCGACGTTATGCAGTCGCGGTGGGGAACACACGGAGACTACTCAGCGATTGCGCTTTCGCCAAACTCCGTTCAAGAAATGTTCGAACTCACAATCCGAGCCTTCAACCTAGCAGAGAAATATCGAACCCCGGTCATCCTTTTAACAGACGAAACCATAGCCCACCTTAGAGAGCAGGTGACTATACCACCGTTAGAAAACATAAGAATAATCAACCGCAAAAAGCCCGAGGCTGAAGACAAAGCTTTCTTCGGATTGGAAGAAGTAGCGCCAATGCCAGCTATCGGCGAAGGATTTAACGTCGCCGTCACCGCCTCAACACACGACGAGTATGGAGTTCGTTTCACTGCCGACCCATCGGTGCACACACGGATAGTCAGGAATATTAATGATAAAATAAGAAACCATGCAGACGACATAGCCGATGTGGAAAGCTACAACATCGACAACTGCCAAGTAGGCATAGTCTCTTATGGGTGCACCTCCAGAGCGGTTCACGAAGCTGTCGAAGAGGCAGAAAGAAAAGGAATAGAAACAGGTTACGTTCGCCTAAAGACTGTTTGGCCCTTCCCAGAAAAAGCCGTGAAAAGACTGGCACAAGCCGCCAAAAAACTAATCGTTCCAGAAATGAATTTGGGACAAATATTCTACGAAGTGAAAAGAGCAGCATGCTCAGCAGAAGTAATCCCCATAAACAAAATAGGTGGTGGAGAACTAATCGCTCCAGAAGAAATCCTCGCCGAAATAGAAAGAGGGAATCCATGATGGTCGAGGCGTTTTCACCTCGCAAATACATGCGCGACCTGAAGTTTCCATTTTGCCCAGGTTGCGGTCTATTTTCCGTCAGTGACGCCTTTCTGAGAGCGGTTCATGAATTGGGCTATAAAGATTTGAGCAAATTTGTCTTCTGTAGCGGGATCGGTTGTTCTTCCTGGGTTCCTTCACCCTATTATATTGGTGATTCCCTTCACACACTTCATGGAAGAAGCATACCAGTCGCCACAAGCGTAAAACTCGTGCGGCCAGACCTCAATGTTGTTGTTTTTGGTGGAGACGGTGACATTGTCGGGATAGGTCTAGGCCACTTTATTCATGCTGCAAGAAGAAACGCTGATGTTCTCGTCATAATGACCAATAACATGATTTACGGCATGACAGGCGGTCAAGTGGCTCCCACAACGCCGCTGAGAACAAAAACAACCACAACGCCCTACGGAAGTTTTGAACATCCTATAGACGCTGCGAGGCTTGCAGCCGCAGCAGGAGCAGCCTACTCCGCTCGATGGACAACAGCTCACCCAAATGACCTAAGAAAATCAATCAAAAAGGCGATACAAACAAAAGGCTTCGGCTTCATCGAAGCCGTAAGCCAATGTCCAACAGCTTACGGCAGAAGAGCTGGCTTCAAAGATATCGGTGAAATGCTAAAATGGTTCAAAGAAAGCGCCATCGCGGTCGAACAATCTAAGAAAATGAGCGAGAAAGAACTTGAAAAAAGGATAGTTGTTGGCGAATTCGTGCAAAGAAGCCGCCCAACACTAGTCGAAACAGTCTACGCAATGATAGAGGAGGCAAAGGCAGGTGCAAAACAGAATTGAGATAAAAATAGGTGGACACGGCGGACAAGGCGTGGTCTTGGCAGGACAAATACTAGGCAAAGCCGCTGTTTTCGATGGAAAAAATGCCCTACAAACGCAGACTTATGGAGCAGAGGCAAGAGGAAGCTTAGCCAGAAGCGAAGTAATTATCTCGGACGGCAAAATAGGCTTCCCAGCAGTCAGAAAATGTGATATCCTACTTGCGATGAATCAAAAATCGTTGGACGCACATTTTAAGAATTTAAAAGAAAATGGTGTGCTAATAGTTGACAGCAGTAATGTAGAAAGCATACCAGAAATTAAAGCGCGAATTTTCAGGGTTCCAGCTACGGAAATCGCTAGGAAGGAATTTGGCGAAATCTTGTATGCGAACATAGTCATGCTTGGAGCCTTGACAAGAATAACCAACTTGGTGAACAAGGAATCTCTGGAGAAGGCCATAAGAGACAGCGTTTCTGAAAGAACATTAGGAGCCAATTTGAACGCCTACAGAAAGGGCTTGCACACAAAGTTCGAAACATAAAATAGCATAGTCGAACCTTTGAAAAGAATGTATTGATGGTGTCTTTATGGAGTACGAAATCAAATGTTCAGTTTGCAGCCGCTCTTCTGAAAGCCTGCTTGACTTCAAATGCGGCTCTTGTGATCGACCACTAGATGTGCAACTCAACTTGGACTTTGACATCGCAAAAATTCGGAAAAAAAATCATACTGCTTGGAGGTACGTAGAATCTTTCCCTTACGTAACCGAGTCAGAAATCGTGACTTTAGGCGAAGGCTGGACGCCCTTAGTCAACTTTGCAGGTAATGTCCACTTTAAACTTGAAAATTTAAACCCGACAGGCTCTTTCAAGGACAGAGGTTCCGCAGTATTAATTTCTGCTCTGCAAACACTGATGAAAAAGGTTGAAGGTTACATGGCTGAAGATTCCTCTGGTAATGCGGGAGCCTCTGTCGCTGCTTATGCCGGTCGTGCAGAGTCAAAAGCAAGAATTTATGTTCCAGAAAATGTTTCTGGACCGAAGTTTAGCCAAATCCAATTTTATGGCGCGGAAGTCATTAAGGTTTCTGGCTCTCGAAGCGAAGTTGCGGATGAGGCTCAAAAAGTTGAAAAAGGAAAGTACTATGTTGGACACATTCTGCATCCATTGTTTAGGGATGGAATAAGAAGCCTTGCTTACGAAATGGCTGAGCAGTTAGATTGGCGTGTTCCAGAGCGCATCTATTTGCCAGTTTCTGCTGGGACCTTGCTTTTGGGTGTGATAAATGGGTTTAAGCACTTAATTGACTCTAACGTTACAGCATCCATGCCGAAAATAGTGGCTTGCCAAACTAGACAAGTCTCCCCACTCTACCATAAAATCAAAAACTTGAGTTACGCTTCGCCAGAAAAAATAACATCTATTGCAGACGCCTTAGTGAGCGTGAATCCTCCATTACTAGATCTTATGGTTAAACGTCTACGAGAGGTAAATGGTGATGCCGTCATGGTTGAAGAAAACGATATATCAAAAGCCTTCATAGAGCTAGCTAGAAACGGCTTCTTCGTTGAACCAAGCTCAGCGGTAGCCTACGCGGCCTACAAAAAACAACTTGAAAATAAAGAACTATCGACAGCCGAAAAAACCGTGGTGATTCTGACAGGGACAGGTTTGAAAAAAGCAATTGCACCAAGCCAGGCATAATCAATGGAATTTTGTGTGTGGTCATCTCGCTTTCAGCTTTCTTTTTAGAAAAATTTATATGCTAATGTTGTTTTTCTTGTTGACGCAATAAAGGAGGATTGTTAAATTTGTCATCATCTGTGTCAGGTGGAGGAACACCAGTTTTAATCTTAAAGGAAGGATCGAGTAGAAGTAGAGGAAAGGAGGCTCAGCACACAAACATAATGGCTGCAAAAATAGTGGCTGAAACCGTAAAGAGCGCTCTCGGACCAAAAGGTATGGATAAAATGCTAGTGGACAGTTTCGGCGACGTAACAATAACAAGCGATGGGCGCACAATTTTGGATGAAATGGACATTCAGCACCCAGCAGCAAAAATGATGGTAGAAGTCGCAAAAACACAGGACAACGAAGCCGGGGACGGGACAACCACTGCAGTGATAACCTCTGGTGAATTGCTGAATAAAGCCGAAGAACTTATTGAGAAAAACGTGCATCCCACAATAATAATTGATGGATATAAAAAAGCCTCAGAAAAGGCCCTCGAAGTCTTGGAAAAAATCGCAATACCGACCGAGGCAAAGCTTGAAGAATACTCGAAAAAAGCTGCAATGACTTCGATGGCAAGCAAACTTGTAGCTGAACATAGAGAATATCTGGCCGAGTTGGCAGTTAAGGCCGTTCTTGAAGTTGCGGAAAAAGAAGGCAACAAATACAAGGTGGATATAGAGGACATTAAAATCGAAAAAAAGCCAGGCGAATCAATAAGAGATACGAGACTTATTCAAGGCATAGTTTTGGACAAGGAAGTTACGCACTCCGGAATGCCAAAGCGCGTAGAGAAGGCCAAAATAGCATTACTCGATTGCCCCTTAGAAATTGAAAAAACGGAGTTTGACGCAAAAATCAACATCGAAAGCCCAGAGCAAATGGAAGCTTTTCTTAAACAAGAGGAAGGGATGTTGCGAGAAATGGTTGATAAGATAGCCGCAACGGGCGCAAACGTGGTTTTGTGTGAAAAAGGCATTGACGACATGGTGCAGCACTTTCTGTCTAGAAAGGGAATACTTACTGTTCGGAGAAACAAGAAGTCAGACATGGAGAAACTTGCAAAAGCCACCGGCGGAAAAGTAGTAACAAATTTGGCTGCTCTAACTTCTGCGGATTTGGGTCATGCTACCCTTGTCGAAGAGCGCAAAATCGGTGACGACAAAATGACTTTTGTAGAAGGATGCAAACATCCCAAAGCAGTCACAATTCTGATAAGAGGTGGAACCCAACGCATAGTGGACGAAGCAGAACGATCATTACATGACGCTTTATGCGTAGTAAGAGACATTGCTGAAGAACCAAAAATCTTGGCTGGAGGCGGAGCACCAGAGCTTGAGGTTTCACGAATGCTCAGGAAATATGCTGAAACTCTTCCAGGAAGGGAACAGCTCGCAGTTAAGAGTTTCGCAGAAGCCCTTGAAGCCGTTCCCTTAGCGCTGACTGAAAACGCTGGTCTAGACCCAATAGATATACTTTCTGAACTGAGAGCGAGGCATGAAAAAGGTGAAACATGGGCCGGAATAGAAGTGCACTCTGGCAAAGTTCGAGACATGAACCAAGCTGGAGTCTTTGAACCCTTAGCAGTCAAGAAGCAGATAATAAAATCATCAACAGAAGCCGCTTCAATGATTCTTAAAATCGACGACGTAATTGCGGCTGGAAAAATGAGGGCTCCTCCAACACCGCCAGGGGGTCCACCTGGAGGTTATGGCTATCCAGGCGCTGGGGAGTATTAGAATACGTCTAGAGAAGACAGGATTTCAATAGGTCCGCCAAAAATTACTCGCTTCGAAAAAGCAAGAATAGTCGGATCTAGGGCGCTCCAAATCTCTATGGGAGCCCCTCCACTCATCGATGTTTCGGAAGGTTTCTCAAGTCCAATAGAAATAGCATTAAAAGAACTTGAGGTAGGTATCCTACCGATAACTATACGACGCGCGTTGCCTGATGGAACCTTTCAAGATATACCTATAAAATGGCTTCTGGAAGAAGGATAATCCTTTCAGGTGCCAGATAAATACTCGATAAAGATGATGAGAGAATGGAGATTCTAGAAATAGCCTCCCTCGCAGAGTTTTCACCAGTCAAATATGTGAAAACGCCTCTAAACAACACGAAGGGACTCGTCCGCCTGTTGTGCTTTGAACCCGGACAAGGAGTGGCGCTCCACAAACATCCGAAGGCGGACGAAATATTCTACGTGTTGAACGGCAAAGCAGAACTTACGGTTGGCGAAGAAACAGCTCAAATAGACGCGGGAAGGTTTGTGAAAGCTCCAGCAGATACTTTTCACGGTTGGAAAAACGGTCCAGAAAAGTTGATTCTGATTTCCGTGCTCATGCCTGTTTTAAGTTATGCGTACGCTGAAGAAGCGGCAAGAATGGAGTTTATGTAGACTTCAGGAGCATCGTTCCCTTTTTATTTCTTTTTTTCGTCTCGGATTTCCATCAAGCTTTCCATTGCATCTTTTAGCACTTTTCTGATTCTGGTCCAGTGCGCCCCTTGCCAATATACCTGCTCGCATTTTGGGCATTCCCAAAACTCGTTATAGTGGTTGAATGTGTTTTTCTCGATTCTACTTACCACCCTTTCTTTTGGTATTAGTTTAACTCGCGCATTGCATTTTGGGCATCTTGAGACCGTCATGTCTACGTCTAACTTAATGGCGAACCTTTTTGCAAGTTCCGCCAGCCTTTCCTCCTCTGTTTGCCCCTTCAAATAAAAAGTGTCAACCCCTTTTGCTGTGGCTTGCTGGTAAAGCCCCAAATCCCTCGTAAGCAAAATTCTTCCTTCCTTTTTTGCTACCATGACAAGTTGAGGGTCATCAAGCTTGTTTGAGTATTTTACATTGTGTCCCAATATTCGAAGCCAACGCGTCAGCTTCCCAAGCATTCCATCTGCAATAAACTTCAATGCTCACTGTCTCCGGATTATTTCTCCAATTCCCGCCTTAGCAACGATTTCCCCCTCATCCATGACTAATTGACCGTTAACAAACGTCTTAATCGGTTCTCCTTCAACCGACCACCGGTCAAAAGGAGAGTATTTCGCTTTTGAATGAAATTTTGAAGCGTCAATTTTACATTGCTTCTTCAGATCCACGATTGTTAAATCTGCCTTGTTTCCCCTTTTCAAGCAGCCTCTATCCGTCAAGTTAAAGATTTCAGCAGGTTTTTCCGCCATAAGTTTGACAACATCCCCTAATGATAATCGCCCGCGTTTAACCTGTGTGAGCAATAGTGGTAGCGTTGTTTCCAAACCGGGTATGCCAACCTTAACATCCCAAACAGTCCTTGCTTTCTTCTCCTCAGGAGCGTGTGGCGCATGATCTGAGGCTAAAATGTCAATCCATCCTCTTCTTATTCCATTCATGAGTGCACTGGCGTGGTTTTTTCCTCGAACAGGTGGCATAGTTAAAGCTAATGTTCCAACCTTTCTTAAATCGTCAACTGAGAGAAATAGATGATGTGGTGTTGCCTCACAAGTTATTTGCATTCCAGGCTTTTTTCCATCTAGTACTGCTTTTAACCCATTTTCCGTACTCACATGACAAAAATGCACACGTGCATTGGTCTGCTTGACAATTTCTAGTAAATGCTTCACGGCTTTTACTTCAACGCTTTCTGAGTGTGCTTTCAGGAATGCTTCAATTTCATTGCAGTTCGCGTGCTTAAAACTGTCTTCAGTCTTTCTCAGCGATTTTCGGTCTTCGGCGTGGACAGCCACCAAAACCTTTAGTTGGCTAACAACCTTGAACGCCTCTAACAAAGCATTGTCATTGTCGATGTCTAAACCACCAACTTGCTCTGCCATAAACAGTTTAAAGGCGACTGCGCCTTTCTCAAGTATTTTCTCTATTTCTTTCGTGTTTTTTGGAAATTCTGAGTAAAAGCCAACATTGACCAAAATTCTTCTATCAGCAGTTTTCATGCGAGTTTGTAGAGTTTCAGCACTCATCGTTACTGGTTCATTATTCGGCATGTCCAAAACTGTTGTTATTCCACCCGCTGCCGCAGCTGCTGTTCCAGTGTAGAAATCCTCTTTGTACGCTTTTCCTTCATCTCGAAGATGTACGTGAGCATCTATTAGACCAGGCAAAACTAATTGATTTTTTAAGTCGATCTTCTTCTCCGATTTAGGCATGTTTACTTCTTTGCTTATTTTTAAAATCTTGCCTTCATTTATCGCTAGACTGCAGTCCACTATTCTGTTTTTTATGTAAGCTTTTGTATTGTTTAAGGCTAGGTCAACAATCATGTTAGTCGCTCTCTTTTGTTATTAGGTTAAAGCAGATGAGGACGTTAAAAAAATTACTCTTTTATAGTCATTTTATACCATCCAACGGTTGATCTGCGTTTTTCATACATCACTCAGAAATTCTCTTCAATAATATCAATCAATTATCTGTGATTGTTCTAATAGCTTTGCAATTATATTCGAAATGAAGGGTAACTGATTGTTCTAAACTATAGGTTTAAATAAGCGGTTACAGCAGCGTTTAAATGGAAGGTGGGTCACGATTAATAACTTTTGGAAGTACATGCTGTTTCTTTGCATAGCCCTCCTGACAGCGTATCCCATTTTCCTAGGATTACAACCCAGCCAGAGCGAAATACTTGTTCCTCCAGATGGCGAAAAGATTTCTGACAATGACTCGTCAAGTGATAACACGTCAATTCCAATTGAAGAAGCTTCGGTAAAAACCTTAATTGTGGTGAACCCAAACAATATAAGTCTGGTAGCGAGCGAAAGTTTCACCATCAATATAGATATAATTAATGTAGAAGACCTTTCAGCATATGATTTAAGACTTACATACGATGACACTATTGTTACGGCAATTGATGTTATCATCGGTGATTTTTTCCCCAAAAATTGCTTTGTGATTAAAAAAGAAGTCACCAAGAATGTACCTTGCTCGGAGAATATTCCAACAGTCTGGATTGCGGTAAGTGCCCCTTGGGGCTGTCCAGATTTTGCAGTTAGCGGTAACGGGACACTTGCGACGATTCGCTTCAAAGCCATATCAACAGGAAATTGTACCCTGAAACTCTACAAAACTCAGATACTCAATCCTCGAACTAAGAATTATGCAGATGCAGCACAGAGTTATTGATGGTTATGTTCAGTGCAAGATATATGAACATGAGATTGCCGCTTATCTCGATGCACCGCCGCATCTCCTGCCTGGCTCCTCTTGTTTGATTGAAGGATCAGCGGTCAATAAAGGTCTATGCAACGAAACCAATGCGAGTTTTAATCTTCTCATCGACGGACAGGTAGTAAACTCGACAATTGTAGATCTATTGACAACAGGGTCATCAATTGATTTGACTTATGTGTTTACTCCCACCGAAGAGAAAATCTATAATGTTACTGCGTACGTCGAACCAGTACGAGATGAGGAGTACACTCAAGACAATGTGGTCTCAGAGAACGTTGTTGTTAGGACAAAACTAAGAGTCCCACAAGATTATGCAACTATTCAAGAAGCAATTGATACTGCAGTTGCGGGAGAAACCATAGTTGTCGCCCCCGGAATATATCATGAACACATAGGTATAGACAAACGCTTGACACTCGCAGGCGAAGACTGCAATACAACAATTATCGACGGGAATGGCGAAAACAAAGTGATAATAACTATAAACGTAGGTAATGTCAAACTTACTGGATTTACAATAAGAAACGGAGCTGGAGGCATTCTTTTAGAATATTCAAACAATAGCGTTATCGAAGGCAATATAGTTACAGGAACAATGGATGGGATTTCGCTAATTTTTAGTAGCAATAACACGATTATCTCGAATATGATAAAAGAAAATAGGAGAGGCCTATTTCTTGGAGAGTCAATCAATAATACGCTGTATTGGAATAGCTTTGTTAACAACACGGAACAAGCTGCGACCATGAATTCACTGAATATCTGGGAAAACGGCGTAGAAGGCAACTACTGGAGTGACTACGAGGGTGAAGATGCAGATGGCGATGGGATTGGCGATGATGCATATGTCATAGATGCGGAGAATCGCGATAATTATCCTCTTATAAAGCAAAAAATTGATTAAATGAAGATTATTCTATTGCTTTGAATAAGTCTCTTTCCGTTATCATGCCAGCCAACTTTCCGTTTTTCACAACTGGCAAGGCTCCAAAGTTTTTCTCTCGCATCATCTTTGCCGCCTGGCCAATGTCTTCGTCCGGTTCGATTGTCGAAACTTCTTTTGTCGCTATCTCAAGTGCAGACGTGTTTAGAACTTGCAATATCGTTCCAGATTTTAAATACTTGAATACTTTTCCGGAGCCGAAAAATCGTATGACGTCCATAGAGGTTATTATGCCTACTACTTTGCCGTCAGAGATTATTGGTAATCTTCTGAAGCCTTGGGCTATCATTGTTTTCTCTGCTTCAAATATCGTTGTTGTAGGTAGCGCTGTGACTACGTTCTCTGACATAAGTTGAGAAACCTTTGTGCCGCTTAGCCTGTTGGCAAATAGCCTTGCAATGTCCCTCTCTGTTATTATTGCTCTCACGCGATTTTCTTGGTCAACCACTGGCAAGCCGCCAAGGTTTTTCTTCTTCATCAACTCTATTGCCTCGCTTATTTTTGCGGAAGTTCCGATTGAAACAACCTTTTTGTTCATTATGAGTTTTACAGGTTCATTTATTGCTTTGAAAAAATTTCCGCCGAGTCTTCGTCGAATTATTTCGAATTTTTTTCCGCCGCCTAAATAATCAATTATGTCCGTGGCTGTCATGATTCCTTCTAGAGCTTTTGTTCCTGGATTGGAAATTGGTATTCGGCGGAATCCTTCCTTAGACATTGTTTGTATTGCATCATAAATCGGTGTGGTGGAGGCAACTGTTATAACCGGGCTTTTTGCGACATGCAGTATTTCGCTTTCTCGTTTCTTCGAAGGATGAACCTTCAAGGAAAGCGAACCCTTTTCTTTCAAGGTCCTCCTAAAACTTTCTCTACTCAATGGTTTTCTCCCTCATTTTGCAAGCAGCCTGACAACATCTTCCCGATCAACTATGCCAACTAATCTGCCTTCCTCATCCACAACTGGAACTCTTCCTATGTCCTTTGAAATCATTACCTTAGCAACTCTGATTGCCTTTATGTGAGGTTTCACTGCGATTACTTGTGTTTCCATTATTGAAGAGATTTTTGTGGAGGTTCGAAAACGTCCCTTCTTAGATTCGAATGTTGGCAACAATGCGCCTCTTTCGAGGAGGTCTTTCTGTGTGACAATACCCACGAGCTTGTCTTTTCTCACGACTGGTAGGCCAGTTAAAGATTCTGTCTGCATCAGTCGCCAAATACTGTCTATCTCATCTTCTGGAGAGCACGTCACAACATTCTTGGACATTATTTCTCCAGTTGTTTTGGAAAGTTTTTCTGGGCTTGTCTTGAGCATAGCTTCCATGAATCTTTCTAAGCCTAGAACTCCTCTGTAAGTCTTGTCTTGAGTAGACTCTACAACTGGTGCGCACAATTCGTCTTGTCGAATCATTTCTTTAACGGCTGAAAATGCATCTCCTTCTAGGATTGCGGCATAATTTGGGTTTGTCATTATGCCTTTTACTCTTATTGGTGAAACGGAAGAAGAAATCGTCATCACGGTGCCGCGAGAGATTATTCCCACTAGTTTCTGGTTTTCATCTGTTACAGGGAGAATTCTTAAGGTGTAATCTCTTATTGTTGCGCGGGCTTTTGTTGCAAGTTCGTCTTCATAAATAAACAGGTGTTTTTCGTCCGTGATTTCTCTAACACGCAAGAAATCGCCTCTTATTCCTCTTCTTCCAGTTCGATCCTGCAATCCTCGCAGAGGAATTCTCCGTCAACTTCTTTCAGGTCGTCAGACCAGCTTTCGCAACTGTCACAGTATCCAGCAAGCGGTTTTGATTCTTCCTCTGCTTCTTGAACTCTGTTTTCTCCCTCTATAAGTGCTTGCTCTTGAATGGTTTCGATAAGTTCGGGCATGACCGCTAAAACATCTTTACTTGAAAGCACTCCAACGAGGTTTCCCTTGTATATGACTCCTAATCTCCTAATGTTTAGTCTATTCATTCTTCTTGCAGCCTGGCTTATTGTTTCACCAGACTCTATGGTGATGAGGGGTGAGGTCATAACTTCCTTGACTCTAATGGAGTCTGGTTTGACGTTCTTAGTTACAACCCTTCCAACGAGGTCTCTTTCTGTTATTATTCCAACTGGTTTTCCTTCTTCACTGGTTATTATTACGCAGCCCAAACCATGTTTATCCATTAGTTCTGCAACTCGGTTTGTAGATGCATCTTCTTGTATGGTTATAACTGGGCTGCTCATAACGTCCCTAACTAGCATTTTAGACCTTAAACCTATGTCCGACATTGTTCTCATCCCCGCAAATGTCACGAGTTCTGCTAGGCTCAGCTTCATTGAACTCAGAATAAACATCAAACATTTAAAACTTGTTATGTTCAGCGGACATACACCTTTCTGGCAAAAGTGAAGTTTATTAGCGTCTGCTGATCATGCATATAGTCTAATGCGGAAGATGATTAAATGTTGAAGACAAACGTTGATAAACTTGTGAAAATCTCGGTTTTCGGCGAAGTCGCGAGCCCGATCTCAGGAAGAGGTGTGTATAACATTTCGGCTCAGGGTACTCCAATGGTTTTACCAGGCGTCGGTGGAATCACATACAACGTGAGAGTTGGCGACCTAGCATGCGGTTGGGAGGCAGATCATGTTGAGCCTGGTGTGAGTGTGGAAAACAAGGAGAATGATCCGCGTTTCGGGCAGGCTGCGAACGCTGCTTTCAATGTGCTTTCTTGTGTTGGAAATGAGGCGGCGGTTGCTACGGGCGATGCGAAAGGTGCGAAGGGTGTTGTTGTTGGCAAGCACGGCGGAATAGAGCATGTTATGGTGGATTTTCAACCAGAGACTCTTGAGAAACTTATGCTTGGCGACAAGGTGCTTGTGAAGGCTTTTGGCATTGGGCTAAAGCTTTCAGATTTCCCTGACATAAAGGTGATGAACATGGACCCGCATTTTTTTGACGCTTTAGACCCGAAGCCGAATGGCGACAAATTGGAGGTTCCTGTTACGCATATTGTTCCAGCGGCTACAATGGGTTCGGGCTTAGGGGCGAACCAGACCTATTCTGGAGACTATGATATTCAGCTTTTCGACGAAAGCACTAGAAAGCAGTATGGACTTGATGATTTGAGGCTTGGTGATCTGGTTGCCATACTCGATGCAGATCACTCCTATGGAAGGATATACAAGCAAGGCGCCGTGTCTGTTGGCATAGTTGTGCACACCAACTGCATAACAGCTGGTCACGGACCTGGAGTCACGACCCTGATGACGTCGCCTTCTGGAAAAATCATTCCGAAGGTGGATGCAAACGCCAATATTTCTTCAATCCTGAAGCTGAGGACAGATATATAAGGTGGAACATTGCTTTAATTTCTTGGCGAATGGAAAGGGAGTTGAAGAATTCTGCCATTCAAACGAAAGAGTCGTGGACGCTCAAAGGGTAGTAAGGGTAGCAGCGGTCATGTTCAATGCGTTAGTTGTGGGCAGCTGGTGCCTCGTGACAAGGCCAAGAAGGTTACCCGCAGAGTCTCTGTCGTTGATCCGCAGTTGGCTAGGGAGCTTCGGCAGAAGGGCACATACCTTGGCGGCTGGTCTGACACGAAGTATTATTGTGTTTCGTGTGCTGTGCATCGCGGCATTGTGAAGGTTAGGGCTGAAGACGAGCGGCGTATGCGATTTCGTCCTAGAAGGAGATCTTAGTGTTTTTCCTTGATTTCTGTTTTCTTTAGGATTTTGTAGACATGTAAGCTTCTTTGTAGGACTGTTAGGTTTGAGAGTATTGCGAGTATGATTATGCCGATATTTAGGGCTGAGAGCCAGTAGATTGCTGTTATTGTCGTGATTGAAAGTATGATTATGCGCTCCGCTCTTTCCGCTATGCCAACAGATTCCATTTTTATGTTGTCGGCTTCTGCTTTGGCTCGGCTGTAGCTCACGACTATGGAGCCTATTAGGGCTGCCAAGCCCCACTGGGGCTCGCACAATCCAGCTGATATTATTGTAGCGTATATGACGGCGTCTGCATATCTATCCAGCAGTGAGTCTAGGAAGCTGCCGAATGCTGTTGTTTGTTGGTAGAGCCTGGCTATTACGCCGTCCAAGGCGTCGCAGAATCCGGATAGCAGAAGTAGGGCGGCTGCGAGTAGAAGGTAGAATCGGTGATTTTGCCATTGTGTGAACGCGAGGGCTGAGAGAAAGGCTAATGCGATGCCTATGGCGGTTATTTTGTTTGGTGTTAGTCCTATTTTGTGCGCTGTTTTTGCTGGGATTGTGAGCGTTTGTTGGATTTTTTGTTTAAGTTTTGTTATCATTGATGGTTTTTGGCTCCAGCAAATTTTATTTAGTGTTGGTATTGTATTGTTTGGTTTAAAGGTGTTTGCGCATGATTAGTGTTATGACGGTTAAGGTTGATAGCGAAGCTTGTTTGGGTTTGCGTGTTGATTTGCCTGATTCCCCGCCTTTGCTTTTGATTGTTGCTGAGAAAGGATTTGTCATGTGTGGGTTTTTGAATTTTGAAGCGGCTGAAAAGATAGGTGCGGCTGCCGCAATGGTTAGTGGCGTTAAGACTTTTGAAGATGTGCTTAATGCGCAAGTTAGTGCAGTGACCACTAAAGCAAAGGGTTTTGGTGTTGAAGTTGGAATGAAGGGCGCTGAAGCCTTAACGCGAATGTTCTGAAGGTATGAAGAAAATCTTAAGAGAATAGACGTAGAACCTCCTTATTAATTCAGCATGCCTAAAGCTGAGCATGGGATCATGTCTGAATTCAAGGAAATTAACTGCTGGAGATCAGCATGAACAATAAAGAATAAGAACATGTATGGGGGTTTTTGGGTTTTCTAAGCCGGAGATTTTACATGCCGTTTCCTCCGAAGTCAAGGTTTGCACAAAATGCCCTCTTTGGAAAACTCGCAAAAACGCCGTCCCAGGCGAAGGCAACCCAAACGCTCAAATCATGTTAATCGGCGAAGCACCTGGCTACTGGGAAGACATTAAGGCAAAGCCTTTTGTTGGTGCTGCTGGTAAATTTCTAGACTCATTGTTGTCTGAAATTGGGTTTTCAAGAGAGGAAGTTTTCATTTGCAATGTTTTGAAGTGTCGACCGCCCAGGAATCGTGAACCTCGAGCCAACGAAATCCAAACGTGCACACCCTACTTGGAAAAACAAATACAAGTCATTCAACCAGAATTCATCGTCACGCTAGGGAATCACTCAACAGCCTACGTCTTCTCAAAAGCTACACTATCCTTCTCTGGAATAACACAAGCCCACGGAAAATTCTATGAAACAGTAATCTTCGACTTTAAATTCACGCTATTTCCTACTTTTCATCCTGCCGCAGCCCTCCACAATCCAAAATACAGGAAACAACTAATCAACGACTTTCAACTGTTAAAAAATGAGCTGAAGAAGACACGTTAATCACTAGTCTTGACAGATTTTACCTCACCAAGGTACTGTTTAGCTCCACTAAGCCAAGATTCTCAAAATACTTTTTTCGTAGAAGTTGGAAAATCGTAACATCCAACCTTCGCCATGTCCCTATTCCTCTATGCACTTATTTTTGGGGGCGGTCGGACTCGTCTGCCAAGTTTTATTCTAAGCGCGGTGCGATATAACTTTCTCAAAGACTTTACCAACTGCTCAACGCTGGGTAAGCTTGAGTAAATAAGCGGCACCTGATCATACTCAGCCAATCTTATTGCATGTGGATCCGGTTTCGCGCCGTGAAAAACCACCACCCTCGGCTTCAAACTGCTCGCACGCACAAGCATCATCGGCAAAATTCCATTCTCCACATTCGTAAAAACCAACGCCCGATCAGTTGTGGCACCAAACAGCTGCGAATACTCAAACCCAGAAAGCGTCTCCACAGCCTTCTTGCCATCAACAACTGTATAGCCCAAAACTTCCTTAACATACTTACTCGAACACGCAACAGTCTCGCCTTTTATGGCTCTACATAGGTATTCCAGCCGAACGGGAATCGGAAACTCGCGCAAATCCAGTACAGCCATGCTCGGTGAACTCGTCAATTTCGTAAATTCACGAATAAAACGGCTTCCACGTTCCTCATCAATCTTCAAAAGCGCCCAAACAAATCTTCTCACGAACTTTGTGCCAGGGCTTTTTCGTCTTCCGCTTTCGTAATCGCTGATAACAGATGAAGAAAGTATCATCTTCTCCGAAAGGCTCATCTGCGAAACAGCAAAAAGCTCGCGCCACTTACGCATGGTTGCCCCTGGCTTGCCTGAAAGAATTATCTCTCCAGCAATTCTCCTCGCAAGAACTTCACGAACACTTGGAGACACAGACATGCAAACGCGACCTTTACAAATCCGCCAATCTTCCCTTAGAACAATGCGAAATATAAAACTGTGCCGCTATCGCCCTTTGAAGAAGAATAACACAAACCTTACGTTGCTCAATCCGACAACGCGCATGATTCCGGGCATCTCGATTCGACCTTGTCAATTGCGTTTATCAAAGCATCAGCAAGTTCAAGATTTGTTATGACGGGAATCCCAAACTCCACAGCCTTCCTCCTTATCACATAGCTGTCATCTAACGCCCTCAAAGGGTCTGCTCCTTCAAGCTTCAGAACACTGATCACCAGTTTGATCCTTTGATCTGTCAAATAATCCAATATGTTTGGCTGTTTTTTCTCGCTCACTTTATGCAAGATTTCGCATTTTATTCCATTGCTTGTTAATGCCTCGGCAGTGTGCATTGTCGCATATATTTGGAATCTCTGCGCCCAAAACTTCCTAGCTATGGCAATTATGCATTCTTTGCTTCCGCCGACAGTAATAAGTATCGAATCTCCCCTTTCAGGGATGTTTTGACCGCTAGCCATTAGAGCCTTTAGGAAGGCCTCTTCAAAACTCTCTCCAAAACAAGCAACTTCTCCCGTGGAGACCATTTCCACCCCGGTTATTGGATCCGCACCTTCTAGCCGCATGAAAGAGAATTGAGGAACTTTCACGCTGAATTTGTCTACTGAAGCCTCACCATCCTCAATGCGTCCTTCTAGCATAGCATTTGCGGCAATGTTCATCAGATTTATACCCGTCGTCTTTGAGACGAAGGGCATACTTCTGGAAGCCCTCAAGTTGCATTCAATAACATAGACTTCTCCATCTTTGATTATGTACTGAATGTTGAATGGTCCTTGAATATTTAGTCTTCTGACTATTCTCCTTGTGTAGTCTCTTATTTTCTGCTTTGAATCGTTCTGTATGTTGATGGATGGTATACACATGGTGGCATCTCCTGAGTGTACGCCTGCGTTTTCTACATGTTCGATTATCGCGCCTACGAAAACATTTTCTCCGTCGCAGATTCCGTCAACCTCAACTTCTCTGGCATTAAGCATGAATTTCGAGATGACAACAGGATACTTTTTGCCTACCTTCGCTGCCTTGTTTAGGTAATCTTCTAGTTGCTCATCATCAAAAGCAACGTTCATCGCGGAGCCAGAAAGAACGTAAGACGGTCTCACTATCACTGGATAGCCTATCTTATCCGCGAATTCTTTTGCTCTTTCAATTGTCTCCAGCTTGCTCCATTCAGGTTGCTTTATGTCTAATTCATCAAGTATTGCGCTAAACTTCGACCTATCCTCAGCCTTGTCTATATTTTCAGCTGCGGTTCCCAAAATTCTAACAGCTTGATTTGCAAGCTTCACAGCCAGACTGTTAGGTATTTGCCCGCCGACGCTTACAACCACTCCATTGGGTTTCTCCTTTTCAATTATGTCCAAGACCCTTTCTAGACTCAGCTCTTCAAAGTACAGCTTATCTAAAACATCATAATCCGTCGAGACGGTTTCTGGATTGTAATTGATCATTATGACCTCTTCTATGCCTTTTTTCTTTAAGGCCCAAGCCAAGTTGACGCAGCACCAGTCGAACTCGACACTTGAGCCTATCCTATAACAGCCTGAACCAAGAACAATGACTCTGCTTTTTTTCGAACTTTCTATGTCGTCCGTGTAACCGTTGTAGGTGAGATAGAGGTAATTAGTGACAGCTGGCCATTCTGCCGCAAGCGTATCTATCTGCTTTATAACTGGCAATATGCCCAACGATTTTCTATTGTTCCTAATCTCTGTCTCGCTCATTCCAACTATGCTGCCAATCTTTTTATCTGAAAAACCCAGCTGCTTAGCCCTCATTAGATTCTCTGCTGTGAAATTTTCCTTCAGCAATTTCTGCCAATCTACTATATTTTTGATTTTGGCAAGAAACCATGGATCAATACCAGTCAATTCATGAATTCGTTTAACTTCGATGCCAAGTTGTAATGCTCTAACAATGTAGAATATTCTTATGTCTGTAGGCTCTTCCAACTCGTGCTCTAATATCTCTGCTGCAAAGATGTAATCCTTGGCGACTTCTAAGTCATGAACATCCGTTAGCTCCTTATCTATGTCAAGCATTCTGACCGCTTTCTGTAAGGCTTCTTCAAAGGTTCTGCCGACTGCCATGACTTCTCCTACAGACTTCATCTGCGTTCCTATTTTTCTGTCAACGTGCCTGAACTTTTGAAAATCCCATCTGGGAATTTTAACCACAACGTAATCCAATGCGGGTTCAAAGCAGGCGGTAGTTATCTGCGTGACTTTGTTCGTCAGTTCGGCTAGAGTATAGCCAACCGCAAGTTTTGCAGCTATATACGCTATCGGATAACCTGTGGCTTTTGATGCAAGGGCTGAGCTTCTTGATAATCGAGAATTGACTTCTATCACTCTAAATTGTTCAGAGTGAGGATCTACAGCAAATTGTATGTTGCATTCTCCGATTATCCCAAGAGACTCTATGACTTTAAAGCTGGTCATTCTAAGAATGTGGTATTCTCTGTTTGTCAAGGTCTGAGAAGGGGCAATGACGATGCTGTCGCCAGTGTGGATTCCCATGGGATCAAAGTTTTCCATGTTGCACACAATTATGCAATTACCTTTGCAGTCTCTCATCACTTCATATTCCACTTCTTTCCATTTTCCAAGATACTCTTCAACCAAGACTTGTTTGATTCTGCTGTGCACCAGTGCTCTTGACGCTATTTCTTCCAATTCCTCTTTGTTATGTGCTACTCCTGAACCCTGTCCGCCTAGTGTGTAGGCAACTCTTACCATTACTGGATAACCTATTTCGTTGGCTGCTTGTGCGGCTTCTTCAACGGAATTTGCTTTCTTGCTTTTTGGGATAGGTACATCATTGTTCAGCATGGTTTTTCTGAATAAACCTCTGTCATCCGCGACCTTTATCGCGTCTATACCAGTTCCCAAGACTTTTGCATTGTACTTGTCTAAGGTTCCTTTTTCTGCTAACTCTACGCCGCAATTTAGAGCGGTCTGTCCGCCGAACCCTAAAAGTATTCCATCGGGTCTTTCTTTTTCTATGATTTTTTCGACGAATTCTGGGTTTATTGGAAGAAAATAAACCTTGTCAGCGAATTTGTCATCGGTCTGAATCGTTGCTATGTTGGGGTTGATAAGTATGACTTTTATGCCCTCTTCTTTCAAAGCCTTTATGGCCTGCGCGCCTGAGTAGTCAAACTCTCCAGCTTCTCCTATCTTTATTGCTCCGCTCCCTAAAACGACGACTTTTTTTACCCAGTCAGTTTTCGGCAATTCTTTTCACCTCTCCGGCGAAGTAATCGAACAAAAATCCAGTTTCACATGGCCCGGGAGAGGCTTCTGGATGAAATTGGACTCCAAATACAGGTTTACTCTTATGCTTTATGCCTTCCACAGTTCCATCATTCACGTTCTTGAACCACAATTCAAATCCGGTTCCTTTCAGGCTGTACGCGTTGATTGTGTATCCATGATTTTGGCTCGTTATGTAACATTTTTCAGTGAACAAATCTATGCAGGGGTGATTCTGACCTCTGTGTCCGAACTTCAGTTTATGAGTGTCTGCACCAGCTGCCAGAGCAAGAATCTGGTTGCCGAGGCAAATTCCCATCACTGGCAAATCAGTCTCTAAGATTTCTTTGATGGCGCGAATAGGCGCTTCGCATTTTTTGGGATCTCCTGGACCATTGGAAATAACGACTCCAGATGGCTTCAAATCTAGAATCTTTTCAGTAGAATAATCATAAGGCACTCTTACGACGTCTATATTTCTCTGCAGGAGATTTCTTATTATCCCAAATTTCGTGCCGCAATCCAGTAAAACTACTTTTGGCGATTTCCCGGAACTGTGTTCTATAGGCTTTTCGGCGGTTACTTCTTTAACTAGATCCCTCTTGTTCGGGTCTTCGATTTGTTTCAATGTCGTCTCAATTTCTTCGAGATTTATCTCCTCTGCCACTTTTAGAATACCTAGCATTGTGCCCTTGACCCTGATTTTTTTTGCAAGCGCTCTTGTATCTGCACCCTCTATGCCTGGAGTCCGCTGTTCGTACAGCCATTCCGTTAATTTTTTGTTGCAAGACCAGTGACTTGGATTTCCAGCGAGCGAATATATCACATAACCTCTTACCTGGATCCTACGGGATTCAAAATGCAAAGGAATTCCGAACTCGTCAGTAATTGAATATGGTGGCACGCCGTAATTTCCAATCAGGGGATAGGTCTGAATTAGTATCTGACCAAAATAGGAAGGGTCTGTTAACGATTCAGTGTAGCCGGTCATGCCCGTGTTAAAGACAACTTCCCCTGAAACTTGACAAGGGTAGCCAAAACCTCTGCCTTCCACCACTGTTCCGTCTTCTAGAGCCAATATTGCTTTAACCAATATCTGCGCCTCCAGTTAGATTTGTGGGGCCAAAACTAGAGGGGCCGAAGTATGAAGTGGTTTGCGCAATAACGTTTGGGGCTTCTATGTTGCCAAGAAGACAAAAACTGTTTTCTTCGTCGTTGCTCAGGATTTTTTGTATCTCACTAAATTGGGTCTTCAAGACCCGCACTGACGATTCGAGTTCCTAACTTATAAATTTTTTTGTACGGTGTTTTGTTAGTTCTTAGGGTGTTGGTAAGCATGGAGGAACAAAGGTTACGTAGAAAAAAGGATATGAGATTTGCATGTGGTAGAGCGTCTATTCCCTCAAGAACAAAACTATTTAATCACTTAAGAAACTAGTCAGATTAAGCAGATCTTAAGTTAGCGAGTTCTCGAGGTGGAAGAAGAAAGAGAAGGTTTTTGTTTGCATGAACGAAAAGTCAGGATATTTGAGCTCAAGTGACAAAAATTAGAAAGATTCCGATGACGATAATTATCGAACTCACGGCGGTTTTTGCTGTGACCTTTTCATGCAAGAGAATCATTCCAGCTAATGTTGAGAAGAGCGGCGTGGTGGAAGATATTGGAACAGCTCGTGATTCCAAAGTTTCCATGAAGCTGTAGGTTAAGAAAAACCATCCTAATCCCAATGCCGCTATGCCTCCCGCGATCAGTTCAGCAAGAGTTTTCCTTTGCACTTTTAGAAAGCTCAAACCTCTGTTAACACCAAGAACTGAAACCAGCAAGAAAATCGCAATTGCCGTTACCCTAATGGTGTTTATGGCAAAAACCTGGTCTAAAGTAGATGCGTCTCTTACTGCCATGTTAATCATTGTAATGCTTATAGACCACGTTACCGCTGTTGCCAGTGCAGCGGCAACACCTCTAGCCATAATCTTCCCTTGCGTTTCAGCACTACTCTTTTCTTTCTCTCGGCTCAGAAGCCATATTCCAATGACTATTATGAAGGCTCCAAGAACCACTTGCAAAGTTAAAGGCTCATTAGCCAAGAAAGTTGCCCACAAAAGGTTGAATAGAGGATACGTGCATGTTATTGGAACTGCACGCGCCACTCCTATAAGTTTTAAGCTATTCATGTATAGGGTGTCACCGAAGCCCAAACCAATTATGCCGCTGACACCTGCAAGAACAACAGTTTCTGTCGGTAGACTCGTTAAGACTTCAAATTTGCCGATGACAATCATAAACGTAAGCAAGATTGCACTAGTGCAGGCAAGACGTAGGATGTTTGCCGATATTGGCGTTGCCCCTTGTAGTGCTTTTTTGTAGAGCATAGCTGATAATGTCCAACTGAGAGCAGCACCTAGGGCCGCGAGCTCACCGATCATTTTTTCACAATCTTCGAAACTTCTAATGAAGAGATTTTGTTTGTAGCTGTTAAATATCTGACGCTTGCATAAGCCTGAAAAGGGTGCATAACGCATGCAAGTGAACGTTAAATGGGGTTCGAAGGTTTCAGCCAGTTTCTCGGAACTAGCCATATGCATTGGCCTTATGAACAGTGTCCACGTAGAAAGAGAGAACGAGCGACTATGCGAGCTTAAAAGAACCGTTTATGCCGAAGTCAAAGCCAAACACGATGTTGAGGCATTGAAAGAGAATCCAACAGTTCGAGCCTACCGAGACTTCTATTGGAAGCTTGGAATAGACCCGACGAAGACTAGACCTTCCGGTGAAGCTTTACTGCGAAGGGTTCTACATGGGAGTGAGCTTCCATGTATATCGACGGTTGTGGATGCCTATAATTTGGCTTCGATGAAGACTATAATTCCCATAAGCGGATTTGACGGAGACTGCTTGTATCCGCCATTTCAAGTTCGCTTTGCAAGGAATGATGAGGCTTTCTTGGGAATAGGAATGGATAAACTCTTGCCGTTGTCTGATAAAATGCTTGTTCTAGCCGATGAAAAGCAGATTTTGTGCGTGTATCCTTACCGGGATTCGGATTACACAAAGATCACTGAGCAGACGCGAAACGTGATAATAGTCGGATACGGAGCGCCTGCAATAGCAGAAAAAAGACTGGAAGAAGCTGTGGGAACGACTCTCGCATATATTAAAGATGTTTCGGAAGGTGAAATCGCAATGGTAAAAGTTTTTAGCTGTAAACCCAAATAGGAAGAGGTGTTCATGTTTGTCTTTTCGTGCCAAAATGGAGCAAGTAGCGAAAAAGAAAGAATCTAACATTGTTTTGGCTCTCGATTTTCCCTTTGAAAAACTTGAAAACCGAGAAAGCCTCTTCTCTAAGGCAAATCACATCTTGGGTGATGTGCATCCTTACATCTGCGCTGTGAAGTTCAACCATCACCTTGTTCTCCCGTTGGGTGCGATTGATGGTGTCAGAAAACTTGTAGAAAAAGCTCATGGAATGGGGTTAGTGACGATAATGGACTGCAAAGTAAACGACATCGGCTCAACCAACCAAGTCATTGCAGAGTACTATTATGCTGCCGGCTTTGACGCTTTAATTGCTAATCCATTCATCGGATGGGAAGAAGGCTTACAACCAATTTTCAATATCGCGCGTAGATTGCAGCGCGGCGTAATCCTACTCGTGTATATGAGCCACAAGGGGGCACGCGAAGGCTATGGACAGACAATCATCGATGCAGAGACTGGCGACAAAACGCTTCAGTACATTACATTTGCGAGAAAAGCCCTAAAATATGCTGCTGATGGCGCCGTTGTAGGTGCAACGTACCCTGAAAAGATAAAAGAGGTTTTTGGAATACTCGGTGAGAAGACTCCGATATATTCGCCGGGAATTGGCGCACAAGGCGGAGAGATAAAATCCGCTCTAGTGGCTGGAGCTCGCTATCTGATTGTCGGTAGGGCAATAACACAGGCGGAAAACTCGGCAGAAGCGGCAAAAGAGATAAGGAATCTTGCCCAAGGTTAACTGGGAAAACATGAAGGCTAACCGAAAAGGCGGTGGTCTATCTTTGGCGTCTTTCCCAAAGCTCTTTTTTCAGTAAATCTCTAACCGCTGACCTTATGGCTGAGCTTCTGCTTGGGTACATGTTCGCTCTCACAAGCTCATCTAATCCTTCCAAATAAGCTTCAGGTAACAATACTGTAACGAGCTTCATACGAGACTTTCCCCCTAAACATGTTATGCATATGATATGAAGCAAATATAAGACTTGACCAAAAATTCAAACATGATACTTGATATCGCGTATTTCTTTCATTGTGTTCTGGAAAGTCTTGAAAACGTCGTCCACATAGAGACTGCGTTTCCGAATTCCAGCTTGTACAGCTCCGGTGGCTACCAAAATCGAACCTATTGTTTCGCTTATCGGAGTAGGTTCTGGAAACACTATCAGCGCCAGACCGAGCTTTATGAGTCCTGACTTGTTTCCATCCCGACACAGCTGCTTTGTCGTTTTTGCTTGTTTTATTGTGTCTTTCATAGATTGGATTAAATCCACGTAGCTTTCACTTAACTCATTCGTCGCAGTCAGCATTGTCTTTGCTTCTTCTTTTTTCATTTTGAACCACGCTGAGCTTTCTTAAGTATAGAAGTGCTCGAGAAGAAAAACTTTAATTCGTCAAAATCTTTCTGCTTAGCCTTCTTTTTCTGAACTAGTGAATTCTTTTTAAAAGATAATTTGAATTCAGCCATGGTTGCTTTGGCAATTTTGTTTCTAATAGTGAAAAGGCGTAAACAATGAATGCGGAGAACTGTCACAACCATGGTTTTTGGGTTCAAATAATTTGTGAATTACCTTTAAGTCGCTGGTTGACTCCATTGGGGCGGCCTAGTCGCTTATGCGCAAATCATAAAACGTCTAACAGTCAAATAACAGTCTTTGAGGAGCAGGGACCGTGTTGGAGACCTTTGAACCGAAGAGTTTTGTCGAAGACTCAATCGCAAAAATAAAGCAGCAGATCAGTGAAGAAAAGGCGTTGGTCGCTGTTTCTGGCGGCGTCGACAGCACAACCTGCGCGGTGTTAACGCACAAGGCAATAGGCAACAATCTTGTTTGTGTGATATTGGATGACGCTTTCATGCGGGAAGGCGAACCCGAGTACGTGGCTGAAATGTTATCGAAGCCACCTTTTAACGTGCCCATGAAAATAGTTGATGTTAAAGAACGGTTCTTACAGGCAATGAAAGGTTTGATGGATGCGGAAGAAAAACGGAAAATGTTCCGTGAAACCTTCTATCAAGTTTTGGGTGAGACAGCCAAAAAAGAAGGCTGCAACATTCTCGTTCAGGGCACAATAAAAGCTGACATCATGGAAACTGTGAGTGGCGTAAAGACACAACATAACGTTCTGGAACAAGTAGGCATAAACCCGATGAGAAGGTTTGGGTTTAAAGTCGTTGAACCTCTGGCAACATTGTATAAGGAACAGGTCAGAATGGTCGCAAGATACCTCGGATTATCAGAGGAATTTTCTGAGCGGCAACCGTTCCCAGGACCAGGCTTGTCAGTTCGTGTAGTAGGAGAAATTCGCGCTGACAAACTAGAGACGTTAAAGAAGGCTTCAACCATTGCTGAACGTGAACTTGCACAGTACAAACCAGGGCAATACTTTGCAGTAATCATCGATAATGAAGAGGTTTCGCAACAATCGAAAGTTGTCCATATTCAAGAAGTTGTGGCAAGGCTTCTTAATGTTCCTTCAAGAAATGTGTGGTTGACTATCTTTAAGGACAAGGCTACCGGCGTTGAAGGCGGAAAAAGGCGATATGGCGAAATAGTCGGCGTGAAGGTTCAGACTACGAATGGACGTGTTCATCAAACAGTCCTTCAGAATCTTGTTTCTCTTCAAACAAGAATAATCACTGAAAACCCGTCAGTAGCAAGGGTCTTCTATGCAATCAGAGACGTGACAGAGAAGAGACCTTTTGTGATAGGCGTACGATCTGTTCAAACCAAGAATTTCTTGACGGCGGGCGTCTCGGACATACCTTGGACAACCCTCCAGAAGATTGCAGAAGAGATAGCTGAAAGATGCCCTAATGTGTCAACAGTCTATTATGATGTGACTCCTAAACCGCCAGCGACAATCGAAATGGAATAGGTACCATCAGAAAAGCTGACTCGAAGGATTTTCTGACAATAATCAGACAGTGGGAGAACAAACTAGGACAAGAAAGCAAGAGATTTCGGATTCAGATGGTGTTCGAAGACAATGGAGAAAAATCAAGAAACCTATGAACTTGCATAAGTCAGGTTTGTGGGGCAGATTCAGAAAACGTAAATAGCAAAGATACACTATCTATTTTTGAGATTGACTATGTTTCGTGTCAGAGTGCATAAAATTGAATCTATTCGGGATTTGGACGGTAATCTTGGAAAACGTATAGAGCTGATTGAAGATAGACATGTTCCTCGCTTTGTGGTTAGGCCCCAGACGGAAGAGGCGAAAGTCGTGCAAGATGTTCTTCAAGCTGTCCAGCAACAGATGCCCATGTTTCAGGGACGGACAGAATTTGCGGTTCCTAAGATAATTTTGTTCTTAACAGAGCAGGAGTATGAAAGCTTAAGCATAGATTTCGATGTAAACCAGGTTTACGAAATAGTACTTGAAAATGAGGCTATAAGGTTCAGGAAAGTCCCGTAAACGTAGCTAATGCGTTTCAGTTCAACCTATCTCTCTCCGTGGTCCGGCTGTGTCGTTTCTGCACTACAGTTTTAATCTCATATAGCGCTATCAAAACCTGATTAGTGTTGGGAACGTGCTGAGTGTTCTTTCGCATTCGCCACGTGCTTCGCATTTACGACAGTGAAGTCAGCAAGTTCGCGCTTAACATCGCTTGTAAGATAGCTGTTAAGCATTCCGAGAAGGATTTTGTTAAGAAGGCGCTCACCCACAGAATACACAAGAGAGGACCACGCGAGTGGGACCAATTTGAAGTAATCGGGTCCAACGAAAAGCTTGTTTTAGGGGTGAAATTCGCGATTTTCATGGTTGTTTGCTTGTCAGCATTCGAGTTTGCTCACATGGCTTTTCTGGGCGCCTGGAATATTGAGCTCTTCGTTGCTGTCACGGGTCTTAGCGGAACGATTATGGGAATATTTGCAGTGCAGAAGACGTGAATGATGAAAGGATGAGAGAAAAGGGATTAGTGTATGAAAAATAAAAAAATATTTTTTTTTCAACATCTGATGTACCGCTCTTTTTGCAGAATTGCAAGGAAACTTAATGGTAAAGATTTCGTCGACGCGGAATCCTTCAAGGCGCGTGACAAGATTTGCAGGGTGTTTGCTGCTGAATGTTTTGAGCTGGCTGAAAACTTTGCCAGACAAAGGAAGGAAAAGCTGGCTCTTCAACATACGAAATTGTCGTGTATGCTTCTCAATTTGTCGCTACGACCGAAGAAGCTCGCAGGTAATTTGAACTTCCATTCGACATGGATGTTCAGACTGAACTGAACTGCGAACAGTGGGAACAGAGGTCCGGCACGGAAATTTACAGTTTTTCTCATCCTCAAGGGAGTCATGACGACCGTTTCTGGTCAATTACACTGGCTTGTCCGGCCAGTACAGGAGTTGACCCTTCCGATCTGGATGTGTTCAAATTTGGCTAAGCTTAAGAATGTACGTAAGAAAGCGCATATTTGAAACCCTTCCAGACGGTTTCCTCTGTAAATAGATTTGAACATGTCTGCAGAAACGCGGTGTCATGATTCGAAATGCAGAAGAGTTATAACTGACCGAACGGGAATAATGCGAGTCAGAGTCGGAGTGGCGATGGTCACGAAGACAAAGATTAGACGCTTCTTCGCAGCTATTCATGATTCGGCAGTTAGTATCAGAAACGCCATCTTTGGTTTTGTGTTGACTTTCTTTGAAAAAGTAAACAGAAAGGTTCGGTCAACGCTTCCGCTCTGGCGCATGCAAGAAGAGACTTCAGAACACGTCAAGATGCTTGCAAAAGTCTTCAAATATGTTATTCTTCCCGCCAGTCTTTTCTATGTTTGTTCAGACTTCGTGTTTTTGAGGGAGAACGCTGTAGACTCAATGTTCTGGGGGATTCTGCTATTCCTCTACAGCAATTTCCTTCCAGACCTGCCTTCGGCCTTCAGGCGAGGCCCAAAAAATAAAGACTTGCCTTGGTACAAGAAATATTTCCTTTTGCTTTTTGCGCCATTGTTTGTTTGGGCGCTGCTTTGTGGTATGCGAATTAAGTGGAGCACTGTGGAGACTTTTCATAATTTTAAATCCGTGACGATTTTCGGAATTTTCCTTTTCGCGGTCGGCTTCTTTGCTTTCGGAGACTTTCCAATCGATGTTGGGGACATGACTGAAAGCATTTCTCTCGCATTGTACGGTCTAGCTGGATACTTGGCACACCTCAAGGTCGATAAAATCTGGTAGAATCGACGAGCGTGTGACTGACGACTACAGTTGAAGGAGTTAGCGAATTGCCTAGCCGTGCTGTCTGATTACTCAGCAATTGAGTCAGATTCGAGAATGCTTTTTTGTGTTGAGAATAAAGACGCACAAAGTCAGAAATATTTAGCTCTTTGAGTCGCATAATCATGCGAACATGGGCTTAGCCCTCGAATCTTGCCTAGCGTTCTTCTCAAGGATTTGCAGGAGACGGTAAAGCAAGGGCTCCATCTGTTTGCAAGGGGCTACAGTAGATGAACGATTGTTCAAACCTAAGCGAAACTTTAAATTACGTCAGAAATCTTGACGCTGGCAACCACGGCGTATTCTTCTATGCGAGCCAATGCGAGAAGCATCAAGTCCTCTTTAACTTTCTGCAAGCTGGTGTTCAGAAAGGGGAAGGAGTGATTTATGTTTCATCACAAGAAACTTCAAAGCAAATCCGTAGACACATGAAAAATTTCGGACTTGACATTAAATCCCTTGAAAAGGACGGCGTGTTGAAGGTCTTTGACTATTCTGACTGGTACATTATCAATGGAGAAGTAAACTGCTCACACACAATAAGGCTGGGAATGCGCCTGTTTTATGAGATGATGCAGATTGGGCTTAAAGGGTTACGTGGATGCGGTGAAGCAGCATGTTTCTTCGAACACGAGAAAGGGAAAGAACTACTAGAATATGAGCTTAGCCTAGGCAGAAAAACTAATTTCCCAATGACTGCACTTTGCGCCTACGACGTTAACCACGCCAAATCTCTTTCAGACAGATTGTTTTTTGACTTAATCAAGGCCCATGGACCAGTCATCACTTCTAATTTTGCCCAAGAAGTCAAGTTCGAAAACCTATTTCCACAAATAATGGATGAAGTGATTGAAACCGTTTTTGGAAGCATGGGCAAACAAACAATCCTAACAACGCTTGAGAAGAAACGTTCACTTTCGCTCCAGAACATCGGCGAAAACTCCAATGATTTCATCGACGAATTGGAAAAAATACTCGGCTCAGGGGCACAAGTCATGACAAAATTGGCGGCGCAACAAATGCATTCTGAGATTGGAATAACGCAAAGTGAAAGGCACTAATCTTTAAGCTTGGTCACTTGACACCGTCGCTGTTTTAGGCTTCTATTTTGACTTTGCCTTCATCAAGCCTTTCCCTTTTATCGCATGGATTTTCAACTTCGTTTTCTGCACTTTCTGTACTCGTACACTATCATTGAAAGAGGAATGACCAGCCCAACAATAAACAGCACCAGCATTGCAGTTTGTCCCTGTACAACAAACGCGCCCATTGCCATAATCCAATAAGCAATCCATGTTATAAGTATGGCTTGAGCCAAATCACCTATAAGTCCCATGGCGACGCCTAGTCAATTCTCTTGTCTAGTTTCTGATATGATTTGCGATGTCTAAATTCATATTCAAAATTATGAGCTGTGTTCTTTTGCTGATAAGACAGCGACCTTCAAACTAAACAAGAGTATTCATGTTCATAGAACTAAACTCCATAAACAAAATTAACCAAAACCCAAACATACCAAACTCGAAGTCGCAAAGTGCAGAACCGCCAAGCTCTAGGCGACACAAGATAGTGTGCGCTTAATCTCGCTGATCAACATTTAGCCTCAAAAGAGCTCTAAGGTTCCTTGTTAGAACTGGAAATTCTTCATTAGAAGTCGTTGGCTCAAACTCTTTGAGCTTTCTAGACAGGGAATCCAGCAGTTTTTTGTCTGGGGTTCCTTCGAGTATTTTCTTTGTTTCTTCTTCCGTTACTTCTTCGAATCTTCCCGTTGATTTGACCGCTTCAGTGTTAGCTGGGCAAGACCATTGGCATTTCATGCATCCCATTAACGCGTTGTGTGCGTCTGGTTTGATCCATTCGGGAAAATCGCCTTTGATTTCATTGTAGAGACTGAGGCATCTGCCTGCATCGATCACGAAATTTTCCTCGTTTATACTTTTCGTCGGGCACTCGTGCATGCATATTCCGCAGTTTTCGCAGATGTCCATCATTCCCATTTCAGTCCAGTTGTCTCCAAATGGGTAATCTGTGAAGAAGGCGTATAAAGTGACAAAACTTCCCATTCCTTCTACGTAACAGAGATTATTCCGACCATATTTTCCTAGTCCGCTTCTAACTGCCAAGAGTTTTAAGTGAACTTGTTTCGTTCTTTCGATTCTATACCCAGATTGTCCTATGATTTTCTCTTGAACAATGTTCTGAAGAATTTCATTGGTTAGGCCATAATAATAGTATTCAGGAGAAATCAGGACTTCGTGGTTTTTACCATCCAGATTGAAGTTTACCCGCATTGCTTTGCTAGGAGTAGCCAATATTATCAATGACTTGGCAGTAGGAAAATCTTCAGGAATCTGAAATTTCTTGGTGTCTATGTAAAGCCTGTATGTTGGGTGGTTGCTGAGTTTTCCCTCATGCCTTAGCTTATCAACGGTCTGCTGCAATTCATCCAAATGAGACACAGACACAGTTTTGTATTTATAAGTAAAATCATCTGGAGCCATGTTCACACAAGCCATCTATCCTAACCCAGATATCAATACGAGACATTACGTACCATTCATCATGCAATATTTAAGCACGTCGGATGATTTCACCTGCTCATAAGGGGCGAACAGCTTCTCAGACAAAAGGTAAAGCTGCGCTAACCTGTTTATTCTCTTGACAACGCCATCATGAACATCCACAGAACGACCAAAAACCTCTCGTAAAAATGCCTGTAGCTAAAAAGAGAAGAATGTGTCGCGGCCAACAGAAAATAATGTAGGTAAATCCAGAAACTTGAAAAAAGCCCGAAGACTGAAAAAGAAGGACACGATGTTCTAGAAGAGTCTCGTGGCGCATGGATGGAAATTAAAGGAACTTGGGAACCAAGACAGATCGTAATCGTATATGAGTTCAAGCTTGTCAAAGCTGCCATTTCTCGTCAATTTTGGGGTGACGGGGAATTTTGTTCCCCGTTGCGGTAGCCGTCGTGGTAGTGGGCTGGAAAGACACCCCATGCTGGGTTTGTGCTAAATTAATATATGTTTTTTGAATCTAGCTTACACATTCAAAATCTGCTTCTGCCAAACCCCCACTTCTGACTTAAAACAACAGCCTTCAGACTAAACAATGGTATTCATGTTAATAGAACCAAACTCGATAAACAAAAAGACCAAATCAAAACCCTCAGCGCGCGCTATAGGGAATTGAGGTCAAAATTCGATTTTTCTCAGTCTCCGTATTTTTTAGTCCCTTTTAGTTCAAATACCAGCACAGTCGCTGAAGAATCTGTTTTTGGACAATGTAACACTCCTTTTGGAACAACAATACCTTCCATTTTCTTTAGATCGAAATTTTCTTCTTTCGTTTGTAGAATAAATTCTCCTTCGAAAACCAGAAACACTTCATCACTGTTAGTATGTTTATGCCATACGAACTCGCCTTCGAGTTTTGACATTCTTATTACAGAGTCGTTAAAAACTGCAACATCAACAGGAGACCAAGGCGTGTCAATTTTTCTTGAAATTTCATTCAAAGATATTTTTCTCATTCCGTCACCCAATACTTCAATTGCTTCCAAGTCACTTCTAAATGCATGAAGTCTAAAGTTATAAGACTAATGTCGATTTCTCCGTGAATTCCTTCATGCCTTGAAAGACTCCGGATCTTAGATCTCATAGCGTGCACGATGTAAACCATGTTGTAGTCTTATATGAGTTTAAGGCTGTCAGAAATGCGCAAATTCAGTGATGTGCAGTAGACGTATGGGAAATGTGAACAAAGAGAGCGGAAACATCTGTGCCGTAGTTGGCCCGTTCAGTACTCTTCCTTCTTGTCTATCAATCCATCTCTTCGCGCTTTGAACATGGCAACTTTGAAAACAGCCAGACCTACGAGTATAGTGGCAATCATTGTCGCAACCAAATAAAGCAGGTTCATCTGCACGTCAAAGCTTCCTTGGTGCAGAAACGAAAATCTCACGATTCTGAGAAAATACGTTATCGGCAAAGCGTTGGAAATATGTTGTCCCCATTGAGGGAGAAGTTCCGGGAGGAAAACGACGCCTCCGAACAGGTAGAGTGTTCCGGACACGTATTCATTGAGCATGAACTGAACCTTAGATGTCATTATGTTGATTCCGCAAAGGATGAATCCGATAGCCATGAAGCAGACTATGCCTAACAGCAAGGTCAAGCTCAGTAGTCCAAAGTCTATGTTCAGCCAGTCGATCTGGATAGGTATGCCTAAGCCATATTGGAACACTGCGACTCCAAGTCCAAGAGTCAGCAAAAGCGAAACCGAAGCGTTCATAACACCATTTAGAGCTCTTCCGACAATGTACCATTGAAGTGAACCTGGTGTCAGGTAAATATGCTTCAGCACCTCGTAGTGCGCTCTGTCCTCGTGAATGAGCATTGTCATAGTCATCATTATTTGAACCACGTAGATGAAGAAGCTGTTGCCGATAAACAGGAACATGAAAAGCTCCGGATTAACAGCTCCTGAGACGACGCTGCCTATCAAGAAAATGAAGCCCACAATGAGCAGGCCTGCAACAGGCTTTATCAAATAGTAAATTGCAAAGACCACCGGGTCAGCCCAGTTTGTCTCAACCTTCCAGCCTAGCCAGACAGCTTGTTTTATGGTGCGCAGAATTGTGCCTATTGCCACCTTAGCGTAAGCCTCCCTTCCTTCTTGCCCAAATTCTCCATGAAATTAAGCGCTAGTCTGGCTAGGGGCAACAAAACTACAATGAAGACCACAAGAGCGATTATGTTCAACCAGACGTCGCTGATTCCTTGCCCTAAAATTGCCACCTTTCTTATGCCGTCCAGCCCGAATGTTAGAGGAATGAGCGATGACAAAAGCTGAACCATGTAAGGAACGACTTGACTGGTTGTTGGAAAATAGGTACCGGACAGAAACTGAATTGGCTCCTGAAGCAAGCTGGCAGTGTGCCAAGCCTCTCGCCCATACAACATGAAGAGCGAAGCAAACATCATTCCCAACGCGTAAAGCGCCCCGATGGTCAAGAAGAAGATGAGCAGCGCGGTCAGAGGCTCATATATTGCTATGGGCACTTGAAAAATCAGTATGCCAGCGATGAAAATTGCCACTGCCCTTAGCACGGTGTTCACGAAACCGCCAATAGCCATCCCTAACAGAATTGCCATTCTCGAAATGGGCGCCACAAGGTACACCTCTAGATTCCCGACTTCTTTTTCCCAGTAGAACTGAGCTGACATACCCCACAACACATTGGCCCAAAAGGCCATCATGGTTCCACCGATAATTACGAAACCTGCATATTCAGGAGGTGCATTAACCATTTTGTAAAGGAAAACATACGCACTCAAAGTGATGACGGGTATGACCAATTCTGCCACTAGCCATTCAGGTTCGCGGTAGCCGCCTTTGAGTCTCACCCATAGTCTGGCATATGCTACTTTAAGATTGTGCACCAGTTCCTCACGTTTCATGGGCAGCGCCCTCTTCTTGCTCAAAACCGCGTCCTACTAAACTTATGTAAACATCCTCTAGAGTCGGTTCTGCTTTATTCACCGAGAGTATTTTGACATTTTGTTCCTCAAGCTTTGACATTATGTTAGAAAAGATTCTTTCCTCAGTGACCATCACCTTAAACGACGTAGTGTCTGTCTGAATGCTTCGTGTTTGCGAGTACCCTATGACGCCTTTCATGCCTTCTACAAAGCTAAAGTCGGCTTGAACAGAGGAAACTTCAGCCTTGATTATCACGTTTTCCTTAAGATTCTGCTTGAGTCTTAACGGGCTGTCACACGCTAAAATTCTTCCGCGGTCAATGATTGCCACTCTATCGCACATTTCGTCTGCTTCCGCCATGTAGTGTGTTGTCAAGAGGACCGTGCCTTTTTTCTCCCTCTTCGCCCAATCGACAATGTAGCTTCTCATATTCTTGCTGGTAAGCACGTCCAAGCCCAAGGTGGGTTCATCAAGAAACAGAATCGTTGGATTGTTCAGCAATCCCCTTGCAAGGTTAAGCCTTTGCTTGTAGCCAGTCGAGAGCTTGGACATTCGTGTTTTCGCATACTCATCAAACTCTAGGTCGGCCATCAATCGTTTAATCTCTGCCTTAGCAGTCGAGGACGGTAGACCATATAGTTGTGAGAAGAACCACAAGTTCTCGTTTGCAGAGAGAATTCCATAACCAGGGGTCTCTCCGCCAGAAACAAGGCTGATAACCTGCCTGACCTTATGTGCCTCTTTGGCGACGTTGAACCCTCCTACGTACGCTTCGCCACTTGTCGGAAGCAGAAGCGTAGTAAGAATCTTGATTAGCGTCGTCTTGCCAGCGCCGTTTGGACCTAGAAGTCCGAAGATTTCGCCTTCCTCGATGGTAATTGAGACCTTATCGAGAGCCTTCACTGGTTTATGGTTTCCTTTGAATACGCGGACTACATTCTGGGTTTCAACAGCATGCGGCATAAGGCCACGAGCCGAAACAAGAAACCGCATTGCATACTTAAGAATTTCGTTTGTCGCTCAATCTGAGCAGAAGCATGGGAAGGGTTTGTTGAATTGCAAGGGGCGTTGCATTTGAACCCTTGCACAGCGGAGAAATCAGTCAGTCTCTCCTTTTTTCTGATGTATAATAGCCTGCGCATAGACTAGAATCGAAATTCCTATGTACACGACAACGTGGAAACGCTCACTGCAATTTCTCTTTCTCTTATTCTTTTACAACCGGGTGTTTCGACATTTTGTACAGCGCATATCTATTCATCATGTTCATTGTTTCGTTGGAGACGTATCAGTAAAGCGCGCGCTATGCTTGCTTGTATGTGTAGGAAACTGCGAAAGCGTAAGCTAGTAGGGCAATGCGAGATAGCGTGCGTTTGCCATAGTGAATGATGCCGAAAAGTGATGGGATTGTAACTTCAGACTAGAAGAACCTGCGTTTCTTGTTTTGTTGTTTCTCGTCTTCACTGAACCCTTCTTGCGGGGCCGCGACAGGTTCCTCAGGCGCTGCTACGGCTACAATCTCTGCTTCTGCTGGTTCAGGTGTTGCTGATGCCGATTCTGGTTTGACTTCCTCTGATGAAATAGGGGTTTCTGCTGCTTGTGAGATTTCTTTTAACTTTTGATCCAGTTCATCTGCTTTGGACTTAAGCTGGGATATTTCCTCTCGCGTTGTGTTGTTGCTCTTCTTCAGCTCTTCAATCGCAATCTGTTGCTCAAGTGCCTTTACTTTTTCTTCCCACTGTTTTTTTTCCTCGTTCAAAGAACGAGACTCTTCCTCTAATCCAGTTCTCACATTTTCTAGTTCGTCAAATTCGCTCAATTTTACCATCTGAATTTTCAATATAGTTATTAAAATAACAAGTTTATGAAGAAACAATCTGTATTTGAACTCCAGAGATGCACACACAGAGAGCAAATAATCTTTTCTTGGAAGAATCGCCGCAAAACTAACTTTTTTGTTGTTCTCGATGCTCAGGTTTGTGTCATGCTCGACTTGTTTTTTGTGTAAGCTATAACTGCCTATCTGCGTTGCAATTATAAATATTGGCAGAATGAGGATTGACTGCGCGTTCTAGATGCTGCAAAATCTTTTAAGGTTTAAGCCGTAATATAATGAATCTGTGGTCTAAATGACTGAAAAGGTTGCTTCTTCAGCAAAAGACTTGGCGATTAGCATTATTGGCCTAATCATAGCCATAATCTTAGCCGTCCTTGCATTGGGAATTGCCAATTGGGGAATCAGTATCTTCGGGATAACTGGAGACATTCCACAAGCAGCTGCACTGATAGCAGTTGCAATAATAATAGGACCAACAATAGCGGCATTTGCCACCAAGAAATACTTCTAAATCTCCTTTTTTTCTTTGACATTCGCGTTGTAAGATATGTTGCCACATGTCTAGAGTCTGCAACAGTGCATGCTAGTATCTTACAACTCTTGGCAATTGTTGTTTCGATCAACTTCACGTGTAAAAAATATCAAGATGAGGCAAGTTTGTTTGAATGCTCAGGCACCCCCTTAGGGGTGTGCGTGTTCCCTCATTGATTAACTTAATATTTGGGTTCACGCCACCGGGCATGCCCTTACTAGGGAATTTAACGGGAATCTATATTTGACTTATGAAAGCAGAATCAATATTTGAAAGCGATTTATTTTATGTTTGGCTGAGATGATTGATTGGGCGTATGTAGTCTGCGAAAAAGAAACCAATAGACGCTTGTTTAAAGATGATATTGTTCCAACTTTCATTTGTTCCAAAGAATGCTTGCTCAAATACTTCAAACCTTTAGGCAGAGAGACAACTGTAATTCAAGAAACGTTTGGCGGATCAATAGAACAAAGAGACTATTGGTTTCAGTAGCGCATGCATCAGAAAGTTCATGGGGAGCCTTCAGAGGTTTCCTTTTTAATCAACGTTTTTCTGTAGTAGACGAGGAGTATTCCGGAAAGACTGACAAAGAAAATCAGTGAAAAAGCAATTAAGAGTATCTGCCAAGCATGCCAAAATGGTGCAAGCCACGCCCAGTCATCAATGTATGAACCGCCGCTAAGGAGCAACTGAACGTAAACATTAGAAAAGTAAGGAACCAAGTGACCTATCCAACAACCAAGAGATATGGAAAGAATGATTGGCTTAAACGCTGAAGTTTCTTTTACATCATGACTAAGACTATACATGGCGAAGAAGGGCAAAACCACGCCGATAATCAATCCGACCGCGGATAAGCCCCAATTCAGCAACCAAACGTTTCTTGCTGAATAGTGATAGAGTATGACAAGCCAATATGAAATACAACTCGTAAATCCAGTTATGATAGAAAGAGCAACTGCAATCAAGAAAAACTTGATACTGAAATCCACGCCACGACATCCGATTTCTAGATAATCTCTGAGACTTCTTAAAATTTTGCACACGCAAATTGTGACTGGTTTTATTCTATCGCGCGCTAGTTTGACGCAAAAGGTTATTTTTTGAAAGTTATTTCTGAACCTTTTGCTGAGTATTCTCTCTTCTTATATACAGAGGGTGAATATCTCTGTCCACCCTTTCTGACTGTGAGGTACGTCCGATCTTGTTCCTTAGAGAGGTCAATTGCAATTTGAGTTGTGTGTTCGATTTTTGTTATAAAGTCGACAGGATGAGCGTGCTTTATCAAAAGCCAATATGCCAACGTTTCATAAGCATACAAGGCTGGGCAAACATGGCTGAAAAAAGTCTTCACTGCTTCCTGCCCCCAAATTTGCTCCATCATTGATAAACTATAGAAAACTAATCGTGTGCCAGGTGTTACGAACTCTCTTTCAATTCTTCCAAAGAAATGATGAAATCGGTCTGGGTCCTTTGAACTTGGAACCTTCCTTATCCATGAAGGTGCTTGATCATAGAAATCGCTAAACACAAGTTCACCTTGGCCTCCTGCGTCTGTGAAGCAATCCAGAACCAAGAACTTATCCTCCCATCCCTTCGGCAATTGTTTGATGAGGGGCTGAAAGTGAAATATTATTGCCTGTGGAGGGTAAATGAAATCGAGATAAATTACCGAGTGTCCTTCTTCAATTCCTTGCTTGATAAATGCGTTCATGAATTCACGCGCAAACGTTCCAGACTCTGCTTCCCACACAACGTTCTCACCGAGAAATAGGCCTCCCTCAATAATCTTGTCAAGATCTTGAATTCCTGTCGAATATCTTTTTTCTTTTTCCATACACAATCTTAACGTCTCATGCATTAAAAGTATTTTGTCCAGACAATGTACATCAATGTACATTATGGACATAACGTTTCTATACGTGAACATTACCCAACTATGATGTGGGAAGCAAAATGTTAAGTTTGGTAGAACTATCGACAGACGAATTGAATTTGTTGAAGTTAATGGCTGACTTCTTTGCTGACAAACCGAAAATCACGGCTGGTCTTGAAAGCTACACCTCTGCACATTACGCCCTAGTCTCAACGTGTTCAGAACATTTTCGTGTGTCCGAAGAAAGTGCCCGACAATTTCTTGAAGCCCTGAGAGAAAAAGTCAATGCCTGTCAATATTTCCAGATTGAAGTCTCAAATTCGAATCAGAAACTTCGACTTCTTTCGAAAAGCGAGATAAATATGCTCCGCGTCATGATTGATTATTTCTCAGAAGAGCCCAAAATTGTTGCTCGAGGCTCACAGTTCTCAAATATAGAAGAACTTGCAGATGCTTACCATTGGTTCTTTGGGCTCCGTGACCGAGTTGACGGCAACTTGATCGCTAGAGAAACCACAACAGAACTTATTGAAAAACTGATGAACTCGGTTTCCATTCAGATGGAAACTTTGGCGTCCGTTGTCAAAACGCCAAATCCTTATCAAGCGGCACTTAGACAACTTGACATTGCTGCAGAGAAGCTTAGCCTTGACCCGGCAATCCATGAATTACTTAGACATCCAATGCGCATTTTTGTGGTAAACATACCTGTCTTGATGGACAACGGCAATACTCGTGTATTTACGGGAATCCGTGTTCAATACAACGACGCATTAGGTCCGACCAAGGGTGGCATTAGATATCACCCCGACGTCACTGTCGACGAAGTGACAGCCTTGGCAACGTGGATGACGTGGAAAACCGCAGTCGTAGGTCTCCCACTTGGAGGAGGCAAAGGTGGTGTCCGGTGCAACCCAAAAGAGATGTCTGTCGAGGAACTGGAACGACTGACAAGAAGCTACACTCGTGCCATGAGCAAATTTATTGGACCTTACACAGACATACCTGCACCAGACGTCTACACAGATTCTCGAACTATGGCTTGGATAATGGACGAATACAGCCAAGTCGTCGGCTACAATGCGTTTGGAGTGGTTACTGGAAAACCGATTAACGTCGGAGGTTCACTAGGTCGGACTGAAGCAACATCGCTTGGTCTAATGTACACTGTGATGAAGGCAGCAGAACATCTGGGCATAGAGCTTAAAAACACAAAAGTAGCGGTTCAGGGATATGGCAATGTTGGTTACCACTCCGCACGACTATTGCACGAGCTTGGATGCAAAATAATCGCTGTCTCAGACTCGAAGGGTGGAATTTATAGCTCTGACGGACTTGAACCAGAAAAAATCCTTGAACACAAGGAAGAGACAGGTTCAGTTGTGGATTATCCAGGGAGCAAGACAATTTCCAATGAACAATTGCTCACGCTTCAATGCGATATCTTAGTGCCTGCCGCTTTGGAGAACCAGATTACAAAAGCTAATGCATCAAGCATAAAAGCTAAGATAGTTGCTGAAGGAGCAAATGGGCCAGTCACCCCCGATGCGGACGAGACATTGTTCAAGAACAGCGTATTCGTCATCCCAGACATTCTCGCCAATGCAGGCGGCGTCACGGTCAGCTACTTCGAACAAGTTCAGAACCAGATGAACTACTACTGGACCGAAAAAGAAGTGCGCGAGAAACTTAAAACAATAATGGATAAGGCCTTCGATAGTGTTGTCGCAATATCAGAGAAACATAACATAAACATGCGCACTGCATCATATATGTTGGCAGTGAAAAGAGTGGCTGATGCCATGATGGCGCGCAAAGGAAAACCAGCAATACCTCTACCTCAACCGTAATGCCAAATGCCTGACTCCCCTTTTTTTTCACCATCTATGTACATACCATGCCAATTATGTTCAAATATATGAACATATTTATAAGAAGCTGTTGAAGTGCTGTACTTGTGGAAGAAATGTCCGTACATATTCATACTACAATACCTGCGAAGACAAACAAGATTCTTGAAGAGCTGGCCAAGACTTATGGCACGAAAAGCCGAGTTCTCGAGAAAGCTTTGGAGACTTTTCTAAGAGTGGAAGAGATTGGTTCATGCGATGACTGTGCTGTAAAGACGAAGATGATTGAACAAACGAACCTTAGAGAGACCCTTAATCTAACTTCTATAGGCAGGAAGACCCTTGATGGTTTGCTGGAAGTTGCGATAGGCAACAAAAACTTCGAAGAATTCATAGAAGAACAAAAAGTTGAGGGACAAAATTTCGTGGCTATTCTCAAAGACTCTGTTGGATTGAAAACACCGACTTCTTTCAAGGAATTTCTTCTTCTTCTCGGAGAGGTAAAAGATCTTACGCGACTATTTGACATAGCTTCCCATAACGAAGCGGACAGCACTCTGGTTTTGAGAACCAAAGTTTTTCCAAAAATGCCAGAGATCGTAGCAGTTCAAATCGCTGTAATTCTGGAAGGGACAGGGGCTTCCTTTGACCTTCGCATAATGGGCGACGACATCATCATAAAGATGGTAAGAAGTGAAGTGTTTTCACTGAGGAAGAAGGAGTTTGACAAAGTCCTAAGCTATCAATTCAAGAAAAGGTTCGATACCATTAGACCTAGCTTATTCAGGAACAATCTTATACTCGTCGGCCCAGGATTCCTGCATTGGGCTGAGAAACATTTGGAAGAGCCAGTTGCAGACATGGGAGCAATGATTGGAGATGTGAGAGCAGTCCTCAGTCCTAATGAGTTGTCAAAAGAGCCCGAAGACTTCATTACAGACCTAGTTTCTGCAGGCACCAAGATGAACTGGTTTAGACAAGCAAAGACGTTCAAAGATGAGGGCAAGAACACGTTCACCATGGCTTTTCAAGCTACCTCACCGGCGATAGGAAAGGTAGCTATTAGTGCGTTTTCGGTGATGCTTGCTACACATGGATGGAAACTTCTTAGCTACTTCCTTGAGCACGTGAACGGAAGCATTACCGTTAAGTTTGTAGGAGCCGAAGATCAGAGTCTATTGGATCAACTTGTAGAACCGAGCGCCTACCAAACAATTAGCAGGCAATTTCTAGATGTAATTCAGATTCCAAGGTCAATTTTCAATTCTTTTGCCTCCAAAGTTTTCGAGACTGACAGGAAGAAGTTTGATGATATATATCGCAATGCAGGGGCACGAATTTCCAACGCCATCAGAATGTTAGCAAGAAATGATCTAGAACAACTTCAAAAACTCGCTGAAAACTTTATACTCAAAAATTTGGCAGTTCTCCAGAGTGACGCTGATGTGAAGTTTGTGGATAAAGAGCAGTTCACGATAATCTTCAAACGTATTGACCCTATGCTCATAAATAGTCAGCGAATTCTTGTAGAATCAATATTCAAAGAATTGGGCTACGAAGTTTCTACGGCCTCATTCCAAAACCTCTTGAGCTTCAAACTGCAACAGCGGGAACGACCTCACCTCGAACCTATTCCCCGCAAGATTGTTATGGAGAACCTCGTTGACGCCATGTCCGCAAACAGCGTTGAAAAGGCTTTTTCTCTGGTTAAAGATCAACTGGACGAAATGTTTCCAGAAGATCATCCTTGGACCATTAGGGAAGTGAGTGAAAGGCTAATGGACATGTATCGTGAATTAGGAATAGAAGTTGAAATAGAGTATTTTGAGGGGGGGTTCACGCTAAAATACAAAAGCTGTCCTTATTATAAATTGGTGAAAACTGGCCAAAAGAAGTGGCTCTGCAATTTCCGGAAGAAGGGAATAGAATACATAATCTCGAGGGTCACACACGGTAGAAAAAGCAGGGTCAAAATCATAAAATCCTTGCTTCAAAATGAGCATCCCTGCGAATACGCGATATTTCTTACAAGGTTCTTAGAAAAAGAAGAAAGAAATCCGTAGAAATTGCGTGCATGAAAGGGAGAAAAGAGGAAATTTCTAGCGTATACTGTGGGCTATGTGGATTCTGGCTGTGTCTTTTGAGGGTAGAGTATGCAACGTTTTCCTCCCAAAATGACTTGCTGGTTGCTTTCAGTTTTATGGCTTGTGGAAGAAACATTCAATCCTAAGTTTTTTCATAAAGCGTGCGATTGATTATAAGATAGATCGAAGTTTATCTTGAGTAGTGTTTGGTCCATGCTAGAAAACACGATGAATATAAATTATTTTACAGATATACCCGACTTGGAGAAGAAGATACTTATCGTATCGTCAATATTTGAAATTAGTTGTAAATCAGAGAACTTGGATGAATATGTTTTCCTTGATGGTAGACGAGTTAGACCTAAGATTGAAGGGAGAAAATCCTTCTTAAAGGCTGGTCCTATCACAGAAATGGAGACACCATCGAGAATTACTCATTTTGTGTAACTCATACTTTGCGATCCGAATCTGCTTATTGAGCGAATCGAAGCGTCGCGGAAAAGACGGCTAAACCGACTGCGCTGTTACTATGCAAAACAGTAAGGAGATTTTTTGAAAAATTAGGAAAACCGCATAATCTCTCTTCTTATTCGTTTTAAGGCAGAATGTTTTGGATGGAAAGACATTACGAACATCATTTTTCTCAAGGCTGCACAAACCTCTTGGGTGCTGGATTTTTCGCCTTTGTTACAATAAATTGGAATTGGCTCTTCCTCCCCATTTTTGTAATAAACATATATCAGTTCGAGTCTTTCTGTGAAAGTCACGACTTCCACATTGAGGTTGAGAATCTTTGCCATTTTTTCTGTTGCCGCGCTCACGGATTTCATTCGACTTTCGCTAGATGCGAAAGCTGAGGCATAAACCAGCAATTTTCCATTCAAATCGTCTGACATTGATTTTCCCAGAAACCAACTTTGCGCATGAGCTTTTAAGACAAGTGCTGAAACGACACGTCTACATAGTGGAGAGAGACAGGTTAAAGTGAAAACTAGTAAACCTAATCTATGACGATTTTTCTAGAAACAAAAAGGTATGTATAAGGGTATGGAGATATGCAAAAAAAGATGTTGCATAACCTTTTGCAAAACCTAAAGTTTTGGTGTTACCATTTATTTTCATGTACCACTTTACCATAAAACATGGTACTATTGCAACATAAGGGGTGGTTGCACTTATCCATAAAGAGTGGTACCACACATATGTCATATGAAACCTTGCGATACAAACGTAACACGCTTAATCTTTTTTCCATACTAAATACAGATTCACAACTATCAGGGCCAAAACCACAAGCACAGGAAAATTAAAGACAACACTAGATTCGTTAAACCCTTCAAAACTTGTTTCTGTTACCTGATGACCTGTGATCCCAAGGCCACGAAAAACAATCTCATAAAAACTACTAAAAGACAGATCCCTTACGCTTCCAAGATTCCCTAGGCCTGCAAAATCATAAGAACTACGCATCCAAGTTATCCGATCCACCAAAACAAAAATTATGAGAAGGGCAACATTCAGAATCAATGCATACAATAATTGCCTTTTCAAAGTTCCCATCCCTTAGACTTAAACAACTTTACAACTTCAGAAACTTGCTTCGCAAACTTGATGTGATCACAATCAAATACACAGTCATGGCCACAGTATAGTTTGCCTTGATCCCGAACATAAACATCAACAACACGATTAATCTTACGATCAACAATAGTTATCTTATCTAATTGTGTATTCAAATGTTCAAAGCGAAAACTTGTATTATTAACTAAGAAGTCGTTAATGATCCAAACACCTAAACCTGAATGAGTTTTACTGAACCCCTTCAACTCTAGTTCTTTTTGAATTCGAATATCCTGCAATGCTTCATCAAGAAATTCTTCCCAATTTCTAGGCAAATTTACAGCAATGTATGGCCTACCTTTCTGTTTAGCCATGATTATCAATCAATAAACGTAGCTTCTACGTAATATACTTTATGTCTTTTTCAAATTGTCCAATTATGTATGATAAACATAGATGTGTTGAAAGTGATTAAATAGTAGAAATGTAGTTACTACATACAAGGTAAAGAATATGACGGAAAACAAGAAATTCGTAGTGAAAGTAATAGGTGATGGAAGAATAACAATCCCTTGGAAGATACGAGAAAAGCAGGGCATCAAGGAAGGCGATCTAGTTTCTGTTAGGGAAGTAACAAAAATCCAAACATAGGGGGGATTACGTGAAAATTAAAGAAGTCAGGTTTGAAAAGCTTTTTTCAAACGAAAAATACAACAATGAACGAATAGGTTTTGTTGCAGAAGTTGAACAAGGCCAAGATCCTGATCAAATTGCAGGGCAATTATTCTTCAAAATAGTCAATATTGAAGATTGCCTGCAAGTCTATAGACGCGTCCAACAAGAATTGGATCATGCTGTAGTTACATTTGAAATGAAAAAAGAATCCATCAGAGATTTAAAAGAACAAATCCACAAAACGAAAATAAACATTGAAGAACTAGCAACCCAAGTTGAAAAGGGTGAAGTTGATGCAAGACTTCAACACGCTTGTGCAGGCCAAAGTTACAAACAAATGCAAGAAAACTTGGTTCAATATGTGAAAAACTTACAAATATGGGATAATACCATAATAAAGTTGTCAAAAGCAAAAACACGAATTACGGAACGAATCAAAAACGGTATTTTTTCGCTTGAAGACATCGAGATCCCTAGAACATATGAAAGAGATTACTAACAGGTGAATGATTAATGGGTGTTCAATTATGTATTTCTTTCATACTGAAAACGAAAACCCCGATAGACATCATTAATGAAATAAATGAACTCTTAGGCCTAGATGTCAAAAGAGGCCACATATCACACTACACTATCGAAATAGGAAGATACAAAACTGTAGATCAATTCACAAGTGAAATTCTAGTTCACCACGAAGAAACAAAACAAGAACCGAATCAAACAAGTGGACAGGAATGAACATACTAATTTTACACATCATATACCTTCACTCCCAAAGGTGTATGCTCATTCCCCACAGATTAGGGATGTCTGAAAATGGCTAAAATGTGGAATGAAGCAAAATTACAGAGTAGTAAAAGAAACTTCATTCGACCACATCATAATTCAATAAGCCTTGTTGAAAAGATCAGATTAGAAACCTTGGCCGATACCACATATTGCTACATTTGGGGTAAAACTCGCATCAGGCCACCATAGGAAAGTGTTGAATAATGGTATCGAAACATTATAGAATCCCTGAAAAAGTTGACAAAGACATAGAACGTGACCTCAAAGAGCAGGGCCTACCTTCAGAAAACGAATATGTGATCAAGGCCCTAGAACACTACCTGAAATGTAAACAAACTGAAGTTATCCAAAGCATGAAGCTAATAGTGTTCCGTTATCCTGCCCCCTGCCTAGATTGTAAACGAGAAATCAAAACAGGTGAATGGGGTTATTGGGGCAGGGGTATAGGGGCAATATGCATTGATTGTTCAGTGAAACGCTACGGAACAAAAGCACAAGCCAAACTTGTGATTATGGTTAAAACACTTCAATGGCAAAAACAGGCCCTAACAACAGAAATTGATGAACTAGCAGAACGCTACAGGAAATTAAACTTCTATGAAATCCTTGAACGAATGCACTTAGGAAGTGAAGATCTCCAAAAACTTGTAAGCGAATACTTGAAGACAAACTTCCAAAAACCTGAACAAGAAACCAAGATCCTTGAAGAACTTGCATTACTGATTGAAAAGATGTCTTCAACCTTGAATGACGCTCACAAATTTATGAAGCTTCCCTTATCCATACGAAAAAAGAAACGCAAACAGGAAGTAACTAACTAACTAAACTAAACTAACTAACTAAACTAACTAAACACTAGGAATGTACGTATCATCAAGCTTTTTGGTGAACCTTCAATGCGTGAAAATGAAAAACAATTGAAGGGCCGAATCAAAAGAGTGAATGCCCCTTTGAGATCTCCCACTTATGATGAAATTGCCTTGAAAAGAGATAGGAAAAATCAGAAAATAAGGGTCAAACAAAGATTACGCAAGGCCCAAGAACAGTTTAAAGGGCCTGAAAGTGAGCAGACTTTTTTAGTTCTTCAAAAAGGAGACTTGAATGAAAAATGAGTGAAAAGATTCTTGGGGAAGTTGACGTTTACAAGAAATTGGATGAAGTCAATCAGGACATTAACAAAGCAGAAGACAAGCTTAATGAAGTTATCAAAGTCTTACTTGAAAAAAGGAAGAATTTAAAGAAATCTGTCAAAGACTACGTGGAACAGGTGAATTGGTCAAGATTCAAACCTGAATACCTGTCTAACTTCATTGAAGAACCATACGTCATTGAACCAAGTAAAATAGGTAAAGGCGGCAATATCCTTGAATGGCTTGTTTACGTTCCCAAAATCGTTCAATTCCACATAGGCAGGCTTGAAAGAGCCACCCATAGCTACAATGTATTTAGTGTAACCCAATATATGCATCATTTCGCTGAAATCCCTGAAGAACTAAGCTCACGATTCCCCAAACTTGATATTGAACTTCAAGTCGTAGATGGCCTTTTACTAACTGAACCTGAAAGCACAGAACGTGCATGGCAAAAATACCGACAATACCTTTACCAAAAAGAAGGGGCAGGAAAACTTAGAATCAAAAAGGGTTCAGAATGGGGAATAATAGCTCAAATCCTAGAAGATGGTGGCCTGCCATTCGCACCACAACCTATAGATCCTGACGATCTAAGAGATAGAAGCGTCAAAGGATTTGCCCTTCATTCAGATTGGGAAATAAGAGACTACCAAGTTGATGCAGATCAAAGATTCATGGAATATGGGGCAATAGGGATTTATTGGCCCTTTGGAACAGGCAAAAGCCAATATGCCCTAGATCTGATTGACCGTTTAAAAGGCCCAAAACTCATTGTAGTTAGCACACTTAGTTTGAAAGAACAATGGTTCGAACGATTAAAATTAATGCCCCTGAATAGACGTATCGAATGCTTTGTAGTTACCTATCAGGGCCACAATGAAATTCAAAGACTAATCAAAAAACACAAAGAATTTACACTTTGCACTTATGATGAAGTTCATCATTTGCCTGCTAAAACTTTCATGCGATTAAGCACAATCCCCTGCAAATATCGTTTGGGCCTAACAGGATCACCATATCGTGAAGATGGCCACATCAACTATATCATGGCCCTTACAGGTTATCCCCTTGGCCTAACATGGTCAAAATTCATTGCTGAAGGCATCATTACAATGGCCCAAGTGCAAGTTCACGTATTATGGAAACCAAGGCATAAACTCGCGCTTTTGGATGATCTACTCAAAAGGGATCTTGGGAAAACCATGATTTTTTGTGATAGCTTAGATCTTGGCAATGAAATTGCAAATAGATATGGCCTTGAATGGATTCATGGGGCAACAAGAAAACGACTAGATACAATCCGAAAAAATGAACGGATCGTGATTAGCAGGGTAGGGGATGAAGGCCTAAGCATCCCTGAACTTGACACCATTGTGGAAGTTGATTTTCTAGGTGGTTCAAGAATGCAGGCCCTTCAAAGAATAGGCCGATTAGCACACAGGCTTATTGAACCCGACAAAGAACCTGCCGTTCATCATATTCTAATGACAGAAGATGAACTTGAAAAGTATGGTAAACGATTGCTTGCGTACTACGATAAGGGTTACAAAATTGACTATTTGTATCACACCACAAGGGTGAAAACATGAAAAAACCAATAGATGATGGATCACAAATTTGGCGTAATACTCGATGGGGAAGAAACACACAATATTTAAGACATGATGAAGTGCAAAATATGTTCCCTAAATTATGGAAGATCCTGCAGGTATTTCGATCAGCTTTTAATGATGAATGGGGATATCGTTTAACCAAAAAATATGTTTTGAGATTTCCTGTTTGGGATAAACCGCAAAGCGGTAGTTTTGGGAAGATAAAGATAAACGGAAAAAAGATATTTTTCAAACTAAACTTTTGGAGATTCCTAATATATGACTAGGGTTAATGTTGATATTGACAATGATGTGCATAAGGCCTTCAAAATTGTTTCAGCAATGAAGGGCCTAAAAGTCAAAGATGCACTAAAGCAGGCCATGATAGAGTTCATTGAAACCCATCATTCTACAGACGTTCAATTAGACATAAAAGTGATTAAAAACAACAAGAAAAACCTGCTCACATTCGTTTTTGAAGAACAAATCAAAGGCCTTGTAACATCCCTGATTGAAGCAAAGAAACGCAATGCCCCTAGAGACTACATTCAAAAACTGAAAAATCAAGCCTTGGATCTAATCAAGAAACACCCTGAAATTTCTGAAGACTTAGCGACTGAAATCTTGCAGGCCTTCAAGATGTGTAGCAAATGAACAATAAAAAATCCCCTATCCTTCCTTATGCACACATTGTTTGGAACAAAACAAAACATATGCCTTGCTTTGGAAATTATGATAACACTTTTTATGAAAGATGTATTGGGTGTAGGGATCTTAATGGCCTTCTCTATGTAGCAAAGTGTATTGAAGAATCTGAAAGACGCAAGGGCAAAAACGCGAAACCTACACTTCTATGTTGCACAACCCCATGAATACGGATTATCTGAAAACAGTTAAATTTATACATTAGTTCTACGTAGAATATATGTAGTTAAGTGCAAAACAGCTTTATATTTAAAACGTAGGAACTACATAGTAAAAACGTAGATGTGAAGTAGATGGAAGTTCAAAATCAAATTCCTGTTCAAATTGAAGTGAAAGAATCTTCACTTCCCCCCGAATTTGAAGAATACGTAAAAAACAAAATAGAGAAAAACGCTTCAGGTGGAAGGCCACATTTCCTTACAAAAAAGGAAGATCCAAGAAGCGAACTTTTAAACATCATTGAACTTGTTTGGATCAAAGGCCGATCTATAGGATCTGTTGCAAGGAAATATGATACAAACTACACGACAATTTATAGATGCCTGAAAGATCTTGAAGGCCCAAAACAACAGATCATAACGCATCTTTTAACCTGCCCTAGAAGAAAAATCTTCTTTAACAAGGAATCTGAAACAAGCGATTATGAAACAGTTCAAGCATACGTTAGAAGGGCCAAAAGACAGGGGTTAAAACGCTACAAAAAAGTTGTAGGCTTGGCCCTTCAAGTATGGAAGTTTCTGAAGTATAAAGATCCTGCTAATTGGGATGCTGATGATGTTCTGAACTACTTAACTACAAAATCGGCAGGATCACAGTTTGTGCATCTTGTAGCGATCAGGCAAGTTGCCCCCCAAATAGCAGATAAGAAATCATTAGAGAACATCAGCACCATATCCTACAAAGACAAGATTCAACTTCACAAAAAAGACATCTTTCAACAAGAAACCATCCTGATCGTGAAGGGCCTAGAAGCTTCAGGCCTACACTATCACGCACTCATAATAAAAGTTCACATCACGCTAGGGGCAAGGGAAGGATCATCTTTAGCACCTAATAGTGGAATGACCGGCCTAACATGGGATCGCTTCAAAAAAGACTTCAGTTTTGTGGATCTCTATGAAACCAAAATCAAAGGTGGTATATGGTGTAGGGATTGCCCTTTAACCCTATTCTGGGATGAAATCCCACAAGACCTTAAAGACCTATGGATTAAAAGGGGCAAACCGATAACAGAACACCTGATTCTTGGTGGCTATAGCGAACTACGGAAAATATACAAGGAAATTAACAAGACGCTGAAAGAATACTACAAGGGAAAACTTGAACCAAGTCTATACAATGAAATAACCACCCTGAAACCCCATGATTCCGACAGAATCCATGTAAATCTGCTTTGGGAAGCAGGTGTTCCCCTAGAAATTGTTGCAGGAATGTATCTGGGCAGGGGGGAAGGCCTAGGCCTGATGGGTAGAATATGGCTTGATACAAACACTCTGAAGAAACACTATCTAAGTATGACGCAAAGAAGCAAAAGATTCCAAGAAGTAAGACAAAAAGTTCAAAACTACAGTGAAGCGTTCAGGGGTTAATTTCCTTGAAACCCCTTCCTTTTCAAACTAGGCCTATCATTTGGGATAAGAACCTTTTAGATGCACTCTGTAGGGCATCAGGCAAAAGCCACCAAACCATAAGAACAAACGTGAAAGAACTTACAGAAGTCTTAGACATAAACCTGCCAAAAATCCACGTAGAAAAAGACAGAACAACCATTGAACTTGTTAATGCCCTTCCCTACTGCACATACAAACACTTTTACCTAGCACAAGAAACAATGGAACGGAAAAACTGCATCAAAAAAGAATGCCAATTCCTAACATACGTCAAAAAAATAGTTTCATTCGACCAAGGGGATAGTTCTGCATGAACGAAAAATGGCAATTACAAAGAGATCCCCAAGTTCAGGGCATCCACATTGACATTAAAAAAAGGATTATACGGTTCAATCCTAAATATTGGATCAGATTTGAAAGCAGGGATCTACTACATATCTATGGGTAATATAATTACCCTCGAGCTTTTACCTTTAAGATCGCAAGAACCCCTACAACAAAAATTAATAGGACAAGAATAACTTTCAAAACAAACTTCATATCAATCTTTAGTCTTGCCTTTTCAAATTCTATTTTTATCTGTTCTTCTTCAACATGAAAGAAGTAACCTTCTTTTTTCATTCCATCCAATTCTGCAATATAGTTATATTCACCTTGTGGCAAGTTGATTTCTGCAAATCCTGTTTCATCAGTGAAAACGACACCATTAGAAAAACCATACACATATTCAAAAATCTCAATTGCACAATTAGAAGCGGGTTCTCCTGTAACAAAAACCCTGAACACCACGTTCATTGTTGATATACCTGAAGGTTTTTGGCCTGATGGGGGCAAGGATATTTCCCATGTAGATAAGGATGAATTGATGATTATGCTTGATCCTGTGTATAGCCAAACTGTCCCATATTCTTGTTCTATTCCATCCTTCTTTACAGATGTAGCATTTTTTGATATACTACTGATAATGATCTTGTAATCACCACTACCTGTTGCACTGAAAGAAATGCTTGTTTCACTTACAATCAATAGATTAAAAGTTGTTAGACTATTGTTGAAAACAATGTATTTAGTTGAACTGTATCGTTTCATTAGTAAAGCAATTGGGATTGTTGTATTTCCATAGACCCCTGTGCTTAGATCTGTCGAATTTATCAGGACGTCCTGATAGTAGGTTTTTAAACTATATGTTCCATCAAGAAGACTAGATGAGCTTTCAGAGTAACTTAGAAGTGTAGAACTATTGTATAATTCCCATGAAATATAGCTATCCACGACAAAACCATCTACGTCAATATGGTTAAAAGTGAATTGCCAACAGTAAGCAGAAACAACTTCATAAATCGCTGTAACATTTAAGTCGCTATCAAGATGCACAGTTCTTGTAGTATCTGTCGAATTATCTTCCCATTTAACAAAAACGTATGTTGTTCCATTCACAACAAAGTTTGGAAAAACCTGAATTGTATAGTAGTCTTCCGATAAAATCAGGGTAGTATTTGTTTGGCCTAAATAACCTACTGAAGCTAATGGATGGGGATGAATGAAGGGTGAATAGGGTTCATAAGGTGGTGCAGGATCTGTAGGTGTGGGGGCATCACTGAAATAATTTACACCTGCCGTAATTCCTTGTTGAGTATTGACAGATATGACACCTGAACAATCAGTGAAGGTATTATTCCAAATCCATGTGTTGTTAAGATAATAAGGATTTGTCGGAACGCTACTATTCCAATTTTCATTCCCCAATTTCAATGGAGTTATTATATCAACGAATGAATTGTTGAATATTAATGATGCCCCCCCACGTATCATTATTCCATAAGTTCCACGGCCATCATTTTGAGGGTAGTCTGTTGTGTCTCCGACAAAAGTGTTATTGTAAAATTCAGCACCTAGACTAGCATACATGACACTTGGTAGCTCAGCCCATCCTCCGCCATGAATATCTGACATCTGAACCCCAACACCACCAAACATTGTGCAGTAACGCTGAACATAATAGCCGTATTTTGAAGCGGTGCAAGGGTGTCTGGTGTTGTTGAATTGGCAATATTCGATGTAAACAGGCCCAGCAGTAAAGCTAATTGTTTCAGTTGTGCCTTTTATTCCTACATCATCACGATATGGAACACTCCAATCTAGTGTTATTCCTTGCCAATCATATTTTCCGTATATTTTGTTGACATCCATAATCCATGTCGGTTGTCCGCAACCACCATAGAACCATTCGTTACCACCAACTTGAACCCCATAACCTGCAATTCCGCCTATTACCCTATGATAAAAGTCGGTTATTACACAATTTGTTATTAACCCTTTACTCCCTTCTGTCCCGATACCCGCTTTGTGGCTATCAATTACGCAATGGTCTATTAAAAACCCATCAACAAAACTCATACCTATTCCTGTGTTTGTGGTTTCAGATTCAGTCTGTATATTCCCAAGTATTGTTAAACCAGATATACGAATATGCTTATTCACAGCATTCATTGCATTCCAATTAGGTGAAGCAGAATTCAATGTTGTATTACATCCAACAACGCTAAATGTTGCAAGTCTAAATATCGTTTGGGTAGTCAATGAACGCAAGATTGTTGATGGAACATCTTTAAGAACTTGGCCATTATTAGTGATGATAGTTGTATTTGTGTATGAACCTATGATGTTTAGCCATGCCCCACTCGGTAATGTTTCCAAATCAATAGGTATTGCCCCCCCATAACCATAGCTATATTTGCTGTTCACTACTTCTGTTTGATTGATTATCCAATCTCCTGAAGGAATATACACGGTTCCTCCGCCAGCGTTTATAGCTTCATTAATTGCCGAGTTTATGCCGGAAGCCGTTACTGGTGTTGGAACTGTCCAACTTGGTTCGGTGTATGCAGAACTGTTGATGCTGTAAGATACTGCAATGGGGCTTGAATTTAGTGTAAGATTAAAAGAATTGACAGTTGTGTTGAATGTTTGTAATGCTGAAGACCCCCAAATTCCATCAGTATTGTTTAAAAAGATTTTCCAATGACATTCTGTATTGCTTGTTTCGTTCAAAGTATGAGTGGTTACATTTGCCCATGCTTGTGAAACATCAGAAGGAAAAAGAACAGCAGTATCGTTTGCCATTGTGTCCGTTCCATTATCAAAGCTGAAAATATAAGCACTTAAATTGCCTGATTCGGCCTGACAATAAGAGTAAAAGGTAGGTGTTGCCCCTGCTAGGGAAGATGTCATTCCCATTTGGGTAACTGTAGGTTGTGATGTTTCATCTTCAATATATTCATCTGACACCTGAATGCAATCAGCATATAATATTTGTTCGATATTTCCAAGGCCTTTTTGTATTCCGACTTCCACCCTGCTTGTAGGACCGTATCGTGTAGTATTCACGTTTGAAGCACTACAAGTAAGACTTCCATTGATATAGAACCCTACTTCCCCCGAACCATCCCCATACTTCCAATAAGCCTGAATTAACCACAAATCATTTAGATTTGCTGTAGGTGTAGTATTCGTAATTTCCTTAGTTGTTACATCATCGTAATACACTGCATACCACCGATATATTGCTGTCAGGTTTTTTAGTCCAATTCTAAAGTTTTCGCAAGTCGTTCCGTTTCTGAATTTTATAAAAAATATGTTACCCGAATCAACAGGCATACTTAGGGTTAAGTTAATGTAGGCCACGGCGTAAATTGTGTTTTGGTCTTCAATATTTTTATAAACATAAGCGTTTTCTGTTGTTGTGCTTCCATCAATTGAGAATTTTGCCCCGAAATATCCATGATGTTTCCAATCAGTTGTCGTTTCTAATGTTTCCCCTGTTGAAGTGGTATTTCCTGTCCAATTACTGAAATCGTCAGTTTCAAAACCATCCGTAAAAATTGATGTGGCTTTTGCTTCTTTTATGTAACCTATATAGCCTATCATGGATATACTTGCAATTATAATCATTACGTATAGAAACAACATTCCTACGACTTTTTTAGTTTTAATTTTTTTTGACATTTTTTTCTAGTATCCCCTGTATTTGATCAGCATGAAGCTTGCAACAAGTGAACCTGTAATGCCTGAAAGCAGAACGATCAGAAACACCATAGGCATCTTGTCAGGTGGAATCTGTAGATACCATAATAGCAAAACCCAAAGCAACAGGTATTGAAAGAGATAGGCAAGGCCCTTATGGATTATTGCCCCTGTCAAACCCATGTTTTAGCCTACCCCCAAATTCCAAACTCCATGGGATCCTAGAAGCATCCCTGCCTTTGGAAAAACGAAAACATACAATGATCTTGCCATTACAAAGCAGGTGAAGAACAACATCAACAAGGGTGGATTTGCCCCCCAATTAGGAACATGATAAAGGGCATGGCCACCACTAACAACAAAGATTGCCAAGACAGAAGGGAATCTTAACCAATTAATGACAAAACCTAAACAGAAGATTCCGAAAAACAGTTCTTCTGCTATGCCTACTGCAAAACTTAGAAGTTTTTGGCCGAACATAATTTCTTGGGCCTGAACTGTTCCATAGACAATGTTAAGGCCTGCAAAAACCAAAATTAGAAGGCCTATCATTCCCCCTGTTACTATCACATTGCTTAGGCTTAATGCAACAGTTCTTTTTGTGATGCCTGTTAAGATAGATCCGAAAAACCCTACTATCCAAAACCCAAAGGCCACCCAATAATCTTTAACAAAGTTTGGAATTGCCAAACCGAAATAGAAAAGGATCATTATGAAAGCAAGACTTAGCATCAAAGCGATCCTGTCAAATTGGGCCTGAAACACTACCTTTTGCCCCCAAGAACCAAAAGAACAATGCCTGCAACCATCAGAATTAAGCCAAAGACTTCAAGATTGATGCCTAGTTTGTAAATCACTTCAGGTTCAAAATCCCAATCACCACCATAATCAGGGGGGATTTCCCACCCATTCCCATCACCGTTTGAAGGTGGTTCACCATCACCGTTTGAAGGTATTTCACCATCACCTTCAGGCCAAGATGGGGGATATTCTTCTTGATCCCCTGTTTCTTCCATTCCATTTTTGCCTTCAATAGTTTTGCCATAACCAAAGATCAGAAAACTTAGGCCTGCAAGAATCATCATGATAGCGATTAAGGATAGAATTTTCTTCATCCCCTTCCACTCCCATCAAAAGTTGTGTATCTGAAAAGTGAAAGCAGAAGGCCCATTATTCCAAGGCCTGAAATCCACGCAAAGAATACTAGGCCTGCAATCACTATCACTATGATAATGATTATCCAAAAACCGTATTTTTCCCAAAGAGTGTAGGGTGTAAAGGGAACATAGTCTGATGGCTTTTCTATTGGTGAAGGATTTGGAGATGTTGAAGGATCTCTAAATTCATATTCCCTTATTACTAAGCATTCCATTCTAATCGTGTAAGTCAGGTAGTAATCAACAGGTTTACATTCAATGATTGATCCTTCATACCAATTATAGGTTTGATCATATTTTTCCCATGCCCCTGCAAGCAAGTCGAATGGAAGATAAACAATCACAACATTTTTGATGTCAGGATCAAGAACTTTGCCTATATCCCAAGGAATTTCTGAATAAGCAATAGTGTAGCTTCCATCCTGATACATATTCAACTGTGAACCGATAGAAGCAATGTTTCGAGCCCATCCCTTATGTGTGATCTCAATGTCAGGCGTGGCCACACCTGAAGTGAATGTTTCTACTTTGGCATTCATTATCCCAAGCCAATAACCATTAAAACTGTAGTTTTCAGGTGTAGGGCCAAAGTCAGGAATGCCCCAAGGAAGACATGAAAACCTAGCGTAAACACCACCATCAAAGTTTGAACCTGTCCAAGATCCCCTATGCCCTAAAAAATTACCACACATTGTATAGGGCATTGCTGTTTCATGCACAAAAACAAGGCCACCATACTTATCAGGAATTTGGGGATCTCCGGATTTGGCATTTGTAGTTATGACAGTTGCAACAGTTCTTACTTGAACATCAAACAGGTATTCGTGATATTCCACTACATACTTGAATTTTTCATAGTTCTGCTCTAAAGCCTGATAAGGCATCTTGGGGGTTTCTTCCCTAACATCAGAAATATATGCTTGAACGTCAGGCAAACCATACCTAGGATCATCCACATCCCATTTTAAAGTAGATGCAGAATCAAAAGTTTGGATTTGATCGAGTGAGCTAGATTTAAAAGCAATGAGTTCTGTTCCAAGTTCCCATCCTGCCCTATAAGTTGAAAAGGGAGTTGAAAAGGGCCTTCCTATTGCACAAATGAGAATTAAGCCTGCAAAAACGATTAAGATTATTCCAATCTTGATTTTTATGATGTTTGATCACCTTCTTGATTTTGAGTTTTGACTAAAAAAGGGGAAAATTAGGGAAAGGTTATGTCACGCAATGCATAACCTTCTGATTGCCCTGTGATCCATGAAATGCTGAAGTCAAACCCTGAAATGTCCACATCTTGAAAAGTTAGCCTTCCAAATTCCAAAAGGTATGTTGAAGTGTTTTCAGGTGGCCCTATAATAGTCATTGAAACCTGCACATTATTGTCTTGGGTGAATGTCCACAAAGATTGTGTTAGTTGCCCTGCTAAACTGAACTCTAACAGGTTTTTAACATCAACTTTTACGTCTTGGGGAACAAAACTTGAAGTTGTCGTTAAGATATGATGAACAACACAACTTTTGCCCCCTACTTTAACATTGACTTCATTAGCAATGCCTATGTGTTGAAGGTTGTAAGGAATGTTCACACCACCCGATTGAAGATAGCCAAAAGCTGAAATTAGGGCCATGCCTATGAGAATGCCTATCACTAAGCCACCTGCCCCACCAAGTAAAGATCCGATTATGAAACCACGCAAGCAATGAACCCCCTAGAAAACCGTAGAACTCTAGGCTTTTGCTATAGGTGTCTTTTGCCCTTTGGTGAACCCTGCAATGATCAGCAATATTGATTGAATAGCTAAGACAATGAAGGTTACAAATTGGGTTATGTCCAAGTATTGAGAAATGAATCCACCTGTAAGGCCACCGATGAATATTAGAATGCCCCCCCATAGTAAAGTCATAAGATCTCTTTTTGCCATGACAATTGTGAATGATAGAATCGCCATTTGAAGAACTGCAATAAGTATTCCTTGAACGTAAGCAGGAAGCGAAGGCAAAGCGGAAATGACTAACATTCCAAACAGGCCACCGAGATAAAGGAAAAGGATGATTACAATGAAGCTTCCAAGGTCAAACTTTGCCATGTTAATCACCGTTAAGATGCAAAGAGTGTGCCTACTGTAAACGCTGAAGTCATTGTTCCATCAGGCTTATAGAAGAAAACTTTGATTGTAACTGTGCAATTTGAATTAGCTTCAGGATATTTGCAATAAGCCTTCAATTCAAACGTGGCCCATAGATCCCCTGCATTCTTGCTGTAGTATAGATCTTTGCCCCCTTGGTGATTGATTTGATCCCCGATTCTGTATTGGTAGCGAGTATTTGACAGATCATAAGTTCCAAAGTTGTTTGCTGTAAACGTGTATGGCCCAAGTTTAAAGTGAACTAGCACCCAATAACTGTTATCGGGATATGTTGCATGGGTAGCATTTACACTAAAATCAAGCTCAATCTTTCCGATTTTGCCAAGATCCCCTTCTGTGAATCCACCTGTATAACCTGTTGCAGTTTCATAGGAATATGCTGATGTTGAAATTCCACTTGAATTTGTTAGGCCTGTGTAAGTTATGCTTCCTGTTCTTGCAGGATCGTAAACAAGTTTGACATCACGTTCTTTTTTGTCTTCCCCTGCCTGCAATGGGCCTAAACCTGCAAAGTTCAATTCTACGCATTCTTCTTGGAATCCGTCTTTGTCTCCATCAAAACCACGAACACTTGCTACGTATGGATCTTTGAGGGTTTCACTTACATCAAGAAATAACGTGCTGTTTGTTCCGTAGTCTATCAATAGATACCAAATGCCACTATCAGCACCCTTCATGTCACCTGTTATTGATGCCCCTGAAACACTTGCTACTTGATCGTTATAATCCATGCTTCCATGAATAACCCTTAATTGAGCATCTGCAACCAAATAAGAAGATCCATCTATACGCTTCACTTGAATGAAATTGACTTTCAATCTGCCTTCATAAACGCTTAATGGCCCACCTTCCCATCCACCTGCAAAAATGATAGCAATGACAACAACAGCAATAAGGACAATTGCAATCCCTAATGCACCAATTTTAATGTTCTTTCACTCTCCTATATGTTTCTGTCTTAATATGCCATGCAAAAGCATATTATGTGTTTATGATTATGTTCAATATGCATAGAAATATACACTAGAGGCATAATGGTTATGTGTGGAAGACTTCACGAACTTCAAAAAAGGATAAAGGCAAAATGGGATAAACAACCTGACATCTATGTTTTTCAACCAATCAGAATAAAGGAAAACCCTAAACCTGTCCCTTTCCAAGTTGAAATTGAAAACAAGAAACTTAAAGGTTTCATTCTAAGGCAGGATGAAAAACCTATGACTATTAGCCAAAGGGGTTCAAGTAAGGGCCTAGTTATTCCTAGCAAATGGGTAAATCCTCTTAATCCGAAATTGAAACCTTATCTTATTCAAGTTCAGAACCAAATTGGAATCGTGTTCTTCCCTGAAGACTTTGATGGGGGTGATCTGAACGAATAGAAAAATTAAATTTGTGTTCATCATTTACTTTGCCTTGATTTCTGTGGCCTATGCAGGTTACAGGATTCACAGTAACATAGTAAGCGTTAAGGCAAAAGAATATACTATTTCATTGAACGTGGATAACCAAGAACCCATAGTTTATGAGAAGGTGAACTTCACAGGACAGGTAAAACTTGATGATCAAGGTGTAAATCTTAAAATGGTAATTCTGTATCAAAGCTATGATAACGTGAATTGGGAACAGGTAGCATCAAACATCACAGATTCTAATGGATTCTTCAACATTGCCTATAACATCACAACAACAGATCAATTATATTTCAGGTGTGATTGTGATGTTCCATGATCATCATAGACCTTGCTTTTGCTTCACTTTACGCGGCAGGCATCCTGGCATATCTGTATATCCGATCTAAAGGCAAAAGAAAACAGAAACCCCCCAAGTTTGAATCAAAACTGAAAATTGAGGATTTCCCCCATGTCTAACAGAATAACCGAATGGTTCAAGAAAAGGAAAACTGAACATCAAAGGGCCTTAGAACCCTTTAGTCTATCCCCTAATCCCATTTTGCTAGAGGGAAAAATAGCAGGCCTGATAGCAGTTCCTTTTCTTGTTTTCATATCAGTTTTGCTTTACGTGGCCACAACCTATTATTTGACACAAGAAGAATTTGCAATAATGTCAATTTTGGGCCTAGTCATTTGGATCTGTATGTTGATAATGATTTTTGCCTTTTGTATGCAGGAAGCGGCTAAGCGTATGCTCTTTGATCGTGAATTTGGCTATACTGAAAGATTGCATCCAAGATGTGAAATCTACTGCAAGCCTGAAGACATTAGAGAACTGATCAATCCTGAAGACACAATAAACAACATTGAAGATCTTGAAGCAAGAATGCAACAACTAGGTTTACAAAAGGATTTGATCCCAAAAATTAAAGAAGGCCTAGCAAAACAACACAAACAATACCTTTACTATTTCAAACATAAAGATGCCTTCTTTGGATGGGATGCAGAAAAACATGAAGTTCCCATGTTCAAATCACATCTAGTGTTTCAACTTGATCCATTCGATAGACAGTACGTTTTTGGGGCAGGCCAAGAAAATTGGTATGGCCCTATCTTCTATAATCATTCCCATGCTGAAAGCGATAACGTAAAAGTTATTGGATGGGCCTTAGACTTTTTCACTAATGAACCTATGCCTGTGTGTGTCCTTATACATTCAAGTATTTCATATAAACGCAAAAGAGAAACAGAAAATATTAACCTTACAGAAGCACAACAAATGCTTATTGCACATCAACATGGAATGATTGACAGCTTCAGGCAAAAGGTAGGCCACCTAACTGTTTTGAAAGATTCCAAATTCCATGATGTGAAGAACATCATCACTTTTGGCAAGGACATAGCAAAAGCTGATAGAGAACTTGAATCAGAAATTATGAAACCTGTAAGCAGAAACCTATTCGCTAAAGGATGGGTTAAAGCGTTAATAACAATAGTTACCATAGGGGCAATAGTATTTCTAATTGCGTATTTCATGCATTGGATAGATCTATCAGGAATTTTAGGGTGATTTGAATGGTAAAGTTTCAATGGCCAATAAGAAGGGGTAAAGCAACATCATCAACATTGGCAGGTGATCAAACAAGCCAAAGTCTTAAACTTGAAGCAGGCCTAACAACAATCAAGGGAACAGAAGATCTTGCATCAAGGATAAGGTTTACTGATGATTTCTTCACGAATATCCTTAATGAGTTCCATGCACAACTGAAACAATTACTGCAAAAGAAGGACAAAACCCCTGAAGACATAGAACTCATTTCAATGCTAAACGCATACTTGGTGAATTTTGAATCCTACAGGGCCGTAAAGAAATCAGGCATGGCATGGTCAATAGCAGGTCAAGATCACGACATGAGTAAACGATACATGGCATTTGAAACCTACTTTACAAGAAATTGGCGAAACCCTGATGAAGTTAAGAAGATCCTAAGATTTGCAATGTATCTTTTAGACATAAGCTTCAAAGAAAACCATGTTGAACCTGCCCCATCAATAATTGTTCAAAGTCTTCCATCAGGCCCAAGGATTGATTTAGGTGGCAAAGAAGAAAAAATCACCCAAGAAGACTAACGCAATAAAAGTTAGATGGATTCGATTCCCAAAAGACGCTACCGCAAATTTAGAATCTTCATTAAAAAGCCCTAAAGCACACGCTATTGTAGGGGGCATCAGATCAGGCAAAAGTTCCCTTTTAGAATTACTTGGAAGTAAACACAAGAAAATTATTGATTTGTATGGATCTAGGGATAATGAAGGCCTAGCATGGCTAAGATCTCCCTTCAAGGATTCAGTTCTATTGTTGAAAGGGCAATCAGCAAAAGTTGATTGTAATTGTGCTGATGTGATGAACACGATAGATGTTAAACTGAAAGACTTGGAAAAATACAAAGTCGTAATTTCAGTTTCAAGTTTCTATTCAAGAATTGAAGAAGAATGGTATTCGATTTCAAAGTTCTTTGATAAACTTTGGCATAGAACACATTGGCATGAACCTTGGTGTGTCCTGATTCGTGAAGCATCAAACCTTGTGTATTCTAGGCTTAGTTTGGGTGAAACACAACAAATGGCCAAAAGCTATATGATCTATGTCATTAGAGAAATGCGACATTGCGGTTTTGCATTAGTGATTGACACAATAAGGTGGCATAGCATAGACATTGATTTAAGAACTATTGCAGATTACACGTTTATCAAGGCCCAAGGCATTGAAGGATTACCTAGATCCTTGCGTTTTGTCTATAGGTATTTTAAGCCTTATGGGGTTATGCGAATGCCTGTAAACAAGTTCATTATTCTATCAAGGCATGGCCCTATAGGATTTGGAAGTTCAATTTGCCCCCCTTGGCATAAACAGGAAAAGGAAAACTTACTTGCAAAATTCGACATCAGAACAAGCTATTCCGAATTGCCTTACAATGCTGAAAGAGGATTTGGCAGGGTTTCAGATTATGAACATCTACGCATAATCAAAGCAAGGATCGAAACAGGTAAAGGCATGGAAAAACTAGCAGAAGACTTGGGTAGAAGTTCAAAGACTATATTCAAGCACATTAACGTGCATAACAACATGATTCATGCTGTAGGCGAATGCGATAGATGTTTAAGGGTAGGATCGCCATTTGCAAAACAGTTGATAGATTAAGCGTTAGTTTTTATTTATTTACTACCACTTCTACCACTACGTATAGAGAAAAAAAGAAGTAAATAAAATTTCAATGTTGTTTTAGTTTTGACATTAGTGTATTTTCTAGAAAAACGCTGGAAACGGTGAAACTATTGAGGGTTAGAGCACACGTGCTCGTAAGAGGCAGAGTTCAAGGCGTATTCTTTCGTTCAGAAACAAGAGATGAAGCCAAACGGCGCGGTGTTAGAGGCTGGGTTCGCAACTTGTCTGATGGCAGAGTTGAAGCGGTATTTGAAGGCGAAGAAAAAGAAGTGAAGGCGCTCGTAGAGTTCTGTAAACGCGGACCGCCCGGAGCGCGGATCTCTAACGTGGACGTATTGCTGGAGAATTACACTGGCGAATTTAGAGATTTCGAAATAAGGTATTGGTATCGCTTCTGATCTATGTTCCTTTTTTAGGCACTCTGAAGTGCGACGCCCTACCAGCGCTTATGTAGTCTCCGCCTATCCCTCGCACTATGGAAGCTATTTTGGAAAAGTTTTCCGAACCCAAAAATTGGCGGGGCTGTATCACAATATATTCATCCTTTTCTTCAAAGTCTAATAGACTTTCCAAGTCTTCGGGGAACATCATTTTAATGTCTTCCAAAGCCTTGGTTATCTCTGGAGCTGGCTGCGACACTGTTGGAGCTTGGGGAGCAGTCAAAGGCTGAGTAATTTGGGATACTGCCATAGATTTTAGGGATGCTGAAACCTGTCGAAGATCTTCCATAATTCCGTTCAAAATTAAAACGAGTTCATCAACCCTCTTCGTTAAATTCTCAACTTTTTCCTTATCTATGCTCATATGCGCACCTTCTTCCTTTCCACATCCTTATACTTAACGCATTTATTAATTGTTTACGACTTTTTATAACAAACCAAGAGGCACAGATGGAGGGCCAAGCGTCTGATTGAGGTTGACGGCAGCCAAAAAAGTGGAAGCGGCACAATCCTTAGACTGACTATCGCTTTAGCGGCGTTACTGGGACGGCCACTGCACATTTGCAACATTAGACAGAGCAGACCTCAACCGGGCTTGAGGCCTCAACATTTGGAGGCGGTCTTGACAGCAGCGAGGCTATGTGATGCGGAAATAAGCGGTGCAAGCGTTGGCTCGCGCGAATTGTGGTTTAAGCCTAAAAAGATTAAAGGCGGAAAGGTCGAGGCTGAAATCGGCACTGCAGGAAGCATCCCAATGCTAATTATGACAGTTCTACCCATCTGCGCCTTTGCAGAAGAAACAGTGAACTTACGTGTTTCAAAGGGTGGAACGGATGTTTCTCATTCGCCGACAATTAATTACTTGCGATTAGTTTTGCTGCCAACTTTGAGGCGTATGGGCATAAAAGCCCATTTAACAATTCACAAGTATGGTTATTATCCTAAAGGAATGGGTGAAGTAACATTATCCGTTGAGCCATGCAGTTCTCTGGAACCATTAAGTTTGGAAAATTTCGGCAGAATAAAAGACATCAGAGGAGTTTCTGTCTGTACATTCTTAGCCGACAGAAAGGTTGCTGAACGCCAAGCAACAACAGCAAATGATCTGCTAAAAGAGAAAGGACACATGGCAAACATCCAAATAATAAACGACAGGTCGAATCCGCTACAAAAGGGCAGCTCACTTGTTCTGTATGCTGAGACTGGCACAGGGGCAATTTTAGGGGCAGACGCAATAGGTGAACTTAGAAAAACAAGCGAAGCCGTTGGAAGGGAAGCCGCAGAAAAGTTTTGCGCCGAGATTTCTGCCATGCCCACTGTTGATGTGCATTTGGCTGACATGCTCGTTCCGTACGTAGCCCTGGCAAAGGCCAAATCTGTATATCTAACACGAACAGTTTCTGACCATTTGGACACAAACATTTGGCTTGCAGAAAAATTACTGAACGTGAAATTCAGCGTCAAAAAAGCAAACGGACTTTACAGAGTTGAAAAAGTCAGTCAAGAATGAAAAAGGCGAGACAAATTTCGATGAAAGCCAAAATTAGAGGAGTCTACTCAACGGCTTTGACGAAACTGCTCATAGACAATGGCTTCGAAATTGTTCAGTCTTCCTTGGCGATTAAGAATCGTTTTGGGCTCTCTGAAAATCCTGCACCACCTGACCTTGTGGTTAAAGATCGATACGACCTGCAAGGAGTTAGGGCTCTCGGATCATCTGATTCTGTGAGCGCGTTCCAATCTATTCTGCAATCATCATTTTCTGACGTTTTGACCCGAAAGTGGATGTTTAGTGTTAACGGGATATACAAAGGCATGGTTGTTGAATCAGATGAGCACGCTTTCTACGTTGATATTGGCGAGGGCGTCATTGGGAGGCTTCCCCGATTCGAAACTATAGCCATGGATGAAAAGCAACTGATAGTGCATGTAGAAAGGAGAAGAGTTGGCTCAAAACAACCAATTCTAACAACGAATCTGAAAATCGTTGGAAATTACGCAATTCTAGCGAAAAGCAGCAAAATTGGTGTGAGCTTAAAAATTCGCGACCTAAGCAGACGCGCAGAGCTTTATGCCTTAGGAAAAAGCATAGCGCCTGAAGACTGGGGAATTATCTGGCGCGAATCTTCGGCTACCCAGCAAGAAGCAACGTTGGAAAACGAAATAGCCAGGCTTGTCGAGAAGGTTAAGCTGTTAGATGAAAACGTTTCTCAAATTGAAGCGCCGACACTTTTAGTTGAAGGTTCAAGTTTTATGGATGTAGAATTTCCATGGTTTTCTAAGAAAGTCATGGACAAGCTGCGGTCTTCTGTAGCCCCAACTTTTGATGGGCACCATTTCTATAAGAGTTGTGGAGGCAAGATTTCATCGACATTAGAGATGGCTGAGAAACTTTTGGAAAAAAGGCAAAACACAAGTGAAGTTGAGAAATCTTTCAAAGAGCAGATTCTAGGCGAGCTTCCAGAAGCGGGTTCGCAGGTGAATATTGAGCATGTAAAACTTAGTGGAGTCATTTTTCATTTGGGCGAAGCAACAATAGAAAACTTGGATGATGAGCAAGTCAGATACAACAGAGTAATGCGAAGGGATGGCTTTTATGATGGGCTAAACGTCAAAAAAGAGGCTGGGGACAAAGCTGTGAGTGAGACAAAAATTGGTGAATGGAGCATAACTACAAGGTATTTCTCAAGCAATGGAGAGTGTAAGGGAACATACATAAATTTGAACACGCCTTTGGAAGTTTATCCAAACGCACTCCGCTATGTGGATCTAGAAGTTGATGTTTGCATTCTGCCTGATGGCACGGTTAAAACTTTGGACGAGAAGAAGCTTGAAAAAGCTGAAGAAAAAAGCTTCATTAGCAAAACACTTTACGAGTCAATCACGGAACAAGTGAAGAAGATACTAAAGGAGTTAAAAGAAAATAAACAACAATGATTTGATGCCTCAAGAGTCCATCTGTATCAAAGTTCGAAAAGTCTATGGCGAGAAAACTATCATCTTAGCCAAAAAGCTTGAAATGGTTAATTTGCAACTGAAGATTGGAAGAAATGCTGCTTTCATTTATATTCCGCTGATTCGCCAGCCACAAGATGATGAGCTAAAAGCCCTTAAGAAACACGTGCCTGACCTCGAAATTCTAATGTACCTTTTTCCAGAAAAGAAAAAACGAATAAAAACGTTTGTCGAATTACTTGAAGACAAGATTTCTACACATTTACTGGCTAGTTTGCCGCGTGCAATAGATTTTGTTGGAGACATAGCCATAATCGAGATTCCTCCGGAGCTTAACGCATACAAAATAGTTATCGGCGAAACTATTTTGAAAGCGCACAAAAATGTGAGGACAGTTCTTGCTAAGGCTGGTGCAGTGAGTGGAACTTACCGCACAAGAAACTTTGACGTAATCGCCGGGGAACCTAAAACTGACACGATTCATAAAGAATACAGTTGCCAGTATTACGTTGACCTGGCAAAAGCCTACTTTTCCCCGCGACTCTCCTACGAGCACAAAAGAGTTGCCTCGTTAATCAAAGAAGGCGAAGCAATAGTAGACTTGTTCGCTGGAGTAGGACCTTTTGCAGTATTAATTGCGAAGACCCATCAAAACGTAAAGATCTATGCAGTGGATGTGAACCCGCATGCTCTCGCATTTCTGAAAAGAAACATCATACTCAACAGAGTTGAAGACAAGGTTCATCCGATCTTGGGAGACGCAAGAAATGCTGTCAGAGACAAGCTTTCTAGAGTGGCAGATCGGGTGATTATGAATTTGCCCGAAAACGCTATAGAGTTTGTGGACGCTGCATGTGAAGTATTAAAACCAAAAGGGGGTACAGTGCACTATTACAGCTTTGTTAGCACCTCCGACTCGCTAGAAAATGTGAAGTTCCGTTTCACGGAAACCGTCGAAAACATGGGAAAAAAAGTAGAGAAAATCCTATTTTCTAGGCTTGTTCGGGAGACAGCGCCATACCAGTGGCAAGTCGTTTTAGACGCAAAAATCCATTAAAAAATATTTTTTTATTTGTGCATAAAACTTCACTCCAACCAACTCTCTAGAATAAATTGTTAATTAGCGGTGTTTTGAAAAGGATATAAGGGATGTTCTTGCGTAAGATGAGAGGCATAAAGAAAGAATGGAATGATGCAGCAGAATCTTGGGCAGAGTTTGTGAGAAAAGGCAAGGACTATTACAGAGACGAACTAAACAATCCCGCGACTTTTAAGTTGATAGGAGACGTGAAGGACAAGAGAGTATTAGACTTGGCGTGTGGAGAAGGATACAGCACAAGAATCTTGGCGACAAAAGGCGCCAAGGTGATAGGAGCGGACTTCTCGGAAAAGATGATAGAACTTGCAAGACGAGAAGAAGCAAGAATGAAACAGGATATAAATTACTATGTTTTGGATGCTTCTAATCTTGAGAAGTTTCCAAGCAACTATTTTGACCTCGTAACTTGTTTCATGTCTCTTCAAGATATGAAAAACTATAAGAAAGCGATATCTGAAGTATCGAGGGTTTTGAGGAACCAAGGTCGATTTGTTTTCTCGATTCCTCATCCATGCTTTGAAACAATAGCTGTGAAAGGGAAGAGAATAAGCGCTGGAGAAAGATATTTTGGAGCTGTGAAATATCCTATTCAATGGAATATGGAGAGACTTAAAAGCCCATTTAGAACCTCGAGTTTCCACAGAACGTTGACGGACTATTTTGAAGCACTTTTTAGAAATAAGTTGTTTGTATCGAGACTTGTCGAACCAAAACCAACAAAGAAAGGATTACAAAAATATCCTGCGCTCAGACAAGTTTTGACGAGACCACAGTCAATAGTCATCGAATCAGTAGAAATCATAGTTGACTTGCAGTAACCAGCCTAAACCTGTTCGCTTTCGTCGTGCAAATCAGAACTCATGAGAATAGTACACGTGTGATTCATACGTCAATGAAAATCGAAGAATCATGAACTTGAAGAGTTTTTAGGGATTTGTGTGTGTTTGGGATAAAACTTTACCCTAACCAACCGAAATTGCGATGAACAAACTATGCGGAAAAGTTATAGCTGAATCGAAGTGATTTGTTGTTGAGAAATGAGTTGATTTCGTGGCGACAGAACATCAACGAATGATAGATGGAACACATACACCTATTGAAAAAGAAATAACAGATTTTATTGGAGAGCCAGCAAAAGGGGCTTGGGTGAGGCTAAGACAGTTTCTCAAAGAAAACTATGACATCGTGCCAGAAATGATTTTCGACAAAAAACATGGATGGGACGTTCGTTACCGCAAAAGTGGCAAAACTCTAGTCACGCTTACACCAGAGAAGGGAGCCATTAGAATCCTCATAGTCCTTGGCAGAAAAGAATCTGAAAAAGCTCTTTCAATGCGGAATGAATTAAGCCCCAAGATGTATAAGCTAATAGAAAACACAAAGCAGCTACACGATGGACGCTGGTTATGGATTAGGCTATTTCAAATCAAGGATGCCGGGGACGTAGAAAAACTATTGCCGCTAAAGAGAAAACCAAAGAAAACGTAGCTCTTGAATCGAGTGCTTTTTGGTTTACGGAAGTTTTATTATTCCAGCTCCAGCTTCCTTCTCAGCTTCAGAACCAATGCGCGCGCGCACCAAATTCCAATAAAACAGACAACAGTTTAGTTATGATATTGCAGCATACGATAACTGTGTTAAAAAGCCAATTTTTCAAAGGCTCATTGGGAAACGATAGTTTCTTCTTCTGCCGATCCAATCGCCTATAAATGCTCCTATTATGTAGGGCACCGTGAAAGTTATTAGTGTTGAGACTGGGGTTCCTAAATGGCTGCGGACATAGCCACCAAGGGTTACGGCATAAACTAGGGATAGAATGAATCCGATTGGAGTGATTCCAAAAAGGATGTAAGCCGCTCTGTTCACTCCATTCCCTCGTCTACTTCGCCCATTTCGCTTTCTTCGTACACTTCCTCTATTCCGTTCACTCTGTTTGCTTTCATGGAGGGTCTAATGCGAAGGTAGTAGGCGATACCTGTGCAGAATAGGATTAGAACAAACCAGCCTGCCGCTCTCTCTAAAGAATAATGCAGAAAAAAGTAATTGAAAACTGCCAAAGCTATAGCGTTTAGGAAAATACCTATCCATAGAGGCTTCCACCACCAAGGCCTAGTATCCTTGACCATGTGCCTTCAGAAGACAATTATCTCAATAGTTTAATTTAAGAGTTTCCTTCTTAGCCTCGTAGCCATGGCATGTGTTCCTGAGAATTTTCGTGCTCTGAGCTGTGTCTCCGAATTATGTACTTCTCTTTCACACTAGAGCAGCTCCATTCTCTGACCTTCACAAGCTTTTTTCAATTTGGTCCAGCTATGATTTTTTCGCAAGAATCGAAAACTGAATTCTGTAAAGTGACAGAAGTCAGATTCAATCACTGGAAGTTAATTTGATATGCAGTTGATTCCTATAAGTGTTCAAGAGAGGACCTAGGTTGGTTGGATTAAACTTCAACCACTAGCGTAATTTTCACTTTTTGCTTTGAGCTTCTTAGCTTTTCGACAAGCCTTCTTGAGAAATCATTTGCCGCTTTCGTAGCTTGAATCGCCAACGTTCGACCACAAATGTGATTGCTTTTTCTTACAACCATATCTGTAGGATGCGTCAAAATCATTCGTGGATCTCCATAGGCGCTTATCACTTCCATGATTCCTCCAGCCTCGACTAGAATGGTTAGTTTCGCCTTTTCTTTGCATAGGCTTTTCTTAAACTCACTGCTTAAATCAACTAGAGCCTTATCTGCTGACGCTGCGATTATGCAGTCGCCCTTCTTTGATAACACTGCGTCTTTCGTGATTTCAAAAGTTGTTTTATGTGTGGCTTGAATGTTCTCATGCCCGTAGGCAATGACGGTTTCAGATAACTTCATATAAGTAACCTTGCGGCCAGCGTTCCTTACAGTTCTTTGGCTAGGTATATAGCTGTCTTTCCATTTCGGTAAATTTTGTCATTGTATCCGCATATTTTGAAACCACTTTTTAAACACAGTTGTAAGGCTGGCATGTTGTCGGAGGCAGCGTCAAAAGTCATTACTCTGGATTTGCCTTTTTGCGCGAAATCTTCCATAGCCTCTAATAGCCGAGTTCCTATGCCTTTACGCCTATTTCTAGCATCCACGAGAACCGTTATGACATAGGCACTGTTGTTCCATCGGTAAAAATGCATGCGAGAATAGCCAACAACTTTCCCATTTTCCTCCGCCACAAAAAACCTGCATTTTTCATTCGGATTGTCGACCTCGAACAGGACGCGCAAATCTTCGTTTGTAGGCTCGCCATTCCTTTTTTCCAACTGCTGTATACTCGGTAAATCTTTGATCGTAGCTAATCTGATTTCCAGCAATCTAACCACCAAACAAAACTATTCCAAAATTTCTATAGAATCAACTTTTCCATCGCCATCCAAGTCGAATCCCTGTATAACCGCTGCAAACGTATCCTCACCTCTATAGCCTTTGAGCGTTTTTCTCCAAAAGTTTGTCAAAGCCAAAACACATGCTTTTGTGCCTACAGCCTTGTTTCCCGCCAAAACTATGATCTGCTTACTGTTGTCCCATGGATTTGCGATTTTGGCTATTAGCCCGGCGGTGTCTGCGGTGTAGACATTTGAGGTTTTCTTTGAAACCAATCCGCCGAATAGGAAGCCCTGCTCTGAGGGCTGCATGTTGAATCTTATCGGTAAAAATTCATTCAATTCTTGTGTTAGAAGATTAGTTCCAGGTCCGCCTACGAGGATGAGGTTGTTTTTCTCTTCTTTTTCTGCCTTCATGTCAACATCGAGTTTTATGATAAATTCTTCGGGCATTACGGTGAATTGTCCTAGGAAAAACGTCAGGTGAGACGCATAATGTCCGTCCCTCGCGCTTGTCTTGAAAGGTCCATGTGGTGTTGGGCTTCCAACGACTATTTTTCCCTCGAATGTGCCATTTTCTCGGATAAATTCTTTGAAGAATTTCTGAACCTGTTCATCCATACTTAGAAGAGACAGTCTCTTTACCGTCCTGTATTTCTGCGGAAGTTCTATTCCGAACGCTGGTGAAGTCGCTCTGTAGTACTTTGCTATTGCCCCTTTCTTTTCCTCCTCCCTGACAACGATTATAGCCCCGGCTTTTGCAAGTTTCCTTACATGATAGTAAACTTTCTGCTCATGAATCTTCAATTTTTTAGCTATTTCCAAAGGATACATTTCCTTCTCGGAAAGCATGACCAAAATGTTCCAGCTCAACCTATTCAAAATCATTTTGAGTCTTTGGGGATCCTTTACTATAGTAATTCCTTTGACCTTTTGTGTTTTATTTTCTTCTTGAAGTAGCAGTTTCTTGTCCATTATTCTTCATAAGCATAAGGTCTTATCCATTATTAAAATTTTTATTATGGTAAACAAACACAGTGCTAAAGATAACTCTACAAAGCCTCAGAGAGTTAAAATATGGTTTTGGGGGTTGAACAGGCAAGAATGGTGGTGAAATAGACACTGCTATAAGATTTTTATCGGTAGTTTCAAGAAACAATCACTCGTTTCAAGACAGAATACACCAAAAAATGGGAAAAAACCCTAAAAATTTTTTAGAACTAAAATTTTTCTCCTAAAAATGCTTATTAAAACCAAACACATTTGAATAAGGCTTGCAGTAGCCATAACAACAATGAGGCCTAAAAAATGTGCGGAATATTCGGTTGCGTTTTAAAGGATGGAAACGCTGCGCCTCTTATACATGCAGCTTTGAAACGACTTGAATATCGAGGATACGACTCGGTAGGAGAAGCAACCCTTTTTGAGGGCAAGCTTTACGTAAAAAAGGACCGTGGAATGATCGATGAAGTTCATAAGGTTCACAATTTAGATGATTTACCAGGAACCATCGGCGTTGGGCATACGAGATGGGCTACACATGGCGCTCCATTGGAGGTTAATGCGCATCCGCATGTTGATTGCAGCGGGCAAATAGCGGTTGTTCACAATGGGATTATCGAAAACTTTTCTGAGTTGAAATTGGAGCTTGAGAATCGCGGTCACACGTTCCAGTCTAAAACTGATACTGAAGTAATAGCGCACCTCATTGAAGAGACTCTGAAGGCAAATCCTAGTCTAAGCCTTGCAGACGCTGTTCTTGAAACTGTGAAAAAGCTTGAAGGCTCGTATGCGGTTGCCGCGTTGTCGCAAAGGGAACCAGACAAAATAGTATGTGTTAGAAATGAGAGTCCACTCGTTGTTGGAATTAATGAAAACGCAATTTACTGTGCTTCTGACATCCCTGCGTTTTTGCCTTTAACAAACAAAGCAGTCATAATTGACGATGGCGAAATTGTGATACTATCATTAAAGGGCTATGAGATTAAGAAGATTGCCGATTCGAGTCTAGTTTCACGAGAGCCAAAACTTATTGACTGGTCGCCCGAAATGGCTGTCAAGCAGGGTTATCCACATTTCATGCTCAAGGAAATTCATGAACAACCAGAATGTTTGCGGAACACACTTCGGGTGCAAGAGCATTATATTGATTTGATGTCTAGCTTTCTTGACCGCGCTCGAGAATGTTTCCTTGTGGCTTGCGGAACATCGTATCATGCTTGTTTGGCTTCGTCCTACATGTTTTCTAAGCTTGCCTTTCTGGCAACTTACCCAGTAATAGCCTCTGAATTCGTTGAGCAACATGGCAAATCAGTCAACATCGACAGCACAATTCTTGCAGTAAGTCAGTCTGGCGAAACAACAGATACACTCGCTGCTCTGAACTGTGCTCGTCAAAGAGCCGCAACAGTCCTTGGACTAACGAATGCTATCGGCTCAACCTTGACAAGGATTTCAAGAGTTTACATTTGTCAGCAGTCGGGTCCAGAAATAGGAGTGGCAGCAACGAAAACATTCACGTCTCAGCTTTCAGTGTTGGCACAACTAGCTTTAGGGCTTGCAAAGAAAAGGGGCAAAATTTCTCAAGATGAAATGGACTTTTTGAAGGAAAAACTGAAGAAATTGCCTGCAACTGTCGAAACCATAATTCAGACGCAAGAAGAAAAAATGAAACAGATTGCCAAGAAATACAAAGATGCAAAAGGATTCTTTTTCTTAGGTCGCGGAATAAGCACGGCTACGGCTTACGAGGGCAGACTTAAGCTTATGGAGATAGCATACGTGCCAGCCATTGCCTTTCCAGCAGGAGAAAGCAAGCACGGACCAATAAGCTTGGTGGAACCTGGCTTTCCTGTAGTTTTCATATGCCCGAAGGACGAGACCTACAAGACATTGATTGGCAACATAATGGAAATGAAAGCTAGAGGGGCCTCAATAATTGCGGTCATAGAAGAAGGCGACGAGGAAGTCAGGAGACTGGCTGACGATTACGTTGAGGTTCCAAAAGGAATCCCTGAAGTTTTGTCTCCGATACCCTTCGTCATTCCGTTACAGCTTCTAGCGTACTATATGGCTATCGAAAGAGGTCACACTCCAGACACACCAAGAAACTTGGCGAAATCCGTCACAGTGAAATGACCAGTTTGTTTTATTCCACATACTTCTTTCAAATGCAAATACGTTAAAAGTCTATTTCGCTATTATCTGTTTGGTGCTCTGATTTGGAGAATAGAGAATGGGGAAAACTCGTTGACGCCTTAATAAAAGAAGGCATTCTCCGCTCGCCAAAAGTTATCAAGGCAATCCGTTCCATGCCACGAGCAAAATTCCTTCCGGAAAACATGCAGTCCTACAGTGCCGCGGATTCGCCGCTTCCAATTGGTTTTGGGCAAACGATTTCGGCGCCACATAGTTTCAGCACTACTGCTGAGCTAGGCGAAACATGGTTTCAATTATGAACGAAGCCCTCCAACTGGAAGTCGGTCACAAAGTGCTGGAAGTCGGAGCGGGATCCGGGTGGCATGCCGCCACAATAGCAGAGATAATAGCTCCTAAGGACGCGCCTAGAAGCGAATGGGGACACGTATATACAGTGGAGATTGTTCAAGGGTTAGCTGAATTCGCGAGAAAAAACGTTATGAACACTGGATACAGTGACCGCGTAACAATAATTTGCGCAGACGGTTCTATAGGACATGCAGAAAAAGCTCCTTACGACAGAGTCTTGGTGACGGCAGCAGCACCAACCGTTCCTGAACCGTTAATCGACCAACTAAAGCCTGGTGGAATCATGCTAATTCCCGTTGGAAGCGTATCCCTATTCCAAAACCTCATGAAGATCACTAAAGGAGCTGACGGAAAAATTAAGGAGGAAAACCTCGGCGGAGTAGCCTTCGTACCCTTAACTGGACGTTGCGGTCACGAATTTTAGGGCTATTCCATCGAAAGTTTTTCCTTGTAGGCTTGTAGGTCCAAGAAGCCATGACCACTTATGTTCATGCAAATTACCTTTTCCTTCCCTGCCTTTTCAGCTTTTAATGCTTCATCTATACCTGCTCGCACTGCATAGCTAGATTCGGGTGCTATGAGCCATCCCTCTGTTTGAAGGAAAATTCTTGCTGCCTCAAAGATTGCTTTTTCATTTGCTGGGTAGGCAATTGCTTTCACAAGGTTATGGTGTCTAAGGGCGCTGATCAGCGGAGCCGCTGCATGATAACGTAAGCCATCAGCCTTTATCGGCACCATCTCTGTTTTGTGCCCGAGTGTAAACATTTTAAGTAGAGGTGTATGCTCTGCTACGTCGCCAAAGTCGTAACGGTATTCTCCTTTAACAAGGTTAGGTGCAGCTTCAGATTGTGCGGCCAAAAACTCGCATTTGCGCTTTTTCTGAAGAACTTCACCCGCGAAGGGCAAAGCTATTCCGCCGAAGTTTGAGCCTCCGCCTAAGCAGCCAATAATTAAGTCTGGAGAGTCATCAACAAGCTCAAACTGTTTTATGGATTCTAAACCAATGATCGATTGATGTATGAGAACGTGGTTGAGAACAGAACCCAAGCAGTAAACACTTCCATCATGAGTTTCAGCGTATTCTAAACCTTCTGAAACAGCTATGCCCAATGATCCTTGATGATTCGAGTTTTTAGCTAGAAGTGACCGTCCAAAGTTTGTTTCCTTGCTTGGTGAAGAATGCACTTCTGCTCCCATGAGTTTCATTAGCGTGCGTCTGTCGGTTTTCCAGTTGTATACGGCTCGAACCCAAAAAACCACGCAGTCAAGTCCCATGACAGTGGCTGCATAGGAAAGAGCGCTGCCCCATTGACCTGCGCCGGTCTCAGTTACCAAGGTTGTTTTCCCCTCTTTTGCTGCGTAATAAGCTTGAGCCAAAGCTGTGTTCACCTTATGCGAGCCGGTAGGCGACAGGTCTTCACGTTTGTAGTACAGTCTTACATTTCTCAGTCTCAAATGCTTCTCCAGTCTTTTAGCTCTGTAAAGCGGGCGAGGTCGCCCAGCTTGAATGTACAGACTCCTTATTTCCTCAGGAATTGGGGTCCACCTTTCAGTTGCTTTCTCTTGTTTCAGACATTCATGCGTCATTGTTTTGCCAAGAAACTCCATGCGGGAGGGGCCTGACTCAGGTTCCTTTGGTGCTGGTAACGGTTCAGGCAAGTCTGGCGCAATGTTATACCATTTTGTTGGCAAATCATCTATCGATAGCGCGATTTGATTCTTCTCCATGATTTTCACCCTTTTGAAGGACTTTTATTATTGACACACTTTCAAGTTAAAGATTTCTATTCAGAACATTTCATTACAATCGAGGGCGAGCGTTAAACAAACCATTTTTCCAGTGTTGTTTTTCCCTTCAGTTTTTCTGTTCCTTTCAGCATTTTTTCTATGGCTTTTCTGACGCGCTCTTCGGAAAAGTCTCTTTCTCGGCAGATGAAGTCTATTACGCCTTCCGTGTTCGGTTCTTTCCACTCTATCCTGTAATTGTCTGTTACTTTTGGGCGTAGAAAGATCTCCCTAATTCTTTGAGGTTCAGCCGGAAACTCGGCATTTTTTAAATGTGGCAACGCGTTCTCTAGCGTTTCATGCTCTTTTATTAGTTTTAAGGCAGTTTTAGGTCCTAAACCTTTTATGCCATCTGGATTGAAGTCTGTTCCTATTAGTATACCTACATCGATAAGTTGTTCATAGGTTATTCCGCATCCTTTCAGAACGTTTTCCATTTCTACCACTTCTGGTATAACTTCGATGTAGATGTTCTTGCTCGGAAGCTTTCTGCGACCTGTGATCGTCAAGTTTCTCACAAGTTTGGGCGCTCCGAAAAGCAAACTGTCGTAATCTTGGCTGGCGCAGAAATCCGTGTCTCCGCGTTTCACTAGATGCGCAGCTTGTGCTTCGCCTTCACTTGGAGCTTGAACCCATGGAATACCCATCAAATCCAAGAGTTTCTTGCTGTCTTCTGCCATGTAATCCTTTAAATGTGATGTAGCTTGTGCGTACACGCGGGCTTCTTCGGTTTTGCCTTCTCTCAAGGCTTGCTCGTACCTTACTAAGGCTTCCTCTTTTACCTTCATGCGTCTCTTAATCTCAACTTCTTTAAGGGCGGGTGGCGCTCCATCAAAAACGTATACTGGTTTTATACCCATCTCTACAAGATTGCTTGTTCTATAAAGAAGACCACTTAAGTGACTTGTAATTCTTCCACCAGCATCTTTTAACGGCGTACCATCTGGCTGCCGGATTATGGCCAGAAACTGATATAAGGCGTTATAAGCATCGATAGCTATGGACTTTCCACTCAAATCCTCAAGCTTAACAATCGTTTTTGGAACAAGATCACGGAGATTTACGCCCAAAACGACCCCGGTAAAATATAGGCATGAAACTGAAATAATAAACTTGCGAAGACGAGGCATAGAAAATATAAGTAGGTCTTACAATTAGAGAACCATCTCCGAGGAATGATGATGACAGAAAAGACAGCAACATTAACCTTGGTTACTTGCTCAAGTTGCGGTAAACCAATTCCACCAGGAACCGAAGCCACAAAGTTTCTCTGCCCAAACTGTGGAGAAATTCAGATAAAACGTTGTAGCAAGTGCAGGAAGTTTGGACGACCATATAGGTGTCCAAAGTGCGGCTTCATTGGACCATAAAAATGTTAGGGGAACGTGAAATGGGTAGTGTTATAATTTTCTACAAAATATTTCCAACAGATATAACCGTAGACTTCGATGTTTTGAAAAAGAAAATTGAATCAGCTCTACCCGAGTTTGCCACGGTTTACGGGTATGGTGAAGAACCAGTGGCTTTCGGTTTGAAATTGTTACTAGTTCAAATCAAGTTTCCAGAAGATAAGAGCGGCGTGCTTGAAGAGCTGGAAAAGAAACTGGAAGGAATAAGTGAAATAAGCCAATTGCAGACGGTTATGGTGCGCAGAATAAGTAGATAACCTTAAAGGAATGTTTAACATTTGTATAGAAATGAGACATTGTTGCGAGACGTATCATGCAATGACTTGTGGGAAGGATTTTAGTTGAGTGAAATACAGTTACGTGTTGGCGATGCAAGGCAGCGGGATGTTGGAAGAGGGATAGCCCGCATAGACCAAAGAACAATGCAAAAACTGGGCATCAGCGCTGGCGACGTAGTAGAAATTATTGGCAAAAGGGCAACCTCAGCCATAGCTTGGCCAGCTTACAGCGAAGATCAAAACCGCGAACTATTACGAATTGACGGGTTCACGCGCAAAAACGCAGGAGTAGCCATAAACGAATATGTAGTTGTCAGACCAGCTAAAGTTAAAAACGCTTTAAGCATCACGTTCGCACCAGTTGACATGCGACTCAATGTCGACGAAGACTTCACAAACTTCGTCAGAAACCGCCTAATGGAAAGAACTCTTGTTGAAGGCGACACCACGCTCGTTATGATGCTTGGGCACGCTATTCCCTTCACAGTAACAAAAACCCGCCCACACGGCATAACCAAGGTCACAGCCGAAACAAAGCTCACAATCTTAAATGAACCAGCGCCTGAAGGAAAAGGGTTACCACGTACAACGTATGAAGATGTTGGAGGACTACATGAGGAGATTCAACGAGTAAGGGAGATGGTTGAACTCCCACTAAGACACCCTGAACTTTTCCAAAGACTTGGAATAGAACCTCCCAAGGGCGTGCTTCTCCACGGTCCACCGGGATGCGGTAAAACTCTTTTGGCTAGAGCAGTGGCAAACGAATCAGAGGCCAACTTCTTCTCAATCAATGGACCTGAAATAATGAGCAAGTTCTATGGAGAGTCTGAGGCTCGCCTTCGGGAAATCTTTCAGCAAGCTCAACAGAATGCTCCAAGTATAATATTTATCGACGAACTAGACGCACTAGCACCGAAGAGGGAAGAGGTCACAGGCGAAGTTGAAAGGCGTGTGGTTGCTCAACTTCTCGCATTGATGGACGGCTTATCAGGTAGAGGAAACGTAATAGTCATAGGCGCCACTAACAGACCTGGCGCGCTTGACCCAGCTCTACGTAGACCAGGCAGATTTGACAGAGAAATAGAGATAGGCGTTCCTGACAAGCAGGGGAGACACGAAATTTTCCAAATTCACACTCGGGGAATGCCATTAGCAGAAGGCGTTGACCTCAAGAAACTTTCAGAAATGGCTCATGGATACACAGGCGCAGATGTTGCTGCTCTATGTAGAGAGACAGCCATGAAAGCTTTGCGTAGGTATCTGCCGCAAATTAACCTTGAAGAAGAGCGCATACCGCCAAGTGTGCTGGAAAAAATGGAGGTCAAAATGGAGGACTTCATGGACGGCTACAAAGAAGTGACGCCAACAGCGATGCGTGAGGTCTACATAGAGGTGCCTACAATTCACTGGGAAGACATCGGTGGACTGGAATATGTCAAACAAGAGCTTAAAGAAGCAGTAGAATGGCCTTTGAAAAATCCAGAAATATTCGAGAGGCTCGGCATAAAACCGCCAAAAGGAATAGTTCTCTATGGGCCTCCTGGCTGCGGTAAGACGCTTCTGGCAAGGGCCGTCGCTACGGAGAGCGAAGCTAATTTCATAACGATTAAAGGTCCTGAAGTGTTCTCAAAATGGGTTGGCGAGTCAGAAAAAGCCATAAGAGAAGTTTTCAGAAAAGCTAGAATGGCAGCGCCTGCGGTAGTTTTCTTCGACGAAATGGATTCGCTCGTTCCTCGCCGAGGATTAGGCTTTGCTGATAGCGGAGTGACAGAACGCGTAATCAGTCAACTCCTAACCGAGATGGACGGAATCCTAACCTTGGAAGACATAGTTGTCATAGGAGCCACAAACAGACCTGACATTGTCGATCCAGCAGTGCTTAGACCAGGGAGATTTGACAGGCTGATTTATGTACCGGAACCCGATGAGAAAAGTAGGCTTCTAATCTTCAAAATCTACACCAAAAATATGCCTTTAACTAAGGATGTGGACTTAGCACAGTTGGCCACCATGACCAAGAGCTATTCAGGTGCGGACATCGAAGCTCTCTGCAGAGAAGCAGCAATGCATGCCTTGAGAAGGGACATAAACTCGAAAGAAGTAACACTGAAAGATTTTCAAGAAGCAATCAAGGAGACTGGACCGTCAGTCACACCAGATATGGAGAAATGGTACAAGGGCTTTATGCGGCAAGTTCGGCAAGTGCAAAAACCCGCCACACCAATTGCTTAGGAGCGTTACCTATGCCTATTAGAACATGGAAACCCCGTGCAACTTACTCTGTTTTGTTGGAGATTTTAGGTAAGAAAGGCGCTATGACGGATGTTGAGCTTTTTGATGCTTTAAATGAAGAGTACGAGGATTTGGGCTTTAAGGACTTTAACGAATTGCTAATGCGACTGGAAATTGGTGGAAAGGTGCGCGTAACTTCTATGGCTCGTGGGAAGCGACGGGTTGAGCTTGTAGCATAACCTTTTCAGGTAACGCATCTGCGTGTAACGTATGCAATCTTTTTCTGATGTGGTCGTCGTTGGAGGCGGACCATGCGGTTCCTTTGCGGCTCTGAATCTTGGGAAGTTCGGAGTCAAAGTAACAGTTTTCGAGGAACATGACGAAATTGGTGTGCCATCCCACTGTACTGGGCACATAAGCATCAAAGGTCTTAAGCATTTAGGATTGTATCCACTTCCGTCCCAAATCGTTGAGAATACTTTTTATGGAGCCAATTTCTATTCGCCAAAAGGTGGAAAGTTTTCAATTCGTTTCTCTTCGCCAGTAACGTGCGTTGTTAATCGTGTTCTATTTGACAAATACATTGCCAAGATAGCAGAAACCTTTGGTGTTCGCTATCATCTAAGTTCCCGTGTCGAATCGTTATTTATTGAAAATGGTTTCGTCAAAGGAGTAAATGCTAACCAAAATGGAAAAGACACAGAAAAGTTTCTGTCAAAAATGGTTATAGATGCCGAGGGAACATCTTCCAAGATTTTAAGGCAGACTGGCTTAACTACGTTTGACAGTCTTATGCTTGTTAATGGGGTTCAGGCAGAAGTTGAAAATGTTGAAGACGCTGAATCTGATATGGTCGACGTCTTTCTTGGAAGGGATTATGCTCCGGGCTTTTATGCGTGGCTGGTTCCCAAGTCTGGCGGCAAAGCAAAAGTTGGATTAGCTGCAAAAAAAGGGAATCCGAAAGAGCTTCTGCGAAGGTTCATGTTTAAACATCCTGTTGCTTCAAGAAAACTACACAATGCAAGAATTCTGCAGACCGAGTTCCATCCTTTACCGCTCGGAGGATCAATTCTAAAACTTTATTCAAACGGGTTCTTAGCCGTGGGTGATGTAGCCTCTCAAGTGAAACCCACTACAGGCGGCGGCGTAATTCTCGGCATGATTTGCGCAAAAGTCGCTTCTGAAGTGGCTCGCGTGGCTCTGTGTGCCAATGATTTTTCTTCTGAGCTTCTGGGAACATATCAAAAGCGATGTGAAGAGATTTTAGGCTTTGACCTAACAGTTATGCTTGCGGTGAGGAGGATGCTCAGTGCAATGTCTGATAAGAAGATTGACGACGTAATTGGTTTCTGTGCAAAATTTGGCTTGGGTGAAACTCTCCAAAATTTTAGAGACATAGATTTTCAAGGACAAGCCATCCTTAAGACTTTGCGAAGCCCTAAAATGTTGATTACCATCATTTACTTTTTCTTCCTCTACTTGTCTGCAAATATTTAAAATCTCTGAAAAATAGATTGATGAGAAGAAGATGGTTGAAGACGCATGAGCGAATTTCGTTATAAGCAAGTCATTGTTTTTCGTTCAGACTTAGGATTAAGTAAAGGCAAGGTTGCTGCTCAAGGCGGGCACGCTGCAGTTTCCGCGGCAGAAGAGGCTCGCAAGCATAAGAAAGCATGGTGGGAAGCTTGGATAAATGAAGGGCAACGTAAGATAGCTGTTAAAGTGAAAAGCGAAAAAGAACTGTTAGAATTGGAAAAACAAGCGAAGGAGTTGGCGCTGCCTACTGCCTTGATAATAGATAGGGGTCTTACAGAAATCCCCCCAGACACGATAACATGTTTGGGAATAGGCCCAGCCCCTACTGAGAAGGTAGACAAGCTAACAGGCGAGCTTACTCTTCTCTGAATAAAGGCGTAAACAAATTGCTGGTTCCTAAACTAGAGCGAATGATAGGCGTTGAGGTGTATGTCACACCGTCTGTAGGCATCGATGGAGCCATTCGTCAACTTGTTGAGGATTTTGTTGTTGAGGAAACGCTTGTCGACGGTTCCAGAGCCGAAAAAGCCTCATCTAAAACGCGTGCGGTCTTAGGTTCTTCTTCCATCAAGAGCCACTATCTACTATGTGTCTTGACTAAACGAGATTGGGATATGTTTAAAGCTCTCAAAACGGTTGCTGAACAACTTGGCACAAACGTGCGGCGAATTCAAATTGCCGGCATAAAGGACGCTAGAGCCTTAACTTCCCAGTACATCACAATTGAAGGAGTGTCGGCTGAAGACGTTCAAAAAGTCAACGCAAAAGACATAAATATTCATCCTGTGGGTTATCTTCGCTACAAGCTGTCGTCGTATTATCTTCTTGGAAACAATTTCAAAATTGCAATCAGAGCCACAAAGAATTCAGAATCCACTATTAGAAAGAGAATAAAGGAGACTATTGAACAACTCGAGACAGTGGGTGGCGTTCCAAACTTTTTCGGTCATCAACGTTTCGGCACGGTTCGTCCAATAACGCATCTCGTCGGAAAAGCCATGGTTGAAGGCAGCTTTCAGAAAGCAGCGATGCAGTTTCTGGCCAAGCCGAGCCGCTTTGAACATCCAGAATCTAGACAAGCCCGCATGCAATTGCAGGCTACACAAGACTTTGAAAAAGGATTGAAAAATTTTCCGAAAAAGCTGCGCTACGAACGGCTAATGTTGAAACACTTAGTCAGCAAACCAGACGATTTCATAGGCGCCTTCAGGAGACTGCCAATAAAACTACAGAAGCTTTTTCCACAAGCTTATCAGGCCTATATTTTCAACAAGTTCCTAAGCAGAAGAATTGCAAGTGGTTTTCGCCTGAATAGAGCCGAGATTGGAGATTATGCTGTAAGTGTTGAGCGTTCTGGACTACCTCTGTCAACAATGTACAAAATCGCAAACTCTGAAACGTTAACAGAGATTAATAAAGCGATAGCAGCTGGAAAAATGCGGGTGGCCATTCCACTGGTTGGTTTCAGGCAGCGCCTTTCTTTTGGTATTCAAGGAGAAATTGAGAAACGAATACTTGAGAAAGAAGGCACTATGCTAGGCAACTTCAAAGTCAACGGCATGTTGGAAGTCTCCTGCAGAGGAGAATTGCGAACTGTGATGACTCCACTGAATAACTTTTCCTTGGTTGAAATTTCAAGTGATTCTGTAAATCCGTCAAAATACAAGACCAAAGTGCACTTTATGCTACATCGAGGCTCCTATGCTACAATACTTCTCAGAGAACTCGTTAAGCCACGTAACCTGATAAAAGCTGGATTTTAACCGTTTCTTGGACTCTAGGAAACAAGCAAACAAAAATAGAACGCAAAAGCTTTATTTTCTGATCTCAGTTAGCAAGAAACGGGGCACTTATGAAACATTCAAAAGACAAGGTGTGGCTCGCCGAGCTAAGCATGGAGGAACTGAAGCAAGCTGCAGAAGTAGGAAAAGTTATCATCATTCCAGTCGGAAGTGTCGAAGAGCATGGTCCTCACCTGCCATTGTGCACGGACAGCCTACAACCTGAGTATGTTGCATTGGAGGTGGCTAAAAAAACTGACAGCCTCCTTGCCTCACCACTGAAATATGGCGTCTGCAGTACGACTCGTATTTTTCCAGGGACAATTTCGATAAGTTTTCACTCTCTATACAGAATTACACGTGAGGTTGTTGAGGAATTTATTCGTAACGGGTTTAAGCGATTCTTAATACTTAGCGGACATGCCGATGAAGAACAGATGGTTGCGCTGAGGCTTGCGGCAGAACATGTATTATGGAGACGAAGAGAAGAGAGCCAAAAGCGAAAGATTAGGATAATGGTTTGTACTGATTACGATTTTGCATACGCACTTAGAGGAAAATACTTTGATGAAAAAGATGGACACGGAGGCACCATCGAAACTTCTCGTGTAATGGCAATAAGACCCGACTTAATAAAGGGAAAAGGAAAAAAGAACTTTCAAAAAATTCCCAAGTTTGAGATAGTCGTGAACCCCCGAGACTTTTTACCGGAAGGAATCATTGGAGATCCAACAATTGCTTCAGCTGAAAAGGGGCGATTCATAAATGACTATATTATAAAAGAAATGGTCAAGCTAATAGACGAATTAAAAAGCTAAATCTAGAACTATTATTGCTTCTCTCGTTTCTTAACTCTATGGTGGCACGTGTTATTTTGCTTTGAACTCTTCTAATTGCATATAATACTGCCTTTCAGCCGATTGTTTTTAGGAGATCTGACCGTGTTATTATGCCCACAACATCTTTGCCTTTTGTAACTAATACTCCTTGATGTCTTTCCAGCAACGTGCGGATGGCCTGAACTGTCGTTTCCTCTGATACCATAGGCAGAGGCGGATCCATGATGTTCCTAACGTTCTTCTTTGCTATGTCTGAACCTAAATTCCTGATTATGCTTTCCTCAGTTATTGTACCAACAACTCTGTTTCCATTCAATATGGGCATCTGAGAAATGGCGTGTCTCACCATTACTTCACTTACTTCCAGAATGCTATTGTTTGGCTTTGCGAAGAGCACGCCTTCCGTCATTATGTCTTTGCATTTCACTCTTTTCCCTTCCGCTAGAACTTCTAAAATTCTGTTGATTGTTGAGAGTCTGGGATCAACCTTTCCCAGCTCTATTTTTGCTATGTGAGCTTGTGATACACCAACAAGCTCAGCTAGTCTTTTTTGGGTTAGACTCGATTCTACTCTTAATTTTTTAAGTGAAGCCCCTGTTATGGCCAGATATAACCACCAGTTATTTTTGATTAATAAATAATACAGTAAAATATATATTTGTCGGTGTGCATACACCCTAAACTTCACTAAGGAAGCCTCAAAATGAGGAACATAGTTGTAGAAGGGCTAACGCATATTCCACTCGAAAAGCAACGTTTGGAAATAGTTGAAAGAAAAGGTCTCGGGCATCCAGACTACATATGTGACGCGATCATGGATCATATTTCTATACGTTTAAGTAAAGAATACATTGAGAAGGCAGGCTCCATACTACACCATAATGTTGACAAGTCTTTGCTTGTGGCTGGCGAGGCTGAACCGAGATTTGGCGGGGGGATCGTGAAGCAACCGATACTCTTCGTGTTCGGTGACAGAGCAACATCAGAATTCAACGGCACAAAAATAGACATCAACGGGATAGCCACGAACGTCGCTAAGGAATGGTTTACAAAGAACATGCGATTTGTAGACCCTGAAAAGCACGTGAAATATCAAGTCGAATTGAAGTCAGGCTCCGTAGGTCTCACAGACATCTTCAAGCGCAAAGGAAAATTTCTAGGCGCCAATGACACTTCAGCGGCTGTTGGTTATGCACCGATGACCAGAACAGAAAAAATAGTTTTGCAGACCGAAAATTTTCTTAATTCTAAGCAGTTCAAGAGTCGCTTTCCTGAATCTGGTGAAGACATAAAAGTCATGGGCTTCAGAATAAACAATGACTTAAGATTAACGATTGCCATGGCTTTTGTCGATCGTTTCATAACCAGCGAAGAAGACTATTTTGAAAAGAAAGCGAAAATCCTTGATGACATTCACACGTTTGTTGCAGTAAATACAGATTTCGAAGCCATTGATGTGCAACTAAACACTTTAGACGTGAAAGGAAGAGGGCTAAGCGGGTTATACTTAACTGTCTTGGGTACAAGCGCAGACAGTGGCGACTCCGGACAAGTGGGCAGAGGAAACCGTGTAAACGGCTTGATATCATTAAACAGACCGTTCTGTTCAGAGGCTGCAGCCGGCAAGAACCCAATAAGCCACGTAGGAAAAATCTACAATGCCCTCACATACAAAATAGCGCAACATGTTCATGATGAAGTGCCAGAAGTTGAAGAAGTCTACATCTGGTTGCTAAGTAAAATAGGCAGTCCGATTGACCATCCCGCAGTTGCAGCGGCTCAAGTCATAATGAAGGACAATAACAACTTGGCTGAAGTCAAACATAAAATAAATGATGTTCTCGACTACGAACTCACGAACATAGATAACTTCTGCATGGAGCTGGCACAAGGAAAAATTTCGACCTATTAAAAGCAACTTGCGATTTTTGCTCAGCAACTTCAACCTGCTGACATGCTTAACAGAAACAACAAGCCAGAAACCAAGTAATTTTTTGGGTTCCAAAATTACTATAAAAGCCCCTCTATAAGATAGACAGAGTCAAGGAGGGCGTTTTCTACAGTAATAGTTCAGATTAATTTAAAAACTCAAATTATCAAAATTGGCCTATTGATAGTAGGCGAAATAAACGATGGCTGAAGCAGACGAAAAACTTCCCGTATCTGAATTCTACAAGGTAGTCGATCACGCTACAGTTTTCAAAAGCGAAAAATGGTGGGAGGCAATAGTTGTCTTCGAATCCTTCGGAAAACGTTCGATAGGCTTGTATTTGTGGCAGAAAAGAGATGGCGAATGGAAAAGAAAACACAAATTTAACATACGAAACTTGGACGAATGGAATAGACTTAAAACCGCAATAGAACAGTTCGCGCCCAAACTTCTTTCCAAATAGTCCCCCTTAATAACTCCGCCGATTTTTCTTTTTGAATGTGAATATTTTTTCCAATAGCTTTAAAAGTTTATTATTCTAGATTCTGGTATGCTTGGCAGGATACAAAGAAGCCTTTACAAGCTGAAGAAGCTTCTACTCAAAGTTCATGAGAAAGATGGACTTGAAGAGCCTTCTGCTTTAGCATCTTTATCTAGACGCAAAACTGTCGAAGAACGTAGAGAGGAAGCAGTGACTTTTATAATAGAAAAATATTTTGATTTGAAAAAGCGCGAAGAAGATTACCTAAGAAAACTGGAAAGTTATGGCAGATTTCGAAGATGGATATTTGAAAAGAGTAGAAGCTTGAGAACTGCTGGTATGATTTTTAAGGAGACTGTGGTAAAGCCTTCAATAATAGTTATGATGGTGTTTTCATGCTTCTTTTCGATTTGGCTTGGAACGGTTGTGGGACAACCTACGACAAAGTTTACTCAAACGTATGTACCGTTCCCATTCAACTATGCGCTTGATGTTTTGATTCTCTTTCCTATTGGTTTTGCCCCAGGAATATTAAGTATAGTCCTAAGCTATTACTGGGAAAAGAAGAAACTGCTTAGACTGTTCCAAGATTATGGGGTATAAATGTTTTTTGCACGCGGGTTTACCGAATGACTCTTTCAATTATTATCAATTCTTATTCTAAATTAGAATCCATAATTGAATAATTTTATTAATTTACCCTCACAACAAAACAAGAGAAGGGCAAACATTATGGAAACGGAGCAAGGAGCACTTGAAGACACACACTACGAAGAAGAGACAAGTGAAGAAAGTGTTCCGTTTGAGGAAATTCAACACGAGAACGAATCAGAAGCATACGTAGTTCCAGAAGAACCTTCGAAAGAGCAAAAGCAAGAAGAACCGAAGGAAGATGACCTGGATGCAAACACTGAAAACAGGAGCAGCTTCGTTCATGGTCTTTCTGTCGGACTTGGAATTGGTTGCATTGCAACTTTTGTCATAATGTGGATAACTGTGTTCTTTACACCACAATTGCCATCAATGATCACTTACGAGGCTATGCTTTCAATTTTCATATATCCGCTTATCTACCTGCTAACAGTAGGTTTAATTGCGCTAACTGCAGGTATAGTCAGAGAATACTTTACCCGAAAAGGCAACTTGTAAAAAAACAATCCCAGTGTCTAAGCATTTCTAATCTGTAATAGTTAATAAACCAAAGGTTTAAACTATACATTGTGAAGGTTCATGCCTTATATGTTTAAACAGCTTTTGGAGAAAATCATCGGGGAAAAGGCGCCAGGCCCATCTCCGACATTTTCCATGGTCCACATGTTGCTGGCGTTAGATCTTATGGCAGAAAAAACAATCGGTCGTAGCAAACTGGCTTATAGTCTAGATGTTGGAGAAGGCGCAATTCGTACGATAATAGGTCGACTGAAAGAAGCTGGATTGATTACAACTTCAAAAGCTGGATGTACACTAACAAACAAGGGTCTGAAGCTCTGGGAAGAACATAAATCGATTTTTAAGAAGAAGAGTAAAATTGTGGAAAATGAGCTGACTCTTGGCACCCACAACTTCGCAATTCTAGTTAAAAACTGTGGGCATAAAGTCAAGTCTGGAATGGGACTCCGTGACACAGCAATAATGGCAGGTGCAAGAAGCGCCACTACCATTCTCTTCCAAGACGGACGCTTAGTAATTCCTTCAGTAAGTGATAACGTGACCAAGGATTTTCCAAAAGCGGCAGGTCAAATAGTCACGCTTTTGAAGCCAGAAGAGAACGATGTAGTAATCATTGTAAGCGCAGATAATATGCGACAAGCTGAATATGGCGCGTTAACAGCTGCTTGGACACTTATTAATGACCTTAGGAAATAATTTTTTGACTAGGTGGTGTATTTTTCTCCTTCAGCCAAGATGCGTTCTAAGGTCATGTTGAAATTTGTCATTCCCTCATTGGTTTTCGCTGAAACTGGGATCAACAGAAATCTTAGACCAAGCTGGTAGATTGCCTTCATCATGTTTCTGCTTAGTAAACGCTTTGTTCCTTCAAGTTTTTGATCAACCGCATTTTCTAGGGCGTTTGGATCAGCTGACCACTGTACAATTCTTTCGGTTTCATGTTTCGGAAGCAAATCACATTTTGATAATAGATACACTTGGGGTAACAGAAAACGGTTGTAAATTGCTGCTGAAAGGAAAAGGTTTGAAACATAATTAAGTGGATTAACTGAGAAAACACTATCGAACAAGTAAACTATGGCTTTCGACTCCTTTGTGAGCTCGCTAGCAATATATGGTCCGCTGGCTCTGAAAGCGAAAAGTTCCATCTGTCCAGATGTGTCCACCAGAACAATATCAGATTTTAACTCTTCAATTTCTTTCGAGATCTGCTCAATTTCATCTGCAATCAAGTCGGCGGCCATTACTAATGCACCGTTTGGACCTAAACCATATTCTTCCATTAGACTTCCGACATTTACGTAGTTTCGAACGTCAACATCTGGAGAATACGGAATTTTTAACGCGCCTGGGTCAAGGTTGACTAAAGCAACATCTTGCTTGGATATTTTCAGCCATTCATTAAATGCTGCTGTAAGCAGAGACTTACCCGATCCAGCGGTACCTATAATGAAGACTATAAACATTATCGAATCATCCCCTTTAACTAAGAAATGCCATATTAAGTATCAAACTTCGACCTTTAAGTAAAAAGTTTTTCTATCAATATGGAATTTCTGGAGGCACGGGCTCTTGAAACCCTGGCTGAGTCTGTCTTGATGTGAGGAATATAATCAGACCTACACAGACCAAGATTGCTGTAATGGCTATTAACAAAACAAAGAATGTAGACAAAATCGTTAACGTTTGTATTCGGCTGTCCGCTCCTGCATAGTCTTCGTCGCCGGACCAGCTTACACGAATATAGCATATGCCTGCTGTTTCTGCGTTCCAAATATATTCGAACTGTCCCATGAAATCTGTCGTGACAGTGCCCAAGGCTATCCATGGTGAATTGTTCATTTTTATATAAACTGTGAGAGTTTTGTTTTGCAGGATTGGTGAGAGCTGTCCGTAGAGTGTGACCATGCCACTTTGAATCAAAAATGTCGGTGAAACGGTCAGAGATATGGTTGAAGATTCCAAGGTTTTATAACTTGCAGAAACCTGTCCTGGGGCCCATTGTTCGCAGTTTTCTAGCGTGATTACTTGCATTGAGGCTTGTTTTAAGTCGTCTGGGCACTCACCAACCCTCCACCCGTCTTGCCAGTTTCCACCTGTGCATTCCGCTATGTAATATTCAGTTTGATTATACGTCACGTAGTACGCCGGTTCTCTTGAGTCACGAGGGGTGTGAGAAAGACTGACACCAATGTTCATGTGGGCTTGGCTGTCGTAGTATAGAAGCACAGCGTCAAGTCCGCCCGCCTTAATGATTGAAGCTACAATGTAGGAGAAGAGGTCACAATCTCCCTTATTTTCGACTAATGTTTCTACGGGGTATTTTGCTGGGGTAGTTGCCTCATATGGTATTTGGTGTACAATCATCAACACTCCGTTTACAAAATCCTCGTCGTCTGTGTAAATTCTCCAGAGGCTATCAGCGATTGGTGCTACGGCGTAAGGCGTTACAAATTTTGCGAAATCATTGTTTGAATTTAGTACGTGGCTTTTTTCATTGTAGTATTCGTACAGCGACTGTTGCACAGTGACGTTCAACCTATAATATGTGGAACCATTCGGTTGATTTAGAAGTTGGTATGAATGACTGTAGCTTTGTGCCCAAACTTCTGGAAGCAAATAAGAAATCACAAGCAAAATTGTTGTTGTTGTTAAGAGCAGTTTGGACGACTCTATTTTGGGCTTTTTCATAGAAAACTTTGTTGCGAGTTTGATTTATGGCATTTATGAAATGTCAATCAGTAGTCGAAAGTAGTTTGGACAACTGCATCGAACACTCGGATTTCCAATCGTCTCTACTGCGTGTTTAGCCTTCCATCATCGCAACCACATATATGTCAATGTCCTGTAAACAAGACTTTTTCGATTCAAGTCTCCACGAATTTTCTTTTTCTATCGTTAAAAACACAGGTTTGAGTATAACCCACTTTTTTGGCTAGATTTATTGCTTCTTCAAAATTTCTTCCCACATCATCTGGTTCATGAGCGTCTGAGCCAAAGACTATTGGAACATCATAACTATACATAATCTTCAAGAACTCTTCGTTGGGATATATTTCTGAACATGGTCTTCTCAATCCTGCAGTATTGATTTCTGCACAAATGTTAGATTCTGCCATGGTTTCAACAGTTTCTATAAGGATATCAGAAAAGTCACAGTTGGGTTTAAACCCGAAAATTTTGATGAGATCTGGATGCGCCAAGATATCAAAAAGCTGGGACTTGCACATTTTCCTAACGAGGCTAAAATATTCCTCGTAAACCTGCAAAATATCCCTCTTCAAATATTCATGCATCTGAGAGCGGTAGTCAACGCCCCAGCCTCCAATGAAATGAACAGCTCCTATGACATAATCAAACGGGTGTCTTTGAACAAAATCTTCGATTTTCTGAGCATCGCTGGGAACAAAATCCACTTCAACGCCTAGCTTTATAGGAAGATTTGAGCTCTCCTTGAAAGCAAGAAAATTCTGAACGTAAGCTGGCATAAAGTCGGGCGACGCCCATGGGTAACCGCTAATAGGACTGACTAAGATGTGTTCTGAAAAGCCTATTTCACTAATGTTTCTTTCTTTGGCCTTTCGAACATGTTCTTCCATGTTCCCTTTGGCGTCTGGTGAAGCCTTCGTGTGGATATGATAATCCATAATCGTTTTGCTCACCAACTTCTACTTTAATTTAGTTTTCCCACCGATTTTCTTTACAAGCTCCGATAACTGAACTATAGTTTTTCCTAGGCGGTCCTTTGCAGTTTTAGAGTTCCTTGCTGTCGTTGAGAAGTGGATCTCGATATGGGGTTTTTTCTCTTCACCTTTTGGATGGGATTTTATATAGACATATGGATTGCCACGCATTACTTCATCAACTAATGGAGCCAACGTTGATTCCATAATGTTATCTGCATGTATGCTTGCCTCATAAAATGTAACCTCTCCAGCTCTTCTCCTGAGCAATGGAGCCACGGATTCTTCAAAAATAGCTTCCATTTCTGGAGGCACGCCAGGCAAAGCAATTAGAACGATTCCTTTAACATTCATCATTACTCCAGGGGCTGTTCCAACAGAGTTCGGCAATGGTGCTGCGTCTTTTGGAAGTGTTGCCATTTTAATTCTCGGCGGTGTCAGTTCAACTTTTTCCATTCTTCCAGATTTTACATAGGCCTCATATTTTTCTCTGACCATTTTCAAAGCTTTTCGATTAACTTTCAGCTTGCTGTTTAAGGCTTTAGCGATTCCCTCTAATGTTTTATCGTCAAAGGTTGGGCCTAATCCGCCTGTCGTTATTATGAACCCTGGTTTTCGCTGTAGCGCTCCACGAATGGCCTTTACAATTTCGTCCACATCATCGCCTACAATAGTTATCCGCTTGACTATTGTGCCTAGCGAAGTTGCGCGTTTGGCAATCCAATGAGCGTTTGTGTTCAGTGTCTTGCCTATTAACAGTTCATTGCCAACGCAGATTATTTCCATTTGCTGACTCATTTTCTCACCTTCCTAAGCTTAGGCGATAGAAAAATAAAGTTGTCGCGTTCTCTTTATGCGGTTTGCTGCTTTATTGTTCAGAAAAGCTGCAGGCAAACTATTTCTTCTTGCTAAGCCACCATTTCAAGTATTCTTTCCTTCGCTTTTCCTGCTCATCTTCTTTAGATTCTATGGATGGTCGCAGTTTTTCCCTTAGTTCCATTAGTTCCTGTTGTGTTACAGACAATCCGCAGCTTTTACAGGCATAATGCTTAGTGGCTATAATATATTTCATTTCGCCACCACACTCTGGACAGTATGGCATTTCAATCACCATCTATGTCTAAAAGTAAACCTTCTTTGAGAAATAGCTTTCGCTTACGAATTTGCGTATGATTCAGGTTATGAAATTTGCAAGTTTTGCTTTTCTAGCCAGTTGAACGGCTCTTTCTATTTCATCTCTCGTAAGTCTTCTGCGCAGTTCTGGGATCTCATACGCCAGCCATTCAGGTCTATACTGAAACATTAGGTTGACCCTAGTTCCTGTGCCCAGATTCGCTGCTATCCAATTCACAATTGGTTGTACACAACATTCCAGATGATCTGGCAGAACAAGTACGCGTATAAGAAGGTCACCATATTTTTTTGCTTCCAGATGGTTATATGTGCATACCTTCCAATAGTTTGGCGCTCCAGAAATCTTTTCTGCACATCCTTGTGATCCATACTTAAAATCTAATAGATAGACATCAGCGAATCCAGCTAAAAGTTGCGCTGTTTCCGGACTGTAGTAGCTGTTTGAGTTCCAGACAATTGGAATATTCGCATTTACATACTTGAAGGTTTCAAGCCATTGCCAAAGCCACGGTGTGGGTTCTCCGCCTACTAAATTGACATTTCTGCAACTGTTCGCACGTAGATGTTCGACTTCGTTTGCCAATTCCTTCAGCCCGTAAACTTTTCCTTTTTCTATCCATTGAGAAATTGTCCAGTTTTGACAATGTTTACAGCGCATTGTACAACCCATAGTGAAAATAGTTCCAGAAGGCACAAGCTCCGGTTCTTCACCTACATGCTCGAAAATGCTCGAAACAGAAATTTCTGTTCCGCATTTGCAGAAGCCTAATTCGCCCTGAATCCTGTTGATTCCACATCTGCGCGCACAAAAATGGCAATCGAAAAGGGTTCTTCTTGCGATTTCAATTTTCAAGTCTAGGTATGATTTCTCTGGAGTCGACATATCCTGCAAAATTTTTCTTTCAGTGTCAACTTTTCTTTGAGTTTCATAGAATTCTTGCGTAAGTTCAGCGTGTTTTTGCCAAAGTTCTTCTGCGGACTCGTTTGCGTTGAATTGTGCAGGAATTTTCTTCGTTATCATAAATTTTGCTGGTTTTTCGTTCTGCATGACAGAGAAATATCTGGCTAAGCTTTTACATGCCTTCTCGTCCTTCAACACTGCAATTGCGTCTGGGCGGAGAAGCTTCCACATCGTTGTCAACATGAACCTAGTCTAGCGCGTTTATTAAAATAGGGCGTATGGGTAAGTGTATCCGCTTGGATGCAGTTTGCCCTTGATTGGAATTTCTCGTCCGCACACTGGGCAATGCATGTCCTTTGTTAAATTCCACCGCGTTATTTCAAAGCTGAAACGCTTAATTAGCAATTCGTTACAGCCAGGACAGTAGGTGTTTTCACTTGGGTGACCGGGCACATTTCCAATATAAACATAGTTCAAGCCCGTGTCTTTTGCAGCAATGTATGCTTTTTCCATGGTCTCGATGGGCGTGGATGGGGTCGTAGTTAACCGATAATCAGGATGAAAACGTAGCAGATGAAAAGGCGTGTCCTTGCCAAGTGAATCCCTTATCCAGGCTGCAAGTCCATTTATTCTCTCAATCGAGTCTCCTATCCTTGGCACGACCAAGTTTGTGATTTCTATGTGAATATCGTTTCTTCTCATTTCCTTCAAAGCCTCAAAAATCGGTTCGACTGTGGGAACCGACGAAAAAGTTTTGTAGAAGTCTGGGTCTCCGCCGCCTTTGAAATCCACTGTTGCTGCATCCAAGTAAGGCGCTATGATATTGACTGCTTCTGGTGTCATATACCCATTCGTCACAAAAGTGTTGAAAAATCCCACTTGATGCGCAAGCTTAGCTGTGTCATAAGCGTATTCAAAAAATATTGTTGGTTCAGTATACGTATAGCTTATTCCTTGGCAGGCGTTATCCCTTGTGGCGTTGACCACCTCCTGTGGAGGGAAATTCCTACCGGCTATTTTTTTCTCCTGACTAATCATCCAGTTATCGCAAAATTGGCAGCGAAAGTTGCAACCAACTGTGGCAACGGACATAATCAGCGCTCCTGGATTGAAATGAGAAAGAGGCTTCTTCTCGATAGGGTCTACGCACGCCGAAATCGCCTTGGCATAGACAAGAGAATAAAGCGTTCCACCCTCATTCTTTCTCACCAAACAAAAACCTGTTCCACCGTCATTTATTGTGCATCTTCTCCCGCACAAGTTGCATTTGACTTTATTCTTTTCCAATTTTTCGTAAAGCATAGCCTCATACAATGACATTCAATTTTCTCCGTTAACCTTCTAAGCTAAACTTTCGTGTAAACCTTTCCTTTGTATTTGATTTATCTGTTTGTCGCGGAATCAGCTTCTTTAATTTCAAAAACGAATGGTGGAACAGGAGTTTTTATATCTAGCTCTGTTCCTAGTAAGCCTTCTAAGAAGCCAGCCCAGATTTCAGATTCACTGATGAATGGCGCTTTTATGAGAATATACTTGTCTTTTATATAAAAGTCGCCGAATCCTTGCACTCTCAAGCGTTTGAAAACGTCCTGCCATTTTTCCTGATTTTCTGTTTGAATGCCGAGGGTCGTTTCTATAGAGATCTTTATAGCTTCACCTGTTTTTCTTCCAATTTTCCGCCTTTCTTCTTTTGGGATGTGCTGAATGAAGATGTTAATAAGCTCTACATTCACGAAGGCTATGCGGCTTATGCCACAATAATACTCGCCTGGGAAGCGCCAATCATAAATCATCATACTCCGGTAAACATCAAGCATTTTGGAGATGAGGGGTTTGATGCCTGGTTCCTTTCCTTCTCTAATGAGGGAATCAATAAATTCCCGTTCTTCCTTCTCTAGTATTATCGTTGTTCTTTTTGCTGAATCGTTGCTCTTTTTCATCATTTCTTCGAGTTTTTTCTCCTTGTCTTCTTGCATAATTGTTATATCTTTCAGCATATCTTATATGCTTTGCTGACTTGCCCTTCACAACCGAACATTTTTTACACAGCTATGAGCAATTAATATTTGCCGATGAAGAATTTGCTTATCTGAAAAGATGATGCACCCTGGGGTATCTGAGGCGCAAATCCCCAGTTTTTTGCCTAAGAAATGACTTTGTTCCTAATCAGATACCATATAAGCACTAAACCAGCTACGAAAAGAACAAATCCAGAAAACATCGAGATTACATAGTTTATTTCAAGGATTCTTATGCTTACATAAACTATGTAGGTAGGTCCGACAAAGGTCAAAAAAGCTGCTAATATCACAAAAAATGTCTTCCAGTATCTTGAGCTAAGACGTAATCTACCAGGGATTTTATCTTTGCTTTCCTGTTTTTCCTCCGTCATAAGTTCACGGCCTAGTGACTTTTTCTAGTAATTTGTTTTCTCTTATAACCCTTCCTTTACCTCATTGCCCAGAGCCTTCATTAGAAACTTGAAAACGGAAAAGCCAGCACCACGGTCTGCTCTAAAACCTGTTGTTGCTCCTAGCAAGCATATGCCTTCCAAGTTGTGCTCTTTTGCGAACCCCAGCATAAGACCCGTAGCTCCTGCGATTCTTCCCTTACTGTATATTACTGCACCTTTCTCCATGAACTCTAGGGCAAGTCTGGTTGAAGTGGCAGCCACATACACTTGTGTTTTCTCCTCTGTGATCGGCACTCCGCCCATTGTCACGATCAAGCTGCAACCTTGTTTTTCGACAAACTCCAGTGTTTCGCTGCAAAGCTTATAATGGGCGATGACGTCCTCAAAAGAAGGCTGTGCATCTCCGGTCATTATTATGAAGTCATTTTTATCCATAGGTGCTGCATAGAATTCATATCGGGGCAAGTGGCAGATTCCTTTTGAATTAACTGAAACATAATCAGGAAAAGACGGCGAATACAACTCTGCAAAAGGTTTCGCCCCACAGAACTTTATCAAAAGATGAGCCGCAATCTTTCCGACATTGCCGAAGCCTGGAAGCCCCTGAACAAATATAGGATCTTTAAGCACCGGATTGAGTATCTGACGAAGGTACGATTTGTCCATTCAATCTGACTCCAAACCTACAAATTACAATGCTCTCTAAAATGCTTTTGCCGTTGTTTATTTGAAAAAATCAGCCACTAATATTGAAATAGTAGTTTGCTAGTAAAAGATTTAAGAAAGCATTCGTTCAGCATAAAGGATCAGCGGGGTGGGGTAGCCAGGATTAACCCGCTGGGCTCATAACCCAGAGATCGGTTGTTCAAATCAACCCCCCGCTACTATACCTTCGTGTATAAATAATCCGTATTTCCAATTTATTCACATCATTATTGTACATTTAGCAAGAGTCTAAAGGAGGAAAGGGAAAGACGAAGCTAGGTTTCTGAGTGTAAGAAGCTGTTTTTCCTGATAGAGGATTTTTCCACAAGATTAAAATGGCTGCAAGAATAATAGAAGTTTTTTGAGAGGATGTCTTATGAAAGTAAAAATCTCATTGTTAGTGCTTCTCTTCGCATCTGCGCTAGTAGTTACGATGGTACCAATGCAGTCAGCAAGATCGACAGAACCAGAGGCATTAGAAATTGCAGGAACATGGGATGTGAAAAGTGTCCCATGGTATGGAGTCTCTCCCGTGCAATGTATACTATATGAAGATGCTGGTCCACCTGAAATTGTAGGCGATATCGCATACAATCTAGATATGATTGACGTGGAAAACGTGGGTGAAACTGGTGAGGACATCTATGTTGCAGTGCTTGACACTGGTTTGATGTATAACTGGATGAACTATCTTCCAGTAGAAAGAATTCGCACGGACCTAGGCAAAGGCTTCAGCTATAATACTATTTACTGGGATGAAGAATACCAAGACTTCTTCCTAGATGACTTCTACGACACAAGAGGCTTCATCACAGAGCTTGGACAACCATGGAATGACTATGGAGCTCCATATGGCGATGGTCATGGTACCCATGTTACAAGTATAATAACTGGCTACAACTACGTGAGTACATACTGGGGACAAGAATTCTGGGTAGGAGGAGTGGCTCCAAATGTCTATATAATACCAGTGTTGGTGCTCGATACATGGATTGGATACGTTCCACCAGGCCAGACGGTCGATCCAGGGTACTATTTGGTGGGTGGCGGTTCCTACGAGATGGTTGCTGCAGGTATTCGCTACTGTGCTGACTTGGCCAAGCAATTAGACATAAAAATAGTTATCAGCATGAGTCTTGGAGGTCGAAGCCTTGGGAAAGTGGAAAAGAGGGCAATTGACTACGCTATTAGAAACGGCTGCATAGTAGTTGCTGCTGCAGGTAACGAAGGACAGGAACAGATAACCTATCCTGGAGCTTACTCTCCAGTCATATGTGTCGCTTCAGGCGGTTGGACTTTAGAGAACATTGGCACAGGTTCTTCACCCCACTCTCCACCATATAGATGGTGGCTAAGCGACGTTCCTGAAAACTTCTACACACTAGATGAAAACGGTAACGAATTCCAACTCTTTGTAAATGATTTCAGTGGACGACCAAATCCTGAACTTGGACAAAGCTGGTGCGACCTTGATGTTTGTGGCCCGGGCTCTTGGATAGTAGGTCCATACAGTCCCTATGGATCTTTAATTGGAGGCGGTGCGTACTTTGGATACTATTACGTGGGCGGTACAAGCCAAGCTACACCTCATGTCTCTGGAATAGCTTCCTTGGTGTTACAGAAATACCCTGATCTTGTTCAATGGCAAATGCAAATGATCCTTAAAATAGCAGGGATTGCAAATAAAATGACAAAAGGATACAAAGATGGATCCGCAATTGTCTACGCATGGCAAGATGGCTTTTACGATTACGAAGAATTCACTTGGACGGCATGGGACTACGGTACAGGATTCCTACAAGCCGACGCTGCTCTCTGCACAGCATTTCTTTTCAAACTGACTATGAACCGCTGTAGTTTCTATAGTCTTTACATGCATTAATACTGGAGAGAATCCGAATCTTACAATCCTCTTTTTTTTATGAACATCAATGTAAATGTTTAAACTGCCCTTATGTTCTTGACTCGAGCATTTGTGTAATTTCTACAATTTTGATTCTCAACAGTCATTCATAAAAAAGTGATGAGATCTATAGGTTTCTTAGTACTTCGCTGAAGGAAAGCCCTTTAAGGTTGACGCACTCACGGCTGATTGCTTCTCCGTTTATAGTTAGATTTTCGGCTTCGATAAAAGACTTCCAAAGTTTTTCCTCTACGATTTTTTGTCGGAGCTTCTGCCTAACGTCCCTGATCAATTTGATCTTCTCGGCATCTGTCATCTTCAGTAAGTCAATCTTTTTTTGTTTCTTGTTTTTTTTGCGCATTTTGGTTGCCTCTCAGGATATGATTTCGCATGTCTTAATAAATCAGTTCTTTCAAAGGTTGATATGTGTCAAGAAGCGATACATAGACGTAATTCTTCATCTGCCGCGAAAAATTATAATAACTAATATTTGGCATGCATAGATTGTATGAGTGACTCAGACATGCTGATTGACCAAGTCGAGAATGCGTTGTTTTCAGTCACCGTCAATCCTTTACTTAAATCGCTAATCAGCCTTTTTGACAAAGAATGCTCAGAAGATGGAAGCTTGCTCCTAAACTCTCTGAAAGACTTCCTAGGCGCTCCAGTTTTCTTATGTCCCACATGTCAACACATAAGCAGTAAAATTGCCAAACCCTTCTACGAGCTTGGAAGCCGCTTTTTGCATATAGACAAAAAATTCATGAACAATCAGTTCTTGAACGACCAGTACGGCGAATCTTGGCTCAGAGGCTTTGGCCTGATGATGAAGGGTATAGAAAAATATGGTGTACGAATACCATTTGTCCCCGCAGGACCTTTTGAAATTGTTTGGAATATTACTTATCAATGCAATCTGCGATGCAAACATTGCTATGAGAATGCAGGCAGCGGGAAACGTTCAGAACTATCTACAGATGAGGCAAAACAGGTTTTGGACACTCTCTCTAGGATAGCAGGCGTAGGATTGCCAGCGCTTTCTTTTAGTGGAGGTGAGCCTCTCGTAAGAAAGGACTTCTTTGAACTCGCCGCATATGCCAAGAAACGCATAGGTTACGTGAGCATAGCCTCTAATGGAACGGTAATCACCCGAGACAATGCAAGAAGAATCAAAGATGTTGGAATTGATTATGTGGAGATAAGTGTCGACGGGGCGACACCCCAAGTTCATGATGAATTTAGGGGTATAACTAACGCATTCGAAAGGGCAATGAAAGGAGTCACGAATTGCTTGGAAGAGGGCATAGACACATGTATTGCAACTGTCTTGCACAGAGACAACCTGTTTGAACTCGACAGACTGATAGACTTATCAAAGCAATTAGGAGTAAGGTTCATGCATTTCAATTTCATCCCAACTGGAAGAGCAAAAGCTTACGTCGAGTTGGACTTAACCCCAGATGAGAGGCTTCATGTGCTAGAAACCATTGGAAAAGAGATAATTGAATTATATCTAGAAGCGAAAGAGAAGGAAATTAAACGTGGGGCGTCAGATCTAAAGGTTGACCGGTTTCTCAGCACATGCCCCCAATATGCAAGCGTGACCAAAGAACTTTCACAGAGACATGGCGAAAAATTCATGGTTGAAGCACATTATGCGGCAAAAAAGGGTATCGAGAGCGTCGCAAACTTTCTGGGCGGATGCGGAGCCGGACGTTTGTATTGTTGCCTTGAACCCAACGGTGATGTAAAACCATGTGTCTTCTTCCCAACGAGCGAGGACACAGTTTTAGGCAATGTGCTGAAGGACAGCTTCGAAGAAATATGGAATAACGATCCACTTTTGTGGAAACTTCGCATAAGAGAAAACCTAGAAAATTATATTGTTAACGGAAAAAGAGTGGGCTGCGGAGAATGCTCCGATAAATACATATGTGGAGGATGCCGGGCAAGAGCCTACGGCTACTTCAATGGGAAGGTGACTAAACCAGACATAGGGTGCATCCACAACAAACCAATCTGGGAAAAAATCGCCATAAACGAAAAAGGTAGTTGAAAGGCAGACTTTTCTTCCTAAAGCTCTTAAGCTCTTCCTTTCTCTTCCTTCCCGAAGTATTTTGTCCATTTAAGCTTTCGAGAATCTCTTCTGAACTCTAAAGAACTTCTTCTGCATTTGCTTGAACAGAACCATAATACTGAGCCATCGTTCTTGACGTACATCATGCCTGTGCCAGCCAGAAATTCGTTGCCGCAAAATGAACATTTTCTAGCTCTGGGCAAAGGTAATCCCTCAAATTACTTCTAGTCCCTTGCTATCTGGTAATCTTCCTTGCTTCTCTTTCAGTCTCTCTGAGCATCAAGATGTCCTGAACTCGGATTGGTCCCTTAACATTACGTGTTATTATCCGTCCTTTATCCTTTCCCTCTAAAATACGCACCCTAACTTGTGCAATCTCGCCAGTTACACCAGTGCGTCCAATAACTTGAATTACTTCTGCAGGGATAAGTTCTTCTTCTGCGGTCGTTTTTTCTTCCTTGCTCATCATTTTGCTCCTCTTTTAATCTGCTCGATTCTTGAAACTATTTCCTTCACTAACCCTACAGCATTTCCTTCCTTAACAATGCATGCGGCAGCAGCAGAAACGTCGATGCCTAAGGAGTTGCCAATCTTCTCCTTGCCTGGCACAAATATGTATGGTATCTTTCTTTCTTCGCAGAGTAGTGGAAGATGAGCCACGACCTCTGGTGGGTCAACATCCTCAGCTATTATCACTAGTTTTGCTTGAGCTCTTTCGATAGCTTTTGTTGTTTCATTTGTGCCTTTTCTAACCATGCCTGTTTTTGCCGCTACTTGTAGGGCTTCATAGGCCGCATCTGCGATCTCTTTAGGGACTTCATATTTTACGTAGAATGGTCTGGACATAAGCCTCACCCTTCAAATGCACAGTCTTATCGACATTTCTTGTTTATGAATGTTTCGACTAAAATTACACGAAGACGCTTCATTCGCAAACTAAAGCAGAAAAGTTTAAATAAAATGCTTCATTTGAACCAATGCACTTTTCGCGAGGGGAATTCAAAAATTTGCGGAGACTAGGCCGAATCCTTCACGTAACTCCAAGCAAGAATTTCGTAATAAACATCGAAAATCTCCCGAGAATTGGTGAAATAGTCGTTGATGAAGATTTAAGAACTGTCGGAAAGATTTCTGACATATTTGGCCCAGTAGATTCACCCTATGCAACGGTGAAACCCACAATCCGAGAACTCCAGAAACTGGTGCATAAGATGCTATATGTGGCCCCCTCAAGAGGAGAGAGGAGAAAATCTGAATGAGCGATGATGAAGAAGGGCGCGAAGGTTCCGATCCTGCATTGTCAACTCAGCACATTGAATCTGTGAGGGTTCAATGTTGCCCAGAATGTGGCAGTACAAGAATTATGCGCGATTATGAATCCGCGGAGATAGTTTGCATGGACTGTGGCATTGTTGTAGCATCCAAAATCGCTGATAGAGGACCGGAGTGGAGAGCTTTCGATGACGAACAAAGAGCAAAACGCACAAGAGTCGGTGCCCCACTCACTTATACAATTCACGATAAAGGCCTATCGACAATGATTGATTGGCATGACAGAGACATTTATGGAAAAAGCCTGTCACCAGGGCAGAAGGCACAAGTCTATCGACTTAGGAAATGGCAACGCCGAATAAGAGTTTCAGACGCAACAGAACGTAATCTTGCCTTTGCACTATCTGAGATTACAAAGATTGCTAATAACCTAAATCTTCCCAAAAATATTCTTGAAACAGCCTCAGTGATCTATCGTAAAGCCGTAAAGGAACGCCTAATCCGCGGTAGATCAATTCAAGGCGTAACTGCCGCAGCAATTTACCTAGCGTGTAGACAATGCAGATTAGCCAGAACATTGGAGGAGATAGCTCAATCGTCGAGTGTAAACAAGAAAGAAGTTGGGCGCAGTTATCGCTTTCTCATTAAAGAACTCAACTACTTTGTCCCGCCTCTCAAGCCAAGCCAGTACATAACAAAGTTTTCAAACCAGTTAACAATGCAGGGAAAGGTTGAAGAAATCGCCCATAAAATTTTGGCGGCAGCAAAAGAACTCAAACTTACCTCAGGTCGTGGCCCAACCGGCATTGCAGCCGCGGCAAGTTACATAGCTTCTGTTTTGACTGGTGAAAGGAAGACTCAAAGGGAAATAGCGGAAATAGCACAAGTGACCGAAGTTACCATTCGAAACCGTTACAAAGAGCTTGTCGAACGATTAATGTTCTCAATAACTGTTTAACCCCTTTCCTTTTTTTATCTTTGCTCCCATTAAGCAATTCATTTTTAAGTATTTTACGCGATTATTTGTGGTACTAGCGAGCGTGCGGGAGACATTATGAAAGATATCTGATAACTAGTAATAGTCGAGAGTAGCCTTGGTTGATGAGTTCTTTTTTCAAATGATGAACATCTCCAACTGACACTACAATTTTGGCTGATCAAGATACGCGCAAAACACATTTTAGACTCTGGGAATCACAATAATAAGAGGCGCTTATGAATTGATTACATGTCCGAAGTGCGGGGCTGAGGCGGCTACTCCGTATAAGACGTGGATTATTCCTTCTAGGGAAGCATTACAGAAAGGCGAAGAACCTAAACTTGTTGTTGGATTATTTGAGTGCCCAGACTGTGAGGCTAGGTTTAGAACTGCGCTGAAATTTGAGGGGAAAATTGAAGAGACAGCAAGTATTAAAAATATGGTTGAAAGAATTAAGGGTATAAGGGAAGAGCTTATGCAGACTTTGAAAAATCTTCGCGAAAAAATAAAGACTTTGGAAACTGAGCGTGCGAACTTGATAATCGAGATTGAAAAATTGAGGAAAGTTGCAGAATCAAGGGTTAATGTGCTTGAAAGCGAAGTAGGCATGCTCAGAGAAGAAGTGAATTCTCTTAGAAATCTTTTGGGCTACGCTGACGAGTAAGAAAAATAGTGAGATGACGCTGCTTCGCTTCCGCACATTTTTGCAAATTCTAGAACTATGCTTTTGGCGATTTCTTATAGTATTCCTGTGCCTTGGTCACGGCTTTGTCAGGGTTTTTTAATATAGTGTATTTTTTGTCTGGCAGAATTTTTTCACATACACTAAAAAATTCCACGACCTTCTTTACATTTCCTTCATAAATTGCCAAACCCCCGGCAATCTCGTACCATGTTCTGGCTTTTGTGAAATCCTTTGCTTTCTCAGATTTTTGGGCATTTTCTGCAGCGTCCTTCAGTGAAGTTTCAATTCTAGTCGGGTCCAAGAACATTGTGTTAACTAAAGCTTCGTATGTTTCCTTATCGTCTCCGCAAAGTTGTTCAAGTTCGGAGATTGACTTTGAGGTTTCCTCGCCAAGTTTCTCTTCTATTTTCTTTTTTCTAAATCGATCCAGTAAACCCAACACTAGGCCTCCATAGCTTTCAGACTTGGGACTAAATATGCAACAGTTAATCTTAAAGGTTTGTCCATCTATCCTATAAGTTATGCCATACAAATTCACCTTTGACCTTTCGAGAATTTCGCGTTTCTTTTTCACCGAAATTGCCAAAGTTGGCTACGAGAAAGGCGTGCACAAGAAAGTTGGCAAAACGACACAGGAAATGATAAAGAAATTTAAGATTCAAGAGGCAACCGGTCTCAACTTATCTGATGCTGTGGTTCTTCTTCAAGATCTTGTTGATTTGCAGGTTAGAAATCTTTTAGAAAGAGAAAGATTCGTGCAAACAAGAAAGAGAGCGCTTTTTCTGCCGCATTGTTCCCGGAAATACATGGATAATCGTTGCAAAGCAGTTTTTGACCCGAATATCCCATCTTACTTTTGTGCACGCTGTTCTCCGGATTGCTTAATCAACAAGGCAGTGTCCATTGCAAAGAAAGAAAACTATGATGTATACATCCTGCCTGGAGGCTCTTGTGTAGCAAGAATTTTGATGAATAAGCATTATGATGGTATTGTTGGGGTTGCTTGTGGAGAGGAGATAAGGATTAGCTCGGAAATGTTGAAAGACATCGGTGTGGCTGGTCAGGCAATTCCGTTAATAAAAAATGGTTGCGCGAACACGGCCTTTAACATCGAAACTTTGCATAGAATTCTTTGATGGGGAAAGAATTGAAAAAGTTTCTCTGGATCTCTTTGAGGAAGGTCACTTTACAAGTTCTCTTTTCTTCCATCGTAAATTACCGCTTCGGCATTTTCTGCATTTGCTAGCGGTTGCTGCATTTCTGGCTCCGCATTCTCTGCAAATTTTCATGTAGAGCCTATGCCTTTGAGCGATGGTTTTTTTAAGAGGATCCATGATCGGCATTTTTTGACCTTACCTTTTTGTAGTCTAACTGAGATAATCCCCTATCAAATATACTTTTTGCCGTTTATGAGGAGAAAAAAAGGCTTCTTCAGAACTTGTGTTTATCTATTATTTGAAAGCATATCAACCATTTTCGTATATATAGGCAAGTTCTTTCAGTGATTCTGCTACTTCATTTGGTTTTTCTGCTACTTTTACGTCAGCATTTTTCAAAGCATCGATTTTGCTATTAGCCGTTCCCGCCTTACCCATTACTATTGCACCTGCATGTCCCATACGCTTTCCTGGTGGAGCTGAACGTCCAGCTATGAATGCAACAATGGGTTTTGGATACTTCTCTTCTACAATATATTGTGCTGTTAGTTCTTCTAGTTTGCCTCCGATTTCTCCTATCAGAACGACGGCTTTCGTCTGTCGATCTTTCTCAAACATTTTAAGTGCATTGATAAAGTTAAGACCTGTTATTGGGTCTCCTCCCAAGCCGAGGCATGTTGACTGTCCAAGATTCTTTCTGGTTAGGCTAGCGGCTATCTCGTATGTGAGCGTTCCGCTTCGCGAGACAATTCCTATGTTGCCGGGTTTGAAAATGTGAGTTGGCATTATTCCAAGTTTGCTTTGTCCTGGGGTTATTATGCCTGGAGTGTTCGGTCCAATTATCGTTGCGTTGGCCTGCTTCGCATATGCCATTACGTTTATTGCGTCTTTTATCGGGATGTGTTCCGTTATTATTATGAGTGTTTTTATTTCGTTTTCTAAGGCTTCTAGCGCAGCGTCCGCAGCAAATGGAGCTGGTACAAAAATTATTGAAGCGTTTGCTGGGTACTTCTTTTGCGCTTCCTCGACCGTGTCGTATACTGGGACACCATGGACTTGTGTTCCGCCTTTTCCAGGGGATGTTCCCGCCACAATCTTTGTTCCATATTCCAGCATAAGCTTAGCGTGAAATCTTCCCTGAGTTCCAGTTATTCCTTGAACAATTGCGTGCGTTTTTTTGTTAATCAATATTCCCAAATCTATTTGCCTCCATGCTTGGAAATCTCGACAGCTCGTTGCGCTGCCTCTTCCATGCTTTCCAACATATGGATTCCAGCTTTGGTTAGAATTGTTTTTCCTTCTTCTTCATTTGTGCCCACAAGTCTGATTACCATGGGCTTTGTTACTCCAACTTCTTCTTTTGCTTCTAGTATTCCGCGTGCAACCTCGTCGCAGCGGGTGATTCCGCCCAGAATGTTTATGAAGAGTGTGTCGACATTTGGGTCTGAAAGTACTATTTTCAGGGCGGTGGCTATTTTTTCTGCAGGGGCACCGCCTCCGACGTCTAGGAAGTTTGCCGGTTTTCCGCCGTAATGTTGGATTGTGTCCAGCGTTGCCATTACTAGACCTGCGCCATTACCAATGACGCCTATATTTCCATCTAGCTTGACGTATGCCAAATCGCTCTTCAAAGCCTCTAATTCTTGTGAAGTGAGTTCGCTTTCGTCTTCTAGGAGTCTCTTTTTGTATTCAGGGTGGCGGAACAATGCGCTGTCATCTAATATTATGCGCGCGTCTGCTGCAACGAATTTTCCGTCGATGGTTTCCACCAGGGGGTTCATTTCAATCAGCTCTACGTCATAGTCCATGCTTGCAGCGTAAAACCTTTCAAGAATTTTTCCCAGTTCAAGAATTTGGCAACCTGCATATCCCATTGTCCGCGCGATTTGTCTGGTGTGGAAAGAGCGAAGGCCTTTTTGAGGATTTATGTAAAACATTACAACCTTTTCTGGCGTCTTGGCGGCTATCTCTTCTATTTCTATTCCGCCGAATTCTGAAGCGATTGCAACGTAGCTTTGATTGAATCTGTCGGTTGTTATGCCGAAGTAGAGTTCTTTCTTGATTTGTAGCTTCTCTTCGATCCATACGCTTTTGACTGGTATGCTTTTTATCTGCATGTTCAGCAGTTTCTCTGCTGTTTTCTCAGCTTCTTCTACAGAATTGGCAAATAATATTCCACCTGCTTTTCCTCTTCCTGCAACAAGTACTTGCGCCTTAACTACAAACGGTGGTTTTAGTTTGGTTGCGACTTCTTCGGCTTCGCTTCTGTTTGTTGCTAGTCCACCTTTGGGAGTTGGGATCCCATACTTCCTAAGTATGTTTTTTGTTTCATATTCAAAGAGTTTCATTGTGGCTTTCTCCTTACTTTATAGCTTCTATGGCCACGTATGATCTTGTGTCTTGTATGCCGTCAATAGAGGACAACTTCTTCAAGGCTTCGTCAAGTTTCTCTCTTTCAACAATTAAGAGGGCATCGACATCGCCTGCCACCCTGAAGGCTCTTTGAACTGTGAGTTCTCTTATTTTTTTGTAGGCGTACATTCTTTTGTGTGGTGACACTTTGATAAATATGAAGGCTGGTGTGGAGAACATTCCAAGGATGTTTAATCCGTTCTCGGTTACGTCTATGAAACCTCTGCCCGTGCGTATGTAGTTCAAGTCTCTAAGTTTTCTCAAATGAACGTTTAATGCTTGCCTGCTTATGCCTAATTGTTTTGCGAATTCGTCTTGTTTCACATGAAGTGTGTATGTGTTTGTGGATTTGCCTTTTTCATAAAGCATTCTTAGAATCTGCATTGAACGTCTTGTGAGTGCCTCCACGTTATCGTCTCCTGTGTAGTAATTTGTTAAGTTTAGCTTTTACAATAGTAGGGATTATTTAAAAGTTTAGCAAACCCAAAAACGAAAAGTCGTAAACATTTTAGCTTCTGATTTCTATCGAATAGAAGTATAAACCGTAATGTATTTATTTATCGATAAAAATGCTTATGAAGCTATAGAAAAAGTGAAAACTAGGAGTGAGGCGGTACAAAAATGTCAGAAAGCAACTCAGTGTTGATCGGAAATAAGCCAGTAATGAACTATGTACTGGCTTGCATAACCCTCTTTCACGGCGGAGCAAAAGAAGTGAATGTAAAGGCGCGAGGGAGATCAATAAGCCGAGCAGTTGACGTTGTTGAAGTCGTTAGACGCAGATTCCTACCAGACGTAAAAATCAGAAAAGTCGGCATTGGAACACAGCAGATGGCACCCAGAGAAGAGGGTAGCACGCCAACAAACGTTAGCACGATCGAAATAACGTTGGAAAGCTAAAGCAGCGTTTCAGCATGAATTTGGCAATGCTCCGCCGCCCCTCCTTTATTTGCGGAGGGCGCTTTTCTAGGTGAAAACAACACTATGCAGTTTCTGTTTAAAGAGCGGGATACTGTGCCAAAAGTGTTTAGCTAAACTTAAATCTGGAGAATTTAACAACGTAGACCTGAAAATTGCTCGTGTTTTGCTGTCCTTGGAGGAAAAATATCCTTCGCTTCAGAATGTTTATTTTCACAAGACTGTAGATGCTGATAAAACTCTGGCAATAATTGTTGGGAAAGGCGATGTCCCTCGTCTCTTGGGTTATGGTGGGAAGATCATGAAAGCCTTAAGCGAGGAGACTGGCAAGGCCATTCGTGTTTTAGAATTTGGAGTTGATGATAGAAAGTTCTTGGAGGATTTGTTTGCTCCCTTACATATATTGACGATTAACACGATTTGGTTGCCCGATGGAACGACTGAAACGAGGGTCATTTTGAAGAAGAGGTATAGGCGACAGCCCCCTTTTAATGTAAAGGCTTTAAAGGAGATTGCTAGTAGAGTTCGCAACATAACATTGCGAGTTGAGTTCGCAGATTAGGTTGGCGAGCCTATGAAGTTAGATCTCATTGGCGATTGGTTTAGGACACATTACTCTGTTGATGTTACGCCTAGTATGGATGGCGAAGAGGTTACGCTTTTCGGCTGGGTTCGAGAGATTCGAGATTTGGGAGGAATTCGTTTCTTAATATTGCAGGACAGGGAGGGCACCATTCAAGTCACGATCCTGCGTAAAGAAGTAGGCAGCGAAGTCTCGTCGAAGTCTGATATTCTGCAGAAGAGGTATAGCATAGGCGTTAAGGGCACTGTGAAAAAGACTGAAATGACCCCTAGAGGTGTCGAAGTAGTCCCGAAGGAGATCAAGGTTTTGGCTACTGCTACGCCTCAATTGCCTATCGATATAGCTGGAAAAACACCTGCAAAGTTGGATGTTCGCTTGGATGCGCGGGCTTTGGATCTTTCACAAGAAAAGAACATAGCGATTTTTAAGATTCAACACACAGCCTTGAACGCAATACGAGTTTTCCTATTTGAAAAAGGCTTTATCGAAGTACATACTCCTCGCATAATCGCTTCAGCAACCGAAGGTGGCGCAGCCCTCTTTTCTTTCGATTACTTCAAGAGAAAAGCGTTTCTTGCACAAAGCCCCCAATTATACAAAGAACAGCTCGTGATGAGTCTCGAAAAGGTTTTTGAAGTAGGACCTTTTTTCCGAGCAGAAGAATCACATACACGCATCCACTCAAGCGAATTCGTCTCTATAGATATTGAGCAAGCATTTGCAGACGCTGAGGAAGTGATGAAATTGCTTGAATGGTTGACTCAATATGTTTGCGAAACTGTTGTTGGCAGATGTCAAAAAGAGCTATCAACACTGAAACACAAAATAAAAGTGCCAGAGGTTCCCTTCAGACGCTTAACCTATGACGAAGTTCTACACAACTTAAAACGCGAGAACATTGAGGTTCCTTGGGGGGAGGACATACCAACAACAGCCCTCAGAACTTTAGGTAAGATTCACCCGTACTTCTTCTTCATAACTGATTGGCCCACGCATTGCAAAGCCTTCTATATTAAACCACGAGACGACAATCCAACAATATGCGAAGGCTTCGATCTAATGTGGTCTTGGATAGAACTGGTTTCAGGTGGTACGAGAATAGCCACAAAAGAGCTTTTGATCAAACGGCTAGGAGAGAAGGGGCTAAACCCAGAATCTTTTAGACATCATTTGCAGGCTTTCGATTATGGAATGCCACCTCATGCAGGCTGGGCTATAGGCTTGGGAAGATTAACAATGATGTTGACTGGGAAGAGGAATATACGAGAAGTTACGCTCTATCCAAGAGACAAGTTCAGATTGACACCATGAAATCTTTTTCCCTTTTGTCTCTGCGAGAGCTTGGGTCCTTTTTATACAGGTTGAATTGAGAATTCTTATGAATCGTTCTATTATTATGTTATAGAGGTTTTCTACAGAATGGATAAAGCTGGGTGTTTCCAATTATTTCTTAAAGGAGATATGGAGAATGATGAAAAGGTTTGTCTTGTCATCTCTTTTAGTGGTTGTCTTAGCCGTTGTTGGTCTTTCAAACGTAGGCTCAGGTAATAAATCCTTGGCTTGTTTGGCATGTGACAGTGGCGTTGTTGATAAGGCGCCATGTGAGGCGTTCATAGTGAAAATCGCATTAGAAAATACTGGAGAATCTGAGGGTACGTGGTCTGTTAACGTAGCCTTTGAAGGTGAAAAATGGATTTGGAGTGGAACACCGCAAAACTTAACGCTTAGACCCTGCCAGGCGAAGACTTTGAGATGGCATGGAAACGTTCCATGTAACGCCACAATAAATTCAGTTGCGAGACTCATAGTCTATTATAACGATTCCTTTACCCCATTAAACTGGTGGATTCGAGTGGTTCAAGGCGCAGAGCTAACGATAACCTCAAGCACTGTGGAATAGAAGCTAAGCGCAAGTATTGTTTCGCATCGTTCTTGTAAAAAGCAATATGGTTTTTAGTTAAAAATGTTATAAAAGCTGATAAACACCCATTTCTTATTGCGTCACATGGGTGAGCAATTAAGAATCGCGTGTGGGGTCTTCGCTGCCATAAATTTCGATAAACAACCTATATTTCCATATATATACTGGGGTTTGAGGGCCCAAAACCACAGGGGCCACCAATCCCATGGCTTTCTCACATATGATGGTGGCAAGTTTCATGCTCACCGAAGCTTGGACCTTGTGCCAAAAATAAAAACAAGTGCAATTCAAGAATGGTTTGGACGGTTGCCTGGGTACATCGGCATCGGAAACGTCAGATACACAACCTCAGGGAAATGTGATGAAAAATCGCTGATAAGTGGAACGCAACCAGTCACGGCCTCAAAAAACGGGTTGAAACTAGCAATTTCGTTCAATGGTAATGTTGTCAACACATTTCAACTCAAGAAGGAAATAGGAGAGCACTTTCGAGACTTCTCATACGAATGTGACGCAGACCTGATCAGCCACAAACTCCTAATTGAGCTGTTGAAAGGCAAAGACCTTACTTCCGCTGTCAAAACATGTATGCAAGAAATAGAAGGAGCCTTTTCTGTAGCTGGAATAACAAAAGACGGCGATTTCTTCGCGTTCAAGGACCCGCATTCAATAAGACCGTTATGCGCCGGTCACGGTTTAGACAGCAAAACCTATGCTTTCTCATCAGAGACCGTAAGCCTAGACGTAAACGGCTTAGAAAGAGACTTTGAACTAGAAGCCGGGGAGCTTGTAAGAGTCACAGAAGATGGATTCGAACGAGAACAGCTCGTGAAGGAGCCGCGGAAAGCCTTTTGTGCCTTCGAATTTGCATACTTTGCAAGACCCGACTCACGTTTTGACGATAAATATGTATATGAAATCCGCGAAGAGTTTGGAAGAAACATTGTCCGAGAAAATCCAAACATTGTCAAAGACGCTGATACTGTTCTTTCTATACCTGAGACAGGCGATGATTCAGCCATGGGTGTACACGAGGAATCTGGGCTAAGATGGGAAAGGGCCTCTCGCAGACATCGTTACGTGACAGAACGCGCTTTCATCCTTCTCAACAAAGAGCGTTATGCCACAATAGACAAGAAAATCAATATTCTTGCATCCAAGATTAAGGGAAAACGTGTCATAATAACCGAAGACAGCATAGTGCGTGGAGACACTACAAGAGTTACAATTGAAAAACTTCGCAGAATGGGTGCTAAGAAAGTCTATGTATTCGTTACTTTCCCCCGCATAATCGGACCGTGCTTCTATGGCATTGACATGTCCACATATGGTCAACTAATCGGCTCCAAACACAACACCGAAGAAATAGCAAAAATCATAGGCGCAAATGCGATCTGCTATCAATCAATTGAAGGTCTTATAAAAGCAACTGGCTTCTCTCGCGATCAACTATGCTTAGCTTGCATAACCGGCAGATACCCAACGCCTCTGGGGCAAAGGATAGCTGAGGAAATGAAAAAAAGGTTCTTGGAGGGCTATGAGGAAACTGGAAGACTTTACGAACTAGAAGAAGCGGTCCAAAACGTTTATTGACAAAGCAAATTAGGCTTTCACATTTACTCTTCAATCTTGAAGGTTGTATAGCTATGGAGAAGATAGGTGTACTTGTCATCTCATACGGCGCAAGAGAAACCGCAATGGTTGACATTTTTGCCAGAAGCCCAAACTACAAAGTCGAGCTCTACGTTGCAGACAAACAGCGAAATCCGTTCAACGTGAAAAAATCGGCTAAGCATGTCGTCATGCCCGATTTGAATGTAAAAGATATCTGTAAATTCGCAGAGAAGAACAAAGACAGATTAGACTTCGGCATAGTTGGTCCAGAAAAGCCAATAATCGAAGGTATACGTAACCTAGTGGAAAAGCGGACTGGCATACCAATGATTTGTCCAACAAAGGAATGCGCCATAGAAGCAAGCAAAATCCAACAGCGATTATTGTTTCATGAGATCGTGCCTGAAGCAAACCCACGTTATAAAATCTTCAATCCAAAAGACTATGGAAGTCAAGAGAAAGTGAAAAGTGCTGTTTACAAATGGCTCGACGAACTCGAGAATAAGGCTGTTGTTAAACCAGACGAGCCGGCCGCCGGAAAAGGTGTTGGTGTGTGGGGAGATCACTTCACGAGCCGCGAACAACTCTTCGAACATTTTTTATCAAACTTCCAACATGGGCAAGTGATAATAGAGGAAAAAATCGAAGGAGAAGAATCAAGTTTCCAAGCCTTCTGCGATGGCAAACACATCACTCCATTGCCCGACACGAGGGACTATAAGCGAGCTTTCGACGACGACATGGGCCCAAATACCGGCGGAATGGGTTCCTACAAAGCTAAAGGCGACGTTTTACCTTTTCTAACATACTCCGAAAGACGTAAAGAGGTGACGATCGTCAACACACTTTTCGAGAAATGGAGAAAGACGGCGCTAAACGACGCTGGCTTGAGAGGGGTCCCGTTCTATATGGCTTTTATGCATACGGGCAAAGAGTCGAAAATTCTTGAAAACAACAGCCGACCTGGAGACCCTGAAATAATAAACATTCTGCCCATCTTGAAAGACGATTTTGTGGATGTTTGCTTCAAAATATTGGAAGGCAATCTAACACGTGTTGAATTGGAGAGGGCAGCGACTGTTCTAACCTACAAGGTTCCACTAAGCTACGGCGGCTACCTAGACACTTTTCCAAACCTCGCAAACAAAAGCGAAATCGACACGCCTGTTGACTTGAAAAAGGCATATGAACTAACAAAGAAGCACGGCGACAGAATTTGCGTTTACCCAGCATCTCTTGAACTGCGAGATGGAGAAACATACGCTCTGAAATCCAGAGCCGTGGGCGTCTTGGGCGTAGGTGACACTATCGAAGAAGCTAGGCAAATCTCTCTGGAAGGGATGGAAGCAATAAGTGGCGGGGCTCTTTGGCACAGAACAGACATAGCCTCAAAACAACACATACAAAAAAGCGCAAAACACATGGAAGAACTGAGGCGCAGAAAGTGAAAAAAATCTTCGTATCAGACTGCGAAGGACCGATATCCAAAAATGATAACGCCTTCGAAATAACATCCAGTTTCATACCAGACGGCAAAAAGCTGTTCACACTAATAAGCAAGTATGACGATGTGCTTGCAGACGTTTTGAAAAGGCCACACTACGAGGCTGGCGACACTTTAAAACTCGTTCTGCCTTTCCTCAAAGCTCATGATATTACAGATCGCAAAATGCAAGAATTCTCAACCAAAAATCTGATTCTAATTGCAAACATTAAGGACACACTAAATCATGTAAGGAATACTGCAAAAGTATTCATCGTGAGCACAAGTTACGAACATTACATAAAGGCGCTGTGCCAAACCATAGCTTTTCCCTATGAAAGCACCTACTGCACACGACTCAACATCGACAAATATGCGTTAACTAAAAAAGAAAAGGCAAAGTTGAAGCAAATTGCAGAAGAAATCACGCAGATGCCTCTGATTGAAATTCCTCAAAAAGCTAAATCCCTTCAAGACTTTTCCGAAAAAAACCAGAAAACAATTCGACGACTTGACGAAATTTTCTTGAAGGAGATAGCGAACATGGATTCTGGCAGGATTTTGGAAGAAGTTAACCCTGTAGGCGGAAGCGAAAAGGCTGAGGCTACAAGAGATGCAGTAAAGAAAGTAGGCGCGGCGCTGTCTGACTTGATGTACGTTGGCGATAGCATAACAGATGTAGACGCTTTCAAGCTTGCGAAAGACGGCAACGGGTTAGCTGTTTCCTTTAACGGCAATCAATATGCCATAAAAAACGCCGAGGTTGCTGTTCTCTCCGAGAATAGTTTAACAACTGCCGTGATTGCTGACGTCTTCTGCAGATTTGGAAAACAACAAACCCTGAACCTAATCGAAAACTGGAACCATGAAGGCTTGAATAAAAGCCGTGTAAACAAAGCCTTGCTTAACAATTTTTTCGAACTATACCCAGAGAAATTGCCTAAAGTTAAAATAATAACAAGCGAAAATATGGAGGTTCTAGCCAAAGAAAGTAGCGAATTTAGGAAAAAGGTTAGAGGAGAAGCAATCGGGAGATTAGGATAAAAATGGTTAAAAAAACCCTGATTGAATACACGTATGCGGAGGCTTTTGAAGGGATCCTTTGCAGAGTAATAGTTACTGCAGACGATGAAGAAACGTTGAGAAAAGCCGCCGAAGACGCGACGGCTACACCATCAATAGTTATAGGCCGCGTGGAAGGCGGAATCGAAAAGTGGCTCAGCGAAAAAGAAACCCCAGACAGACGCAAGGGCGCCATACTGCAGTTTTGGGGAGGAATAGACTTCAAAAAACCCTTTTCCGATTCCTTGAAAAAGTTCGAGATTGAACTATCCTACAGAATCCGTCAGGATATACTTGTCAAGCCTTTCACAGCAGTTTTTGATGCCTCGCAGAAAGCGAGAGGAAAAATGGACATGATGGAGCGTGTTGGACATTGCGGAGACGGCTACGAGTGGGTGGAAAAACGTCACGGACGCGAAGTAATAATCGTGCCCATCATGGTTCCAGACTTCATAATTGAACGTTATTTGGGCTACGCCAACGGAGTCATGGGAGCAAACTTCTGGATAATGTGCAGAAACAAAAAAGCACTCAAAGAAGCTGGCGAGCAAGCCTTAGAAGCAATACACAAAATAGAAGGCGTAGTAACATCCTTTGACATTTGCTCGGCTGGTTCAAAACCCGAAACGCGGTATCCATGGATAGGACCAACAACAAACCACACTTACTGCCCGTCACTAAAGCGAAAACTTATGAAAGAATCAAAAGTTCCGGAAAGCGTTGGTTACATTCCAGAAATAGTGATTAACGGAGTCTCGCTGGAAGCCGTAAAGCGCGCCATGAAAATTGGCATTGAAGCAACTCTAAACGTTGATGGCGTTGTGAAGATTTCTGCTGGAAATTACGGCGGAAAACTTGGCAAACACAAGATTTACCTGCACGAGCTGTTCAAATGAACCGCTTTGATGTTGTCGGATTCGGCGCCCTAAACGTTGATAAGCTTTTCCGAGTGAACAAAATAGCTGGAGCCGAAGAGGAAGGCTTCATAATAGACTGTGAAGAGGCTTGTGGCGGCTCAGCAGCTAACACCATCGTGGGTTTGTCAAGGCTTGGCTGCAAAGTGGGCTTTATCGGAAAAATAGCAGAAGACAGAGAAGGCAGAATGTTGATCGAAGATTTTTGCAGGGAAGGCGTCGACACAAGCGGCATAATTATTAGAAAAAAAGTCAGAACCGGTGCAGTTATGGGTTTTGTGGACAAGAAAGGTGGAAGGGCATTATACGTTGATCCAGGCGTGAATGACACGATAGAGTTTGACGAAATAAACAAGAAACAAGTGGTTCAAACAAGGTTTCTGCATGTAACATCCTTTGTTGGAGAAAAATCTTTCCAAACACAGAAAAAACTGGTTGAAACGCTCCCTAAAAATGTCAAAGTAAGTCTTGACCCTGGAGAATTATATGCCAGAAAAGGATTAACGACCTTGGGGTCCATAACAAAGCGAATGTCTGTTTTAATGCCGAATCTAAACGAACTTAAACTTCTAACAGGCATGTCAAACTATCAAAAAGGCGCCGAGTTTTTGCTTAAAAAAGGTGCAAAGATAGTCGCAGCAAAATTGGGCAGCAAAGGTTGTTATGTGACCAATGGAAAAGAAAGGCACTTAATTGAGGCTTTTAAGGTGAAAGTTGTAGACACCACTGGCGCCGGCGATGCCTTTTGTGCTGGTTTCCTTTATGGTTTGATTAATGACAAGAGCCTTTATGAGTGTGGAAGTATAGGCAATTTTGTGGCTTCAAGGTGCATAATGAGAATGGGCGCCAGACCTGGGTTGCCGGTAATTAAAGATTTGATAAAGAACACACTGGCATGACTGCGAATGGGTAAATGCTCGACGAAAAACAAAAGCCGTTAACAATAAGAGAGGCAATTGAAACTGACGCTACGGCGATAAGGGACATTGTTAACAGCATTACGGCAGAAAAATGACATTTTGTTCCAGAGAAGATTGGAATGAGGCAATCAAAGACATAAAGAGCAACAAAGGATTAATCATAGTCGCGCAAGTTGATGCAAATATTGTCGGCATGGCGACTTTAGCCAGAGGCAGATTGGAGAAGAACAAGCATACTGCGCATTTAGGCATAGGCATTTTGAAGGAATTTGGAGGAATAGGCATTGGAACGGCAATGATAAATTACCTTATGGAATGGGCGAGAAAACAGGAAGGATTAGAAAAAATCGCGTTAACTGTCTTCTCAACAAATGAACCAGCAATAAACCTCTACCGGAAATTCGGATTCGTAATGGAAGGAATAAACGAAAAACAGTACAAAATCGAAGGAAAATATGTTGACGATATAATAATGGGAAGATTTTTGACTTAACTTTTCTTTTCCAGATAGTTAATTAAGCTTTCGAAGATTAGTTTTCCATCACCGTATTGTGGCATCCGCTTTTGTCTTGTCCAGTTTGGTTGTTGCCACCAGTAGAAGGCTCTTTCCGGATGTGGCATCAATCCAAATATTGTTCCTTCAGAATTGCATATTCCCGCAATGTCATGAAAAGAGCCATTCGGATTCATTGGGTAATTTCCCTCCGCATATTCGCCGGTTCTGTCACAGTAGCGAAAAACCAGTTGGTCATTTTCATAAAGCTTTTCTAGAAGCTTCTTTTCCTGTTCTTTTGTAAATATGAATCTGCCTTCCGAATGCGCTACCGGAACTCGCAAAACTTTTCCTTTCGGAATTTTCCCCGAGAATATGCACTTTCCATTGTTCTCACACTTAAGATAAACCCAACGGCAATTATATCCCGGAGGAAGGTTAGTCGCTAAAGCAGCCTCTGGATACTGGCTTAAGCCTTCGAAGCCAGGAAGCAAACCAGCCTCAACCAGCACTTGAAAACCGTTACAAATACCAAATACTGGGCGATCATCCTCAACGAACGCCTTCAGCTCTTTGCCTAACTTTGCTAAAATCCAGTTTGCCCATATCACTCCCGCCCGCACATAATCTCCGTAAGAGAAGCCTCCAGGAAAAACCAGAACTTGATATTCCAGCAAGTTTTGGCTCTTAACCACCTCGTTTATGTGCAGAATCTCCGCTTGAACACCCAAATTTTCGAACGCACGTTTCGTTTCCGCATCACAATTGGTTCCGCCCACGCGCAAAACACAAACTCTAATCTCTTCAAGCTTCATAGCTACACCTCACTGCTTGACGTTCTTTTCCAAAATGCCGACAAATCCTTCAGTGACGCATCAACGACTACTCTTCCGTTGAGTCCTTTGATTTTCAATCTTGGAATATCAGTAACCTCACCTATCCTAGCAAAAGACTTTCCTTTCATCAGAACCTCAAAATCCTTTTTCGACTTTTCGGAGACCTCCACGAGAAAGCGACTGTTGGATTCCGCGAATAAAACAAAATCATTACGGTCTAAAGCTTTGCCAGGAACTTTCCTCAAATCCAATTCAATGCCGTAACCACCAGCAAAAGCCATCTCCGCGGCAGCCACGGCTAAACCGCCCTCAGACAAATCATGACACGCCTTAACAAACCCAGAATCAATAGCCTTCGTAATCGTTCTGAAAGTTTTTTTAGCATGGGCTTTTTGCACTTTTGGAACAGTTTTTCCCAGAAAACCTTTCAGTCTGTAATACTCCGAGCCACCCAGTTCCTTGAAAGTCTGTCCAACAATATACATTAAGTTATTCGGTGTTTTAACATCCATCGAAACTGCCAATCGAACGTCTGGAATCATACCCAAAGCTGTAATCAACAAGGTTGGCGTCACTGGTCCAAGTGGAGACTCGTTGTAAAGGCTATCCTTTCCAGAAATAAACGGCGTCTTGAAAGCGGTCGCAAAATCATGGCAGGCTTCGCAAGCCTTTAAGAGACTGCCTAATCTTTCCGGCTCTTCTGGGTTGCCCCAAGTGAAATTGTCTAGTAAAGCTATTCTTCTGCCTCCGACCGCCAAATTATTCCTTATAGCCTCATCTATTGCGGAAGCTGCCATCCAATAAGCATCAATCTTCCCATAATTCGGATTAATTCCGCATGAGATTGTTACGCCTTTCCAAGATTCATCTAAAGGCTTTATGATTGCTGCATCATTAGGTCCACCATGTTCACCGTGCAAAGGTTTAAGCACCGTATTCCCTTTCACTTCATGGTCATAGGTGCGTATTACACTCTCTTTGCTTCCAATGTTGGGCGAAGTCAGAAGTCGCAGAAGTGTGTGAGTTAGGTTTTCCGGTTCTGGATATGTTGGTTCCTTGAAATTTGCAGGCTTATACACTGCAATACGCGTGGCTTTTGGCGGTTCAAAGAGGAAGGAAATTTTCAGTTCAGCGACTTTTTCTCTGTTATAATAAATTCGCAGAACTCCATCTGCAGTGAATTTTCCAATAGCTGTGGCCTCAACATCCTCTTCCGCAAAAATTTCTAGAACTTTTTCAAGGTTCTTGGGCGGCACAGTTAGTAGCATCCTTTCTTGTGATTCGGAAACATAGATTTCCCACGGAGCTAAACCCGCGTATTTCAGCGGAACTTTCTCAAGATCAACAGTTGCGCCACACCCAAACTTTTTTGCAGTCTCGCCGACGGCAGACGACAAGCCGCCGCCACCTAGGTCCGTTATTGCCGAAGCCAACTCACGATCTCGAATTTCAATTATGGCCCTTTTCAGCTTCTCCTCCTCAATAGGATTTGCAATCTGAACCGCCGGTCTAGAGATTTCTTCCGATTCCTTCGTGAGCACAGCAGATGCGAAGGTAACGCCGTGAATGCCATCGCGACCAGTTTTTCCTCCAGCCAAAACAATCGTATCATCTGGTTTTGCGTTCTTCATGAACTTTTTCAATGGCAAAATTCCGACGCATCCGCAATAGACGACGACATTTCCGACGTAACTTTCATCGAAATATATGGCTCCATTAACTGTGGGGATTCCCATGTTATTACCATAACTTCCTATGCCTGCGACGACACCCATGTAAACGTATTTCGGATGTTTCACGCCAGACGGAAGTTTATTGTAATCAAAATCTAAAGGTCCGAAGCCCAAAATATTCGTGCACGCAATTGGGTCTGCCCATACGCCTAGAATATCGCGAATTACACCGCCAACACCAGTGGCTGCACCTCCGAAAGGCTCTATGGCAGACGGATGATTGTGAGTTTCTACTTTAACCGCAATTCCATGACCCTTGTCAAAATTGACTATGCCCGCATTATCCTCAAAAACAGAGAAACACCAAGAAGGGTCGATTTCTCTTGTGGCTTTTGCAATGTACGTTTTGAAGAGGCTGTCAACCTCGTTCCCATTCATTCTTATTTTGCCTTTGAAAGTTTTGTGAAAGCAGTGCTCTGACCAAGTTTGTCCTATGGTTTGAAGTTCCACATCTGTGGGATTTCGTCCTTTCTTTCGAAAATAGCTTCTGACAGCTTCCATTTCATGCGAGTTTAAGCCTAAGCCAAGTTCACTGCTTATTTCCTTAAGCTGTCTTTTTGTAGCATCAATTATCTTTACTTCAAATAATAAAAATGGTGCTTCTCTGCAGATGTAGAGGCTTGCTGTCATTTTTGCTCCTCAACTACGATTGTGTACTTGTCTTTTGTTGGATTCGCCAAAAGTCTCTTGCACATCTCCTCAGCCTTCATCACAGCCTCCTTCCTCGATCTAGCCTCTAGAAACACATTGTAAACCTTGCTGACATTCACAGTTTCAACTTTATAGCCAAGCTCCTTCAATAATCGCGTTGCAGTTTCGCCTTCTGGGTCACTGTGTCCAGGTTTTAAGGCAACCGCAATTCTCAAACAGTATCTCATAGACTAAAGTTGAATTACTAAGGAATTTAAACGCTTTCGTCATCAATGCGGCAAACCGTTACTTCAAGATAATTTTTCTCTTTTTATAGAAAACCTTGATTCCTCCAGAATCTGTTACACGACCCAAATGTTCAGCTGTCACTCCCGTTTTCTCCAAGACGTCTAGTGTCTTGTCTTTGTTCGCTTCGTCCACGATCACAGCAAAACCCCATCCCATATTAAAAGTCTTAAACATCTCTTTATCAGTTACCTCACCGCCAAGCTCAGAAGCCGCTTTCTGTATTAACTCAAAAATTGGCTGAGGTTTAAAATTGTTAAATTCAAAGCCTATGCCTTCCGAAAACTTCGCTAACCTGTTGAATTTCAAATAGGCGTCGCCAGTTATGTGCACAGCAGCTTTAATTTTTAGCTCTTTTGCAGTCTTAAGCAAAGGTCTAACATAAATCTTGGTTGGCTCCAAAACTTCATAGACTATCTCTCTGTCAAGTTCGTTTGGAATATCATATGGCTCGTATTTTCCTCCCCATTGCTTGAAAAGAACTTTCCTAGCAAAAGACATACCATTACTGTGAATTCCAGAACTTATCAAACCTATAATAGTGTCACCAGATTTTATGTTCCTTCCAGAAATTATCCTTTCTCTTGCAACTTCTCCGACTGCCGCAACGACCATGTCAAAGCCTTTGTTTTCAACTAAGCCTTTTATCAATTCTTCCACATCTCCTATTTCCCCACCTGGTACGATGCATTTGGCTTCTTCTGCACCTTTCACGATGCCTTTCATCCATTCTCCAACCAAAGCAGGATTTGAGACTTGAGCATGTATATTGTCCACAATAGCTAGAGGTTTAGCGCCAGACCTTATGATATCATTAACGACCACCGCTACACCATCAATTCCTATAGTGTCATACTTCTCAGCTAATTGTGCCACAAGCACTTTTGTACCTATACCTTCAATAGCTAAATCTAAGTAGCGGCTTTTCCCGACTGGAAAAATCTTCCCGTAAGGGAGTTCAACAACTTCACCGTGACAGCTAAACCTGTAGGTTTTCGCTAAGGCTTGCAGGGATTTCTTAGATTCAGCTCTTAGTATCCTATCAACACCTGCATCGGCATAGGTGAATTTACGAGTCAATGGCATTTCTCCTCTAATTCAATGTATTAAGTATTCATTTATAAATGGCGTATAATCCTTTTTTTTAAATCTGACTGGTTTCTGTTCTGACTCTGACTGTTACAAAGAACGTGTTCATACTGAATTCTTGATTTGTTCAAAATTTGGTATAGGTGAATTATATGACGCGAACTGGTCTAGAGAATCGTCTAATATTTTGTTATTTGCGGGGCAAGCGGAACTTTTATGAGCCTTCAGGAGAAGGGACTCAAACGTGATAAGGGTTTTATTCCACTTGCCCTCTCGCTTTTGGTTCATCTATGTAACAAGGCGAACTACATTTGTCGTGTAGACCTGGTCGTAGAGCGTGTTTCTAGGTTTTTTGATCTGCTGAATGAAGTTTTTCTTGCTTGGCAAATGATCTGTGGTTGCTTGTTCTGTGTATATGCATTCAGTAAGATTCCTAACAGGACATAGTACTGCCCTAGAAAGTCAAGCCCCTTCGCCGTTGCCTTATATGAAATCCGACGCTCTTTGATGTGCTTTTCAATGAAATCTATTTTTGTGAGACATTCTAGATACTTCTTGAGCTGTGCATAGTTGAAACCTGTGCGCTTCATGAGAGAATATCTGTCTTCACTGTTGTATCTTGCGGCTTCTAATATTGAGGCTATGATTTCAAAGTGGCTTCTATACTTCTTTCGTAGTGGCAAACCGCATAAATCATAGTCTATTGTGTAATTCGCCATGCCTTACTCCTTCAACTAATTTACCTCAGTTTAAATACTTACGAGTTTTTTCTGTAGAATCTGTTGAAAAGGGTTCTTTGTCTGTTGACAAAGTTGAAACAGAACATTTCTTGAAGCAAAGTATTTATTTATTCTGTCTATTGAAACTGTTGAATAGGGGAACAACAATGTCCCAGCGCAAGTTACAGCAGAGTGAAGTACAGTTTCTGCAAGAAGCCATGAACGCTGACTATAGCAATGCGGACATACGTTTGAGAGAAGGCGAGTATCAGTATGAGCTTGCCAGAACGACAGCGTCCTTTCAACTGGAATTGTGCTTTCCAGACGTTAAAGACATAATAAGAAGGTTATATGGAGAGGAAAAAGCAAATGATATTCAATTTGTCCGCAAAATTCAAACGATCTTGAAGAAACTGGAAAAAAACAACATCGTCAAAATTTTGCCAAAGAGGAAGCCTTGGGAACTACAACGATATGCGCTTCCAAGCTTCAAGTTTCGAGATGTTAACAGAAATTCCGTGATTTTCGCTACAGATCAACAAATAAAACAGGCGCAAGACTTATTGCAATCGATATCAGCGCAATATGAAATATCCGCCGTGAGACTAAGAAATTTAAGGATTAGAATTTGCATGCTACTGTTCGCAGTCGGCGCTTCGTATTTGATGATCTTGTGGAACTTCATGCAACCTATCATTAATCCAGCGGTCTTCATTCTGGCCTTTTCAGTAGCTGTTGCGTGCTCCCTAATGCTTGGGAAAACGCTATCTCGATAATTGGTATCACTGGATTTCACCTTAATGTTTAATAATTCTGTGCGCGAAAAATGAAGCGGTGAACAAATTGAAGAAATTGATCTTTACCGTCCTCACTGTTCTCTGTTTGTTATTGACATTCTTTTTGAGGGAATGGAACGTGCATGTAATTGCTAGTCCGTCAACACTGACTGTGGGTCAAGGTGCACAATTCACCACTATTCAAAGCGCTATCAACAATGCAAGCTCAGGAGACACAGTTCTTGTGCTTGACGGGATCTACTATGAAAATCTTGTCATCAATAAAAGCGTGTCATTGGTAGGAGAAAGCATAGAGTCCACAATTATTGACGGTAACAGGACGGATAACGTCATAAGCATAACGACTAGTAACGTATATTTGACTGGCTTTACCATAAGAAGAAGCCGTTCGAGCGAGGGTTACAGTGGAATTCACGTAGAATATTCCAGTGGCAACATAATAACTAACAATAAAGTGATGGATAACTATCATGGAATTAGCGTTGTTTCTTCGAATGGTAATGTGGTCTCTGACAACACTATAGTTTCGAGTTCCCTAACAGCAATTCGTCTTTTCTCTTCTGATGATAATGTGGTGTATGGTAACATCATTTCTACTAGTTACGGCGGGATTCGTCTCTATTCCTCTATTCGTAATGAGATTTCTAACAATACTATATCAAGATGCTTACAAGGAATCATTCTTCTAGTCTCTAGAGTCAATGTGATTTCCGACAATTTTCTTTACAGCATTACAGGCGACGGGATATATTTTTCTTCTTCTGATGATAATGTGGTGTATGGTAACATCATTTCTGCTAGTTACAGCGGGATCTATCTTTGGGTTTCTGGTCGAAATGTGGTTTCTGGCAACACAATAGCAAACAATTATCGGGGAATTGCGCTTGAACTTAGTGGAAACAACTCCATTTACCATAATAACCTTGGCGAGAACTACTTTAACAATACAGAAGTGAAAGGTGATCTTGCGAATTTTTGGGATTATAATGGTGAAGGTAACTATTGGAGTGATTACGTAGTACAAGATTCAAACGAAGATGGAATAGGAGACAGTCCTTACATTATAAACGTTAATAACCGCGACAACAATCCTCTAATGGGATTGTTCTCTGACTTTCACGTTGCTTTTAAAAATAAAATCTACAGTGCTACTGTTGTTTCCAATTCATCAGTCTTTGGGGTATCATTTGAAATCGGATCTGAAACGGGGAACAAAATAATGCGTTTAGATGCCAGAGGGGCGGATGGAACCGTTGGTTTCTGCAGAATTACCATTCCCACAGTGCTGATGAACTATCCATATTTTCTACTGATTGGCAGTGATATGATTTTCCCATCATTGATTGGGAATTCAAACGAGACACAAGCTTGTCTGTACTTTACGTACCAACATAATACTCACAATATCTCGATAGTTTCATCTGAAACATGGCGTCTCTACAGCGAATTGCTCGACAGCTACCTCAAACTGCAAACGGATTTCTATGACTTGAACATAACATACTATAATATGCTCAGCAGTATTCTCGCTAACTATAGCCTTCTCTTGGCCAACTATAGTCAACTTGAAGAAAGCTATCAAAACCTGAACAGCTCCTATCAAGAACACCTACTAGATTATTCTCAGCAAATAGAAAATCTCCGAAACCTGATGTATATTTTTGCGGCAACAGCCGCAATCTTCGTAGCAAGCACAGTTTACCTTTCAAAGCGCGCGCACGCGCGGTCGTAGTCTAGCTTGGCTAGGACATCGGCCTCCCACGCCGACGACCCGGGTTCAAATCCCGGCGACCGCACCAGAAGTTAGGTCAAAAAATCGACTGACTGGGATTTAGTTTGGTTTGTCATAAAAAAGAGAGGGTGAGAGATTTTTTGGTTAGCCTGTCCATCCGTATTCTAAGGCAGCTGCCAGTATGTCTTTTACGTCAATGAAAGCGTCGTTGTTGATGTCAAGGTTAGGATGGTATTTTGGATGTCCTGGGTAACTACCGTACGCTAGTGCTATAGCAAGTAGGTCTTTTATCTCAACGAAACGGTTGGGGTCTACGTCTCCTACGTGAACTATCATGACTGTGCCGTCGACATATAGATTGTCAGCGGTGTCTGTTTCGCCTGGAACTGGTGTTGCGTAAGCGCTCAGTGTGTAATTGTCATATTCTGTAAGCCCTGACGTATTCCATGTGAACGGTACAATGGCGGTGCTTCCAGCTATCAATGGCACGACTTTTGAGCCGATTAGGTTAGTTGTGTTCCAAAATACGTCGAGTGTGAAAGTCTCGTCAACTGTGCCTTGGTTCTCTACTGTTACATTTATGTAGCAATTTTGACCGCCGTGGATTATTGTTGCTCCGTAGCACGCAATTAAATCAGTGACTGCTATGTCGTGAACAGCGAGTGGTGAAGTCACTACAGCGGCTCTTATGAAAGCGTGCATTGAAGGATCATAGCCCAATGTTAGTGGGTATCCTACAAGCTCCCAAACTGGGATCATTCCGTATGGTGAAGGCGGTGGAGTCATCCATAGATTAACTGGGTAGCCATCGTGTGAAACATACATTGTGTCATTGTGTACATCAGGCGTGTGGGGATATGGATGTGGCATTGGTGAACGTCCGAAGGTTGCTCCTTTTTCAAAAGCGTCTTGAATAGGGTCGCTGATGAGCAGTTCAAAGGTTGAAGAGTTCACTCCAGCGGAAGTTACGTAGTGACCGAATTCCAAGCTTGGATTGTCGTAAAGTGGCATCCATTCGCCTTGGCCCAAGTCTTGATAGAATTCTAGGAGGAGCACAACGTCTTGGCATCTTTCGATTTCGTACTCTATCCATTCGAATTCTGGAAACTCTGCGGAATGAACCTCAAACAAGTCGTCTACACCCTGGTCTATCAGGTACTGGCTGATTCCGATTTCCATATCCGTCCAACGTGTTCCTGTATGTCCATCTAAACTTCGTATGCCATCTGTGTCCATGTACCAAGCTAGGTTGACGACAAGCGGATCCACGTTCTTTACGTCATGGTCGTCCCAAACACCTGGATTGTAGGAGGTCACTAAATCAAAACTGTCGCTTATTGTTGGTGGAGGCACCGGAGTAGGATTCATGATTGATTCGTACTCAGAGTCAAGCCACCATAGCGAATTGGAAACTGCCACTGGACCGCACCACGTGAAGATTCCTGGCGCTGGGCCCCACTTGTCTTGTATCTGATCGAAGTCTGGCATTCCGCTCGGCGCGTAGTCTGGATATGGAGGTTTAATGTACCATGGTTCAATTATTTCATAGGGTTCTGCGGTCACGTTCCATGGTGGAGGTCGTACAGTTGGAATCCCGGCGCCGACAAAGTCCACGTGGAACCATCCGATGGTGGTTTGGTCTACATGAATGATGACGTCCGCCCATTCTGTTGGCCAGACTATTTTCCACCAAGAGCATGGTTCGGGAGTCCAGCCGACTGGGTCTATTACCTTGAACCAGTCGCATGGCTCTATGTCATCAATTTTCTTTTCTGCTGTTAGCATGTGCGTTATCGGTATTGGGCTTGGTCCAGGTTCTACACTGTCTATGTGGAATAAGCCATCGCCTGTTGAATCGTCTACGTGGAACTCCCAACCCGTTGGCTCACCAGTGGTAGGATCTAGTATTTCCCACCATGAACAGGGTGTCGGAGTAGTTGCGGGGTCATCGACTTTGAACCAGCTGCACTGCGTAATATCGTCAATTTTCTTTCTAACGGTAACAGTGTACGACGGTGGTATGCGGATCACTATGTCTGGGGCTGTACCATCCACGTGGAACAAGGTCATTCCTTCAGTAACGTCTACGTGGAATTCTAAGCCTGTTGCTGCGCCATCAGCGTCCAGTATTTCCCACCACGTGCATGGCTCTGGCAGATAACCTTGTGGGTCAACAACTACGTACCAGTCGCAACGCGTAATGTTTTCGACTTTCTTTATTGCCTGCAAGAAGGGAACCGGATATGGTTCAAACACGTAGATTCCAGAATGGCCATCGATTAGTACTTGGTCTATGTGGAATTCGCAGCTTTCGTTTGTCCAGTCTACGTGGAATTCTACGCCACTTGCTGCACCAGTGTAGGGATCTATTAATTCCCACCATGTGCAAGGTTCAGGATACCAGCCTGGCGGTTCTTCAACAACGAAATAGTCGCATGATTCGATTTTAGGTATTTTCTTTCGCGCCCACATTTCAAACCATGGATATGGCAGTACAACTCCGGGTACGGAGTCACCGTAAAGTAGTACTTGGTCTATGTGGAATTCGCAGCTTTCGTTTGTCCAGTCTACGTGGAATTCGATACCAGTCAGTTCACTCGTTTCAGGGTCTATTAATTCCCACCATGTGCAAGGTTCAGGATACCAGCCACTGGGCCAATGAACCTCAAAGAATTGGCAAGGTGCGATGATATCGATCTTCTTTTTAGCTACAATAGGATACCAAGGATAAGGAATCGGACCGCCAGTCGGATTGTAGACTATGTCTACGTGGAATTCAGTTGGTCCTCCCTGGTCAAGGTGAAATTCAAGGCCGGTTCCTTTACCAGTGACGGGGTCGATTATCTCCCACCATGAACATGGATTGGGAATATAGCCTGGCGGCGATATTATCATTATCCTTTCGCATGCGTCAAGAATGCCATCAGGGGCTGCTGTCTCGATGAATTGTGCTGTGATGTTTGTTCCGATGAGCATTTCTTCACCAGACCAGAACTGCATCGCTGTTGGATCTCCAAACGTCATCGTTTCGTCTGTCGTGAAGTTGATTGTTTCTCCAGAAGTGAAAGTCATACTGCTTGGCGTTTGAGCATAAATTGCGTTGAATGAAAATATTGCTAGGGAACTCATAAGCAACAATGATATCGACAGCAAAGCAATTGCCTTAACACTATAGTTCTTTTTCATTTCTCCCTTTCTCCTTAATTTGATGCATATAAAGTATATAGAAATAATTTATTAAGCTTGTGTGATAAAGTTCTATCGAGAAACTACCTTTTAAGGCGTTTATTTCCAATTTCATTTCAGTTTTCTAAGCATTGCTAACAAAAAGGTTGCGATTATCAAAATTGACAAGGAAATTACAGGCCAAAACTCGGAAACTATTACTATTTCATGCGTTGAATGCTGATACGTGAAGTATATCCATCTGGAAAAACCGTCATCGTAGACACTATAGTTTGAATAAAGAATCTCCGTTAATCCATCGTCAATTAATACCGAGATTTCTGGTTCCATCAAAGTGTGTGGAACACAAATTCTACAGAATCCATATGTTTGATTGGGGCCATTGATCGTCAGTCTAATTATGTAACTATTGTTTTCATAAGCAAAGCTTAGTATAGTTGAGTTACTGATAATCTTGACATTGTATATTCTTCCTTCGTAATCGACTCTGAATTTCTTGAAGATGCTCAAAAGAGGATAGCGGTCATGATTGTAATCATCGATAGTTTGGGGAAGGTCGCCTAGGCCGTCTTTGTTAGCGTCAGAATTGGCGCCATTGCTCCAGTAGTTCCCTTCAAGACCATTGTCCCAAACATTCGAGTATGAAGCGATCAGATCTGCTTGAATGGCGTTCTCAATCAGATTATTGTGAAAGATTTCATTAGAATGCGAGGAGTACAACCTGATTCCATAAAGACTGTATAGAATGGTGTTACCTTCGAGGTTGTTGTTGTCAGCTTCATAGAGGGAAATTCCTTTTTCACCATCACCGACAATGTTGCCTTCAACAATATTATAGTCTGAATCTTGAAGGCAGATTCCAACCCAATTTTTCAAACAGACGTTATTGTACACAATATTGCCACTTGAATCCTGAAGATAAATACCATAACTGCTCTCAAGGGCGGTAACATTCTCTATCTTAGAGTTTGTTACATTAAAACAGAACACTCCATGGCCATTTCTTGTCAAATTCAGGTTTCGTACAGTTACGTTAATGCAGTTGATAAGATAGAGAACACCAATATTTGTTCGGTTTTCGAAGATTTCGTTTTCAACGCCTATCAAATATTGAACTGGTTTTCCATCAACGGTGTTGCCTACGTCTATGGTATTGTTAAAGTCTGAAAAGCTACCTCCAAAAACTCCAAGATTATACGAGTTATTCGATATCTCATTATGCCTCAGTACGTTGTTGCCCGAGTACCACAGTAGCATACCATTTTCACGATTTGAGGAAACGATGTTTCGCTCTACAATATTATTTTGTGAAAAGAAAAGATAAATTCCGATTCGATTGTTCGTTACAAAACAGTCGCTTAACTTGCACCCGGTGCTGTGATTTATAAAAACACCACAATCATCTCCGTAGGTTGGAAATAGCGATCCACTGTTCTGTATGGCAAATCCAACAACACTAACGTTGTCTGCGTTAACCGACAAAACCGTGCCTATTTCATCACTATCTATGATCGTTGTTGCTTGGTTTTCTCCCATGAGTGTTAATGACTTGTAGACATTAACGTTTTCATGATAAACTCCTGAACCAACTCTTAAAGTATGTCCGTTTATTGTTTCAGAAGAATCAATTGCTGACTGTATAGTGAGATAAGTCAAGTTTGTATCAAGATTGCGGATAGACCCATACGGATTCATCAGAGGATATCTATCTGCCTCAAAGTAATTCACAGCATAGTATGTGTCGCCTATTCCGTCTCTACCAGTTTCATTTTGAAAAGGTCCTTTGAAAAAGTCTGTGCCATTGTAATAGCTCCAATAGTTGCCTCCAGAAGGATAGCCGTCATCCCAAATGTTGCCACCTGACTGAATGATGAACGGATTTGTATTATTGATGAAGCTGTTGTGAAAAATAGTGTTATCTTCTGGATATCCGTATTGTAGGGGATATATCATGCCGCAGTAAGAATTGTTGTAAACTATGTTTGCAGTTATTCTATTGTTTGAAGATGAAGAGTACAAACGTATTCCATCGCTGTTTCGAGTAACATTGTTACCGACCACCGTGCAATTTGACGAATTTTCAAAGACTATACCTCCAATGTTTTGAGCTACAAAGTTGTTAGAAACTGTGCAGTTGGTTGATTCTGTTAGTCTAATTCCATAACCCATCTGGTTGACATGGTCTATTTTGTTTCCAGCGACAAAACAATTGCGTGAGCCATTTAGACGGATGTTATGGCATGTATGAAACAGAATATTGTTTTCGATTCTACAGTTATCAGCACCTTGAGTTTCGATGCCGCTTCGATCCCATCCCCATCCGCTGTTCTGGATAGTGAACCCAACTATGGTAACGTTATCCGCTACCACATCCACAACAGTTCCGCCTAAACCACCATCAATAATTGTCGTTACAGCATCTTCTCCAACCAGTGAAATTGTTTTGTTCACAATTATCCGCTCAAAATACGTGTTAGACGGAACGTTTACAGTAGATCCATTTTCTGCTTCATTTATTGCTTCTTGTATCGAAACAAAATTCTGCTGAATGTATTCTCCTCTTGAGTTCACAATCAGAAAACTCTGTGGAGAAATGGCATAAGAAGGAACAAATCGTAGACATGCAAGAATCAAGGCAGCAAACATCAGAATTCCAACGAGAGAACTTCTGAAACGAAAACCCTTGCCAAACATCATGGTTCTCCCCCTTCCCCTATTATTTTCTACCAAGTAATCTGTGCAAACCAAAATATTTACTTTGTTGACTAACATCTGACGGGCCGAGCGGGATTTGGCGCCCGTCCACAGTGGAGACATTTTTGGTTTTCTTATGCAAATTCCCTTTTTCTATGCGCAGATTAATTATGTTAAACACTCGCGTGCGCTCTGGGTGACTATCCTTCACATACTACTGTTCACAATCTCGATTTACGGCTTGATATTGGAAAAATGCGTGCACTTGGAAGCCGGGGATGGGAATTGAACCCACATATAGCAGCTCTGCAGGCTGCCGCCTGAACCGTTCGGCCACCCCGGCACAATAAAACTCTGAGAAGACTGTAATAAATATTGTTAGCTTATTCCTAGCTTCTGGAGAACTTGTCTGTAAACTTCTAGGGCTGATTTTTCATTGTCAACATTTTTTATGAGCATGCGCCCCCCGTTGAACAGGCTGATCTCGAAAGATTTATAGTCAAAAATTACCGCAAGCGAAGATCTTATTCGAACCTTGAAATACCGCTTAATCGTGGCATAAACTTCGTCCAAGTCTAGTTTTAATGGTTTTTCAGGATTTATGTTAGCCGTGTTTCGCCCACATAGCCAAACAAGTTTTTCTTGTGCCCTTGGAAAGACTATTGTGCCTTGGCATGCCTGGCAGTTTTCTCTTTTGAAAATGTCAATTATAGCGAAGTACATGTCATTGAAGTCGCAAATCATGAGTTTACTCTTCAAAACAGAACCAACGTCAGCCAAAATCTTTATGGTTTCCATAGCTTGCATCGTTCCAATGATTCCAGGTGTGACTCCAAGCACGCCTCGAACGTCACATGTTAGCAAGTTAGTGTCGTCAATGTTCGGAAAAACACATTCTAAGCATGGAGTTTCAGGCGAAGCAAAAACTGAAAGGTTTCCTTCCATTCCGATGGCTGCTCCAAAAACATATGGCATTTTGAGTTTTACGCATGCGCGGCTAACCAAATAACGCGTGCGCATGTTGTCCAAACCGTCAACAACACAGTTCATTCCGGAGAGAAGCTTTTCAACATTGCCTGCATTCAAGTTCTCCGGAATAGCCTCAACATTCACTAAAGGGTTGATTTTGCTGAGCCTCTTAGCTGAAGCCTCAACTTTAGGATAACGCAGATCCTCTGGACTGTACAAGACTTGCCTATGCAGATTGTGTGACTCAACAGTGTCTTGGTCTATCAAACGCAAGTGTCCAACTCCTGTAAGTGCCAAATAAAGCGATGAAGCCGTTCCGAGTCCGCCAAGTCCAACAATGGCAACTTTTGATTCAGCAAGTTTCTTCTGCCCTTTACGACCGAGTTCTTTCAATATGATTTGGCGGCTATAGAATTCATCGTGGAGTGATTTTCCCTCGACTTTGGACATCTACCAATTCTCCTCGCTTAACATTGCTATCAATCGACCTTATATCTACCTTTTTTCAAAAACTGCCGTTCATAAATTTCTCTAACCCGCCGTATTGTGTCTACCTCCTTAGGGGTCTTATCTTCTCTTATGCGATTTATTCTCGCAAAACGTAAAGCCATGCCGCACTTGTATTTTGGACTTTTCTGGATTTCGTTGTATGTGACCTCAACAACTATTTTGGGAATTACAGCAACTCTTCTATGCTCTTCTTTAAGGGCTAATTCTTTTAGCCGCTTCGTCATTTCAATGATTTCCGCATCTGTTAACCCCTTAAACGTTTTCCCTACAGCTAAGAACTCGCCAGTTTCAATGTCACGTGCCGCCAAATAATAGTCTGATAGCCACTCGTGCCTGCGACCATAGCCGTACTCGGCTGCTACAATGACTAGGTCTAGCGGTTCTAAAACAGGTTTTATTTTAAGCCAGCTCTTTCCACGAGTTCCAGGCGTGTATAGGCTGTCAACTTTTTTTGCCATCAACCCTTCGTGTCCAGCATCCATGGCTTCTTTCAGAAACTGCTCTGCTTCCTCTCGTCTATCTGTAACCATTTGCTTCGCTAACGGTATTTCCGCAGCGTTTTCTGCCAAGATTTGTCTTCGTTGCAAGTACGGAGTTGAGATTAAGCTTTCTCCATTGAGGTACAAAATGTCGAATAGGTAAAGTTTCAGGGGGATTTTTTCAGCCGCGTCTTTTATTGCGTGCAATCTTCTGAATCTTCGCATTAAGTGCTGAAAAGGAATAGGATTGCCACGATTGTCAACGGCTATAACTTCGCCTTCCAATATTGCCTCTTTTGCCTTGATGTTTTTTCTTGCTGTTTCGATTATTTCTGGCAAACTTTCAGTTATGTCTGTTAGTCTTCGACTGAAGATTCTAACTTCTCCATCAAGTTTGTGAATTTGAACCCTTGCTCCATCAAATTTGTATTCGAAAGCTGTTTTTTCACTATGCTCCTTCAAGGCTTCGGAGACACCGTTTGCCATTTGAGCCAACATAAGCCCAACAGGTCTAAAAATCTTAAAGCCAATTTTTGATAATACTTCTTTCCCTTCCATTGTGGCTATAGTAGCAACTTCGCCTATGTCACCTACAATCATGTTGGCTTTCTGTACCACTTCAAGTGGAACCTCGGAAGCTTTGGAAACCGCCTGTTCCATTAATCCTTCATGAAAGCCCGTTCGCATTTCGCCTATGAAAATTTTAACCAAGTATTTGGCTTCGACTGGCGACGCTTGACTCAGAAGAGTTTCTATTAGGCGTTCTTTTTTCTCTCTTGAGCCGAATCCTACTATTTCAGCCATGGTCTCGAAGCCACGTCTAACCTCCATTAGAGTCAATGTTTTTTTGAAAAGGGTAGATTGCCTCTTAATTTTGCTTTTTTCAAAAATCGTTTTCGTGGCTGAACCTATGTCGCCAGTTTTGCTGAAAGCTTCCATAAAAACATTCCACTGGACGCCTGTTATGCGTTTTATGATTTCGCTTAAGGTTGCCCAGCTAACCTCAAGGGTTTGTTGACTCCATTTCGGGAATTGTCTCCCTAAGATCATTGATGTAGCTGGTTCAACCTCTTGGGCTTCCAAGCTTTTCAGAAAGTCTGCAGTAAGGCTTATCATTGTAAGCCGCTTGGTTGTCGCTTCCAATTCTTCGCACAGACTCGCCAAAGCTTTGAAGGATGTTGGCATACCGTCAACCTTGAAAACGTGCGTCATTTTTCTAATTGTTAATTTAAGATATAGAAGTTGTTTTAATGGATATCGGGAAAAAGAGGTTACTAG